>SDBV01005596.1_pt1 | contig 17683 bp, 20 predicted proteins | sample 2277081 | NCBI WGS metagenome assembly SDBV01 (sample SAMN10402039, study PRJNA504765) | marine sediment metagenome | isolation source: marine sediment core GS10_PC15, 223 cmbsf | place: Arctic Ocean: Southern Knipovich Ridge | collected 2010 | reverse complement strand
GCTATGGCGAGCCCTATGCCATCCATGATCTTGGAAATAAAATCTATGAGTATGAGTATATCGAGAGAGTCTCGATGAATAACGAGCTCATCTATGAAAACCACTATTTTCTCACCATTCTCGATGGCCAAGTCGTGAACAAGCACTTCCGCGAACAGACCCGTCCGGGCTACGATCAGCTCTGGCAACCTGATCCCAATTATCCCTCTTATCCTTAAAAGGGTTTGAACAACCACAGAGTTCCTATGATGAATACAAGTTTTTGACGAATTGTAGTAAAAAGAGAGAAATTTGCAAAAAAACCCCGTTGGGCCTATTTAGAAGATATGGACCAAGAAGAAGAACCAGAGATGGGACGCTTTGAACACAAGGGGAAGCCGGGGGAGCCACTTGAGCCTTTCCTTCCTGATGAAATGCCCAAACCGAGCCATGAGGCAGAAGTTCCTTCTTTGAAAGCGTTGCATGTACCGCGTGCTCCACTTACAAAGAAAGCATTGAAGAGTTTTTTGATTGAGCTAAGACCCCTCATCAAAGAGATTCAGGCAATGAGTCGGCAGGATCAGCATTTAGTGGGCAAACATTTACAAGATGTCAAAGATGCCATGCATGCAAGCGATTTTTCCGATGATGCCATGCAGCTTTTTGAAAAACTAGCCAATCACTTCAATGAATTATTGACACATTCACGTCCAGTTGATCAAGAAGCAGTACTCGAAAAAATCTCAGAATTAGAGATTAAGCTTTGATCTTGATGTCGACGCCTGCAGCGACGGGGAGGACCTTGAGCTTATCGATCGTGTCGGGAGTGGGATTGAGAATATCGAGTAGGCGGATGTGCGTGCGCATCTCAAATTGCTCGCGCGACTTGCGGTCGACGTGAGGAGAACGAAGAACTGTGTAGATTTCTCGTTTGGTGGGTAGGGGAATAGGACCTACGATGCGGGCACCAGTGCTTTTAGCCGTTTCGACAATATCTGCAGCAGCGCGATCTAGGACCCGTTGGTCGTACCCCTTGAGGCGGATCCGGATTTTTTGTTTTGAAATAGGTTTTGTGGTTTTCTTAGTTGCTTGTTTTGCCATATATTCCTTATCTCTTTTTCCCTGATGTAACTTCTTCTTGAATTTTGCTTGGTACTTTTTCAAAGTGGCTCGGCTCCATCACATAGGTCGCACGACCAGAAGAGAGAGAGCGGAGCTGAGTGGAATAGCCAAACATCTCGCTTAAGGGAACTTCAGCTTCGATTTCCACAACGCTCCCTTTTTGCGGTGTTTGGGCCATGATTTTTCCTCGTCTGCGGTTGAGATCGCCGATGACATCTCCCATGGAGTGTTCGGGAGTAGTGACGACAACCTTCATGATCGGTTCGAGAAGGATAGGGCCACATTTTTTAGCTGCTTCCTTCATAGCCATGGATCCGCAGATCCTAAAGGCCATCTCACTCGAGTCAACTTCGTGATAGGACCCATATACAATAGTAACTTTGATATCGACCAAGTTATAGCCGGCGAGAACGCCAGTGGCTAGGCCATCTTTCACACCCGCTATTACAGCAGGGATATATTCTTTTGGAATGACACCGCCCACAATCTTACTGACGACTTCATTTCCTTTCCCTTTTTCATTTGGCTCAATCTCGAGTTCGACGTGTGCGTATTGTCCGCGACCACCACTTTGTTTGACGTACTTTGTGACATTCTTACCGGGCTTGGTAATCGTCTCTTTATAGGAAACTTCAGGCCTTCCAACATTGGCATCGACACTGAACTCACGCATCATCCGATCACGCAAGATATCGAGGTGCAACTCTCCCATTCCCGCAATAATAGTCTGACCTGTCTCTTCATTGCTCGAGACACGGAAAGTGGGATCTTCTTCAGCAAGAGCGCCAAGAGCCACAGAGAGTTTTTCTCTATCAGCTTTCGACTTGGGTTCGATGGCCATGGAAATTACTGGCTCGGGGAATTCCATCTTCTCGAGGATAAGAGGTGTCCCCTCGGCGCAAAGCGTGTCACCAGTTGTTGTATTTTTGAGGCCAATACAAGCGGCAATGTCACCAGTAAAGAACTCATCACGATCTTTGCGTTGGTTTGCGTGCATCTCGAGGAGACGAGAAACCCGCTCTTTTTTCCCTTTGGTGGTATTGAGAATAGTGGATCCTTTTTCGAGCACACCTGAATAGACACGGACGAAGGTGAGGCGTCCCACATAAGGGTCGGTCATCACTTTGAATGCAAGAGCAGAAAATGGAGCGTCGTCGCTTGGCTGAAGTTCCATGGGTGCATCGGTATCGGCATTAAACCCTTTTATGACGCCTCGGTCAATAGGGGAAGGCATCCAGCGAGTAATGGCGTCGAGTAAGGGTTGCACACCCTTGTTCTTGAATGCAGAACCACAGAGGACAGGATTAAATTTGTTCGTCACCACCCCTTTGCGGATGACAGCGTGGATTTCGTCTTCAGTAAGATCATCAGGGGCTTCAAGGACCTTCGTCATAAATTCTTCGTTCGATTCATCCACAATTGCGAGTTCTTCGAGAAGAGCCGTGCGCAGTTCTTTGCATTTATCGAGGAGCTCAGCGGGGACATCCACAATATCGTATTTTGCTCCTAAAGTCTCATCGAGGAAAAGGTAGGCCTTCATTGAAACGAGGTCAACCATTCCCTTGAAATCGGCCTCAGCGCCAATTGGACAGTGGACAGGGATAGCATTGGCGCCCAGCTTTTCTTTCATCGACTCGACAGAAGCGAAGAAATCGGCTCCGACGCGATCCATTTTATTGATGAAGGCGATCCGGGGCACATTATAACGAGTTGCTTGCCGCCAGACCGTTTCCGATTGAGGTTGCACGCCTGCTACAGCGTCAAAGACGGCGACAGAACCATCGAGAACCCGAAGCGAGCGCTCCACTTCAACAGTGAAGTCGACGTGTCCAGGAGTATCGATGATGTTGATTTTGCAGCCACCCCAATAGACGGTTGTTGCAGCTGCGGTGATCGTGATACCACGCTCTTTTTCCTGCTCCATGAAGTCCATGGTGGCTGCACCTTCGTGCACTTCGCCAATGCGATGGAGGCGACCAGAATAGAATAGAATCCGCTCAGTTGTGGTCGTTTTACCCGCATCAATGTGGGCCATGATCCCAATATTGCGGACATTTTCTAGTCGATCTGTTTCAGGACGCTTTTTCGTTGCCATTGTATTTTTACCACTTGTAGTGAGCAAAAGCGCGATTTGCCTCTGCCATACGGTGTGTGTCGTCTTTTTTCTTGATCGTATTCCCCTGATTTTGGTAGCAGTCGGCAAGCTCTTGGGAGAGGCCTTCGATCATAGAGCGGCCCACTTTTTCGCGAGAATAGTGAATGATCCAGCGCATTGCCATGGAAGTGCGACGATCGGGAGCGATTTCTATTGGAACTTGATAGGTTGCACCACCAATACGGCGGGATTTCACCTCTAGTGTAGGCTTGGCATTTTCCAATGCCTGCTCGAAAGCTGCTAGGGAATTTTCAGCTTTGACTTTTTGAGTGAATTTCTCGATCGATTCATAGACAATCTTGCGTGCGAGCGATTTTTTGCCGCCGTACATGACTTTGTTGATGAATTTAGAAAGGACCAAGCTTTTGTATTTTGGATCGGGATCAATCTTGCGCTTTTCTGCGCGTCTTCTACGTGACATATATGAGGGCTACTCCTTATTTGGGCTTTTTGGACCCGTATTTTGAGCGGGATTGCTTACGGTCTTGGACAGCGGCGCAGTCGAGCGCTCCGCGGACGATATGATAGCGGACACCAGGCAAATCTTTTACCCGTCCTCCGCGCACGAGAACGATGCTGTGTTCTTGGAGATTGTGTCCTTCTCCACCGATGTAGGCGATGACTTCTTGCCCGTTCGAGAGGCGGACCCAAGCAACCTTGCGAAGAGCCGAGTTTGGCTTCTTAGGGGTTTTGGTCTTGACCTGTAAACAAACACCTCGCCTTTGAGGGCATTTATTTAAGGCAGGGGATTTTTTCCGTCGTACTTTGGGCCTGCGGCCCTTATGAACGAGTTGATTAATTGTCGGCATCTTTGGCCTACTCCTTAGCGTTTTAGAGGGCATCTACAAAGTCATTCCACTGCTCATGAGAGCAATCTTTTTCCCTATGAGAAGCTTTTCAAGTTTGCTCCGCTCCCCAAAGCATTCCCATAGAAAAAAATCTTAAGATCTCAGCAGTGAAAGCACTTTATAGACGCCCTCTTACAATGAGAATAGGGCAAACTATATATTGAGAGGGATTTATTTGCAAAACATATTGGCCCCATTATAGAAAAAATAACAATGTAAAAAAAAATTTCAATTGGATAAGAAGAAAGAGATGAGGTATATCAAACGATTCTCTGTTCTATTTCTTTCATTTTGTGCTTTCCTTCATGGCCAGCTTGAACTCAAAAAAACGGATGTTCGCGATACTATTGAGGAGATGCTTGCTTTGCATGTCGAGCATCAGAAGATCCATCCCCTTCTTTATGCGCGTGCAATGAAAATCTTTATTGAACAATTCGATGGTGCAAAGATGTATTTGCTCGACGGGGAAGTAAAAGCTTTTTTAAAGCTTTCTGAGAAAAAGTTAGAAAAGGGAATCAAACTCTATCAAGCAAATGATCTTGCTGAGTTTGATCGAATCAATACGCAGATCAAAAAAGCAATTACAAGGACGCAAAAATGGCGAGAAGAGATTGAGCGAGAGCTCACTCTTTCAGCCATCGACGTAAAGCCAACTCGCGGGGAGACCTACCTCTCTTATGCCAAGGATGAAATCGTCTTAAAAACCCGGATCCGCAAAATTCTTATCCGCATCCTCATAGAAGAAAAACGGATCAACCAGATGGAGGAGTGGTCTCCAAAAGATCGTGAGAAAATTTTTACTTTATGGGAAAAGCGTTTTCAAAGAAAAGAAGCCGATTATGTGTCTCAGGGCGATGAGAAAGAACATTATCTTGCCCTCCATAGCCTGCGCGCCCTCGCCAAAAGCCTTGATGCCCATACAGCTTACTTCAGTCCTGAAGAGGCACGTGAAATGCGCACCGCACTCGAGAAGCAATTTGAAGGAGTTGGAGTCGTCCTTCGCGAGGGGATCCATGGGATCATGATTGAAGACCTCATCAAAGGAGGGCCAGCCGAGAGGAGTGGAAAAATCTTTGCCGGCGATCGGATCGTCCAAATCGATGGGGAATCCATCTCAACCAAAACCTATGAAGAGATTTTAAAAAGCATGCAAGGCAAGGGGAACAAAGAACTCCGTTTGGGTTTGCAGCGCGGTAGTGATCCCAAAATCCATGAAGTCTATTTACTGCGTGAGAAAATCATAATGAACGATGAAAGACTCCAATATACCTCACACCCTTATGCAGATGGACACATTGGTATGCTCACTCTTACCGCTTTCTATGAAGGCGGGCATGGCTCAAGTGCTGAAAGTGATATGCGCGATGCGATTAAAAAACTCAAAAAAGAGGCTCCCCTCAAAGGAATCATTCTCGACATGCGGGAAAATGCTGGAGGTTTCCTCACCCAAGCAGTGAAAATTTCCGGGCTTTTCATCACCAAAGGAGTCGTAGTCATTTCAAAATATTCACGTGGAGAGATCAAGTATTTGCGGAACCTTGATGGTCGCCTCTTCTTTGATGGGCCTCTCATTATTCTCACATCACGCGCTTCAGCCTCCGCTGCAGAAATTGTAGCCCAAGCACTGCAAGACTATGGAGTGGCGCTCATTGTTGGGGACAAAGAAACCTATGGCAAAGGGACAATCCAGTACCAAACAATCACAGACAAAGAGGCCAAGAATTTTTACAAAGTGACCGTTGGGCGCTATTATACTGTTTCCGGTCGTTCGACCCAGATCGAAGGAGTCAAAGCCGATATTGTCGTTCCAACCATTTTTGCTTCTTACAAAATTGGCGAGCGCTATTTGGAATATCCCTTGCCCAGTGATCAAGTGGCCCCGGCATACATCGATCCTCTTACTGATATAGATTTTAGGAATCACGCTTGGTTCCAAAAAAATTACCTCCCCAACCTCCATCGGCCAGGGGATCATTGGGCGAAAGCTCTTCCCATACTCAAAGAGAATAGCACCTATCGCTTAGCAAACGATCGGAATTTTTCCCAATTCATAGAGATGCAAGATAAGATCAAAGGGCGTTCAGCCCGCACCTTTCAGCGCATTTCCAATCCTCCTTGGGGGGATGAAGATTTGCAGATGGCAGAAGCCATCAACATCATGAAAGACATGCTTCTCATCCAGAAAAATTCTTGAAAAGAACCCCATCTCTACTCTACCCTAGTTCTTTTGGCCAGATAGCTCAGTCGGTAGAGCAGAGGACTGAAAATCCTTGTGTCGCCAGTTCGATTCTGGCTCTGGCCACATTTTCTCAATTCTGAAATCCCGTAGTATTGCCGGACTACCAGATTTCCTTAAACAACCAGAACATGGGTTCACTCATTTTTTGAATGAATCCCGTTTTGGAGTGTCTATTCCGTCAGAATTACGGCATTAGCTTTAACACTCCCAAGTAAGTGACTAAAAACCAAGAGCAAAGGCTGCAGTGGCCTAAGGATTATGAGTCCTCTGCTCTACCAACTAGGAGTCAAAATGGGCTATATTCGACAACGGAACATCAAAGATGGAACTACCCGCTTTCAGGCTGAAATCCGTCTTAAAGGTCACAAGACCATCACCGCTACTTTCAATCGCAAAACTGATGCTAAGAATTGGATTCAAAAAGTTGAGTCAGAGATCCGCTGTGGGAGGCACCAACTCTATTCCGATAGCAAACGCCGAACACTTAAAGAGGCCATAGAACGCTATTTCAAAGAGCAGACGGTATCTGTTGTCAAACGGGGGCATCTCCTGTGGTGGCAAAAAGAGATTGGGCATCTTTACCTTCAAGACGTTCGCCCTGGGATCATTGTTGAGAAAAAACAGAAGCTACTATCCGAATCTACGTCAAAAGGTGTCGTTAGAAGTAAGAGCACTTGCAATCGCTACCTTGCCACTCTGAGTCATCTCATGTCCATTTGTGAAAAGCAATGGGAATGGATCGCAGATCATCCCGTTAAAAGAGTGTCTCGGGAGAAAGAACCCCGCGAACGTACTCGGTTTCTTACAAAGGAAGAGCGACGAAGATTACTAGGAGAGTGTAAGGAGAGTCAGAATCCTTATCTCTTTACATTTGTTGTTCTCTTACTCAGTACGGGTTGCAGATACAATGAGGCCCGTTGCCTTAAATGGACCGATGTAGACCTTTTCAAGGGTCGTGTGACCATCACGATATCGAAGAATAGTGATATGAGGTCTATCCCGATTCGCGGCCTTGCGTTGGAGCTATTAAAAAAACTCTCCTCTGATAGTTCTTCGATTGGCTTTGTGTTTCCGTCCGTACAGAAAAACAGACCCTTGGATCTCCGCCGAGCTTTCCGCACAGCGATAAGGAAAGCGAATCTGAAGTCATTCCGTGGACATGACACTAGACACAGTTATGCAACAGAGATGCTTGCACAAGGGCTTAGCTTGGGCGAAATCGGAATTTTGCTGGGTCATCGGTCTGTGCAGGTCACAAAAAAATATTGTCACCTGATTGAATCGCGTTCAATCGAGGCTGTAGCCAAAATGAGTGGAGAAATTTTTAAGGAAGTGGAACATGGATGAGAATATAACAAGGGAACCTATTGTAGGCAAAATAGAGGAAGGCCTGCCAGAGTTTGTGAAACAAGAATATGGGATGATGGATGATATGTTGGAGATGATGATTGATAATAGGGTGGAAAAGATGAATATGCCTGTTGATCCACCAAAAGATGAAAAAGAATTTCATGGTCGACTAGTTCGTCTTTTTGAATCCGGATTTAATGAGGTTTTTGGATTACAACAATATTTCGAGGAAAATAAATCTATTAGAGGAGAAGTAACGATAGAGAGTTACATAGAGATTAAAAAGAAAATTAGGAAGAAAGAAATAGGAGGGGATAGTACCCTCGTTAAGAAAGAAGTGTTATCTCCTTATCAGTTTTTAAAATTATCCTTGGAGAGAGATTTTCCCTTTACCCAGCAAGAACAGTATTACTTAGGAATTTTTCCTGATCTCGGAGGAATATCTAGGCCAGACCGAAAAGTTATTGGAATACAAGCTGCAGGACAAGTGCTTTGGTACGAAAATAGGAAGACTCCTTTGTGCATTTCTGACATTCCAAAATACATCAATTCTAATGAAAAATTGGTGGATTTTTTAGACTTATATAATTTCAAGCCCAATAAAAAACCTCCGAATACTCGAGTGTTGCGCAATCAGCTAAGAGAGGTTTATCCACTTCCTCGAAATATGAGACGCAAATATCAAAAACCAACTGTCGATATGTCGGGGACATATTTTTCCAAAATAATTAGCATTCCCAGAATATTTATAAAGAGGGATCCTCTTCGAATAAACTATCTAAAATTACGGGTCGCTATCATGGCAATAACGAGAACTTTATCAATTCTAGGGAAATCTAGAGCGGAAGTTTTTAGCAGTCCAATCATTCTTCATTATAGAACCCCATTAAGATTCTATTGTAAGGATTTCATCGGCGATTGGGTAGAAGAATCGTTAGATTTTAATGGTAACATTTTCGACCTCTGATTTTTACGAAATTAAGACCATAGAGAGAAAAATCAATAGCAGGTAATTTTAGTCTTGTTTTAGTTGTTAAAGGAAATCTACCGGCAGTAGAGGAAGAAACAAAGGAGTAAAATATGACAACAGAATTATCGACCAAGTTTTTGAGCAAGAAGGAGGCATGTTCAAAATACTCATTTTTGACTGAGAACACACTTAAAAACCTTCTCTTCAAAAACACAGGAGGATTTCGAGAAAAAGTTGCGAAAAAGTTAGGGAGAAAAATCATCTTAGATGAAGAAGCTCTAATCAGATTTCTAAACGAGAGCAAATAAAAAAAGGGGCGTTTGTAGCGCCCCTCTAAATCATTAACTTAACCCCACACAGGAGCTATAACCATGACTATATCTAAAAGGCCCTCTTCAAATCAAGAATTCAAATTATTTCTTTACAATAGAAGAAATCGGAATTATCCAAGACACTCTAATCGCAGAATTTCTTCTCGTTATGAATCAAATTTATATGACTATGAAAATTGGAAGCGAAACACCCCATGCGCATCTGAAGAAGAAAGAAAATCCGCTGCATATCAATTTGGCATTTGAGGAGGATGTAACATGAGTCAAGAAACATTCTCTCCAATGAGCAATGAAGATTGGAGTCAGCCCCTTCCTTTAAAGGAGGGGCCAACTTTATTGCCCTGGCCACAGGATGCATTCCCTGAAACCTTCGAATTGTATGTCAAAGAGCTTGCTAGATCCACAGAAGTGCCGATAGAACTACCTGCAATGCTTGTGCTAGCTGGAGTTGCGACGGTTATGCAAAGTACGTTCGAGGTCCAAATAAAGGATGATTACAGTGAGCCAATGAATCTTTGGGTGCTTGGAATTCTTCCTCCAGCTTCGAGGAAGTCCAAGATTTACACGGATGTAACCGCTCCACTGCGAAAATGGGAATATGAGCAGAGATTAAAACTAGAGCCTCAAATAACATCCACTGAAAGTCAAAAAAAGACAATAGAAGCAAGATTGAAAACTCTAAGGAGTAGCGGAACTAAAGGGATGACTGATTTTGCTTTTGAGGAGCTTCAAAGAAAGATCGAGCAATTAGAAAACAGTATTCCAGAAATACCAAAGATTCCGCAACTTTGGACTGCTGATATTACCCCCGAACACCTAGGAACCATAATGGCTGAAAATAATGAGGCAATGGCTATTCTCAGCGATGAAGGGGGGATTTTTGATATCCTCGGTGGTCTTTATTCGGGCGGTAAAGCAAATATCGACCTCTTCCTGCAAGGACACTCTGGAAGCCCCGTTCGCATTGGCAGAGGGTCGCGTGCTCCAATTTTCTTAAATAGAGCTGTCTTAACAATGGGTCTTACTGCACAACCCGAAGTGATTAAGACTATATGTCGAAATTCTACTTTCAAGGGGCGGGGGCTTTTGGGTCGATTTCTTTATGTTATCCCTCATTCGAACATTGGCCACAGGAAATTGGATGTAGCCCCAATGCCAGGAAGTGTTCGAACTGAATATCAAAATGCATTGAGGACTCTTATCGATAATTCTTGCTCAATCAAAAGAACAGGCGTAGGAATCGGCAAATTGAAACTGAGTCAAGCTTCCTATCAAAAGTGGCTCGAATATTCCAAATTAATTGAATCTCTTATGGGCGAAGAGTTAGGTCATCTTTCGCATATCACAGATTGGGCAGGCAAGCTCTCTGGGGCAATTGCCCGTATAGCAGGATTATTACACTGCATGCGGTATTGTGCAGAAGATCCTTCCAGACATGAAATTGGAATAGATGACATGAAATCTGCCGTCCAAATCGGTCATTGCCTTACAAATCATGCACTGATTATTTTCGATCTTGCACAAGCTGATAGCTCAATGGAGATTGCAAAGTCTATCTTAAGCTGGGCATTGGGAGAGCAAAGGCAAAGCTTTAAATATCGAGATTGCCAAAGGAAATTTAGACGTTATAAAAAAGGTGATCTTCGTACAGGAATTGAGGTTCTTAAGGAACATGAAATTATCCAAGAATGGAAACTACAACCAGAGGTAGGGCGCCCGAGCGATGTATTTGAATTGAATCCCTATTTGTTTGATAAGAGTAAGGAAAACGAAGGACAAAAAGGACAATAGGAAATTTTGTCCCATTTGTCCCTAATGTCCCTTAAAACTGATGAGAAAAAAATGAAAAACCAAATGACATCGATTGATCCCAAAAAGGCAATAGATATTTCCCCTAGCGGGGAGATTTCTTTCAAGGATAAGGAATTCGAGCAACGTATTTGCCAAGCTACAGGACAAGACGATCCAATGCACGCTTTATATCTCATACTTTTGACTGGGGAGAATATTGATGGTTTTGAGAAAAAGGATATGGTGAACTATGTCATTGATGTTTTCGAGAAAATGAGTCCTTCTGATCCTGTAGAAGCATCATTGATACAGCAGTTTATTATTCTTCATCACCAAGGAATAGATCGGCTTAGCCGAGCAAAGGGATCAGAACACGCCACCAGCTCAGGTCATCAGGTAAACATGGCTACGAAACTATTGCGGTTGTCTCAGGAAACACTTGTGACTCTTCTAAAATATAAGAACAAGGGGCAGCAACAAGTCTTTGTCACACACGTGAATGATGGAGGGAAGGCTATCATTGGGAATCTTTCTCATAGGGGGGTGGATGGAAAAAAGTGAGGTATTACCCCATGCCCTCTGCGGAGCTAAAGCAAAACGGACTGGAAAATTTTGCCGTCAACCGGCAATGAAAAATGGTAAATGTAGAATGCATGGAGGTAAATCAACTGGGGCTAGAACGCAAAAAGGGCTTGATGCAATTCGAGCTGCAAATTTCAAACATGGGATCTATTCAAAAGAAAATCATAAAGCTAGAATAAGAGTTAAAAACATTTACAGCTTTTGCAAAAATTACATCCGCTCTTTAAATTAAAAATTATTATAGATTAAATTAATTCGCGATTATATAATATTGATCAATTTAAGGGAGTTAACATTTGATGAAAAGAACATTCTGTTTTTTGTATTTCGCACTATTTCCATTTTTAGCATTTTCTGCTTCAGTTGATTACCCAAAGCTTCATAGAAGCGTTCAAGAAGAACTATCATGCTTGTGGCTTTCATATGCTCTTTATGAGTCAGGATTTCTAAAAGAAATTAATTCATTTGAAAAGTGGGAGGAGTATCAAGAATGTATGGAGAGATTTGATGCTTTATTTGAAAGCGCCACTATGGATAAAGAAGCTAAGCCTCTAATTGGCTACCTGGTATATGGGAATCGCTTAGAAGCTATAGAAAGAATTCTGGATAATGCAGATGAAGTTCAAAGAATTCCAAGCTTTCCTTCGAAGCAATTCAAAGTAACTCTAAAAAAAATTACAGATGATAATGAAAAATGTTCAGATCTCTTTAATCGGTACAAGCAAAGCATAGAAGCTAGTCAGCAAGCCTAACCCTCTAGCAATTCTTCAGTTTTAGTATGTAAATCTATCTGAGTTGTAGGTGCCTTTCCTTGAAATAGCTTGATCGCGGCTACTAAGCTTTTCTAGAAATAATTTCCCATCCTCTATAACCTAGGCGGCCTAAGCTGACTTAAGGTCATCAGAGGCAATTTTCAAGTAGGAGAAAAACTGACTCTTTAGGGGCGAGTTCATAAGTGTAAATCAGCAACCTGAACCAGGTCATTAATCATCCATGTAATAAGTCCACTATTTTCTTCGGTTAGGAAAAAATCTGTGAAAAGATGGAACCCTTTTTTTGTGGAAAGTTTAGTAAGGGGCGAAAAGGTTTGCTTTTCTGTAGAAAATAGATTGCCCCACACAGATTGTTCACCAGGACTCTCTCTGTGATTATTCCAGATAACCACAAAATCTCCTTTTGAAGTACATCGTACTTTTGGGAATAAATTGTCTCCTCGGAGATTTTGCATATCGATCATCGTAAATTCTTCTTGATTCTGTAACTTATATGCAGCTTTAACGATAGCTATTCCATTTTGGACAGAATTCCACACTATAAAAGCATCTCCAAAATGATTAATTGAACAATTAGGGCCAACACCATATTCATTGTTCCCAACTTCCAAAAGAGGAGAAAAAACTCCTTCAGAAAAGGTTGTGGCAAAAATTTTCGGAACTATCTCCTCTGAATTATCAACTTGAATAGAAATAGCTAAAATTCCCTGACCCTTTTGATCTATAATACCTGCCGTTTTTAAAGAGAAAGAATTTTCAGGTAAGCTCCCAATTCTTACAGGATTTGACCAGTTCTGATCTCCTCCCCAGCTGTAATTTAATGAGAAATTATGGTCAATCCAAGTGCAAAGACAATTGTTTCTATAATTTGAAACAAAATATGCTAAATTAAGAGCTGATTGATCTTCTGAAAGGGTAGTATCTAAGGGTGGTAAATGAGGTGAAGAATATTCAGAAATTTGCAGAAGATTGGTTAAGCCTTTAGATGAGAAAGTTAGACTAGAGGTAACTTGAGCAAAATTACCATTTAATAGAATAATCCCTTTACTTAATAAACTAGAGGAAAGCTGATAAGATTGGAAATCTATTTCTCCTGGGGATTTTTGGAGCAGTTGAAGATTTTCTTTTGCTTTAGCATTTTTCCACCAAATAGAGGTGGCCCCTTTTGAATCTAAATGAATATCGAAACCAGATATCTCTTCTTCCCATGGAGACAAAGTCTCAGACTCCGACCAAGTCAAGTCAGAGCTCCTTGCTGAGAGTTGGAGAGCCTCTTTATTGTTGATCGTAGCCTTCCACAAAATGGCAATGTCGCCAGCATTATTGTAAGCTAGTTTGGGTGGAGAAGCACCATCTAAATCAGGAGCAGTTAAAGTAATGGGGTTTGAGATATGAAACCCACTTAGGCATGTAACAATGCTTAAACAAGCAGCAGTTAAGTATTTGATCATCTTTAATCTCCTTAGAGCAGTTTTTACATCCTATAGCATGGCAAAGCTTGAATTCAAGAGAAAATCTTCTCAGGTCTCTCGAAAGGATTGCAAAAATTTTTAGAATAAAGCATTAAGTAAAGACCATAATTGCCTATTACCAAGAGAAAGGAGGTGTCTCAGTTTTTTCAACTCATTTTAGTGTCTGAGCAGCAAATCTGAGGCGGATTTTTTTCGTAATATTGCCGGAGTTGTAGATAACCCTTCCTTGACGTAGCTGGATTCTAGCTGCCAAACTTTTCTAGAAATAATTTCCCGTCCCTTGTATCCTGGGTGATCTAGGTTGATTTAAGGTCATCACAGGTAGTTTTTGGTGCGGATTTTGGAAGACTGAAAATCCTTGTGTCGCCAGTTCGATTCTGGCTCTGGCCATTTTCTAAATTTGCCGGAGTTGTAGATAACCTTACTTTGAAGAAGTTCGATCTCTGCTACCAAACTTTTCTAGAAATCAATTCCTCTCGCTTTTATCCTTGATGATTTACAAGAAGAAGATTTTAATGGCGATCTTCAGTTTGCTTTTTGTAAAAAATTGAGGGTAGCAAAAATGCGGCTTTTTTCGGTTTTAATTCTCTTCCTTTTTTCACAATTGCATGCCATGAGCGATGTTGAAAAATTAATCAGTGAAGGAAGTGGCCACAATAATTTTTTCCTCTACGAAGATGCAATAAAAATTCTCGATGAAGCCATCAAGCAAGCTCCTTATGAAAAAGAAGCTTATAAAGAGAGAGCCTTTAGCCATTTCGAACTCAATCGGATGGACTTAGCTCTTGAAGACTACAGACGTGCAATTGAACCTAAGCCGCCATATAGACGACGTAATCTAAACTGCTCTCTTGCCATACATCCTGCCATTCTTGGAAATGCAACTTCATCTTTGGATTTTGCTAAAGGATTGCTTTATGGAACTATGTTGGGAGGAAAGGAGGGAACTATTGAGTTTGTTTCTTCTGTTAGAGGAGGACTCACTTTTTTATGGTCTTTTGCATGCTCTCCAATTGATGTATCGAAAGAGTTGATCGAAGCTCTTTATGAAATAGGTGAATTTTTAGCCTCGGGAAGAGTATACGTTCTTCTACAAGAAGCATTGCCAGAACTTTTTGAGTGTGGGGAATGTTGGGATACGTGGTCAGAGTATACAAAAGGGCAAAAGCTCGGTTATATCATTGGAAAATATAGTATTTTAGCATTTTACTATGTGACCATCCCTAAAGGTGGAGCTTATTTTTATAGCAAACTTAAAAGAGCGAATATTATGGCCATTTTGGAGCGGTATTCTGTTACCAAAAGTGCTCACATTTTAGAAGAAAGTGCAAAGCATGCAAAAAAAAGCACATTAGTTTTAAAGAAGGCGGCAGCTGGATCTATTGTGGCCCATAATCCTAATGTTTTACCTCATGTTTTTACGAAGAAGCACTGTTGGGATAAATTTATTAAATTAACAGGAGATCATCAAAAGGATTTTGAAAAACTTGTGGTATTTTTGGAAGATCAAAAAATTTTACAATATCCGCGTAAATTAGATTACGCTCGTAACAGTGTGATTACTTATAAATATACTAAGCAAATAGGAAGAGATAAAATTGTTGCACTATTTGAAATCAATAAACAGAACCTTCCCTTATTGAAAAATGCTTGGGTGGAGGTAGGAATTCCACATGCCCCATAAAAAACTAGAGAGAACATGAAATCTTTTCCAAATATCAAAGATGTTGTTGCTGCCAGAGATTGGAAGTTTATGGTACGGAATACCCTTCCTGTGAATATTACTGATACCTACTCATTTTCTGAGGCTATGCATATTATTGATCATTTAATAGAAACCTCAGTTGATGAAATGATTGAAGATGGTTTTACTGCAGATTTGATGAGAGATTACTCTGTCAATTTAATGAAAATTCTTCGAGCAAAATATTCTCATGATTGGAAAAAAGATTGGAAAAATGAAGCATGTTTAGGAATCGTATGTGGTTTAGTTTATCGTGAGGAAGAAGCGTTTGTACATATTCAGAATGCATACGAACAACTGGAAAATGCTCCTCAGTCTCTAATTTTAGCTTATATTAGTGCTGGAAGTGGTCCTGATCACTTTTTAACTAGAGAAAAAATTGTCGAGCTTTCACATAAAGCTATAGAAAAAGGGATAACATATGAGTCTGCTCTTCACATGGCATCTTTAGCCTATGATCAAAAAGACTCTGAGAAACAGAGGTATTGGGAAGAAAAGGCTTCAGATGCAGAGAAAAGAGAAGTACACACTCCAATAATTACTCCTAATGTCTTAAAAGATGTATTCAAGGGAGAAAGAGGATATCGGTATGAAGAATAGAAAAAAAACTGTATTTCTATTGAGCGCGATCCCAATGTTTTTCAATGGTTTATTGAATGCGCATGAGGGGCATGAAGAAGATCCTCATTACGAGTGGTTTGAGGCTGATGAAGTCGCTGTATGCGATGATGGCATTTATGCTGCTTCAAATAAAGGGTTGTTTAAGCTTAATGTTGTGGAATACGATCCTATAGGCGATCGTTATCTTGTCAGATGTCGTTGTCTTGAAGATTCTCATTTAGACCCTGCTGAAGCTTTAAGTATTCCCTATGAAGATATTTCTGAGTAATTTGCTCAAGCCAATTCTATGTACGTAAATTTGACGGAGTTGTAGATAGCCTTCCCTTGAGGAAACGCTGAATAACTATGCCATCTGAAGTCTACTGCTCCTCGCCCAACTTTGCTAAGTTTTGGTTCGTTATTTTTCATTTTCACAAACATTTAACATACAATTGGTTATCAGAAATTTTCACGAATACAGTTTTTAAAATGACTGAATTTTTATAAAAATAGTCAGTTTATGAAGCTGTATTCATATAAAATAGGAGAGCTGGAAGATGCTTATACCCTGTTTCCAATTCCAAAAATTAAAGTCCCTTTCCTCAAAGGGGGTAACAAAAATATCTCGTTATTATTTTTATGATAACGGTATTCGCAATGCACTAATTAACAATTTCAATCCTTTAAATATATTTTCTTTCCCGTGCATTTCAAAAGGAAAACAACACATTTACCCGCGCTTTGGGCTTGAATTTCTGGCAAAGCAGTTATTCAGTGTGTTAAGAGGGTGTATGTGAATTCATTCCGCTGCCAACAAAAGCCATCTTTTCTCCTATAAGACGTTCTTCGAACTCCACAAACTCAACTTGAGTTTGCTCCGTCCTCCAGAACGTTCTTCTAGGAAAAAATCTTGACTTTTGGCAGCGAAAGCAATTCACATACACCCTCTAAGGGAATTCAATGATCATTTTTTGGTTCGAAAAGAATGCTTTTTAAAGCTTGACAACGAAACTTTTCTCCAAATAAAATGCCTTTTTTTTGGAGGTTCCTAATGATTAATAAAGCGTTGTACATACTGATTGCCATACTGTTTTTCTCACCGGTGTTTGGAAAAGAAAAAGTTCTTCCAGAGACGACAGAAGTTATTGCATTGACTCAACTCGATACTACTTTACTTAATGAGCTGCTCGATGGAGCTCACCCAGATATTGCTGTGGAATGCAAGGAAGGAACAACGATTCCAGTGCAATTTTTACAGAATACTGGATTATTTGGGGTAGAACTCGCTCCCAATTTAACTATAAAAGTACAAAAAACATGTTATTTGCGCGTTATCAAAAAATCGGGATATGTCAGCTTTGATTTAGATAGTTGGGAATCAGCGAAGCATTTTTTCTCCGGAAAGCCGAAAGTGAACTTGAAAATCAATATGGAAAATCAGTCTTTATTAGTGGAATCAGATTTGATTCCAAGCCCTCAGATTGAAGATGAAGATGATGAAGAGAATTGAAATTTCGGAGTTATTCAGTGGCTCCTTAATTGTTCATAGAGTGCGTTTCGAAGTGATGGTTTTTTCTTTTTGGGATTGAAAATGAGTTTGAAAACATATGAGACGCGCCATGATTCGAGCCCTTGAGGAATTCGGGATTCTTCAATGGTATGCCAAATATCTCCTTCAAAAAAGACGATTTGCATGTGGCGACAATCAATCTTTATCTCTTTCTCC
>SDBV01005595.1_pt1 | contig 17686 bp, 13 predicted proteins | sample 2277081 | NCBI WGS metagenome assembly SDBV01 (sample SAMN10402039, study PRJNA504765) | marine sediment metagenome | isolation source: marine sediment core GS10_PC15, 223 cmbsf | place: Arctic Ocean: Southern Knipovich Ridge | collected 2010 | reverse complement strand
TAATCAATCCAAAAGTCAATCAACACGGCCTGTGGATAACTTCCACTCCTTTAGTGGAAAACAGACCAAAAGGAACACAAAATAAAACTTGATTTCTACTTAAGAAATATCATGTCAAAAAAGAGGTTTTCCGCGAGCCACTTTAAGACAGGAAAGTACTCTGGACGCGGGTTGACGTTTCAAAAAAGGGGCGATATCGTATATAATCGCAGGATGATTATTGGAGTAATAGCCGATTCGCATGGCAACAGGGTCTTGATGCATTCAGTTGCCGACTATATCAGGGATGAGCTTGGATCGGAGTTTATAATTCACCTTGGGGACGACTACTCTGACGCTGAGGAATTGGCGGCCTCTGGGCACAATGTGAGAATGGTTCCGGGGCTGTGGTGTTCGGAGTACCATGACGGACGTGTGCCGAACTGCGTTGTCGAGGATGTGGAGGGCGTAACGCTCGCATACACGCATGCCGGCAAGGACCTTAAGGCGAAAGGAAGGGCCGCGTCGGTCGTTATGACGGGACACACGCATACGGCGGCAATTGAACTGATAGGTTTTTCGTTGTACTTTAATCCCGGCCACTTGAAAGGCCCCAAAAGCAAAGACGCACGGCCTTCTTTTGGCATTATCGAGATAGGTGACGGGACGGTGCGTGCTGCAATCCACGAAACTGACGGTACGCTTCGGCGTGAACTTGTCGTGGAGCGCGACAAGTTGGCCTGATATCTTCGGCCCGGGGGGAAAAAGAAATGTCATCTAATGTCGGAGACATATTCCAGGATGAAACCAAATACTCGAGAGGCAATGTACCTACGTCTCCTCTGGATTATTCAAGCCAGCCTGAGACATATAAGAGTTACCCTGAGTGTAAGCTTATAGATCTTCCTGAGCCCAGGCCCGCTTCGACTATGTCGCTGAGTAAGGCGCTGGCACGAAGAAAAAGTGTGCGCGAATACTCGAAAACACAACTGACAATCCAGGAACTGTCCTATCTTTTGTGGGCGACGGATGGGGTTTCACACTCGGGGCACGGTTACGAGTTCCGAACTGCACCGTCCGCCGGTGCGCTTTATCCTGTGGAAACTTATATCGTGGCGAACAGGTTTTCAGATTTGCCCCAGGGCGTTTACCACTATTCGGTCAAGAAACATGCCCTGGAAGAAATTGACGAGGGGGATTATTCTGAACGTATCGCATCGGCAGCTTTGGACCAGCCGATGTGCGCAGGTGCGCCTGTCGTTTTTATTTGGACGGCGGTGTTCGAGCGCGCCAAATGGAAGTACAAACAGCGCGCTTACAGGTATGTCTATCTCGATGCTGGACATATGGCCGGGAACCTCGCTTTGGCGGCTGCGTCCATGGGATTGGGAAGCTGCCAGGTGGCTGCGCTCTATGACGAGGAAGTAAACAAGATTTTAGGCGTTGACGGAGCAGATGAAAGTGTTATATATATGAGTGTTGTTGGACACGGTGCAAAGGACTAATCGCACCGGGAGATATATTGAAATGGACGCCATAGAAGCTATCAAGACGCGCAGGAGCATAAGAGAATACCTGCCTGATCCCGTTGACAAGAGCGTGATTGAAGATATTGTAGATTGCGGACGGCTTGCCGCCACGGGCATGAATGAACAGCCGTGGGAATTCGTAGTTGTTACGGATCTGGAAATGCGCCGCAAATTGGCGGAGCTGGCAGAATATGGAAAGTTCATAGACCAAGCTCCGGTTTGCATTGTAGTCATCTGTCAAGACGCGAAATATTATATTGAGGACGGGAGTGCGGCCACGCAAAACATGATGGTGGCGGCACGCGCACACGGTTTGGGTTCTTGCTGGGTTGCGGGAGACAAAAAACCTTACGCAGACAAAATCCGCGAACTTGTTGGGGCGCCGATCGGCCACCGGTTGTTGAGTCTGATAAGTATAGGCAATGTCAAAGCCGAACCAAGTCCCCCGAAACGTTCTCTGGACGATGTCTTGCACTGGGAGCAGTTTTGAGCAATGAAGAAACGTGACGCATTGAATTTGGTGACTGTGTTAACTTTGGGACTTCTAATAATGCCTGAGTATCAATCGTTCGCGCTGGAAGCAGGCGTAGCAAAGGTCGAGATCACACCCGAAATCGGTACACCGCTGAACGGATATGGAGACCGGCACGGAAGAGGCGCGACAAGCGTACATGATCCTCTCTGGGTGCGCTGCATATATTTGAACGATGGCGATACATCCATTTTCCTCATCAGTGCTGACCTATGCGTGATAAATTCTGAACTGAGGGAGAAGGTCCTCGATATCGTCCCAAAAGAAGTTCCCAAAGAAAACGTTATCCTCACTGCTACGCACACGCACAATGGGACGGGCGCAATGGTACACACCATTCCCTTCCGCCAAATCACAGGACGTTTTATGCCAGAGGTTTTGTCGGGTACAGCGACCCGGTTTGCCGAAGCTATGCGAAAAGCAATTGATAGCAGCAGGCGGGCAACAATCGGCCATGCCGTAACATCGGCTCCGAACCTGTCGCATAATCGAAGTAATCCGGACGGTGCAGTGGACGAACAGGTAGGTGTCATTCGTATAGACGCACGGGATGGTAATCCAATTGCCGTCGTGGCGGCTTTCGGCGTACACCCCACAACGGTTCCGGAAGAGGATCGGCAGGCATTCTCGGCCGACTTTCCGGGTGTGTTCTGCCGGGAACTGGAGGCAGCTTTCGGCAACAGCGCAATGGCCATGTACCTGAACGGGGCATCTGGCGATGTTGCGTGCCAAAGTCCCGATGGACTGCAAGGATGGGAACTGACTGAAAGCACGGGCAAGGCCCTGTCGCAAATAGTCAAAGGCATCGCCGACGAAATAGACTGCAGCGACAGCGACATCGAATTCAATGCCTCGATAGAAAGCCTTCCACCAACCTTTGCGCCAGCGGTGTTGCCGTCCCAGACTATACTTCAGACTTTGCGTCTGGGCGATTTGGCAATGTCCTTTTTCCCTGGAGAACCCTGCGCGGCCCTGGGCATACGACTTAGAGAGCGGATTCTGTCTAAGGGCTATGCTTCACATATAAGCGTGGGCCTCGTAAACGACCATCTGTTTTATTTCGCGCCGCGCGATCAGTACTCAGACAAGAGCTACGAGGCCGCGATGAGCTTTTACGGCCCGGGAATGGAGGACTGGTTCTACGAGAGGTTCATAAACCTTCACACCAAGCCAGACGAAGAACCTCAAGACCTGTCTCCTCCGGAACGCTCTGTCTTGATTGAAGCAAATGGAGCAAAGGCCATTTTGCTTACACTGGAAGGTGAAGCGCATGAAATAGGACGTCAAAAAGGGACGGTACTGTCGAAAAGCATACAAAAGGCGTACCAGGAAAAAATTAAATCGCGAGCAGAGGACAGGACGCTTACGCTGGATCCTGAACAGTGGAACTGGGCGCCATCGATATTGAATATAAGTCCGCTGCTCTTACAGAGAATCGCGCTCTCCGTCAGGCCGCCACTGGCTGAACTCACCTCGGAAACCGTGGAGCGGATAGAAGGCATCGCAATGGGTGCAGGCTTGCCTTTTGATGCGGTTTGGCTTGCTCAATACGCTGAGGCGCTATCTGTCGCGACAAGCGGGGAGGACTGGAATTCAACATCCTACGGCACGGTGGTGGGCGTTGTCGGAGAACGCGCCGGCGCCGATGATTTGCTATTGGCCAGGAACTTTGACTTGCCGGTCGGCAACCTAAGTGTAGTGAGCCGCGTTGTGCCCGTCGACGGCCACAGTTATCTTCAGGTCGGCACTGGCTCCAAGATGGGCACATTCACCGGCATGAACGATGCAGGCCTGGTCATTTGTGCTGAGCGTCTCCCAACGGCGGCTGTCCCTTCTCTGGAGCATCCCCCATTGGAAATTGTTCTGACAGAGTTGCTGAGAGATGCCGGCAATGTAGAAACCGCCGTTGAGAGGTTAAAAACATGCTCCTATGCGCAAGGATACCGCGTGATGGTAGCGGGAAAAACAGGTGGCGATAACAACACAATCAAGGTTGTCGAGTTTGATGAGGAAATAACAGTCAGGGATGCCGTCGATGACCTGATTCTTGGCATTCAACCCGCCACGCCTTCGTCAGACGCGGAAGACGGCTCAGGTTTTTCCGAAATCGAAAAGCGCTACAACCGTGCAAAGGAACTGCTTGAATCAGAGAGAATTCTAAGCGTGGATGAAATCAAAGTTATCATGGCGGAATCGGGTGGGGACACAGCGGATTCTCCGGCGATACTGAACGAGAACACAAGACACTCCGTCATACTTGAGCCAAATCGAGGGCAGTTGCAGATCGCGCTGCCGGACGGCAAAGGCGGTCTTACGGAATTCGTCGTAGTTTCCTTGGAGAAACCTAAGCCATGAGTGAGAGTATCAGGTCATACTCCAGCGCATTCGGCTCCGTCCGTTCAGGCCGGAGGAAGTACCGCCGTTCCCACGGGACAAGAAACTTTTTCATCTTCTTGATTCTGGTACTTGTAGTTTTGTTCTTTTGGGTCACTGCCGACAGCTACGACCAGTCGAGTTTCATTCCAGCAGGCCAGGCTTACAACCTCATAATCACCGACCCTTTGGAAAAACGCATTAACATTGCGGATTCAAAGGTGTGGAATTTGTTTCCGCAAGACTCCAAGCTCGCCGCCGTGTCCGGCCTGCTTAAAAACGACTTCGGTTTCTCTGAATCAGCGCGGAAACATCTCGTCGCGGCGCCATGCCATGTGAGTGGAAACGATATGGAGGATTTCAGCGACATTCTTATCTCCACGAAAATGACGCGCCTGGGTACGCTGCTGGAGAAACTTCATTTATTCACTCCGGGCATATCGACGGATACGGCCGGGGGCTTGAAACTTAGAAAACTTGACGAGTACAACCTGTTCTACTCAGTGCGAGGGCGTGTGCTTATCGCAAGCACTTCCAGAGAGGCAATCGTGCGGGCCTTGTCACAAGATCAATCAAACGCGGTCACGCCGGATGAATTCGTGCGGGCATTGGCGGAAGCCGGGCCTGAAGACGTGCGTGGAAACGTCAGGTTTTCAAAGGACATTCCAGCGGGCAACCTATACAAAAACCTAAACTTCGCGCTGCGTTTCGACAGCCACAGTGTAAACCTGATGTGTCGCGGAATTCCCGCCGACGCAATGCGAGATAAACTGCAAAAACTTCTTGACGGTTCCGCACCCAAAAAGCTGGCCGCTCCCCCGGAGGCCATGCTCACCGTTTCAGCAGATTTCGGCAAACCAGCCATGCTGACATGGACGGCGCTTGAAGACCTTTTCGGCAGCGAGTTCTTTTCTCAAGAGCAATGGGCTCGCTGGGAGAATCCAGACGCTAACGAAGCAAACAACGGAGCGAAGTTGCCGCAAATGTTGACTCAACTCGCAGCTTTTTCCGAAGGTGGGTTCCGTCTGGCATGGACAGGTGTCGACATGAACGCCATGGTTCCCCTACCGGAAGTTGTGGGTGTTTTTGACACAAAGCAGGCAGACATCAAGGATCTCTTGTTGGAATTCGAGCAAAACTGCCGGGCAACTAATGCTGGCCGTCTGCCGACCTTTTGGGGTACTGCCGTGGAACCAACTATCGAAACATGCGCCGAAAACATGCTGCTGAGCACCACCAAACATGCGGCGGACAGTGTATTGGCCTATTGCGACGAAAATGGTGCGCTCCCAAGCGATGGCAACCTCTACATCAAGATGCAGCCAATGCCTTGCGTCCAGACAATTGTCACACTCGGGAGTGCCCTGGCGGAAATCGATGCACTAAGGGGCTATACCAAGGACTCCTTTGCCGCGATGGCCGGGGAATGGCTGGCCAAAGCTGCCAGAATTGAGGACATCGAAGTGCTGTTTGCCAGTGAGGGTGAGGTCATATCGGCCGACATAACACTCCGCTGCTCAGCCACATCCTTTTAGAATACTCAGCGGCGTGGAATGGGAAATTCTTTGCACTGAGATAACCCGCAAGAACAAAGGCGCGCGATAGCGCTACGAGGACACTGACAGCAGGCGTGACGGCAACAAGAAGGGGTATACGAAATGGAGCAACTTTACCAGGAACGGATGACCCGATATGTAACGGCTCTTCGCAACGGGAAACCTGACAAAATACCGATTCGTCCATTTGTCGCGGAGTTTACCGCCAAGTACGCCGGCTACACTTGCCAGGAAGTGACCTACGACTACGAGAAAGCCTTCATAGCGGCCCGCAAGTGCGCGGCCGATTTCGATTGGGACGCCATTGTGCCCAACATGGTCCACGTCTGGGCGGGCCTCACTGAGGCGATAGGATTAAAATACTACGCCATTCCTGGTGTACACGTACCCGAGGATACATGTTTTCAGTTTGTGGAACCTGCTGAGGACGACGCGTTCATGAAGCCGGACGAGTACGACGCCCTAATCGACGATCCCACAGGTTTTCTTCTCGATGTATGGTTGCCGCGCGTATCGAGAGAGCTTAACGCCGTGGGCGAGCCTACAACAACGCGAAACAACCTTTCTTTTCTAAAGGGCGGAATGGCCATGATGCAGTATTTCTCGGCATACGGTCCCCAGATCGATCTGATGAAAACCGAGTCCGGAACCGTCTCCGCCATAGCGGGAATCCTCAAAGCGCCTATGGATATAATAGCCGACAAGTTGCGCGGATATCTGGGATTGCTTAGCGACCTGCAGCAGCGTCCCGAGAAACTAAAAGCTGCGTGTGAAGCCCTCATTCCGCACCTGTTCCATATGGCCCTTTCAACGTCGGATCCCGATAAGAACGTCCCCGTTACCGTGTGGATGCACCGGGGCGGTGTACCCTTTGTTGGACCGGAAGCATTTGACAACATTTATTGGCCGACGCTCAAACCCTTAATCGAGGCGCTTTGGGCTGAAGGCATCCAAACACTGTGTTATGCCGAAGGCGATTGGAACTACCATCTTAAATCCTTCGCGGAGCTTCCTGACCAAAGTATCATTTATCATGCCGACCGCGGCGACATATTCGAGATTCATAAGGTGCTGGGCGAGAAATTCTGTTTGAGCGGCGGCGTGCCCAACACTCTTCTCAGTTACGGTTCCACCGAAGATGTGCGCGAATGTTGCAAGAAAATCATCGACGGTGTGGCAAAGGACGGCGGATACATAATGGATGCAAGCGCAATACTGCAGAATGACGCGAGAGTTGAAAATGTGAGGGCCATGACAGAGTTCACCCGCGAATATGGCGTCTACAACGGCGCGGCTGCATCTGTGCCTGCACTCGCTCAATCCTCGCAAATCGTCCAAAGCGTCAAAGCGCCGGAAAACGCCAAGCGTAAGCCCGGTGTTTGCATCCCATGGCAGGAAAAGATGAATGAACTGCCGAAACTGTCGGGCGATACAGACCTTGTCAAGACAACGTGGGAAGCTGGCGACGAATTAGCATACGCATATATTTGGCACTGTCTTCTTTCTTACTGAGCCAATCGTTCCACAATGGCTTATAAAGTTAAACATATTGGATTGGTAAAGGCAAAGATGTACACTAAGTGAGCCCAAGCTTCGGGGCGCATGTGTATACCATGTCTCCGGTTCATCACTGCGGTGAGTGGCGCCAAGGGGCTGCAGCCCCTTGTCTGGGCGTTGGCCAACGCTTCTGTAATTATGTTGCACGGCCCTTCGGATCTGTCAAAAAAAGAAGTGCCGTTTTGGAAAAGTACACTGAAGCCGGAATAGCGCTTTTTGTGCCCAGCCCCTTCAGACTGTGCTATAATGAATATGAAAGGACGGGAAACCGTCAAGACCACCGGTTCTCATAACCATATTGTCTAAGACGTGATAATGATCCCTGCAAAGAACCGGCAGGAATAACCGCAACGTGTACGCACAGGTTTTAGGTGAATGCACTCCAATATAGACAGTGCCTCTGAGGAGGCAATTATACAAGCCGATTGCGCGGGCTCATTAACTCCCCTGCTCGACGGCATAAATGCGCCTTGCGACCTCAAATCACTCACTCTTAATGATTTGGAGAAGCTTGCCGCGGAAGTGCGCCATGAGATAATCAAGATCGTCTCCATTAACGGCGGCCATCTGGCCTCCCCTCTTGGAGCCGTCGAACTTACCCTCGCAATTCACCATGTTTTCGACTGTGCCACCGACCAGATTGTCTGGGATGTTGGACATCAGTGCTATGCGCACAAACTTGTAACTGAAAGGCGGGACAGATTTCACACGCTCAGAACAAAAGGCGGGCTCAGTGGATACCCAAGCCCGGCTGAAAGCAAGTATGACGCGTTTGGAGTTGGCCATAGCTCGACCTCGATAAGCGCGGCACTGGGAATGGCAATTTCAAGAGACAAACTCGGTTTGGACCACAAGGTAATTGCATTCATAGGCGACGGTGCTATGACCGGCGGAATGGCATTCGAGGCTCTGAGCCACGCCGGACAAGTGAACACCGATCTGCTCGTAATCCTGAACGACAATGAAATGTCAATCTCGCATAACGTGGGCGCCCTTTCCGCTTACTTCAGCAGGATCATAACCGCGGGAATATACAAGAGAGCGACCAGCGACACAAAATCATTCGTGAAGAAAATGATCGGTAAACGCCTGAGCTTGACCGCGCACAGGCTTGAACAATCGCTAAAAGGGTTTCTTGTGCCCGGGGCACTGTTCCAGGAACTGGGATTCAACTACGTCGGACCGGTAGACGGCCATGATTTCCCAACTCTCATTGAATGCCTGTCTAACATCAAGAAGATGAGCGGCCCAATACTCTTTCACTGCGTCACGCAAAAAGGCAAGGGATGCAGCTTCGCGGAAAACGACCCGCAAAAGTACCACGGAGTCAATCCTCAGCAGATCTCCGTAGTGGAGCTTGAGGGTGAGGCCCGCCCTTCGCAAAGAGAATTGGCTAAACCGAAACCAAAGTCGTTTACGGGTGTGTTTTCCGACGTATTAATTGAGGAGGCGCAGAAGGACGAGCGCATAGTAGCGATCACGGCGGCAATGCCAACCGGGACAGGCCTGACGGAATTCAACGAAAGGTTCCCGGACAGGTGCTTCGATGTCGGGATATGCGAACAGCACGCCGTAACATTTGCCGCGGGCCTGGCCATAAGGAATATGCGGCCTGTGTGCGCGATTTACTCGACATTCTTCCAGAGAGGATACGACCAATTCATACACGATGTGTGCCTCCAGAATCTGCCTGTCGTATTCGTGCTGGACAGGGCGGGCCTCGTAGGCCAGGACAGCCCAACACACGCAGGCGCATTCGACCTTTCAATGTTGAGGGCAATACCCAAGGTCAAGATAATTGCTCCACGGGATGACGTTGACCTAGCCCTCGCACTGAAATGGGCCCTTCAACAGGACTCGCCCACAGTGATTCGATATCCAAAAACGGACGCTGAAACAATTAAGGGCGTGGTCGGGAAACGCGATATATCACGAGGCGAAATTTTACGGCAAGGCTCCGATCTTAGTTTCCTGGGCATTGGTCCGCTTCTGTCGGAGTGCCTGCGCGCGGCCGAGATGCTCGAAGATGACGGGTTATCAGTGGGAGTAGCAGACGCGCGCTTTGTCAAACCGCTGGACACGTCACTTCTGGACAACATAAGCTCAGCGCCAATAGTCACCGTCGAGGAAAACGCCCTGAGCGGTGGATTTGGCTCGGCAGTCATGGAGTACTTCGAGGAGCAAGAACGCTTGAGCCAAGTTGAAATGCTTCGCATTGGCCTGCCCGATCACTTCATCGATCACGCATCTCGCTCGGAACAATTAGAGGAGCTGGGACTGAACGCTACGGGACTGGTCAAGAGTGTACAGGCCTTCGCAGCAAAAAGATTGTCCGGCGTAAAGGAATAGCTGCACTAAAATTCCGCAACGTGGCACGCTCTAAATTCAGATTCAGGGGGTGTCTTCGGCTACGCGTCATGCGTCTTCAGGTACGTCCACGGGTACCCGTTCGTATTCCTCAGTGCTGGTATCAACATGACGCTTGACGTTGGCTTTTCTGCACTCAAAATCCTTTGGTACAGGGGTCGGATACTCGTTGTTAAAACACGCCAGGCAGAAATTATCCGAGGAGTAGCCCGTGGCTTCCACAAGGTCCTCAACGGTCTGGAATCGCAACGAATCGACATCAAGATAATCGCAAATCTGCTTGACGTCCATGTTCGACGCAATCAATTTCTCTCTCTTGGGGGTGTCTATGCCGTAATAGCATGAATTGATTATGGGCGGGGAGCTTATTCTGAAATGAACTTCTTTGACGTTGCACCGGCGGAGCATTTTAATAATCTTTCTGCCGGTCGTGCCCCGAACTATGCTGTCGTCAATCAGGACGATTTTTTTACCTTCGATGGCGCTCCTAGCCGGATTAAGCTTAATCTTGACTCCAAAGTCACGAATCCTCTGGTCTGGTTCAATGAAAGTTCGGCCTACATAATGGTTTCTAATGTAACCCATGTCGAAGGGGATGCCTGAGCCGTGCGAATAGCCCAAAGCGGCCTGATTCGACGAATCAGGGACCGCCATTACGATGTCGGCTTCAAGTGAATCGTACTTGGCCAGGTTGCGGCCAAGGCGCTTTCGAACCTCATCAACGCTTCTTCCGAAAATAACACTGTCCGGCCGGGCAATATAAACAAACTCGAAAATGCACATCCTGGGTTTTCTGGACTCGAAGGGCTTGAAGCATTCCAAGCCGTCGCGAGTTGCAACGACAACCTCGCCAGGCTCGACCTCGCGCAGCCATTCAGCGTCGATAATGTCGAGCGCGCAGCTTTCACTCGCAAAAACATAAGCATCCTTAAGCCTGCCTATCCATAGAGGTCTGACACCAAGAGGATCACGAGCGGCAACAACCTCCGTGCCGTTTGTAGCAAGAACGCAATAGGCCCCCACGACATGACTCAACGCGTCTATCACAGTATCTACAAACCGCTCCTCCTTGGAACGCGCTATCAACTGAATGATTACTTCACTGTCGGTTGTCGACTGGAATATTGCGCCGTCTTCTTCAAGCCGTTCACGAAGCACGCCTGCATTAACAAGATTGCCATTGTGGCCAAGCGCCATCGAACCTCTGGCGTAATCGACAACAAGAGGCTGAACGTTTTTTAACTGGCTGGTGCCGAATGTCGAATACCTCGTGTGGCCGACAGCAATGTCACCGCGAAGACGCCGCATCTTGTGGGCCTTGAACACGTCCGAAACCAGGCCGACGCCGCGATGCACATTCAAATTACCATCGTCGCAAGCGACAATACCGGCGCCCTCCTGGCCGCGATGCTGTAACGCGTACAGACCCAAATACGTTAAGGTCGCCGCTTCTGGATGTCCAAATACGCTAAAAATACCGCATTCATCATGAAGATGATCATCAGACTCAGGGCGGGACAAGGTGGAACACATATCCTGACGCTGCAACCCGCAACGTGAAGGACAATCAGAACAATCCATCGGAGTCACTTTCTGGAAATCGGACTAGCAAAGTCTAGTAGTCCATTCTTCCCGTCAATTGTTGATAAGCTTCGACATATTTTTCAAGCGTCTTAGCGACTATATCATCAGGCAACGCTGGTTGGGGAGAATTCTTGTCCCAGTCGGTCGTTTCAAGCCAGTCGCGAACGAACTGCTTGTCATAGCTGGGCTGGCCCTTACCAGGCTCATACTTGTCGGCAGGCCAAAACCGGGAAGAATCAGGCGTCAATATCTCGTCCGCCAACATAAGCTCACCGTCACGAACGCCAAATTCAAATTTCGTGTCGCACAGAATTATACCCTTCGACGCGGCAAGGTCGCGGGCTCTTTCATAAATCTTTATCGCGGCCTCGGATGCCTCGCGTGACCACTTTTCACCGATTATCCCGGCACTTTCCTCGGGTGAAATGTTTATGTCGTGTCCATCCGTAGCCTTCGTCGCAGGTGTAAAAATCGGTTCAGGCAGCTTGTCCGATTCCACAAGACCAGTAGGAAGAGTAATCCCACAAACAGTTCCCTTGTCGCGATATTCTTTCCAGCCGCTTCCTGCAAGATAGCCGCGAACCACGAACTCGACCGCAAACATCTCGCACTTATGAACAAGCATCGAACGGCCCTCAAACTGTTCAGGGGAAGCCTGAAAATCTTCGGGAAAATCCTTCAGATCAGCCGAGATAAGGTGATTGGGAACGATGTCCTTGAACTGATCCAGCCAGAAAAGCGTCATCTGCGTCAGAAGCTTACCCTTACCCGGAATCCCAACTGGATTCACCCAGTCAAACGCTGAAATTCTGTCCGTAGCAACCAACATAAGCTGATCGCCCAGATCATAAATGTCACGGACTTTTCCACGGATTACGTCCGTGCGCTCAGGTAACTGAGTCTCACAAATGGCTGCTGAATTCATGACAAACCCTCGGTATGTTGAACCAAAAAGCGCCCAGAGAACTTACACAAAACAGGGGATTCTCCAGACAGAACCAACTTTGAAAAGATAATACCCACACGAACAAGCAAAGTCAATCTGAGAAAAGAACAGAACCGGCCCGCAAGTTCATACACTGAGTGCAACACTAGGCTGTTTTGAGGATTAGGTTGGGTTTTATGGACGGTGTAGACGGGGATGAGTGAGATAAATGTTTTTTTACCACGAAGGCGCAAGTTGTAGATACGCGGGGAGTTAAAAGAAAAATGGCGGAGAGACAGGGATTCGAACCCTGGGTACGCTTTCGCGCACAACGCCTTAGCAGGGCGCCACCTTCAACCACTCGGTCATCTCTCCACCGGGTTTGACCTTAATTTATCATGATTAGTCAGGATTATGCAAATTGGGTCGAGCCAAGTGCCCGGGCTCCAGTTCAGCTAGACAGGGAGTCTATAAACGCATGACGGTTCGCGCGTCAGCGGCCAACGCGGCCTTTCACCGAATGCCGCTCTCCTTGATGAGCGCGTCAATCTCCTTTTTGAGAGCTGCATTCGGTTCCCCCTCCGCAGATGGCAGTCCGACAGCAGCAGACAAAGCCTTCAAGAATGGGTCCTTCTCGAATAGCCGCGTTTCCATAACCTGCACGAACTGAACAAAACCGGAAGACGATTCTTCTTTTTTACCATTGACAATTACTTGCAATGAATGCACCCATGATTTCTAGTCAAATTTCCTTTCTCATGACTACATCAATGTCATTTAGAACCTTCTCCAATTCTGCCTTGAGCTCGGCAGTCGCCTTGGACTCCCATTCGAGTCTCCCCGGCTGTCCGGGAACTGTCCTCAAAACGGGGTCGTTTTTAAACAAATAGTCTTCCCGTGCCGCAAGAGCGGGTTGCAAGACAAGTGTAAAAACCAGCAGCAATAAGGCAAACACCGGCATTAGCGAACGCGCAAGCGTCCCATAATATTGGCCATATGATTTTTTTGCAGATAAAACGCGGACAACAAGTAAGGTTTGGCCGACAACAATTAGGCTGCCTATCAGGAGAGAAGCCGCAAAGAACCATGTGCCAGATTTGATGTCAAGGTGTGAACCATAATACAGCCCGGGCATTTTATGATACTCGAGGGGTTCCGGCACGAAAATCCACAGGAACACTATTACGAGAAGAAAGATTGCTGCAAATCGGTGGTAGCGATTTCCAATAGCCTTCGGGGGAGAGGATATACCTAACCTTTTACAGCGCTTGTGCAAAGTACGCGCAGACGAGCCAAGCGTCAGGTATAAGATTGCAACCGACACAAGCGAAAACTCGAGAAGTGATTGCATAGGACGATAAGTTATTGCATTTTCGCGTCCACCGATTGCGGTCACACGTGTAACAACAAAATAAACTGCGATTGGCGCAATTATGCCTACTAAAAGTACGCGCGACATTTCATGAAACCTGGGAATAAGGAGGAGTGGTGTGTTGCCTTTCTGGCGGTTTCTTATATTCTGCCAAAACGATACCAGACAAGCCTCGATTAGAATAACAATCAATACACTGCTGAGAATACCCAAAAACATGCGTTCAGCAAGAATATAATCTCGCAAACGTCCCGCCCGGTTAATCTCTTCATAGTCGCTCTTTTCAGTAGAAAGAAACGGGAAGCTGCCATTAAACAGGCTAGGCATAATAACGCTTCCTGTAGTGAAGGCTTTAGACCACTTGTTGTCGCCTTGATATTCGTGCATGGTTTCGCGTAGCAGCTTTTTGCAATTGTCCATCTTGTGCCGTTTTGCAGAATCGCCTATTTGATTATAGTATTTGGAATAGGCGTCAAGGGTCTTCCTGGCCATAACATATGCGTTAATCAGATCTCCAGAATCTTCTGCTCCGGCAACCATCTTATCCGTCATGTCTTTCCAGCTATGAACAAGAATCTCCGCTTCCTCTATTCGACCTCTATCCATAAGGTATTCAGCGAAAGAAGGAAGTAATTCAAAAGCTTCCGAATCAAGCACCATGGTTCTAAAACATCCACCCCATCGTGCTAAAACCATGTTTACAAGATGCTCGTACTTCTGAGGTTCGCCGATGGCGGCAAAACGCTCGTTTGTCATTTCAGAATAATACGTTTTGTAATATGGTTTAGAGCGGGCCCTACTAAACTCATCGACTGCTTTTTGCAAAAAGGTGTCATCGCGAATAACGAAGGTAGGCCGTGTATTGTCGGGTTCGTTGAATTCCCAGGTACGCGCCCGAATAAGATAAAGCATACCCAAAGAATAGTTGTAAACGGAGTTGTCAGGATCGACGTCTTCTCCGAGCCGTAGTTCCTGTTCCAAGAAATCTAAGGTTACGCCCTTAGCATGTGAATAGCCACCCTGAAGCGATGTAATATAGTTTGCGAAATATACCTTGTTTTCGGGCGAGGCCTCCCATATAGCACGCTGTCGCGATGAGCCATAAGGACGGGTAGTGTCACCTTCCCACAAGAATTTCTCGGCTTCGCTCATATGCCTGGTTTCAAACGCATGGACGGAATAACTCTTTCCAAATGTTTCCCAACGTTGAATAAGGTGCAAACAGATCACAACACCAACGATGATGGCCGCAGGAACAATCACGAATCGCAAACCTATTCGCGCGAGTGCTCTAAGTTTCATTCGGTACATGTTGGCTTCGAGGAGCTTTTCGCCAACCTCTTCCGCTGAGCCGAAGACTTCAAGAGCGCGTTCGAGGCTCTCATCGTCCGACATACCTTCAGCGCGACAGGAGTCGATTGTCTCTTCGATATGGCTTTTGAGTTCAGCCTGCACGTCAAGACACAGTTCGGGATCCGGTTTCAGGCGCGACGTGGCCTGATCAACTACGCGCGCAATGCGTTCGGCCTTATCCATGCCTTAGGCCTTGGCCGTGCTGAGGAGAAGCATGTTCACCGCGGCAGAAAAGGACGACCACTCGCTCACCTTGTCTTTCAAAAGTGCCCGCCCTTTGCGCGTAATTGCGTAGTACTTGCGCTGTTTCCCGCTCGCAGCCTCCTGCCATTCGCCTTTAATGAGTTTCGACCCTTCCAGCCGGTGCAGGCAAGGGTACAAAGTCCCTTCCTTCCACTGAAACGCCTGGTTAGTCCGCTGATTGACAACCTTGATGATTTCATAGCCATACATCGGCCGCTCAGCAACAAGCTGCAGCACGATCGGCTCGGCCACGCCACGAATAAGGTCACTACTAAACTTCATTGTCCAATCCTCCTTCGCTGAAGCGATACCTCGTCACACAAGGTATTATACCTCGACACGCAAGGTATGTCAAGAGGGTGTTGCGCGATTTGCTCAGGAGGTTTCAGTGTGTGGCACAAGGGATAAGGATGGATATTTGCACATCCGCCACCTTCGCTCCGTATGGCGTTATGCGACAGGGGGAAGGTGGCGGAAAAACTATTCCAAGATAGCGAGCAGACGCTACGCGCCCAGCACCTTCCAGCCTCTGCGGTAGTTGCGGCGGAGGTACTTGTTTGCGTTCTTTATCTTGGGGAACTTCATTTTCTTTGCGTCGTACTCGAGCGTTTGCCAGGTGAAACGTGTAGCGACATTGCCCAAGACGATGAATTCGCACATGGGCGATGCATGCTCGATAGGGGCAGTCAGCCTGTCGCGGTTGCCGTCGAGCACCGCGTCAACAAAGGCATGATAGTGGTTCAGGGCCTCGAATTTCGGGAAGCGGTAATCCGCGAAATCTTCCCGGGGCAGGAGGACGGGGCCTGAGCCATGACGCACAACTAAAAGTCCGCGCGTACCCTTCAGCAAACAGCCCTGCTGCAATTTCACTTCCGGCGGAATCTGGGCAAGCAACTCTCCCGGGGGAAGCCTGTCGCCGCTGATCCACGTGACCTTGATGTCGCCTTTGGAGTGCGGTGTTTTTGGGAACCAATACTCGATCTTTTCGTTAAAAGCCCAATTGTGCTCATTTGGGATGCTCGTCTCCGAACGCAACGCGGTTGGCAAGGTAAGCTTAAGTCCCTTGTACAAGGGGCTGAAGATGTGACAGCCCATGTCCCCAAGCGTTCCGGTTCCAAAATCCTGACGGCGGCGCCAGTTCTTTGTGTGGTAGTACTTGTCGCCGATAAAAGGCCTATCCTGGGCAACGCCCAACCACAGGTCCCAGTCCAGTTCCTTTGGAACAGGATCCGAGCTTTTCGGCCGCGGGTCGCTATCGCCCCACGTCTTGTGGCTGAAGACCCAGGCTTCCTCGATCTTGCCCACCGCCTCGTCACTTATGAGTTGGGCGCTTATGCGGTCATAGAAGCTCGAAGCACCCTGGGTACCCATCTGGACGACCACCTGGTTCTTCCCGGCGCATTCCAACATCTGCCGGCATTCCAGAACGGTTTGCACCAGCGGCTTCTGGCAATAGACATGCTTGCCCATATTCATCGCGCTCATGGCGGCTATGCCGTGTATGTGATCCGGCGTTGACACGCTGACCGTATCTATCTCATCCCCAAGTTTCGTAAGCATCTCACGCCAGTCGCTGAATAGCTTCACATCACCGCCATATTCATTTTTCACCGCCTTTAGTGGGGTGGCGTCCACATCGGCCGCGGCGAACAAGCTCACCTTTTCATGGCCGCAAATCTCGGCGATGTCGCTTCTGCCTTTTCCTGATACGGCAATGGCCGCATGCTGTAGTTTCTGCATTGGGGAGCCCTTTGCCCAGGACACACGGCTGATATAAGGTGCTGCTACGGCCACAGCAGCGGCGGTTTTGAGAAAATCTCTGCGGCTTTTCTTAGTCAACTTTTTCATTCTTCCTCTCCTGTTAATAAAGTACATGATCGGCCCTACGATCTTTTGTGAATACAAAGACTTGGCTGCGTATGATACATGGAAACGGGATCCTATTTCATGTTTTTAGAATGAGTTTCAATGTGACATTATCAAGAACCATTTGCGAAATTGGCAAGTCCATCCGTTAACATGTCTTACGAAACAGCGTAAAGCGCCTTCCCCCCACAAAATCCTGATAATGGCGCAATTGTCGAGTCTAAATGAGAATTCTTGTGAGTTTTCACCCCAAAGTCTGGCGCCATGAAATCCCAATCCGTAGTTATGGCCAATACGGATTATAAACAAGATATCAACTCCCTTTTCTCTTAGGCCTGAAGGGCCGTAATATACCAGCCCAGGGCGAAGCCCCATAAGCGCTAACTTGTTTCTTGCGTTTTCTTAATAATTATGATAGGCTTTCCTCAGGATATTTGGAGGATTATGCCA
>SDBV01005594.1_pt1 | contig 17687 bp, 22 predicted proteins | sample 2277081 | NCBI WGS metagenome assembly SDBV01 (sample SAMN10402039, study PRJNA504765) | marine sediment metagenome | isolation source: marine sediment core GS10_PC15, 223 cmbsf | place: Arctic Ocean: Southern Knipovich Ridge | collected 2010 | reverse complement strand
GTCTAATAATACACGAGCAATCTCATGCTTTAGTTGAGAGTAGGGAGCGGTAATATCGCGCTTACCGGTCATGATGCCATTACGCATAATTGTGAGAAAATCACCTATTGAGTCTATTGACATAGCGGTCCTTTATCTTACCAACTTGTTTTCTTAACACCGGGCAACACACCTAGTAATGCCAGTTTTCTAAAGCACAGACGACACAAGTCAAATATGCGCATATAACCACGTGGTCTCCCACATAGCGTACATCTGTTACGTTTTCTTACGGCAAACTTAGGTGTTCGCTTGCTTTTTTCTATTAATGCTTTACGAGCCATAGTAGTTATCCTCTCCTAAACGGCATACCAAAATGCTTAAGGAGATCAGCAGCCGGTTCATCAGTTTTTGATGACGTATGAATCGTGATATTCATTCCAAACGTCTTTTCCTGCGTTGTATCAACTTCAGGAAAGATCGACCACTCCTTAATACCAACATTATAATTTCCACGACCATCTAACTTAGTCGGTAGCCCCTGAAAGTCACGAACTTTAGGTAATGCTAAGTTAATAAATTTATCTAAGAATGTATACATCTGATGTCGACGAAGCGTCACACGAACACCAAGGGGCATACCTTCACGAATTTTAAATCCAGCAATAGATTTACGGGCAATCGTCTTAACGGTCTTCTGTCCAGCAATGTTATCAAGCGTTTTCATAACCGTAGCTATTACTTTGCTATCGGCAACCGCTTCTTTCACACCGATATTGATCACAATCTTTTCAAGACGAGGTACTTGCATAACATTGGACACCTTCAACGACTCCTGTAGAGCTGGACGAATCTTATCAACATATTCAGTTTCCAAACGAGCCCTACCAGGTGATGCCGTTATGTTCTTTTTGGTTGCCATCTTCTATTCCTTAGTTAGAGTACTTTATCTGTACGCTTGCACCTACGTACCTTCGTACCATCTTCTTGAATCTTAAAGCCTACACGAGTCGGTTTGCCATCAGCAGGTGATACCAGCATAACGTTAGAGATATTAATAAAGCTCTCCTGCCGCTTAATACTAGACTGCTCACCTTGACGACGTGCTTTATAGTGTTTAGTAACTAAAGCAATACCATCAACCTTAATAAGCCCTTTTTCACCGTTCACGTCTATAACCGTGCCCTGCTTACCTTTATCTTTCCCGGTTAACACCTTAACCGTATCATTTCTTCTTATGCGCATCATAATGCAATATCCTTATATAACTTCAGGTGCTAACGAAACAATCTTCGTAAAGTTCTTAGCACGGAGTTCACGAGCAATAGGTCCGAAGATACGTGTACCGACTAAGACATTGCTATCTTCAACCGACTTAACAACAACACCAGCATTGTCACCAAACCTTACGTAACTGCCATCAGCACGACGATGCTCTTTACGGGCTCGTACAATTACCGCCGTAATAACGTCGCCCTTTTTCACCGTACCACCAGGTGCCGCTTTTTTCACCGCACACCTAACTAAATCACCCAAGTAAGCAAACCGCTTACGAGTACCACCTACTAAGTGGATAATTTTAAGAAGCTGAGCCCCTGAGTTATCAGCGACAGCCAACATCGATTCTTTTTGCAGCATTTTTCACCTTACTCTTTATGAGACTTAACTATACGCGAAAGATACATGAACTTTGATTTAGATTGTGGACGTCCTTCATAGATCTCCACAATATCACCAATGGCACCTTTTCCTGCTTCGTCATGCACTTTATACTTTTTTGCACTACGCATTACTTTCTTTAGTCGTGGGTGGGTAAAAGTTCTTTCAACCCTCACAACTATAGTTTTATCCATCTTATCAGATACGACTTCACCTGTCAGTAGTCGACCTGTTGTCGTCGTTTTACTCGTTTCCATCTGTACCTCTTATAATTCCGCGCGCTTCTGTTGTATAATCGTCAACATGCGCGCAATACCTCTACGCAATTTCTTAGCACTCTGGTTGTCTCGTACCGGCTTTGACGTACTATGAAGACGCTGACTAAACAGCTCTTGTCGTAACTCGATCTCTTTAGCCTTAAGCTCATCTATCGATAACACTTTAAGTGCTTTTTTATCATTCGTTTTCATGAAACAGCCTCAATAGTAGTACGTTTAACAATTCGTGTTTTCATTGGGAGCTTATAAGCTGCAGCCTTCAGCGCTTTTTTCGCTGCTTCTTCATCAAGGCCAGCTACTTCAAATATAACGCGTTCGCGCTTCACCACACAGACCCAGAACTCAACATTACCTTTACCTTTACCCATCCTGGTCTCTGCAGGCTTTTTGGTAATAGGCTTTTGTGGAAATACCCGGATATATAGCTTACCGATTTTTTTAGTACGGCGCGATAAGGTAACTCGAGCAGATTCGATCTGCTGTGCCGTAAGCCATGCTGGCTCTATAGCCTGTAAGCCATACTCACCATAGATCACATCACGACCATTTTTTGCAAGTCCTTTACGTCGTCCTCTCTGAACTTTTCTGTAACGTATCTTCTTCGGCATCAACATGATTACACCTTCTTCGCTAGGTTATAGTCACCCCGACAGATCCATACTTTGATACCGATGATACCATAGGTTGTCAGCGCTTCCACAAGTGCATAGTCTATATCTGACCGTAAGGTATGTAACGGTGTCGATCCTTCACGAATCCACTCGTCACGAGCAATCTCAGCACCACCAAGTCGGCCAGCACAACGTATCTTAATCCCCTTAGCACCAGCTTTCATCGTAAAAGCAGCCGCCTTTTTCATAGCACGCTTATAGCTCACACGACGTTCAAGTTGCTCAGCAATACCCTTGGCAACAATCATCGCATCAAGAGCCGGATTTTCAACTTCCTTAACTGTTACATCAACCGATGGACGACCTAAGTATTTAATGAGAGCCTGACGCAAAGCATCGATCTCTTTCCCCTGCTTACCGATCACCACCCCTGGACGAGCTGAATATATTTCAATGAGAATATTGTCACCCGCCTTAGCTATCTTAATACACGATATCTCAGCACCAGGAAGCCTCTTCTCGATAAAGTCACGAATTTTCACATCTTCTATTAACAGTCGAGCATATTCACCACGACGCGCGAACCACTGAGAGTCCCAGTCGCGATAGATACCTGTTCTAAACCCTTTTGGGTGTACCTTCTGGCCCACGAATCACCTATTCTTCTTTTGTACGGTTATACTAATATGACATAGTCGTTTGCGTTGAGGCTTTGCTCGCCCTTGCGCTCCAGGTTTAAAATACCTACGTATTGGTCCCTGATCGACACGAATCTCTTTCACAATAAGAGCATCAAGCTCAATATTCTGTAAATTTTCAGCGTTAGCAACTGCTGATTGTAAAGCTTTTATAATAGGCTCAGCACGTTGGGTTTTATGCGTAGTCAGCCAATTTAACGCATAACGAACATCTTTACCACGAACTACATCCGCTATAGGACGCAACTTGTAAGGTGAAAACCTCACAAACTTAGCCGTTGCTCCAAATTCTGTTCGTTCCTGTGTTTTCTCTTCCATAGTTTACCTTAATTTATTTAGCCAGTGCGCCAGCTTTACGTTGACCACTATGCAACCTAAACGTTCTCGTCGGTGCAAACTCTCCAAAACGGTGTCCCACCATATTTTCTGTCACAAACACCGATACAAACTTACGGCCATCATGTACCGCAAAGTTCATGCCAACAAAATCTGGCGATATCATACTGCGACGTGACCATGTCTTAATAACATCTCGTTTACCACTTGATTTAACCGCCTCTACCTTCTTAAGAAGGTGATCGTCGATAAATGGGCCTTTCTTAGCTGATCGTGCCATTGTATTCCTTATGGTTTTCTACGTTTAATAATAAGCGGATTCTTACGACGTCTGGTTCGGGTACCCTTGGCACCTTTACCCCAAGGACTCACCGGATGAGATCCTGACTTAGACCTACCTTCACCACCACCATGAGGGTGATCGACAGGGTTCATACACATACCACGAACCGTCGGACGCCGCCCTCGATGACGCGTTCTTCCAGCTTTACCAAGCGAGATGTTTTTAACATCAGCATTACCTAATACACCTACTGTTGCAAAGCAATCAAGAGGAACCATACGGATCTCACCGGACGGCATACGCAAGGTAGCGTGCTTCTCAGTTTTTGCCACCACCTGTACTGATGTACCGGCACTTCGTGCAAACTTACCACCAGAGTTTGGGGTAATCTCAACATTATGTACTATAAAGCCAACAGGTATATTTCTAATAGGTAAACTATTACCAAGCTTCGGCTCAATCTCAAGACCGGCTAGTACTTGGTCACCGATAGAAAGTCCTTCCGGCATAAGCATATAACTCTTTGCCCCATTAAGGTAGGACACAAGAGCAATCCTTACGTTACGGTTTGGATCATACTCTACCGTAACAATCTTACCGGGCACTTCACGCTGTTCACGCTTAAAATCCACAATACGATACTTACGGCGAGCTCCACCACCAATATGGCGCACGGTGATTCGACCGTAGGTATTACGGCCACCATGTTTTCTCAGACCCTTGGTTAACCGTTTCTCCGGTTTCTTCTTCGTTAATGAACTCGTATCAACAAACGATTGAAATCGAAGTGAGGCATTACGAGGTTTACGTTTTATTATCGCCATACTGGTTCCTTTTACTCAGCGCCCATTTTTTGAGGCTCTGAGAGTCCCATAATATCTATCGACTGACCTTCTTTCAGGGTTATAATCGCTTTTTTGCGTTTAACTCCAGTACTGAAGTGCTTCCCTGAACGTCGTCGTTTACCTTTCATTATCACAATACCGATCTTATGAGCATCAACATTGAAGATCTTCTTCAACGCTTGTGCTATAAGGGGCTTATTTGCTTGAGGATGTACCTCTAACACTAATTTGCCTTCCGTCTTATTTAAGCGAGACGCTTTTTCAGTTACATGTGGCTTTCTAATAATATCATATATCGTTAAATCCATGTATGCACCAATTCTTTAAAGTTCTCTAAGTCTTTTGAGAGAACCATCCAAACTTCACCATTAGAAACATCATAAGCGTTCCACTGATCAAATAACATCATTCTAATATTCGGTATATTCGCAAATGATGCATGTGTAGTACGATCATCAGGACTCACAAAGAACACAATGTCACGCCCTTTAAGACCAGCACCATTCAGCGCTTTAGCCGCTAGAGCTGTCTTAGGCTTTTCTAGAGTCTCCCAGTCCAATACCACAAGATTCTTCGTATCTAAGCGATCCCAAAGCAACTTGTTACCGACATTACGTCGCATCTTCTTAGTCACCCTTAATTTCTTAACACGCTTCTGTGGACCAAACGTTACCCCACCACTTCTCCAAAGAGGAGAACGGGCTGATCCTGCACGTGCACGACCCGTACCTTTCTGTTTCCACGGTTTCTTATTAGCAAACGAAACATCAGAACGGCCCTTAACGGCAACCGTACCTTGACGCCAGTTTTGCTGGAGAGCTCTAACATATTGGGAATACTGCTCACCATGCACCACTAACCGTTGCTCTTCAGTCAAACCAAGATCTTTTGGTGTGAGAGCTTTCGCTTTAATCGCTTCTTTTGAAGCCTTTGCCGTTGTCATGAGTCCTACCTACACTTTCGAACAAACACAAGTGATCCTGACTTTCCAGGAATAGATCCCTTAACACATACCACACGCGCTTCAGGTTCTACCGTAATCACTTCTAATTTTTTCACTGCTACGCGGTCCACACCCATATGACCCGGTAACGCTTTACCTTTAATAACTTTACCACAAGCCGCTATAAAACTCATTGACCCGGGAATACGACCCATCGTTGAACCATGACTTTTAGGACCGCCGGAAAAACCATGCCGTTTTACTACACCCTGAAATCCAAGACCTCTACTGGTGCCAAACACATCAACAATGTCACCCTTTTGCAATACCAACGCCTCATCTGCTGGTTGCCCTACTTTGAGACCACCAGTCTCTTCACCATCTTCACTAGGAATAGCCTCCTGCGGAAAGTACGGGACCTCTCGCAAGTCACTAAAGTAGGTCTTACATTTACGTAACCACTCTTTTGAGAATGGCTCAGATGCATACTTCTTCTTAACACGACCCAACTGTATAGCATCATAGCCATCAGTTTTAGTTGTCTTTATCTGGGTTACATACCAGTCAGCAACATCTATAACGGTAACCGGTACCACTATACCCTCTTCAGAGAATAGTTGTGTCATACCTATTTTTTTACCCCAGAGACCGTTCACCATGGTTATCTTCCTTACTTAATTTCTACGTCTACGCCCGACGATATGTTAAGCTTCATAAGCGCATCCATCGTTGCATCCGAAGGAGAAACAATATCTAAAATACGCCGATGTGTCGTAAGCTCAAACTGCTCGCGAGACCTTTTATCTACATGTGGTGATCTTAGCACCGTAAAACATCTTCGTCGGTTCGGCATCGGAACGGGGCCAACTATACTTGACCCTGTCCTCTTAACCGATAAGACTATCTGTTTAACTGCTTTATCAAGCAGTTGATGATCATAAGATTTAAGTGTTAAACGAATTTTCGGTTTTTTCATCAATGCACTCTTTAATCTTCGATCGCTATTACAATACCCGATCCTACAGTTCTTCCACCCTCACGGATAGAGAAGCGTTGGTCTTTCTCCATAGCAATAGGAGAAATGAGATCGATTGTCACTTCAACATTATCACCCGGCATTACCATCTCACGCCCTGCACCAAGTGAAACGATACCTGTTACGTCAGTTGTACGGAAGTAAAACTGTGGACGATAGCCATTAAAGAATGGACTATGACGACCACCCTCATCTTTAGAAAGCACATAAATTTCTGCTTTATACTTTTTATGAGGAGTAACTGAACCCGGTTTTGCAAGTACTTGACCACGCTCAATATCTTCTTTCTTAACACCACGAAGAAGAAGTCCAACGTTATCACCTGCTTGACCTTCGCCAAGTTCTTTTCTAAACATTTCAACACCGGTAACGGTCGTTTTTATATTAGCACCAAAGCCGATCAACTCAACTTCCTCACCGACTTTAATTTTACCACGTTCGATTCTACCAGTAGCAACTGTACCACGTCCTGGAATAGAGAATACACCCTCTACAGCCATTAGGAAAGGCTTATCTATTTCACGAACCGGCTCTGGAATATACGTATCTAACGCATCCATAAGTTTCATAATAGCCTGAGAACCGATTTCGCTCGTATCACCTTCAAGTGCCTTAAGTGCAGATCCACGAATAATAGGAATATCATTTCCTGGGTAGCCATACTTAGTAAGAAGCTCACGAATCTCTTCTTCGACCATCTCAATCATATCTAGGTCGTCAACCATATCAATTTTGTTAAGGAATACCACAAGATGAGGTACACCTACATTCTTCGCAAGAAGAATATGCTCACGCGTCTGAGGCATCGCACCATCAGCAGCTGATACCACAAGAATACCACCGTCCATCTGTGCCGCACCGGTGATCATGTTTTTTACATAATCAGCATGACCTGGACAGTCAACGTGGGCATAGTGGCGTTTATCAGTTTCATACTCTACGTGAGAAATAGCAATGGTAATACCACGTGCTTTCTCCTCAGGAGCATTATCAATCTGATCAAACGCTTTTAATTCAGCTTGTCCTTTTTCAGCAAGTACTTTCGTAATCGCAGCCGTTAATGTTGTTTTACCATGGTCAACGTGACCAATAGTACCCGTATTAACATGGGGTTTTGTTCTCTCAAAGACACCTTTTGCCATTGTAACTCCCGATAACTGTTTTAAACATTACACATTTCATTATACGCCTTTTAATATCTGCTCAGCAGCATGTTTAGGCACTTCACCATATCGTTCAAATTCCATAGAAGAACTCGCACGTCCTTTTGTCATAGAACGTAACGTCGTTACGTACCCAAACATTTCTGCTAGAGGCACATCAGCTTTGATGATGCTGGTTCCCATCTTAGTTTCCATTCCTAAGATACGTCCACGGCGTGAATTTAAGTCACCCATGACATCACCCATATACTCTTCTGGCGTTTCAACTTCTACTTTCATAATCGGTTCTAAGAGAACCGGATCTGCTTTGGAAGTACCCGCTTTAAATGCCATGCTTGCTGCCATTTTAAATGCCATTTCACTTGAGTCAACATCATGATATGACCCATCGTACAATGTCGCTTTAAAATCAACACAAGGATAGCCGCCAAGTACTCCAGTATTCTGGGCTTCAGCAAGCCCTTTTTCGATCGCAGGGAAATATTCACGAGGAATAGATCCACCTTTGACCTTATTTTCAAACTCATATCCAGAACCACGCTCAAGTGGCTCAAACTTAATCCATACATGACCGTATTGACCACGACCACCAGATTGTTTTACATACTTACCTTCAATTTCGACAGGCTTACTAAACGTTTCTTTAAACGCTACTTGCAGCTTGCCTTGTTGAAGATCAACTTTTTGCTCACGCTTAATACGATCAACAATAATCTCTAAGTGAAGTTCACCCATTCCTTTAATAACCGTCTGATTAGTCTCCTTATCATACGTAAACCGGAATGAAGGATCTTCCTGCGCCATTTTTCTCAATGCAATCGTCATCTTATCATAATCACCCTTATTGATCGGCTCAACAGACGTAGAAATAACGGGAGTTGGAATGTCGATTTTTTCAAGAATAATAGGATGCGCCTCATCGCACACCGTATCACCCGTGTTTGCATCTTTAATCCCAACAATAGCACCAATATCACCCGCACGAAGTTCCTGCACTTCTTCTTTTTTATCAGCGTGCATCTTCAGCAAACGACTAATACGTTCCTTACTACCCTGCGTTGAATTGTAAATATACGATCCTGATTTCAGAATCCCAGAGTATACACGAACAAAGTTCAAAGAACCCACATAAGGATCTGTCATCAACTTAAAAATCAGACCCGATACCGGCTCATCTAATTCTGGCTTGCGAAATTCAACTTTATCAGTACCAGGAACAATACCTTCCACAGGAGGAATATCCGCAGGTGAAGGCAAGTAATCGATCACCGCATCTAATAACAGTTGTACACCTTTGTTTTTAAAGGCAGAACCACAGAACGCTGGTGCTACTTCTTTATTAATAGTAGCCTTACGTAATGCCGCTTTAATTTCCTCAATAGAGATCTCTTCTTCATTTAAGAACTTCTCAGCTAATGCATCATCAAGCTCTGCAGCCTTCTCAACAACTTTAGCCCGAAGCTCTTCCACGCGAGCTTTATGCTCTTCAGGAACCTCATGCCATTTCACATCAGAACCAAGCTCACCTTCGAACGTAGCCATTCTACGTGTCAGAAGATCTATAACTCCATAAAAATCTTCAGATACACCTACTGGCAACTGCATCGCAATAGCTTTACCTTTAAGACGATCATTAATATCCGCAATTACTCTAAAGTAATCACCACCAACACGATCTAGTTTATTTACAAAAATAATACGTGGCACACCATAACGATTAGCCTGACGCCATACCGTTTCAGATTGCGGCTGCACACCACCCACACCACAAAATACACCGATCACGCCATCAAGAACACGCAATGAGCGCCCTACCTCAATAGTAAAATCAACGTGACCAGGAGTATCAATAATATTTACATCATAGCCATTCCACTTACAACTAATAGCAGCAGACGTAATCGTAATACCACGCTCACGCTCTTGCTCCATCCAGTCAGTAGTCGCCCCACCTTCATGCACTTCACCAGTCTTATGAATAATACCGGTATAAAACAATATACGTTCAGTAACGGTTGTCTTACCGGCGTCAATATGAGCCGCGATACCTATATTTCGATATTTCTCTAAATAACTCATCGATCCACCTACCAAGAATAGTGAGAAAAGGCACGATTAGCTTCGGCCATCTTATGAACATCTGTTCTTCTTTTCGCTGCAGCACCACGTCCTTCAGAAGCATCCATCAACTCATGAGCCAATCGAAGACCCATAGTCTTATCCGAGCGCTCAGACGCAGCCTTAATAAGCCAACGAAGAGCTAATGCTCGTGATCTATCTGGAGCAACTTCCTTAGGAATCTGATACACACTACCACCAACACGACGAGGACGAACCTCAACCGCAGGCATTAATTGATGTACCGCTTTATCAAACACAGCAAGGCCTTTATCCTTATCCCCATTTGACTTCTTGATCAAGTAATCAAGAGCATCATACACAATTTTACGGGCAACATTTTTCTTACCGCGCCACATAACAACATTTATAAGTTTTTCAACATCTCTAGACCCAAAGCGCACATCTGGTGCAATTGTTCGTTTAAGATTTACCGTTTTACGTCTTGGCATTACTTACCTATTTCTTTGGACGCTTAGCGCCGTAAAGTGAACGAGATTGTTTACGATTCTCAACACCAGCTGTATCAAGGGCACCACGCACAATATGATATTTAACACCAGGAAGATCCTTAACTTTACCACCACGGACAAGTACTACAGAGTGTTCTTGAAGATTATGCCCTTCACCAGGAATATACGCAGAAACTTCAATTCCTGAAGAAAGCTTCACACGGGCTACCTTACGTAACGCCGAGTTAGGTTTTTTAGGAGTCGTAGTAAATACACGCACACACACACCCCGACGCTGAGGACATGCCTTTAATGCCGGACACTTCGACTTCTCTTTCTTCCTAGAACGCTCATTACGAGCTAACTGATTAATAGTTGGCATATGGTACCATCCAATGTAATGTAAAGTATACTCAATTTCAGTTCAATATCACGCTATTACGGCTTCCTCTATAAGAAAGCCTCGCTTTTCTGCTCTACAAACAGGTAGAGTTAAAACTTTCAATGTTCCTATTAATTCAGGCTTTAACTTGCTTTGGGGAAGCCTTTTCAGCCTGATATCTTGATAGATTACCCTTGTAGTATAGCTACTTTGGTATTTTTTTCAAGATCAATTTGCTACTTACGTTAATTTCGGTAAGCTAGTATCATTATCTTAACAAACCTGTATCATTTGTCAATTATTTTAAGGAGATTTCCCATGGCATTGACGGCACTTATCACCAAACTCTCAACTATTATATCGGCCCTATGGTGTAACCTACCACTTCTACTTGCCGCCATTTTTGGCGTCGGCTTCCTTATAGCCTTTCATGAATTAGGCCACCTCATCTTTGCAAAGATATTTAATGTCTATGCTCCATCATTCTCTATAGGATTTGGCCCCCGCCTGCTACAATTTAAACTAGGAGAAACAACCTACGCCCTTTCTCTTATACCCCTCGGAGGCTATGTAGAACTTGCCGGCTCTGAAGAGATGGGCCAAGGCGATCAATCCCATGCCAAAGACACCTCAGAACGATCATTTAACGCAAAACCCTACTGGCAAAAGTTACTTATCATGCTCGGCGGTATCGGGTTCAACCTCATCTTCGCCTATGCAGCCCTCACCCTACTCTACACAATGGGCGCCCCCTGCCTAGGTTCTATGTGCGATAACAAGCCAGCTTATATAGGAGCAGTCCACCAAGGAGCCGCCCAAAATGCAGGCCTCCAAGTAGGTGATATCATCGTCTCAGTAGCAGGAGAACCTACTCTAACAGTAGCAGCACTTACCAAAGCTCTTACGCCCCACATAGAAAAGCCCGTAGAGATATTGGTACTTAGAGACAACGAAAAAGTATCAACAACGATCACTACCAACAGTCAACTCGTCGGAGATGAAACCCGACCACTTCTAGGGATTAACTGGCAAATCGAAAAAATGAGCTTCTTAGAGGCTCTTAAAGCTGGTTGGCAAGGAACCTGGGATCTAGTCACTCAAGTCGCTGGTGCCCTTAAGAACCTTACGAAAACTCGCAAAGGCCTCGGTGGCCCACTCATGCTTCTCTGTCAGGTAACACAGTTTGCCGGCCTTGGGTTTAAGATGTTCCTATTTATTCTCGCCTTTATCAGTGTTAACCTTGCGGTTTTCAATGTACTTCCCCTTCCTATCTTTGATGGAGGCCAGGTACTCTTCTTTACTATAGAGGCCATCATAAAAAGACCTCTTTCAGAGAAAACTCGTGAGAACATTCATTACTATACATGGCTCTTTGTAATAGGCCTGGCGATCTATTTAACCCTTAAGGATGCCGTTACTATTAGTAGCTGGATTTAGGACAGCTGCTTCCCAAACCACACAAATGTGTAATAGTAAATTGACCTTAAAAAAAGTTCATTCTTAGAGCTACTTTATAAATAATGAGGCTTAAGATGTACGTAAAAATATTTGTATTCAGTGGTCTTTGTAGTATTATCTTTGCCCCTGTGTGGAGCATGGATCAAACCAAGGTGCGCACTGCCTTGCAATCACCTACAGACGAGACGATAACAATCCACACGCAAGATGGAAAACAACTTGTAATTAAGGTGCGCTATGCCCTGCTATCCAAGACAATTAAAAAATGTATTAAAGATACAGGAATAAACGCTCCTATTGAACTGCAAACAATAACATCTAACACATGGCATTTAATCCATCGCCTACTACAAACAGCCTATAAGACTAATAACGATACTGAATATGAAACACTAGTTACAGATGATAGTAAAGCTATACTCCAAACACTTAGCGGCCAAGAGCTTATATCACTTCTCGATGCAGTAAATTATTTGGATATTCCTATTTTACTAAAATTGGCAATCGAAGAAATTAAACGAACAAACAGGTTGCGAGAGATTCCTGCAGAACTGGTTGCAAACATGCCTCAGGAGATAAGAAATCCCATTATTCTATATTATCTTGTTAGTCTATTCGGCACAAGACCAGCTCGAGAATTATTCATTTGTGAAGGTCATACAGGTCCTATTACATCAGTTTGTACAACTAAAGATGGGAGAATTATCTCAGGATCAGAAGATAAAACAGTTCGTATATGGTTTAGCGAAACCGGCAAGCTGCTTGGCTGTTGCAAGGGCCACACAGGTAGTGTTACCTCACTTTGTACGACTAGAAATGGCAACATCGTCTCAGGCTCAGATGACGGTACCATTCGTATATGGAATAATAGAACGAACACTGAATTAGCTATTTGCCAAAACCCTTCAGATCCCGTTATCTGGATTTGCGCAACTAAAGAGGGAAAAATTATTTCAGGAGCATATGACGACACAGATACCAATGATTCGGACCTCTCAGCTGGTCCAGACACCATAACCGTTCGTGTATGGGATAGTGAAACTGATCATCAGCGAATCATATGCCAAGGGCACACCTATTTGGTTAGCTCAGCTTGTGCTACTAAAGATGGCACAGTCATCACCGGCTCATATGACGGTACCATCCGGGTATGGGACAGTAAAACGGGCAATCTAGTAACCAACTGCGAAGGTCATGCTTGCGAGGGCGATCAAGGCGCAATTAACGCGGTTTGTGCTACCAAAGATGGCAAAATTGTCTCAGCTTCAAATAGCAGTATCCGTATCTGGGATGGAAAAACCGGACACCAAATAGCCATTTGTGAAGACAACGGCCATAGGTATGGAGCTGACTCGATTCATGTAACTAAAGATGGAAGACTTATATCAAAGTACCAGGGTATATCTTCTGTATATAATTGCAATACAGGTCTTCTACTAGGTACTATTATGAATACACATGGGGAGCTTTACCTAACTAAGGATGGAAAAGTTTTTTCTGAATCAGGTCTGCACGCTGTTGGTGTATGGGATAGTAAAACTGGTCTCAGAATGATCAACTGTAAGGGGCATACAGATACGGTCACTTCAGCTTGCGCAACTAAAGATGGGAAATTTATCGCTGGATCTCGAAACGGCACCATTCGTGTATGGGACATTTCTATACCTCTCCCTAAGAACGTAAGTCAAGCAAAGAATATTTTACTCATTTTAAAACGACTTATAGAGCTCTCTCAACTTCTTAAGCTTAAGCTCGACGAAAACAATACGTTTTGGGAGTTAATTGAAAGTTCATACGAATACAAAGAAAGGGAACGCATTTATGAAAAAATAACCTTCTGGAAAGATGTTGAAAATCTCTTCCTAAAAGAGATTGAAGCTGCATCTATAATCTTAATAACCCTGGTAGATGAAGATGAAATTGAAGTCACCAAAGAATGCCATCGTGAAACTCTTCAGGCACTAGATAAAGTAGCTACAAAACTAGTTAAAAATACTGCAGAAAATAAAAGTCATGCACGTCTTAAAATAAAGACCCTCGAAGGGTTTGAAGGTATTCTAAAATGCGTTCCGTTTCTTCTGCAAAATAATGGTGAAGCTTTGCAAAGGTATCTCAACTTCTTACTTATAGATAAGAAATATGAATGCTTTCGCAAGATATTTATTGAATCAGACTTTTTAGGGATAAAGTTATTTTTTACCACTGCATTAGAGATGATACAAGAATTCTCAAGTCTAATTCCCTACATAGCAGATACTAATGACGAGACATTACAAGTATTCCTTAAGCTGCACATTGACTTTCCACATCTCAAGCTTCTAAATGTTGACTTTCTCTGTGAAGTAGATAAAAAAACAGGGCTTATAAACGCATCTTTACATGGCAATAACGCTATTGTTGAGCTATTACTTAAAGCTGGTGCCAATACCAATTTACAAGATAGTGAGGGATATACGGCCCTTATGCATGCATCTAAAAAAGGTCATAAGAATATTGTGAAGCTATTGCTAAAGGCTGGAGCTAACAGATAGAACAATCTGAATCATCAGCACCAGCTTTTCTAAGAGCTACTTCGCATCTTCGTTTCTTCACATCAATAGCAACTGCTAGCGGTGTTTCACCCTTATTATTTCGAGCATGTATATCTGCTCCAGCTTTAATGAGCTCTAATACACAATCTATATTGCCTAAAAAGACGGCACAATGAAGAGGAGTATCCCCTTGAGAATTTTTAGCTGATAGGTAAATGCCCAATCTTTTATTATCAGAAGTTCCCGTGTACGTTTTACCATCTCTAAGTGTTTCCCTTGCAAGTGCTAAAATAAGAGCCTTTAAGCAATCGATTGATCCATTTCGAACTGCTGCATGGAAAAGAGTATTACCATTTTTATTTTGAGTAATGACACGTGCTCCAGCCTGCAAAAGAATATAAACTCTTTCATACTGCCTACTCAAAACAACATTATGAAGCGGAGTATAACCATCAATATCTTTTAATTCTAAATTTACCCCCGCCTGCAGAAGGGCTTGCAGACACTCCAAAGTTCCGCTACATACGGAATGATGAAGTGGGGTTTCACCTTTATTATCCTGAGCATTTTTATTAGCACCTGCTTGCAATAAAGCTAGCAAACAGGCAAGTCCCTTATCGACCGAGTCCTGCTGCACTAACGCATAGTGCAATGGTGTTCGACCCTCATTATCATAAACTTCCATATCTGCTGGAACTTCAAAATTTAATGGTGCCCAACCCTCACAACGATAAAATTCCATACTTTTCACTGAAGTTCTTATAAGAAAATTCACTGCCTCAACCTTTTTATGTTCAACTGCTACATGAAGCGGGGTTTTCCCATAACTATCCTGAGCATTTATAAGTGCAAGCTTACATAAAAGAGCATCCATGCATTTCACATGACCACCTAAAGCTGCCAAATGAAGAGGCTGCCGCCCACAATTATCCCCCGTATACATAAGCCCCCTAGCTTGCAAAAAAATACTTAAACACTCTAAACTTCCAAAATAGGCAGCTGAATGAAGTGGAGTTCGTCCAAGATAATTTCGTGCCCCACTGCTTGCTCCCGCCTTTAAAAGCACCGTCAAACATTCGTCCTTATCATAGGCAGCGGCTAAATGAAGAGGTGTGCTCTCATTATTGTTAACTACTTCTTTATTAGCGCCCGCCTTTAAAAGAATTTTTAAGCATGCAACTTGACCAGTCCTAGCAGCAGTATGAAGCAATGTACACTTACAATCATAGTCATTTTGTAGATCTACATCCCCACCAGTTGCGATATATTCTTCAACTACTGCAAGCTGTCCCTGCTCTATTGCTTCATGCACCGTTAGAGTTCGCACTCCATCCATAGCAGACATTTTTCCTACAAACATGAAACTCATAACGATAACATATTGTAGTGGTGAGGTTACCTTTTTCATATAATATACCTTACTAATACTTTAACACTATCCTATTAACACGTTTTTGGTTAATTTCGCCTTTGTACAATAATTGCATTTCACAAGATATTTTACCCGAGAAATAGCCTTCTGTAAAATATATGCATCTTCCAGCATAATTCAATTATAAAGCGAAGCCATCACCATATCAATACATGAAACATAAGCTCTTATCCAACTGCTTAGTCGCCGGAAAGGTGCTCTATATTGAAACCATTTCTCTTTATTAATTAGCTTTCAACTATTGGAGTAGTCCTTTAAGATCCTTCCATTAGTTACTGTTGCATTCCATAATAATTACGCCTTGACAAATGTCGCTTTAGACCTATTCTTGTACCAACGGAAAACATACCAATCAAGGAGTATTCACATGAAAAAGCTATCTCTCATACTTACCGCACTAGTAGGAATTCTTTCTTCATGCCATGAAGCGTTACCTATGCTAAAAGTATTAAACACATCTCTTCACTATGCTGCATCAGACGGCAATCTTGAAGAGGTATGCTCACTGATTCAAGAGGGCTTTGATGTAAATACTAAAGACTATAATCGCCTTACCCCCCTTCATAAAGCAGCAGAAAACGGCAGTAGTATAGATCTAATCCAATTGCTTATTAAGTGTGGCGCTGATATAGACCCTCAAGCTAAACACGGCAATACCCCGCTTCACTATGCTGCAAGAAAAGGACACACAGCTGCGTGCCTTATGCTTATGCAAAATGGTGCACAAGTAAATACTGATAACACCTGGCCTCCCCTTCACACGGCAGCGGATAATGGTCATAACGATACGGTACTCGCTCTTCTTCAGAATGGCGCTAGGGTGAACAGAGCCAATAGCATTGAAAGGACACCACTTCATGATGCGGCAATTAATGGTCATACTGATGTAGTTATCACACTCATTGAACATGGCGCAGATACATCGGTTCATTCTAAGACGTTTTATGACAACACCCCTCTTCATGATGCAGCATCGACAGGTCGTACAGAAATCTGCTTAGCACTTATCGAGCATAATGAAGATCTAGTACAGGTACAAAACGGTGACGGCGAGACCCCTCTTCATCTGGCAGCGGGCAATGGTCATTATCATACTTGCTTAGCCCTTATCAAGAAGGGCGCCCAGGTAAATGCTCAAGACTCTACTGGTAGTACACCCCTTCATGCAGCTGCAGTCGCGATTAGTAAATATTATCGCGTAAATGGTAAATATTCAAACGATGAAATGGCATTCGAAAGAGGTCTACTAGAAACATTCCTTGTACTGATTCAACATGGTGCAGATCTAGCAGCTCTTGATCAATCGGGAAACACGCCCCTTCATTTAGCTGCAGAACGCGGCCATGCAAGCAGATGTGTAACACTTATCAAAAATGGCGCAGACATTAATGCTCAAGATCAATATAACAAAACTCCCCTTCATGTATCTATTGTACATAACCGAACTGACGTTTGTAGGACCCTACTTGAGCAGGGAGCCGAC
>SDBV01005593.1_pt1 | contig 17689 bp, 11 predicted proteins | sample 2277081 | NCBI WGS metagenome assembly SDBV01 (sample SAMN10402039, study PRJNA504765) | marine sediment metagenome | isolation source: marine sediment core GS10_PC15, 223 cmbsf | place: Arctic Ocean: Southern Knipovich Ridge | collected 2010 | reverse complement strand
GCTTGTCAACGACATGATTGACCCCAGGCGGGCCGATGAGTTCCGGCGCGACGAATCGGATCATAATAATAAAGTTTTTGAACTTATGCGCCTGCCGCGGGTAAGTACATTTATGCTGCAGGACAGTGCACACAAGGGAATCGGGTTTACCCTGGCCAGCGAGGAAGTAAAAAGGCACGGGGGGAAGATGGAAGTGCACAGCAAACCGGGACGCGGAACCACGATCCAGCTTTTTTTCACGATAAAATGACATCTGATCCTCCAATCTCAATACACCAGCCGAGAGGGAAAAATTGAATCTCCCAACCGTCCTGCAGCGGCTATCAGTTCGCATTCTGCCAGCCATCGCCATTATCTGTCTGCTAGTGTCAGCTTCCTGTTCGATGTTAAGTTACCAACCGACTCGCCTGGAAAATGAAACGGGACGGCTCTACACCGACCAGATGGAATTGGCTGGAACACAGGCCAACCGCGCTTTTGGTGGCTTGAACGGTGGCTTCCCGACATATGCTTCCGGCAGTGAATGGGTTGACGATGACGATTATTTATGGGCTAAGGGTTATTACCCCGGCATGCTCTGGCTGCTTTACGAGGGTGTGGGTGATACCACCGCTGTCAAACTTGCGGGCACATGGATGCCGGCACTGGAGCCGCTTAAAGAGGAATCCGGCCGGTTCGGGCTGGGAATGGTTTTCTCCCCCACTTTTGTCAAGGCCTATCAGATTACCGGCAACCGGCATTACCGTCAGGTGGCGCTGGAGGCCGCGGAGAGTATGAATTCACGGTTCACGCCGGCAGGGTTTTTCCCAGCCTGGGGCGAGGCCGGAGATAAAGTTCTGGGGCGACGGCTGTCTATTGAGAGTCTGATGGACCTCGATCTGCTCTACTGGGCCAGCGAGGCCACCGGTAACAGCGACTACTCCCGCCATGCAAACAGCCATGCCGCCTTTACGGTTACGAGTCTGATCAGCGGCGATGGCCGGATTTTGCACCAGGCGGATTTTGATCCCGGTACCGGCGCGATATTCGTAGAGCGTACACCCGAGCTGGCCGGTAACGAGAAATACGCCACAAAGGGTTATAAGGCCTCCAGCGTGTGGGCGCAGGGACAGGCCTGGGCTATCTATGGCCTGACCAGCGCTTACAGCCACAACCAGAACACAATGTTTCTCAATGCGGCGCTCAGGGCCGCGGACTATTTTGTGGATAACCTGCCGGAGGACGGCATACCGGTATGGGATTTTGATCTGCCAGCTGGCGCTGACCGTCAGAAAGACACCGCCGCCGCCGCCATTGCGGCCGCCGGTCTGCTCAAGCTGGCCAAACTGACACCCACTCCCGCGCAACGTCAGCGTTACCGCGATACGGCCTTCACGATTATCAGCACCCTGAACGGGTCTTATCTCACTACAGGCGGCCACGGTATCCTGAACGGAGCGGTTTTCGGCAAGCGGAACGGAAAGGGAGTGGCTGGCTCCACCTCGTGGGCGGACTACTATTATGTAGAGGCTCTGCTGCTGCTGCGCGATATCGGGGCCTGAGGCAGGATTAGATAAAATACATATAAAAAGCGCGGGGATTATCACCCCCGCGCTTTTTTATTGTCCCAGCAGGGCCGGAAAAGACTGCCGCAACCCGTCGAACATGAAGCTTACACCGATTGTGATAATAAAAATCAGCTCACCCCCCGCATCGTTTTTGTTCGTCAATCGATGCTGAATCGCACTTCCACCCACTCGCCATCGTTCCGGAGCGGCACGGCCAGCACTGCCTGGGCGTTGTGGATATCTTGGGGCACACGCACGCTGCCGTAAGGGCTGTAGGTATACACCGGCCAACTGACAGTGGCGGTACCCGGTAAAAATGCACTCCAGCCGTTATGGCTTATCTTCTTCGTTCCCGTCAGTTCCAGCCGCTTCTTGTCCAGCGTAATATTCCGGCCCTCGCCCGCAACCAGCGTACCACCGGCATGCATCACCAGCGGAATGTGAAGGTAGGCCGTGTCCGGGCGGTCGTAGGTAAATTCAGCCTGGGCCCGGACAGTGGCATGGGAGTCATCCTCGATATTGAACGTGAACCGCAGGCTGAACCCCTCGTGGGCCACGCACATCGTGTCCGCTTTATCAGAACCTAGAATCAGGGCGTCCAGCGGAAGGTAGCTCCACGAGCCGTCAGCCAGGTGGACGGCGAACGTGGCCAATTGATGCTGGCCCTTGCTGTTGCCTCCGCCGATAATGGCGCCGGTGGCACTGTTCCAGAGGCTTACCGGCACTATCCGGTCCATGTAAAACTGGCTCAAAGGCCGCTCCGGGCTAACCAGCGCACTCATCGAATAGACCCAGCCGCCCTGCTTACGCACCACCGCCGGGCGGTCGAGTGTGTGGCGGTAGGAGTCAAGCTGCTGGGGGATGGTCGCTTCCGGGCCGTCGGCGTGGTACTGTGCATCCTGAGCTATCCGGGCCAACGATTCCAGACCCATCTCCTGGAGCGGCCTGTTGTTGTCTCCCAGGGCGGCCAGCAGACGGAAGCGGGCATAGCGCCTTCCGTCCGGGAAATGGCTGAATGCGAACAGGCCGTAGGACGCGCGTGGGCGGAAATGGTTACGGTTGCGCTGGTCCACGGTGTGGATATCTATCCCGTCGGGCGTGGTCCAGTGGGTGTGGAACCCGGTGTTGAGCTTCATCGCATGCATGGCGTCCGGGTCGGAAGTATAATGCCAGAGCAGGCCCGCCACCGACACGTTGAGGTAATCATAGCTCATGGTGGGGCCGTTGTGCTCCTCCCAGTAGCCTCCGGGCCGGATGTGGTTGACAAACCTCTTGAGCGCCGGCTCGGTTTTTGTCACCCATTCGGGGATATCGAGCACCATCCCCATCCGCCAGACAGTTGTAGCCCTGAGACCCAGGTGGTTGGGGCTGAATCCAAGGAACGGCGATGTGTATTTGGGTCTGTGGATCTTGCTGAACACTTCGCTGTCGGCGATAAGCTCACCCGCCCGCCTCAGTGCTGTTGCCCAGCGCACGGCGCGTTCCTCATCCAGATGTGGGCGCAGCAGGGCGTACGCCTCTGTCCAGCAGTAAATTGTCCGGTGCGCATCCAGCGAGTTGTTGGGCTTTCCGTTGATCCGGGGCAGCACACTGCCGTCGGCTTCCACTATATCCGCAAGGTAGTCTCCGGCGCGGATTGCGGAGGCCAGCGCGGCTTTGCTGCCCTGGAAGCGGTTGGCCTCGTTGCTGGTCACATAGAGCAGGGCGGGCGCATAGATAAACTGCATCCAGGTAATCCGCCAGCCGGTTTCATCGGGGTCGGCAGCGGAGGGCATTCCGGTGCGGTAGCGCCCGTCGGGAGCCTGCAACTCCAATGCCTGCTCCAGGCTGCGGCAGAGGACCTCGTAGTAAAGATCGGGCAACTTTTCGCTGCGCCAGTGGGGATGATTATCCAGGCTGGCCGCGGGCAGCAGACCCACGGTCAGCAGAATTGCAGCCAGTACTGGAAAAATTACCTTCATATTCCGCTCCGGAGTAAATGCCTGTTAGCAAATCAGTCCACGGTTATTTGCACTTCCACCCACTCGCCGTTGGGCAGGTCCACCGCCACCCGTCCAACCGCGTTATGAAGGTTCTCAGGGATACGCACCGAGCCGTAGGGATGGTAGGTGTAGACCGGCCACTGGAAGCTGCTGCCCGCGGGCAGTTTTGCGCTCCAGCCATTGTGGGCAAGAGTCAACGGGCCCTTGTGTTCGATTTTTTCGGCGGTGAGCGTGGTGCTGCTGCCGTTTATGCTGGCAGTGCCGCCATCATGAAGGCGCATTTGCAACTGGAGCAGAGCCGTGTTCTGATGGTTGTAGGTATTTTCGGCTTTGGCGCGGATAAGAGTGGTGTTGTCGTCAACGGTAACAAAAGTCATCCGGCAGGAGAAACCTTCTTCGGCCACGCAGAGCGTGTCCCCGTCCCAGCTTCCGCGCAGCAGACCGTCCAGCGGATGCGCGTCCAGCTTACCGTCACGAACCGCGGCAAACGTGACCAGCTCGGGCTGAAGTTTTGTGTTGCCCCCATCGATAATGGACCCGGTGCGGTTATGCCAGAGACTGACAGGCATGGTGCGGTCAAGGAAGAACTGGTTCAGCGGGCTTTCCGGAGAAACAATAGCGCTGATCGAATATACCCAGCTTCCGTTTTTACGGACCACGGCGGGGCGGTCGAGCACATGCCTGTAGGAGGGCATCTGCTGGGGAGTGGTGGCCTCCGGGCCATCGGAGTGGTATTGGGCGTCCTGGGCCAGACGTCCCAGCGTGGCCAGCCCCATGCTGGCAAACGGGTCGCGCTCATCGCCCAGCACAGCCAGTATCTTAAGCCGTGTCAGGCGGCGTCCGGCCGGAAAATTGCAGAAACTGAACAGGCCGAACCCGGCCCGGGGCTTGTAATGGCTGCGGTTGCGCTGGTCTATTGTTGAGATATCGACACCATCGGGAGTGGTCCAGTGGGCATGATAATCCGTGTTGGCGCGGATAGCGTCCAGGGCCTTGGCATCCTTGTAATAATGCCAGTAGTAAGCGCCCACGGCGGTGTTCAGGTAGTCGTAGCTGATCATCGGGCCATCGTGCTCCGCCCAGTAGCCGCCGGGGGTCACCTCGCGCACGAACCGGGCCAGGGATACGCGGCTGTCCTCCACCCAGTCGTCCAGGCCAAACAACTTCCCGATCCTGTTCACCGTCATGCACCACAGGCCGAAATGGTTGGGGCTGGTGCCCAGGAACGGCGCGGTGAGCCGTGGCCGGGTCTCCCTGTGGCGCATGTCATCGCAGAGCCTCTGCCCTCCGCGCTGCAAACCCTCACGCCAAAGCTGCTCACGCTCTGCGCCAAGATGCTCCTTAAGCAGGCCGTAGACCTCGGCCCAGCAGTAGAGCGCGCGATGAGAATCCAGCGGATTGGTCTTGACCCCATTGACCACCGGCACGAACAGACCCTCCTCGTTAACAATCGATGCCATCCAGTCTCCGGCCTTAAGCGCCGATTCCAGAGCGCGTTTGTCACCTTTGAGCGGATTAGCCTCGTGCTCAGCCACATAGAGCAGGGCGGGAACATAGATATACTGCATAATGTACATGCTGAACGAGCGTACATCCTGCTGCGTGTTGGCTGGTTTGCGTGATCTGAAGCGGCCGTCGGGGGCCTGAAAGCTTTCAGCCTTGTCAAAACTGGCGGCCATCACCTCGTAATACAGGCCCGGCAGGCTGCCGCCGAATTTCCAGTGCGGGTGGCTGTCCAGTGTGGCGGCCCGGCCTGCATCCGGCAGGCAAAGCACAAGCAGAGTAATCGTGATTGTGGCCATGATCGAAAAGAGTCTCATGCTGCCTCCGAGGTAAAATGCCGGTCTGTTGTTTTGGCTTGATTGTATACTGATTTTCAATTTAATTCAATCAGCGCCGGGAGCAAGGGCGGTGGCGATTGCGGCTTAGCGGGGATATATTAGGGGGCCGTTGAAAAAACATTGAAGACTCCCCGCGGGAATCCGCGGAGAATCCTCAATTTTGATGGTGACCGTTTTTACAGACTTGTAGATTGGTGTCTGGTGGAGATGCAGCAATGGAGAAGACATGAGCCGGGAAAAAGTAAGCTGCGGCGCGGATATTCTGCTGACAGAACTTCGGTTCCGTGAGCAATTGAGTGGTCAGCGAGTGGGCGCGGTGGTAAACCATACCGCGGTAACGGCAGGCTACGAATTCTGGCCATCGCTGCTGGCGCGGCAAACAGGAGCTGCTCTGGAGGTGATTTTCACCCCGGAGCATGGCCTCTGGGGTGAGCAGCAGGACCAGGTGGCAAGCCCATCGGTTGCCGAGAGCGAGCTGGGAGCCAGGGTGGTGAGCCTGTACCTTGCCGACCCGTCGTCCTTGAGGCCCGATCCCTCGCTGATGGCCGGATTGGACACGCTGCTGTTCGATATCCAGGATGTGGGCAGCCGCTACTACACCTATGTATATACGCTGGCCTACGCCATGGAAGCCGCTGCCGAGGCGGGTGTGCGTGTTACCGTGCTGGACCGTCCCAACCCGCTGGGCGGGCGCCTGGTGGAGGGGCCGCTGCTGAGAGCCGGTTTCGAGTCGTTCGTGGGGCGGTTCGATGGACTTCCGGTTCGTCATGGCCTGAGCGCCGGGGAACTGGCACTGTGGTTCCACAAGGTGCATGGTATCGGCCAGCAGCCGGAAGTGATAGCTGCAAAAAACTGGCGGCGTAAAGATACCGCGTTCGAGTACGAGTGCCCGTGGGTGCTGCCCTCGCCGAACATGCCCACGGTCCAAACCGCGCTGGTATATCCGGGCATGTGCCTGCTGGAGGGGACTATCCTCAGTGAGGGAAGAGGCACCACCCGGCCGTTCGAGATATTCGGTGCTCCGTGGCTTAACCCGTTTAGTACGGCGGAAATTCTTAACTCGCTGGAGTTGCCGGGGGTGCGTTTCAGGCCGCAGCGCTTTATCCCCACGTTCAACAAGTTTGAGGGGGAACTCTGCGGCGGCTGCCAGTTGCACGTTACCGACCGGGAAGAATTCCGGCCTTTTATCACGGGAGCCGCTGTGATTTGGGCAGTATTGGAGTTGGACGGCAACGGTAAAAATTTCGGCTGGCTGGAGCGGGCCTACGAGTTTGTGGAGGATATCCCGGCAATCGACCTGCTGTTTGGCGACAGCAGTTTCCGCCGGGCGCTGGACAGGGGCTGCGATTTTGATGAAGTGCGTCGGCTGTGCAGTCTGGATGAGAAAGCCTGGATGGAACAGTGCGGAGGGGTGTTGCTGTACAAGTAGAGTGAGTGACCTGGTGGGACGGGAATTAAATAACGGGGAGTGAGAGTTGGAGAACTACTATAAATTTACCGCTGCGGGCCGGGAGCTGGAAGCATACTTAAGCGTGCTCTATGCGCGCTACCGGATGATGGACCTTCAGCACGAATGGGTGATCCGGGGAGTGCTCAAGCCGAAATTTGCCGGGATGAAGCACATGGTGGAGAGCTACCTGAAGGATTTCAACGGGCGCTACAATTTTGAGCGGGTAGGTGATGAAACCTACCTGACGATCAGCGCATCGGTGGGCCGCAAGGTGGCCGGTGCGCGTCCCCGGAGCTGGCTGCTGCACACGGGACTGTTTATCGCAACAGTGTTGAGCACGATGCTGGCCGGGGCGCTTCGCGAGGGAGGCGACCCGCTGCATTCGCTTGCCGAACTGAGCCTGGGCATCCCGTTTGCCGTGGCGATAATGTCGATCCTGCTGGTACACGAGATGGGCCACTATTTCGCCGCCCGCCATCACGGGATGGACGTGACGCTGCCGTTTTTTATCCCCATGCCTCCGCCGATGATTTTCGGCACGATGGGGGCGCTGATCAAGATGCGCTCACCGATGTTCAACCGCCGGATGCTGCTCGATGTGGGCGCGGCAGGGCCGATAGCGGGGTTTATTGTCAGTGTGCCGGTGCTGGTGGCCGGGTTGATGACTTCGGAGTGGACCACTTTCCCGCCCAGCTATTTCCTGCTCGGCGACTCGCTGCTGTTCCGGGTGCTGACCGACTGGATCATGGGCCCCCGGCCGGAGGGGATGTTCCTTAACATGAGTTCGCTGGCGTTCGCCGGCTGGATCGGTTTTTTTGTGACCGCGATGAACCTGATGCCGATCGGGCAGCTTGACGGGGGGCATATCAGTTACGCGCTGTTGGGCCGCAGGCATGGACGGCTGGCGCTGGGTGCGTTCGTTGCAATGCTTGGATTGGGTTATTTATGGCCAGGCTGGCTGTTCTGGGGCGTGATTATCCTGCTGCTGATCAAGGTTAAGCACCCACCGGTGCTGGACGAGCATATTCCGCTGGACCGACGGCGGGTTGTGATAGGGGTGGTGACAATCCTGATCCTGGTGCTGACATTCATGCCCCAGCCGATTTTAAACTGAGGGGGGGCGGGCGATGAGTGAGCTCAATCCGGAACTTGTGGAGCGTACGGCGCAGTGGATAGCCGAAGCGGGAGTTGTGGTAGTGTTCACCGGCGCGGGAGTGAGCGCCGAGAGCGGGATACCCACATTCCGCGAGGCGCGGAGCGGATTGTGGGCAAAGTATGATCCGCTGCGGCTGGCCACGGTGGATGGATTTCTTAACGACCCGCGATTGGTGTGGGAATGGTACGCCTACCGTCGTAAGCTGGTGCGCGAGAAGGAGCCGAACCCAGGCCACGTGTCGATTGTGGAACTGGAGGGTTGGGCTGACGAGTTGACTGTAATTACCCAGAACGTGGACAGCCTTCACAAGCGGGCCGGCAGCACGAATGTAATCGAACTGCACGGCAATATCACGCGGGTCAAGTGTTTCAACGGTGCCCATGTTTACCCGGACTGGAACGACGAGGCCGGTAAAGATGTGGAACTGCCGCCGCTCTGCGAGCATTGCGCTCAGCTGCTGCGCCCCGATGTGGTCTGGTTCGGCGAGCAGTTGCCCACCGGTGCGCTGGAAGAAAGTTTCCGTCTGGCCGAAAGCTGCGACTTGATGCTGGTGATTGGTACCAGCGGCAATGTGCAGCCCGCGGCCTCGCTGCCTGCCGCGGCGCGGGAGGCTGGGGCGCGAGTGATAGAGGTCAACCCGGAAGCGAGCGAAATTACGCATACGGCCCACTTTATGCTCAGGGGCGCCAGCGGTGAGGTGCTGCCGGAAGTGGTGCGGGAGTTGCGGAAGAGAACGTAAGGGTTACATAAAACGGACACAAACTAAAAAAGGCGAGCCCACTGGCTCGCCGTCTGCTTTTGGATGTTATTTCCGCCGATCAGTTAATTTGCTGCTTTGCTGAATAGTACAGATTCGGTTTTTGCCCGCTCGCTTGGCCTGGTAGAGTGCCTTGTCGGCCAGGATCAACAGATCCTTGGCGTTATCGAGGTTGTTACCTTCCATGGAGAACGCGCCCATGCTGATAGTTACCTGGAGCTTATCGCCATTGGCGGATTCAACAGTGTTATTCTGCACATTCTGGCGGATTTTATCTCCCACTGTCATCGCATGCCTCAGAGTGGTGTCAGGCAGGAGCAGGACAAACTCCTCACCGCCGTAGCGAGCGACAATATCAGCCCCTCGCCTGCTGCCCTTGAGCATCTTGGCCACTTCCACCAGTACCTCATCACCCAGTTGATGGCCGTAGTTGTCGTTGAATCTCTTGAAGTCATCGATATCGGCAATCAGCAGCGAGAGCGGGCGGCCATGGCGCAACGCGCGGCTGAATTCCCGGCTGAGTGATTCCATGAAGAAGCGATGGTTGTAAAGCCGTGTCAATCCATCGGTAACAGCCAGGGTTTCCAATTGACGGTTGAGTTGGTGCAGCTTGTTGAGCAGCAGATCTTTTTCCTGCTCCACCCGGCTGCGCTCGGTAATATCGACCAGGCTGATCAGCAGGTTTTTGAAATTCGCTCCCTTGCGTGGGACGGACAGGTTAATAATCGCGCGTATGGAGCTATGCTTAACAGTAAACAGATCGACTTCCGCCTGGAAATTTTTGTCCCCACGGGCCAGGGAGGCCAGAAACTCGATGAAGTTCCCGCCTTCCGGATAGCGCAACAGGAAATTCGCCTCACCCAGCAGTTGATCTTTATTTTTAGCCTCGAAAAGCTTGATTGCCGCCTGGTTGACATCCACTACCTGCATCATCTCGCTTGCCAGTTTGACAAAATCAGGATCATTTTCCAGATATTTTTTCCAGTTCCTGATCTTCTGTTTCCGCACGCGATCCAGCGCATCCTTGAGTGCGGAATAATCCATCTCCACCAGCGCCACGTCCGCGGTCTGGAAGATAGTGCGGAAGCGTTCCTCGCTCTCGCGCAACTGATCCTCGGCACGCTTACGATCGGTGATATCCCGCTGGATGGTGAGCGTGCCGATCACTTTCCCGTCACCATCGAAAAGAATATTGGAGTTGATCTCCACGCAGGCGATCGCCCCGTCGGCCTTCTTAACCGTGACCTCCTGATGGCGTACCGCTTTACCCTTGCCGTCGGGTGAGGGCACCATGCTGCTGATTATCTCGAAATTATCACTGGTGTAGAGGTCCAGCAGGTGGCGGCTCTTGAGTTCTTTTTTTGAGATGCCGAAAAACTGAGAGGCCATTTTGTTGCAGTCGATAATCCGTCCGCGCGTGTCCACGGTGTAATAAACATCTGGCGCTTTGTCGTAAAGCGAGCGGAATTTCTGTTCGCTCATTTTAATTTGCTCGGTACGTTGGCGGATACCAACTTCCAGGTTGCGCTTGGCGATTTGCAGTTCGCTGATCAGTTTCTTGTTCTGTAAACTGATATCGCGCTGCTCGAGCCCGTTGTCGACACTGAGCATCAGTTTGGCAAGCTGCATCGGCTTGACCAGGAAATCGAAAGTGCCGTAGCTGACCGCCTCGAGGATCAACTCGATAGTGGCGTGGCCGCTGAGCATTATCACCACGGTGTCCTCGGATTTGCGCTTGAGCTGCTTGAGCAAATCCAGGCCGTTGGTATCCGGCAGCCTGATATCGATCAGCGCCAGGTCGTAGGAGTGGCTTTCGATTTTTTCGGAGGCCTGTTTGCCAGAGAATGCTGGATCGGTACGGTAGCCCTTGCTGGACAGACTTTCGCAGTAAAGCGCATTGAGCGCACTATCGTCCTCGACAACAAGTATGATCTGGTCTTTACTCATGGTCCTCTTCTGTGTTTCACGCACCAAATCCTGCATTCACGGCGGCTCAGGGACGGAATTTGGCGATCAGATCAAGTTTATCCGGCACACCGCGCTCGCTAAGGCGCTTGGTAACTACCTCATGGCTCTGTATGTATTCAGGAATCGCATTCTCGTAAATAATTCCCAGGGATATCTGATCTGTCTCATCGGCCACCTGGAACGCATGTGCGCGATCGGTGGGATTGTAGTCCTCTACCTCGTTAAGGTAGCGAACCTGGTTCTTGATAATACGGAACTGGTCCTTGCCCACGAATGTGACACAGGGGCTGAGGATCTGGATAAACGAGAAACCCTTGTGCTCGATACCCTGGCAGATCACATCGACCATATGCTTGATATCTCCGCTGAAAGAGCGCGCGACAAAGGATGCCTCGCAGCCTACCGCCAGCTTGATCGGGTTGAGCGGGTTTTCGATGCTGCCGTAGCTGGACGTGGTGGTCACCATCTGGCCCGGACTGGTGGGCGAGAGCTGGCCCTTGGTCAGCCCGTAGATGTTGTTGTCCATCACAATGTAGGTGATATCCACATTGCGGCGGCAGGTGTGAGGGAAATGCCCCGTGCCGATACTGAACCCGTCACCATCGCCACCGGCGGCGATCACGGTCAACTCAGGATTGGCCAGCTTGGCTCCGGTGGCAATCGGCAGCGCCCGGCCGTGGAGCGCGTTAAACCCGTAGCCCTTGAGGTACCCGGGGATGCGGCTTGAGCAGCCGATCCCGCTGACGATCATCGTGAACATAGGATCGAGTTCCAGGCGATGATAGACCTGGCTGAGAGCGTTGAGCACGCCAAAATCACCGCACCCCGGGCACCAGACTGGTTTCAGTCCGCTTTTGTATTCGCTGGGGGATGCTGGTTTAGCAGATGCCTGTGCCGTGGTATTCATTATATATTAAACCTCCGCTGATTCTCCGGATCGGGAAAACGTTATGATCACTTATCAAACAACTTGCGAATCTGATCTACCATTTCGGAAACCGCCAGTGGTCTGCCACCGCTCCGGCCGTAGTGCACCGTGCCGGCCGGCAGATCCAACTGTATTTTCAGCAGGTTAAGGAACTGCTTGGAGTAGGAGAGTTCTACAACCAGCAGCTTATCGAGACTCTCGAAAAACTGATAGACCTGGCCCGTGTCCAGCGGATAAAGAACCTGCGGGATCAGCGCCTTGACAGCCATGCCCTCTGCGTTCAGTATCTCCACCGCCTCACGGATCGGTCCTTTGCTGCTGCCCCAGCCGATAACGCCCACCGGCGCATCGTCCGGGCCGTAGTGACGCATGAAATTCACCTCGGCGGCCACACCTTCCAGCTTACGGTAGCGCTTCTCGTTCATCTTTTCATGCTCGGCGAAATCGCTGGTCGGGTTACCCGACCGGTCGTGCTCGATTCCGGCAGAGCGGTAGAGGTGCGGGTCCTTGCCCGGGATACTCATCCAGGTAACGCCGGAGGGTGTGATCTCGAATCGATTGTAGTCTTCCGGCGATATCTCATCTACCTTGGGCCGCGCCCGTTCCCAGGGCCTGATTTTACTCAGGTCCGGCTCATGGATGGAGCTTTTGCACTGGGCGATAAACCCGTCGGAGAGCACTACCACCGGCAACTGATATTTCTCGCTGATAAAAAACGCCTCGCGCATCACGTCGAAACAATCGGCCACATCGGCCGGGGCGATCACCACCTTGGGCGCATCGCCGTGAGTTCCGAAACAGGCCTGCAGCAGGTCTGATTGTTCACTCTTGGTGGGTATACCCGTGCTGGGTCCCACGCGCTGGGCGTTGACAATCACACAGGGAATCTCGGCTATCGAGGCCAGGCCAATCAACTCGATCATCAGGCTGAAGCCCGGTCCGCTGGTGGCTGTCATCGCCTTGGCCCCGGCCAGCGAGGCGCCGATCACCATGCCCAGCGCGGCTATTTCATCCTCGGTCTGGATCATCGTCCCGCCGTAGAGAGGCATATAGTTGCTGAGCCACTCCATGATTTCGCTGCTGGGAGTGATCGGATAGCCGGCGAAAAAGCTGCATCCAGCCAACAGCGCGCCATAGGCCGCGGCTTCGTTACCGGTCATCACAACGCGCTTGTCCAGCATGCTCTCGTCGATTACAAGCTTCAGGTGCGGGGGAGCTTCAAGGTTGTCCTTGGCGTAGCTCATACCTGCCACATAGGCCTTGATATTGTTGTTGATTATATCGTCGCTCTTATGGGCGAAAGTTTTCTGTATCGCCGAGCGCATTTCCTTATCCGGCAAATCGAACAGGCCGCTGAGTACACCCAGGGCCACCATGTTCTTGGCCAGTTTGTTGCCCGCTGTTTCTTTGGCCATCCTGGTGAGCGGAACGCGGAATATTTTAGCCGGCTGCTCGCCGACAATCGGACGCTCCGGTTCCTCGTCGCCCTCCACGCCGTCTTCAATCACCACTGCGCCACTGGCGAGTTCCAGCTCTCCTCCGAACCTTGTGTAGTCTTTCCAGTTGAACGCCAGCAGAACATCGAGCTTGTCCGGCGGGGCGGATACTTTCTTGCTGCTCATCCTGATCTTGCAGGAGCTCTCGCCGCCACGGATCTGGGGGCCGAAGCTTTTGAGCATCAGGCATTTCATGCCTTTCTTGGCCGAGGCGTTGACCAGCGTCTCACCGGTAACCATAACTCCATCGCCTCCACTGCCAACCATTCCTAAATTCAGTTCATCGCCACCCATGAACGGTATATCTCCTTATCTTATGGGGTGAGAGACCTGGTTTTTCAAACTACTGGAAATGAGCAATAAATGAGCCGGACAAGAACGGCCGGCAAAAAAATATTTTGTATATAACATCTCAGACCGAGTATATCAAGTTAGTATGAAATTAGCAACAGACATATCGCCCTGAAATGAAATGCTTTACCTGAAATTGATCTTTTTTATCCGGATTTGTTTGACGGATGAATTCAGTAACAGCCATCTTGCGCACCGGCGGCATATCCGTTAATTAACACAGGTCGCCCGTGCGTGCGGCGGCAACCAGCTAACAAACCGATAAATACCGACTGGGAGGCACCGTGCGGAAATCATATCAGAAACTGGCGCAAACGTATCGCGACGAGTTGTTCGGCAATATTTTGCCATATTGGATGGAGCGGGGAATCGACAAGGAGTGCGGGGGATTCTTTACCTGTTTCAGTAACGATGGGGCCACGCTGCTGGGCGAGCACAAGTTTACCTGGAGCCAGGGACGGTTTGTCTGGATGCTGGCGAGGCTGTACCGTAAGATGCGGGACAGGGTGGAACCTGCGGTGGCACAGAGCTGGCTGGATGCCGCGAAGGCGGGAGCCGAGTTCCTGATCAAATACGCCCGGCTGGATAATGGCAACTGCGCGTTTATTCTGGACCGTCAGGGCGCCCCGGTGCTGCTGGACGGCGACGGCAACGCACGGCCAGCGGCACCGGGCGAGGGCTACGACCTGAGTATCTCCGCCGATTATTTTGTGATCTACGGCCTGGGCGAGTACGCCGCGGTCAGCGGGAACCGCGATGCTTACGATTTTACATTCGACCTGTTCGACAACGTGCTGGCCCGGCTTGAGTCGGGAAACTACCGTACCGATCCCTATCCCGTGCCGGCTGGCTATAAGACCCACGGCCGTCCGATGATAAACATGGAGACCGCCCAGGAGCTGGCCGATATTGCCGCCCAGTTCGGAGAGACGGACACTGAAGAACGGATGCGCGCTATTGCAGGAGAGAGCGCCGCGGATATCATGGACAATATGCGCCGTCCGGATGAAAAAGTGATCCTCGAGATGATCGGTACGGACAACCAGCCGATAGACACCATCCTGGGGCGCTTTTTCAACCCGGGGCACACGATTGAGGATATGTGGTTCATGATGCACTGGGCGGACAGGGTCGGCGATGAGCAGTTATTTGCCGATGCCGCTGAAGCTGTCCGCTGGGCGCTGGAAACCGGCTGGGATAAAGAGTATGGGGGAATTCCGCAATTCCTGGACAAGAGCGGCGAGGCTCCGCGCGGCAATATCCCGCCGGAGCTTGAAGGCCACGAGATGGTGCGCAAGCTTAAGAGCAATTGGTCCAACAAGCTCTGGTGGCCGCACTCGGAAGCGATTTACGCCCTGGCGCTGGCATTCGAGCGCCTGGAGCAGCCATGGATGGAGGAGTGGCTCTGGCGCGTGCACGACTACACGATGGCCACGTTCCCCAACCCGGACCGCGAGGTGGGCGAGTGGATCCAGATCCGCGACCGTCAGGGAAACCCCGAGAGCAAGGTGGTGGCCCTGCCGGTCAAAGACCCGTTCCATATCACCCGGGCGCTGCTGCTGGCGTTGCCCGTGGTGGAGCGGCTGGCGGAGAAGAAGGGCTAGCTGTTAAACGATGGTGCTGTTGCATTGTAACGCCAAGGCAAGCGGGCTTAACTATTAAGCGAAGAGAATTCCTCGGAGCTTGCTCCGTGGTAAGCTGATGCATATGCAGGATGAGAAGCTTAAATCCCCCCTGGCCCCCCTTTGGAAAGGGGGGTGTCCACGATGAAATCGGGACGGGGGATGTTACCCCCTCTTTTGAAAAGTGGGATTGACGGGAGATTTTTCAGCTACCTCGCGGCTTGCCGCGGGGCAGTTCATTTAAAGAAGATTTGCCTGCACGTGCACAAGTTAGAGGCGGAGGGAAATACTTATGACCTTAGATAGCCGCTCCTCGCATATTCTGATGATCTCAGCAGTTTATTTTTTAACCTTTCTTTTTTATCAGCCGGTAATTGCCCAGACCGAAGGGGAAACCCTTCCGCCGTGGTCATCAGGGACGCTGGATATCCATCATATCAATACTGGCAGGGGAGAGGCCGCGTTTCTTATTTTCCCGGATGGCACCACCATGCTTATAGATGCCGGTTCCGTACCAGGAGGAGGCCCCCGGTCTATTCCTCAGAGACCTGATAGTACGCGTTCTCCCGGGGAATGGATTGCCACATACATCAGGAATATACTTTCCCCTGACCCTGAACTGAAAATCGACTATGCGCTGTTGACACATTTCCATAGCGATCACATGGGCGCCCCGGCCGAGGGTTCGAAGAAATCTGGTGGTGGCGATTACCTGCTGGCCGGCATAACGGCAGTCGGTGAAAGCATAAAGATCAGGAAAATCATCGACCGCGGCTGGCCCGATTACAGTTTCCCATTGCCCGTGGATAACCTGATGGTCAACAACTACCGGAAATTTCTCGAATGGCGGATCAAAAACAACGGCCTGCGGGTGGAGAGATTCGAGGCTGGACGGTACGACCAGATTACGCTGGTGCAAGAGCCGAAAAAATATCCAACATTCATAATTCGCAATATTGCCGTGAATGGCGAGATTTGGACAGGAAAAGGCACGGAAACATCCAATTACATCCCATTGGCAGGGGAGATGCAGTCAGAGGACTGGGAAGATCAGCCTGGGGAAAACATGTTCTCCACGGTGTTGCGTTTAAGCTACGGTAAATTCGACTACTATACCGGAGGAGATATCCCGGGTTATCCCTGGCCGGGTGCTCCCCGCTGGGGTGATCTGGAGACTCCTGTTGCAAAGGTGGTTGGAGCGGTGGATGTGCATGTGCTTAATCACCACGGTTATGTCGACGGAGCCAATGAGTTTTTTCTGACAACGCTCAAGCCCCGAGTCAATATTATCCAGGTACTTGGCGCAGGCCATCTGTGTGCCAGCGTGTATAGACGGCTAGTCTCCAGCAAGCTCTATCCGGGGCCCCGTGATATCTTCACCACCAACCTCCACGAGGCGAAAAAGATAGTACTCGGCCCCTCAGCGGTGAATACCATCAAGAGCGCCCGGGGGCACATCCTGGTGCGTGTGGCAGTTGGAGGAGATTCTTACAAAGTGATCATTCTGGATGACTCGGTGGTGGAAACTTTGCAGATTAAATCGGTGCATGGCCCGTATGAGGCCAGATAGGATTTGGTCAGCAGGTGGGGAGTTCAGTATGCCCGGAAAGGGCTGGTAGTTAACCTTTGTGGTCAGCCTCCCCCTTTGCCAAAGGGCAGGCTCATGTCGTTGACCAATAACATCTTTTGAGCTTTGGCCGGCTCCCCCTGCAAAAAAAACTTGATAACACTAATGAATAATCATATTATTCATTATCCAACGACAAACACCCGACACTCCCCCCGGAGTAAACCATGCGCACCTTGTCAGTCACTCTGCTATTAGCAGTATGTTGCTTCATTATTGGTCTTGCCGATCTGGAAGAATTTCCTGATCCGCCGCTGGAAGTAGTGGAAGGTGGTAATTTTATCGGACCAGATACCTTGGAATTCTGGCACAGCAAACTAGCACTACCGCCCTCGTTTTTCCCTGAATTGCCTGAGCGCCTGGCTGCCTGGCTTGATGAAAAGCAATGTCTGATTGCACAGCCCCACGTGTACGAGTACTTCGGGACCTGGCAAGAAGCCTATGCAACTAACTGTGTGCAAGGTGACTTCGATGGTGCCGGGCCGAACGACTGGGCGATGATCATCGAGTGTAAAGGCGAGTTGTATCTGGGCATATTCTGGGATGGTGATCCAGAGCGGGGCCGGGTGCTTGCCTTCAAGTATTTGGGTCTTGCCTTAAAGTATTTGGGTGTAGATGATTGCAGATGTAACTATTTTGAAGAAAAAGGGATCTACAATGGCTATTACATTCGTTTAGTCAGCGTGAGCCAAAAAGAACTGAATGAAAGAGTTACTGGTAGATTTGATTATCAAGGCTACAGGTTTGAGCATGACGGTCTCCAGTTATTTGGAGATCACTATTGCACCGGTAGGGATGGTGGTCATTACCAGCATCTTTATTGGGATGGAATTGATTGGCAGGCATTTGGTCATGGTGATTACGAGATTAATGATAATAAGCCTACCTACTGGGAAGATGCTTGGATGCGTGATGCTGCGACTTTACCTCTAATTGATCTGGATATTGATTTAACCCGGGACAC
>SDBV01005592.1_pt1 | contig 17694 bp, 19 predicted proteins | sample 2277081 | NCBI WGS metagenome assembly SDBV01 (sample SAMN10402039, study PRJNA504765) | marine sediment metagenome | isolation source: marine sediment core GS10_PC15, 223 cmbsf | place: Arctic Ocean: Southern Knipovich Ridge | collected 2010 | reverse complement strand
CTCTACCGACAGTTTCAAGGCATGCTTTTCTGTCAACTTCTCATGCGCTAATGTCGGTCCGAAGTCGTGGTACTGACTGTAGATCAAATCTATGGCTTGCTGCTTGACCTCTGCCTTCAACCGATTATTGCTCGGTTTGCCTCGCCGCTTGGAGATCAATCCCTCCGCTCCTGATCGTCGATACGCTCTCAACAACCGCTTGACATGCCTTTCGCTTATCCCTAACATCTTCGCAGCTTCTTTCTGCTTCAATGTCTTCTTTTCTGTCCGTTGTATCATTTCTAATCGGGTAAGTTCTTTTTGGCTCATGGTTAGTAGGTCGCTCACTTTGTCCTTCCCTTTCGATGGCTTGGATTTTGGTGTTCATTCCATCGAAAGGGGACATTTTAACTTTGCACAAAGGGGACTCTACTACTTTGGACTAGCAGATGTAGATAGTCCCCTTCTCAAATCAATTAGGTTGTGTTAAAATGCCCCTAGCCACGCGAAGATGCGTGGCTATCTTTCCGCTTTTGGCATACCCACGGTGTGATCCAGGGGCAATCCCGAGGAAATGAGGCATCTCCCATGCGTTCTTATGAACTTATGTTTATCGTCCATCCTGAATTGGATGAATCAGCATTTAACGATGTTGTGGAAAAAGTTAAGAGCTGGATCACAGATTCGGGTGGCCAAGTCGATAATGTCGACTTGTGGGGAAAGCGCAGGCTAGCTTACCCCATCCAGAAACAACTGGAAGGGCAATACGTGCTCTTTACCACACAAATGGAACCAACATTCTGTTCAGATTTAGAGCATAACTTGGGTCTTCAAGAACCTATTATGCGATTTCTCTTGACAGCAGAGGAAGAGTAGAAGGGTAAGTTTCGTGACCATATGAATTTAAGGTTGAAGAAATGAGTCGAGGACTGAATAAGGTCATGATTATCGGTCGGCTTGGTCGCGATCCAGAGATGCGCTATACGCCCTCCGGTCGGCCTGTGACTACATTCAATGTTGCTACTACCCGATCTTGGAACAGTTCAGATGGTGAACGGCATACTGAAACTGAGTGGTTTAATGTTGTTGCCTGGGGCAGTTTAGCAGAAATTTGCAAACAATATTTAACCAAAAGTCAACAGGTTTATATAGAAGGCCGACTTCAATCCAGGGCTTGGGAAGACAGCACTGGCAACAAACGTACTTCGACAGAGATTGTTGCCAATGAGATGATCGTCCTCGGAGATCGCAAAGATAGCCCATCATCTGAGCACGAATCAGATGACCAAGTTGAAGAAGAATTTCCACTCTAGATCACAATACATATGTTTAGATCTTTTTGTAGGTAAATTCGAAATTGTAAGAGGAGTATCCGATTGTGACAAATCAACAAAGACCACGACCCCGGGAAAGGCGACGATATTATTCCCGTCCACGGGTTTGCCATTACTGTACTGATCCCAGCACCAAGATTGATTACAAACAAGCTGAGACAATGCGACGTTTTATCACTGATGAAGGGAAAATTAGACCCCGCCGGCAAACCGGAACCTGTGCAAAGCATCAGCGGCAGCTGTCCAAAGCCATCAAACGCGCGCGACACGTTGCCCTACTACCATTCACTGGAGAGGCTCTCCGCTAAAATCAGTTATCTTTCGGCATCAACAACCAAACATGGGGCATAAGGTTCTTGCCTTGTGCCCCTTTGACCAGCTTCGCATTCACACTATCTCTCACGAAGGTTTATATGGCCAAGGCACCAGAAAAGAAAATCGTAACGAAAAAGCATATTGCCCGCATTGAACGTGAACGATATCAACAACGGTGGATTATTATCGGTGCTGCTGTCGTATTGATCGCTGTTTTCGGCTTGGTTGCATATGGGATTATCGAATCACAATTTATCCAACCAAGGCAACCAATCGCCGTAGTCGGCGATAACGTCATCTCTACGGAGGACCTCCAATCTCGGGCTCGCTTTGAGCGCTATCAGTTGGTCCAGCAGTACCTGCAAACATTACAAAATATGCAGATATTTGGATCTGACGAAAATACACAGGCATTCTTTCAGCAAACATTAAATCAGATCGAGTTCCAGCTCGATCCATTGACTCTTGGGCAGGGTGTACTAAACACATTGATCGAAGACATTTTAATCAGGCAAGAGGCGGCCCGTCGTGAGATTATCGTTACAGAAGAAGAAGTAGAGGAACGGATCCAACAGGAATTTGGTTATTACCGCGGCGGAACTCCACCAACACAAACCTCAGTTCCCACTCCATTACCAACTTCTACCCTCTCGCCAACGCAGCTTGCCCTGGCTCCCCCAACGTCAACACCGACCACAGCACCAACCAGTACACCAGATTTAACCTCGACTGCAACAAGTGAACCTACGCCAACAGACCTCCCTACTTTAACCCCCATTGGACCAACACCAACTTCGGGTCCTTCGCCTACCCCAACCCCCTACACATACGAAGAATTCCAAAAGACTTATCGCGAAGTGATTGATTCATTCGATAATGAGATTGGCATTCGCGAAGCCCATCTTCTCGCCATTATCGAGTCCGACATTTATCGCCAGAAGGTATTCGATGCTATCACTGCCGATGTCTCAAATGAGCAGGAACAGGTATGGGCTCGCCACATCCTGGTAGATGATGAAGAAACTGCTCAAGAAGTCCTTGATCGATTACAAAACGGAGAAGATTTTGCTTCTTTGGCAGCTGAGTATTCAACGGACGAGAGCAACAAAAATCAAGGTGGGGATTTAGGTTGGTTTGCGAGGGGACGAATGGTCCCAGAATTTGAACGGACTGTTTTCGCACTAGAGATTGGCGAGATCAGCGATCCGGTTCAGACCTCATTTGGCTGGCATATCATTTTGAAATTGGGGCACGAAATGCGATCATTAGCTGCAGCTGAACATGAACAATTAAAACAGCAGAAATTCGATGAGTGGCTGCAGGCTGAACGCACAAGGATCGACCCAGTCATTTCCGATTTCTTCGAAGAACGGATTCCTTTTGAACCAGCCATACCACCCCAACTACTCCAACCTTAACCACGAGATTAAGGAAAAGTAATAAAAATCGGAAGCCTATAAAAAGTAGGGCTTCCGATTTTTATCATCCGCAATTGATCTTCAGACAACTTGTTCGAGCTCGTCAATCTTCAAACTAAGAATCTGGCTGGTAGAATCTCGCCCCATCGTGACACCGTAAATGATATCCGCTACCTGAACTGTTGCCCTATTGTGTGTAATCATGATGAACTGCGTTGACTTGCTGAGTTCGCGTAATAATTCTCGAAATCGTCCGACATTTGCTTCGTCCAGCATCGCATCCACTTCATCTAGAACACAGAACGGCGTAGGAGATACACGCAATAAAGCAAACACCAGGGCAACGGCGGTCAATGAACGCTCCCCGCCCGATAATAATGACAAACCTTGTTCCCGCCGTCCCGGAAGGCGAGCTTCGATATCAATTCCAGTTTCCGTCAAATCATTCGGATCTGTTAATACAAGACGTGCAGAGCCACCTCCAAATAACCTCCCGAATATCTGGTGGAATTCTGCAGCAACTGCCTCGAAAGTCTTGCAGAATTCCCGCTCCATGATCTCATCGAGCTCTTCGATCACCCGCTGAACATCTGCCGCTGCCTCCTGCAGGTCATTTACCTGTGAGGTTAGGAATTCATAGCGCTCATCGACTTCGTGGTATTCTATTTGCGCCTCCGGATTGATTGGCCCAATTCTCCTTAATAAGGATCTTTGCCTTTTTAAAGCTTCTTCTGTTTCCTCAGATAGTTCATTGCGAAAAGGAAGATCTTCAACAAATCCTTCAAGAGGCAAAGGAGTTGGTCCGGAGACATCTTCTCGATACTCAAACGCGACTAATCCAAAATCAACCTCGATCTGGCGTCTTAGCCCGTCCAATGTTTCTTGCTTTCGAACTTGAGCGATTCTGGCTTGGGAATAATTGTGCTCAGATTGATTGGATACAACTCGTTCCTTAGACTCGAGTGAAAGCAGCTGAGTCATTTTATTTTCAATCGTCTCTATTTTTTGTTCAGCAGGAGTGATTAACTGCCTCGTGGAATCAATTTGCTCGGCAATTTTCACATTATCTGCCTTCAATAATTCAATCTTCTCCGCTGATTGGTTCTGATCTTCTTTTAGATTCTTGATACTTGACAAAATATTTTCAGATTTATAGACTACATCTTCTAAATATTGTGCCCGTTCTGCCTTTCGTTTCCGGGATTCTCCAAAGGCCTGCTCCAATACTGCGACCTTGGTAGTCCAATGAGCCAAATCTGTCTGCAAATTGTCTACCGGTAGATCTTGCAGAGTATTTACCTGATGATCAATTTTTTCCTGGATAATAATTTCACGTTGCTCTATCCTAGTTGAGTTTTCGATTGTTGATTGAATTTGTATTTGATCACTCTCAATAGAAGACAAGAGCAGTGAGAATTGCTCTTCCTGCCATGCTAATTCCCTCTTGGCTTGCTCATAAATTAGCAATTCTTGTCTATGCGTATTTAGTAAATCTTCACTCATTTGACGCTGGGCCAAATAAAGTTGATCCACTCTCCCTTTTTCATCATTTAATGAAAAAATAGTGGATTCAAGCTCAGCTACATCATGTCGAGTAATCTCAAGCTCTTTCTCAACTTTTCTCAACTTATTTTGGATATCACTGCGTTCACGCTGCCTGCTCAAACTCACAGGATTAGAACTCGAGCTGGTTCTTATGGGTCCAAAAACATGAAATACCTCACCAGCCAGGGTAACAATTCTTGGTTCAGGAAATTTATTTTCTATTGGGGTTTTGCGAAGATCTCCCATAATCCTTCTAGCGATTTTGCGGTCTTGTACTACCAGTGTATTCCCCATCAATAAGTCAACCGCTGGTTTCAACTCATCCGGAGCAGAAACCAATTCGTTGGCAGGTCCAATAATGCCATCGCCGTTGGGAAAATCAATGGATGATTCGAACCTGAAAAGGTTATCCAGGGGTATAAGGGTTGCCTTCTCCGAGCTGTGTTCTAGAATTGTGAGTGCATTTTCAATCTCTGATTGATCGTCTAACACCAATGCATCAATATATTCTCCTAAGACTGCCCCGATGGTAATTTCATATTCCTCTGGGACAATAAGACTAGAACCTAATATTCCTCGCTCACCCTTCAACTTAACCTTATCAACCGCTTCTAACAAGGTTTTGGCTCCATTTGAATAGCCCGAATAGGTGTTTTCAGCCTGTTCTAAAACATCAAATTGTGCGGAAAATTTTGATACCTGAGTCTCAAGTCTCGCCAGCCGTTTCAGTAAATCTTCCTGTCGCTTGTGATGCTCAACGATTTTTCCTTCGACATCAATATTCGCAGATTCGATCTCCTTCAATGCACTTCTTTCAGATTCTAATTCCTCGTTGCTCTGATTAACTTTCTCTTCAAATAATTGCGTTCTTTCATGCATTTCTTCGATTGAAGCCTCAGCGTTACTTAACGATTTTTTTAGATTTCCTAAATGTTCCGAACGTTCTGCCTGACGGTATTTTAATTCTGAACGTTGGGTTGCAACTTCAACCAACAATTTTCGATCCTCAGCCAGCTTCGACTCGATTTTTAGACGCTCACTACGACGATGTTCGTAAGCAGTCTCGGCGGAAATTCCATACTCCTTTGCTTCATCTAGTTCTGCCTGCAATCTTTTTATTTCCTCAACGGAAAATTTTTTTCGTTCGTCAAGTCTGCTCTTTTCTTCATCAGATTGGGTCAGATCAACCTGTGCTTGATGCTCCTGCTCCTGAAGATAGCGCGCTCTCTCCTCAGCAACAGCAAGTTCACGACTTGTACTCTCCCTTTGTGAATGCAGAACTGCTGATTGGCGATGAAAATCGTTCAATCTGTCTCTGATTTCTTGCCTTTGCTTTCTTAGCAGATTGATTTCCTCATCCAACTCAGTTTCTCTTTGCCTTTTACTTTCAAGAACTCTTGCAAGCTCATTCGCTTGAATCTGGGCTTGTGACAATTCTTCCTGTGCTCGATGCCAGTGATAACCGTACCATTCCCGAAGTAAGGCACGCAAATCGGAGACTGCATGCTCATAATCCTGAGCCCGGCGAGATTGGCGCTCCAAGCTCCTCAGACGCGGGCGTAATTCCAGTAGAATATCTTCAACTCTCTCCAAATTTCGTTGTGTATTGGCCAACCGGCGTACTGCTTCTTGCCTACGAGAGCGATGCAAGCTGATCCCGGCAGCCTCTTCAAATAAACGCCGTCGATCCTCTGCTCTTAAAGCCAATGCGGCATCTACAAGTCCTTGTCCAATAATGGTATAAGTCCGCTCTGCCAGACCAGATTCAGCCAACAACTCTGATACATCTTTCAGCCTGACTCTCTGTCCATTAAGCAAATATTCATTCGACCCATCCCGATAAGCCCGACGCGCAATCGCTACCTCAGTAAAGTCTATCGGGAGCCAATTATCACTATTATCCAGAATCACTGTCACCGTGGCCATCCCGGACCGAGTTCTTCTATCGGAACCCGCGAAAATCATGTCTTCAGTTTTTTTTCCCCTCAACAAACTATAGGATTGCTCTCCCAATACCCATCGCAAAGCATCGGTGATGTTCGACTTTCCAGATCCATTAGGACCGACTATCGCAGTTACCGCACCAGGGAACTCAAAAACAGTGCGATTTGCAAATGTTTTATATCCTTGTAATTCCAAAGATTTCAACCGAGAAATCATCCGTAAATATCCTGCTAATAGACTATCTTGAGCGATTTTAATGCCTGCTCTGCCGCGATCTTGGCAGCCGCCTGCTTGCTGTGCCCAGTCCCGGTGCCGTGAACAGTATTCCCGATGTGCACGTCAACAACAAAACTTTTAGCATGATCAGGACCGTAAGAGCTGACAGTTTTATAATACGGCGTTCCCATTCCTTGTGATTGAGCCCATTCCTGGAGTGTGCTTTTGGGATCCCTATCTTTATTCCCACGCAAGATGCTCTGAGCAGCTGATTCAAGCTTCGGTTCAATAAACTCTCTTACTGCATCAATTCCTTTATCGAGATAGATGGCTCCAATAAGAGCTTCGAATGTTGCGCACAACAACGCAGGTCGTTCGCGACCGCCTCCTTGGCGCTCACCGTACCCGAGCAGCATTACCTCTCCAAGATCTATTGAAACTGCGAATTTGGCTAAGTTTTCGGTTCTCACGAGCGCTGATCGTAACCTTGTCAGATTTCCTTCAGGCATCTCTGGAAATCGATTGTACAACCAAGCTCCCACCAAAAAATCCAACACAGCATCACCTAAGAACTCTAACCGCTCATTATCTTCCAGAGATTCTGGGTGTTCGTTCAGGTAAGAACGGTGAGTGAGCGCCCGGGTAAGAAGCAGAGGATCTGCAAACTCGATTCCCAGCTTATGAGCATAATCTTTAGGGTTTAATTGACTTATTTCACCCTGATTTTGTTCCACTAATAAATTCTCCCCGGAACTCAGGGAACGGTAGCCACCCCACCTGAATCGGGTAGCTTGCGGTCCATCAGTTCCGTTATTATCGCTTGATTTTTCTCTAAAAATCAATCAACTGTACTCTTTTACCACCAATACCGCATTATGTCCACCAAATCCGAATGCATTACTAACTGCCATCGTGATATCTTTTTCCCGGGCTGCATTCGGAATAAAATCCAGATCGCACTCAGGGTCAGGGGTTTCGTAATTTATGGTCGGCGGTAGGATATTTTCGCGTATTGCCTGGACACAGAATATTGCTTCTAATGCCCCTGTTGTCCCCATCATATGGCCAGTCATCGACTTAGTTGACGAAATGGGTATATCATAAGCCAGATCACCAAATACTTTTTTTATCGCACGGGTTTCTGACAAGTCATTTAACTTGGTCGCAGTTCCATGGGCACTGATATATCCGATATCCTCTGGGTTTGCTTCCGCTGCCTCTAGAGCAGCTTGAATGGCTTTTGATCCTCCGATTCCATCCTCTGAAGGCGCAGTAATATGGAACGCATCCGACGTACCTCCATATCCAGCAATTTCAGCCAGAATGTCAGCACCACGATCGATTGCGCGACTCTCTCGTTCCAGCACTAAAATCGCTGATCCTTCCCCCATCACCAGGCCATCTCGATTCAGATCAAAGGGTTGGGGCGTGTCTCGATCATCTCCTGCTCGACGCGATAATGCCCGCATTCTATCAAAGGCAGCAAGTGCAACTTCAGTGATAGTAGCATCACTTGCTCCTGTAATGGCAACATCGATTATCCCCGTTCTGATTAACGACCAAGCAATGCCAACCCCATCCGCGCCTGATGCACATGCAGAAGCAACAGAGAAGCTCGGTCCTCGAAAACCATTATCGATAGCTATCAACCCCGCAGCGCCGTTCGACATCAACATTGGGATCACAAACGGGCTAATTCGTCTCGGTCCTTTATCTATCAGAACACGTATATTATCTGCGATGGCTTGTAATCCTCCAATCGCTGAAGAAACTATTACGCCTACTCTTCCCGATTCTTCTTCGCTCACTTCTAATCCAGATTGCTGAATAGCTTCTTGAGAGGCTGCCGATGCATATTGCTGGAATCGATCCCTGCGTCGAGCGTCTTTAGCATCCATATATTTTTCCGGGATAAAATCTTTTACTTCACAGGCATGGTTAACCAGATATTCTCCCGTATCGAATAATGTGATCGGCCCAACTCCGCTGACTCCATTGATAGCGTTCTGCCAGGTCTCGCCAACAGTTAATCCAATTGGATTAATTGTTCCCATCCCAGTGATCACAACTTTGTCAGGCATGATTCCTCCGTTGCAGGATTCTTATCGAAAAAATAATGATATTGCCCCAGATATTTTAAGAAGATGTATATTTTAACCCTGATCCAGTCAGAACGACGACAATCGGATCTCTCAAATCATCCAACCTTTCTAACAATGCCGGCCAAACAACGGCTGATGTTGGCTCGACATAAAAACCACGGCTGGCTAATTCATCTCTTGCAGGTATGATGTCTTTCTCCGCAGCAGCTGCCAGATAACCATGACTGGTTTGAATGGCGTCCAACACTTGTTCACCACGGAGAGGGTGGCGGATGCGAATTCCTTCGGCTACTGTCTCACCCTCATTCACTTGATCCAAGCTATCAGGTCCCAAGGTCGCAATTGTCCAGAGCGGTGCACATGCTCGACTCTGTACACCCATCAATTGAGGCATCTGGGAGATTAAACCAGCATCCAATAGTGACTCAAACCCACGCGCCATCCCCAATAAAAAGCTGCCCTGACCAACTGGGGCAATTACGGTACCTGGCGCGCCTCCCAATTGTTCGACCACCTCATACACCACCGTGGCGTAACCAGGTAGAACATAAGGCTGGTAGACATGACTTGCATAAACATTACCTTGTTTGGCTTCTCTTTTTACAGCTTCAGCAGCCTTTGACCTTGGTCCAGGGACCTCTACCAGATCGCTTCCATAAGCCTCTATTTGGGATCGTTTGGGTCCCGAAGCTGATGCTGGAACAAACACCTTGCCTTTTATTCCCCCTCGAGATGTATATGCAGCGAATGAGGCACCAGCATTTCCTGAAGAATCCTCAATTGCAGATTCAACTCCTTGCCAGCTTAGTAAGCTGATTAACACGCTTGTTCCCCGATCTTTGTACGAGCCAGTTGGGTTGAGATAATCTAATTTAAAGGCGACTTGCTTGCCGTTGACTTCATCCCACACTAGTGGTGAATTTCCCTCACCTAAACTAACCGGGACTACCCCCTCAGGCAGTCCAAATGAGGTTTGATAGCGCCATATCCCAGGTTGGCTTCTATCAATTGAGCTTGAATCGTATTCGAAGAGATTTACATAATCGAAATATCCCCCACAATTGTGGCAGCGATAAATACTTTCTTTAAATGATAGATCGTGTTGACATGTGGTGCATTGAATTCTCGACACTGGTTTCTCTATTCACCTGCCTTTGGTTGATATTCACCCTCAATCCACACTTCGCCATCCGGACCAACTTCTTTCTTCCAAATGGGGACAATCTGCTTCAGGCGGTCGATTCCGTAGCGCGCGGCCTCAAATACACCGCTATCTCGATGTCCAGCACTGCAAGCGATGACCACCGTTGGTGTACCAGCATTCAGATGTCCAATTCGCTGAACAATCGCTATCCCTTCAACTGAAGGCCAGCTATCCCAAATCTCCTCTGCCACCTGGCTTATCTTCTCGACCGCCATATCGTGGTAGGCTTGATATTCCAAATACTCGGTCTCGTGCGCATCATCTCCTTGGGTAACTGCTCTCACCATTCCGGTGAAAACACATGCCGCACCTGTTTTCGCAGTCGTGATCCGCTCGACCAACTCATTGAGATCTAACTCTCCTTCTTCAATACTGAAATAATGTGGATGTACAGCGTCGTCATCAGTCCCGCCGCTAACCGGAGGGAATAATGCCACTTCGGCACCCTGCGGGATGATGTCCTCATCAAAACCATATTCCTTGTTAATTGATACCAATGTTGTAGCTAACTGGGGAATTAAACTTGGATAAAGATCACCGATTAGAACTTTAAACCCTTTCACGTTAGTTCCCTCAGGGATATCAATCGAAGTTTCTTTCATACCAATCATCTCTCGAAGATTAGCAAAAAACAAGACAGTTATCTGATTGCTCATTCAATCACACCAATACAACTACTCATTGACCACCACGCCGCTGCGCCCTCCCCGCTTTTCGACCAGGCGGATATTCTGGATGCGCATGGTTTTCTCAGCAGATTTTGCCATATCGTATATCGTCAAAGCTGCAATAGATACTGCGGTGAGTGCTTCCATCTCTACGCCGGTCTTGCCAATAGTCTTGGCGGAGGCGGTGATCTTGATACCAGGAAGTTCTTCATCAAATTCGAAATCGATGGTAATTTGGTTCAATGGCAAGGGATGACAGAGGGGAATCAGTTCAGAAGTTCGTTTAGCGGCCATAATGCCTGCTAATTGGGCTGCACCAAGTGTATCCCCTTTAGCAATGGATCCAGCAATTATCAGCTCAAGAGTATCCTTGAGCATTACAATTTCGCCTTTGGCCTTTGCTGTGCGTGATGTGTCAGGTTTTCCACCGATATCGACCATGCGGGCACGACCAGATTCATCGAGATGGGTTAATTTTAAGCTCATTGGGGAGAATTATAGCATCTAACTGGTTAGGGTAAATAGTGAATAAGCTCATCATCCTCCATATAATCTTCCCTTAATTTCAGGTAAAACACTTCTAAATTATTGGTTTTTTTAAAGATTACAATCACATCCACCATGATATAATACGCCGCCATGAGTAATAGAATTAGTAAATGGAGAATTGGGCTGGCAAAAACCAGCAAAGCGACTTTTGGTCAGATCGCCACATTGTTGGGAGCCTCAGAGATCTCCGATAGCACATATGAAGAGTTAGAAGCGTTGCTGATTAAGGCTGATCTTGGTATAGAAACGAGTGAATCGCTTCTTGAAGTACTTTGGGAACGTGAGCGCCAAAAAGGAATAACAAAAACCACTGAGCTCACGATGGTTCTTCGGGAGGAACTTCGCCAGAGGCTCGATGACCCTCCTTTGCTGAATTTCTCCAGCACTCCGACAGTTATTCTTATCGTCGGGGTAAATGGATCTGGAAAAACGACGACTTTAGCTAAATTAGGCAAACGTTATTTAGATCAAGGAATGCGAGTCATTTTCGGTGCCGCGGACACCTACCGGGCAGCTGCGGTAGACCAGCTGCAGATCTGGGGAGACAGGCTGGAGATACCTGTCATCGCCGGACAGCAAAATGGAGATCCCGGCGCTGTTGCATACGACACCGTTCAGGCAGCGGTTGCACGCCAGTATGATTTAGCATTTATTGACACAGCTGGTCGCCTTCACACCAGATTTAATCTCATGGAAGAATTGAAAAAAGTACACCGGGTAACCGGTAAAGCCTTGTCTGGAGCACCCCACGCTGTCTGGTTGGTGATGGACGCTACGACTGGTCAAAATGCTCTCCAGCAAGCACACGCATTCAAAGCCGCGGTTAATGTCACTGGAATCATCCTTGCTAAGCTAGATTCTTCTGCCAAAGGAGGGATGGCCTTCGCAATTCAACAAGAACTGGGATTGCCAATAATCTTCGCCGGTTTAGGTGAATCACCTGAAGATCTTCAGCCCTTTGACCCCGACCTCTTTGTTGATGGCATTTTAGCGCAAGAGGAGTAATCGTAATGCAAGAATTAATCGATCGCTTATTCGCAGTAGAGCAAACCTTTAACAATCTTTTGGAGCGTCTTTGACTTAGCTGCTAAAGAAATTATTCTAACTGATCTGCAGAAACAAGCGGAAGTTCCGGATTTATGGCAAGATTCCGAAAAAGCACAGCGTTTGATGAAGGAGATCTCGGCCCTCAAAGAAGAGGTTGAGGAATGGCAGACGCTGCGGCAAACCATTACGGACACCCTTGAATTAGCTCAGCTTGATGATGAGAGCATTTACTCCGATCTCGATCGCGAGACTCTAAAGATCGAGGCCGAAGTATCAAAACGCGAGTTTGAAGCGAAGTTATCCGGTCCTTATGATCGCGGCGATGCATTGCTTGCCATCCACGCAGGTGCCGGTGGGACTGATTCCCAAGATTGGGCTGAAATGCTTCAAAGGATGTATCTTAGATGGACTGAACATAAAGGATATAAGACCGATATCCTCGATCTGACATTCGGCGAGGAAGCTGGGATAAAAAGTGTGACCATGTCAATTGAAGGCCGTTATGCCTACGGGTATTTGCGTTCCGAAAAAGGTGTTCACCGTCTGGTCCGGCTTTCGCCGTTTGATGCAGCTCATCGCCGGCATACCTCTTTCGCCATGGTGGAGATTCTCCCACAAGTCGAGGAAGATTCTCGAATTGAAATTAACGCTGATGACCTGCGGATCGATGTCTTCCGTTCATCGGGTGCAGGGGGTCAAAACGTCCAAAAGAATGCCACGGCTATCCGTATAACACACTTCCCGACTGGCATTGTAGTCAGCTGCCAGAATGAAAGATCTCAGCTGCAAAACAAGCAAAACGCAATGAAAGTATTACGTTCCCGGTTATTAGAGAAGAAGCAGCAGGAACAGGAAGAGAAGATCGCTGAGCTGCGAGGCGAATATCAGAAGGCAGAATGGGGCAGCCAGATTCGTTCTTATGTTCTGCACCCCTACCAGATGGTAAAGGATCATCGCACTGCTTTTGAAATGGGCAACACACAAGCAGTTCTCGATGGCGACCTGGATGACTTCATCGAAGCGTATTTGCGCAGCAAAGTCGGGTCAAATCAGACTTGACATCTATCCTCCAGCCACGTATAATCTTTCCTGCCTGCCCCAAGGGCAGGCGTTGTCATGAGTTTATGGAATATTAGGAGAATTTGTCAATGACACCCCTACCAAAAAAGAAGCTTTCTTCCGGGCGTAGAAATCGCCGTCGGGCTCATCATGCTCTGAAGGCAAGAAATCTTGTCCAGTGCTCCAATTGTGGAGAATCTCGTCTTCCCCATCACGTTTGCGCCAACTGTGGGTATTATCAAGGTCGCGAAATAATTGAGGTCGAGCAAGATTAAACCATCCCAACGGGCCGTGAAGTTCACGGCCCGTATGTCTATCCTCCACTTAGAATGCCTTCAAACATAGATCATATCGCCTTTTTGTTCCCGGGACAGGGTTCACAATCTGTTGGCATGGGCCAGCAGATGGCTGCTGTATACCCACTCGCAAACCAGACTTTCATGGACGCCGACCGCCTCCTGGGTTATTCGCTTTCCACGATATCCTGGTCTGGTCCGGATGAGCAGCTCAATGACACTATAAACACTCAACCAGCGCTTTTCGTACACTCTATCGCCGCGCTGCGTGTGATTCAAGAAAAATACCCTGATTTACATCCTGCATTCGTTGCTGGCCACTCTATGGGAGAATTGAGCGCCCTGGTCTCTGTTGGGTCATTGAATTTCGAAGAGGGTTTGCTTCTTGTTCGCAAACGTGGCGAGCTGATGAAGCAAGCTGGTGAAAAATCTCCTGGCGGTATGGCTGCCATACTTGGCCTGGATATTGATACACTTGAAAAGATTTGTTCAGCTGCCAGTAAAGATACCGAAATCGTTCAAATCGCAAACGATAATTGCCCGGGACAGATAGTGATCTCAGGTGCCTCTGCAGCTTTGGAGCGTGCTATGCAGTCCTCCAAGGATGCTGGTGCCCGTCGTGCCGTTCGCCTTGCAGTAAGCATTGCCGCTCATTCACCATTGATGGTTCACGCACAGGATAGCTTCAACCAGGCAGTTGATTCAGTGCAGTTCACAGACCCAACTATCCCAATAATCGGCAATGTAAGCGCCCTACCCCTGCTGAAAGTTGATGATATTCGAATAGATTTGCAGGCTCAATTGAATTCTAGAGTTCGTTGGACTGAGACAATCCAGTTATTGCTCTCCAAAGGCGTCTCAACCTTTATTGAAATAGGGAATAACTCTGTGTTAGTCGGTTTACTTAAACGTATTGACCGTAAAGCTAGGGGATATTCAATCAGAGATCCGGAAGACCTTGAGATTCTATCGACCATCGAGTGAATCCAACACCATACCTTATTAGCAGAAGATCCTCACTGATAAGGCTAATTGATTACGGTATAATTGTCCCAACATTGCAATCAGGAGTTGTTTATGTCCCTCCCCTCAAGAATCTCGCTTGAAGGTAGAGTTGCCATTGTGACCGGCTCATCGCGCGGTATCGGTCGCACAATCGCCAAGGAATTATCTCTGCGAGGCGCAGCAGTTGTTGTTAATTATCATAAATCAGCTGCCGCAGCAGACGAAGTTGTCTCGGAAATTCGATCTGCTGGAGGACAGGCTCAGGCCTTACAAGCCGATGTATCTGATTTCAAGGAAGCCCAAGGCTTGATCAAATTCGCGATTGACACTTTTGAGGGTCTCGACATCCTGGTGAACAATGCTGGAATTACTAGAGATAAATTGATCATGATGATGAGCGAAGAGGATTGGGATATCGTTCAGGCAACTAACCTGAAAAGCACTTTCAATTGCTCAAAACCAGCTGTACGGTACATGATGCGTAAACGATTTGGTCGCATCATCAACATCACTTCTGTTGCTGGTCAGATGGGAAATCCGGGACAAACCAATTATTCTGCATCAAAGGCTGGTCAAATTGGATTCACAAAAGCACTTGCACGTGAAGTTGGGTCGCGTAAAATAACTGTAAACGCCATCGCGGCTGGTTATGTAGAAACTGATATTTGGGCTGGTGTACCAGATGAAGCCAGGGAAGCAATTCTCTCAATAATTCCCTTGGAGCGCAAAGGGGAAACTCAGGAAATTGCAGACGCAGTCGCTTTCCTGGCATCTGAACAGGCTTCCTACATCACTGGACAGGTAATTGGTATTGATGGCGGAATGACGATGATGTAGTTTCCGGAGGAATATGACTGATAATTCTGTAACACCCGGGAAAACAACCATATCGATCGATGTCATATTGACCATTACCAGGCTGACTACTTTAGATGTTCCAGGAGTAAGTCAAATGAGTCAGGTGCCTTCCCGACGCTTCAGAACCATGTTACTGCACCGTCAGGAGGATGATGGCTTGCATATTGAAGTCGAAGATGATATCGTCTACACTGATATCTACGTAGTTCTGGATGCAGACGTCAACATACGTGAAGTTGGCCGGAATATTCAAACCGCGGTCGCCCGTGCAATTACTGATATGATTGGCATGCAAGTAGGTGTGATTAATGTCCATGTCGAAGATATTAAGTACCCAAAGACGACTATGATTTCTGAGAATTTATGAAAGCTCGTACCAGGGCACGCGCAGTTGCCCTGCAGGCACTTTACGAAATTGATATGGCTGGTCACCCTCCCCTATTGGTGATCAATTACCGGTTATCAGATAATGACCTCAATGAAAATATGGCAGAGTTTGTCAGTCAAATCACCATGGGTGTATGGCCGATCGTTAAGCAGCTTGATCAATTCATTGCCGAACATGCCCCTGAGTGGCCGCTCGACCAGGTGGCGACTGTCGATCGTAATATATTGCGCATTGCTTTGTGGGAGTTTGCTGTTAGCGAAAACATTCCAATAAAAGTCGCTATAAATGAAGCTGTAGAACTCGCAAAAGTATTTGGTTCGGATAGCTCTCCCCGATTTATCAATGGTGTACTAGGCAGTCTCGCCATTCGCCAAAATGAGATTCGCCAATCTCTACAACATCTACAAAATCCTACTTAATCAATATGGATATCCTTGGTGTCGGTCCACTTGAATTATTCTTTATCCTTATCATCGCTTTGATCGTATTGGGTCCCTCGGATATGGTCAAAGCCGGGCGCACCATTGGTAAATTCCTGCGCCAGGTCGTTACCTCGTCCACCTGGCGCGCGGTCACTCGCACCTCGGATGAACTTCGTACACTTCCAAATAAACTTATTCGCGATGCGGGTTTGGAGGAGGATTTCAAGGAGATACAGGAGGCAACTAAAAAAGTAGTGCCACCCAGCCTTGATTCAGATATATCAAAATGGCAGGAAGATATCGATACCTGGACGACTCCACCCGCGATCGGCAAACAACCTCCTGAAACCGAAATTTCTGACGATGACCACACCTCTGCGACAGAAGATCGGGTCGAGGAGGAAGAAAGCTAATCGATGCGAATACTGATACGCGCAGTCTGGAATTTAATATTAGCCCCGTTCCGTTGGCTTCGAACTATGTTCGGAGAAATAAAATCTTTCCTCTCTGATGAGCCTGAAGATACACCACTCGGCGATTCTCTGGAAAAGGCATTCAACAATCCTCAAAGCTTATTAGTTCACCTGAATGTTCTTCGCAGGCATCTGTTTAGATCTGCACTTGTTCTGGCACTGACCACCGTGCTTGCCTTTGCTTTCGCTTCTCAAATTATTGATCTCCTCGCCCTTCCAGTTGGCGGTATTGAAGCGCTGGTCGCGATTGATCCAACTGAACCGATTGGCACTTTCATGCGGGTGTCCCTGCTGACAGCCTTTGCCATCACCTTACCCTATATCATTTTAGAATTGTGGTTGTTTATTGCCCCTGGATTAAGTCGTGATTCACGAATGTTTGGTCTATACGCAATCCCGATCGCGGTGATTTTTTTCATTGGTGGTATGGCTTTTGCTTATTTTGTCTTATTACCCGTTGCGATACCTTTCTTGATCAACTTCGGGGGGATCACAAGCCAGATTCGACCATCGTCTTATATCCGCTTCGTAACCTCAATTATGCTCTGGATTGGGATCGCTTTCCAATTCCCACTGATTATTTATGTACTGGCTAGAGTTGGCCTCGTCAGAGCGAAGGTTTTAATCGAACAATGGCGATTGGCAATCGTAATTATTGCTATCTTATCTGCAGTGATTACGCCAACGATCGATCCGGTAAATATGGCTCTCGTCATGGGACCCATGATTGTTCTCTATTTCTTAGGTTTTGTCTTAGCTTCGATTGCTGAGCGAGCTCGTTCTCGAAAATTGAGTGAACAGGAATCCCAAACCGACTCCATCTCTCCAGCACCATAAATAAGCTGCTTCATCATTAACGGAGGCTCTATGCG
>SDBV01005591.1_pt1 | contig 17695 bp, 5 predicted proteins | sample 2277081 | NCBI WGS metagenome assembly SDBV01 (sample SAMN10402039, study PRJNA504765) | marine sediment metagenome | isolation source: marine sediment core GS10_PC15, 223 cmbsf | place: Arctic Ocean: Southern Knipovich Ridge | collected 2010 | reverse complement strand
ATGTCTAAATACTAAAAAGCCCTCGACCCAGATTGGGACGAAGACATCTTCGTGGTACCACCCAAATTTACTTATGCTTTACAACACAAGACTTGGCGAGTAAATATTTACTCTCAGCTCTTTTTCGGAAGCAAATCGCCCGACTCTACTCTCCTATTATCAAAGGATTTCTTTCGGAAGCTCCGGCAGCATTTCTCTTTGCTTTTCGTGTACCGCCTTCCAGCCTATGAGCGGACTCTCTATCACACTACTTAGACAAAGGTACTCCATCCCTTCATCGCTTTGTGTCTTATTTAATTGATATTAAATAATATAGCAGTTCAGCGCTTATGTCAAATAGGATATTGAAAAAGAGGAGGTCAAAATCAATCATCGCTTAACAATTACATAATTGCTTGCAACATTCCTTTGGGAGTTACCTGCCCTGTCTTTAGAGAGAACGTAGAATTTATACGTACCGGGTGTCCTTAAGCGCCACCGATAACTACGAGTTTTGTTTATGCTCGTCCAGCCATAATCTACTGTTTTGACGTTTCTCCAATAATATACTTTTACCCTGCGATAGCGCTTATAATATATCCTTGCCCCTCTATAGTAACGCCTGGCAATTGTTCTATTCCTCGTTCTATAGTATAGATATTTGGCTTTATAGGCCTTATAGCGCCTGTAATATAAAGCTTTTCTTTTCGCACGTATTTTAGAATATATCTTCTTTTTTACTTTAAGTTTTACATATGCCGTGCCGGCACTATAAGGATCGTAGACCTTCCAGTATAGTTTGGCAGTCGCTACACCTCTGCGATTTCTGCGAGCATAATTCTTATATGGCGCATATGTTCCGGGCTTATAAGAATCAATGTTGACACGAAAGTGCCTAGCCTGAGACCAATTACCGTACCTGTCCACCGCTCTAACATGCAAATACCAGGTTCCATTACCAAGATTATTATATAAGACACTATTTGAAGGACCTTCGCTTATCGCGTCAGGTATACTTGCCGGATTTCTATCGACCATAAAGCTATAGCCACTAACTCCCGAGATATCACTGGCAAGAAAACTAGCCAAAACGTCATTGTTCGAGTAATAGCTCGCGCTATTGGGATGCGAAACGCTTATAATATATGGCATTGTATCAAATCTCGTGTCGGTTACGTTTACGTTTATTGAGCCATTTATCAATTTTCCGGAATCAGACAAACTAATATTCTGTTGCCCTGCGGTATATAAGGTCATGTTGAAACTTTTTATTCCGTTAATCCAGTTCGTACCGTCATCTGCGGGTAATGCTGCCCTACCGTCAGAAGAGCCAAACAAAATCGGACCCGAGTAATCCGATTTGATATTGCCATATATGTCATAAGAAAAAACTTTTAAGGAAAATAACTTGCCTGCCTCTATTGAGCTTGCAGCTGCATTTAATTGATTGGCTATTAATGGCGTAATACCAAAACCAAACGTTGCCAGACTTGACGGGGTAACGGTGACTCTGACATTGGTACTATCAATTCCTCCGCTAGATGCCTTGACGTAATAATCTCCGGTCACCGTTTTACTAAAAAGACCATTAGGGTCAGCGTTGGTCCAAGAATACGATAATCCCGAAATATCATTGTTATAGGCGTCTTGTCCTTGTGCGGAAAATTGTAACGAGTTTCCCGCTGTAATCGTTTGGTTGGTTGAAGGCGATATGCTTAGTTTGGCAAGTGGACCAATATTTACGGTGACGTTTACCGTGCTGCTATCTACTCCACCACTTGAAGCTTTGACCTGGTATGTTCCCGCCGTAGTTTTTGTAAAAAGTCCATTAGAATCAGTGTTTGTCCAAGAAATATTTTCCGAGTCGATGTCATTGCCGTATACATCTTTTGCGTCATAAGAAAACTGAATTGTTTGCCCTGCGATAACTGTTTGATTTGTTGACGGTGTGATATTGACATAGTCCGCTGCCGCCGGATTAACATTGACCTCAAACATATTAACTAAATTGCTATCACCAAAATCGGTAACAGTTATATTTTGCGTTCCCGCTTTCTTCAGGATCGCGCTAAATGTCTTTTGGCCATTAACCCAACCTGTGCCGTCATCAGTCGGCAATACAGCGAGTAGATCTGAGGATGAAAATGTGACCGGTCCAGTATAATCTGCTTTCGGATTTCCAAATTGATCCTTTAAGCTAACCGTAAAATTATATGCCTCACCTGCTGTTTTAAGGCCCGGTTCAACTACTGAATCAAGCTTATGGTTTATGCCTCTTACAAAGACATCAGGCCAGTCATTTGTGTCATTTTCAATAAGATTCTTTGCAAAAGAATCAAAAGCAACGATGCTACCATCTGCTGAAATTGCCGACTGGGTTGCCATCCAATGATTTCCAAAATTACCGGAATAGTCCGTAGAAACCATTGAAATACCGCCTGCCTGTAACTCTTTTACAAAAACATTGTAAGTATTATTTCCACCCTGGGTCAGGTTAGTTGCACTTGACTCAAAAGCAACAGAGAGGCCATCGCTCGAAATCGTGGGCCACCAACTATTATCATTTCCTTGGTTATTGCTTGAATCAGCCGATATAAGCCGGGTAGAGTCCGTCTGGGTATCTTTTAGAAATACGTCATATGTCCCGTTTAAATCACCGGCCACTAAATTGCTTGCACGCGAATCGAAAGCTATATAACGTCCATCAGCCGATATCGTAGGAGTATTACTACTACCATTTCCTTGATTGCCAGAGGCATCAATCGAAACTCGTGTTGTCTGGCCGCTCTGAAGGTCTTTCAAAAATATGTCATTGAATCCATTCGTATCATTTGCTACAAGATTGCTGGCTCTAGAGTAAAAAATAACATAGCGTCCGTCAGAAGAGACAACAGACGGATAATCGAAATAACTGTAATTGTTCCCCGGATTGTTAGACGAGTCTGTCGATACCATTTGCACGCTACCGGTCGAAGTATCTTTTATAAAAACGTCATAAGTCCCATTAGTATCATTTGCGACTAAATTACTTGCTTTGGAATAAAATACAACATAACGGTTATCTGCCGATAATGACGATATCCAGCTGTCACCGTTCGCATCATTTCCAGCAGCATCTTCTGAGATCCTCGTAACCACTCCGGTCTGAGTATCTTTCAAAAATACGTCTGATTCGCCATTGTCATCACCCGCTACCAGGTTTGATGCATATGAGGCAAAGGCCACGTAGCGGCCATCGGGTGAAATAGAGGCCCACCAACTGGCATTATTCCCCTCAGTTCCGGCCGAGTCAGTTGATACTCTGGTAACGGTTCCTGTTTGAGTGTCTCTTAAATAAACATCGAAAGTTTTGTTTAAGTCACCCGGGACTAGATTTGAAGAGCTCGAGTCAAAAGCAACGTAACGACCGTCAGCCGACATCGTAGGCGTCCATCCGCCCTCAGAGCCCTCTGCACCTGTAGAATCGGTTGAAATTCTGTCGATTGGCCAATGAAACCCTAATTTTGCCTTTACCTCTCCTGAGTACGGACTAAATTTGTCCGTGTTTTTAGCCCTTACTTTGTAATAATATAGCCGTCCGGGCTCAACAACAGTATCCGTATACGAAGCAGTAGAAACGGTTGCGTCCGGGGTAGCCGAATAAGAACCTTTGGTCGTTGATCTATAAACTTCATAATCCAGAATTAGGCTCGAATCGGCAGATGCCTTTTGCCAATAAAGTTTTATTTGAGAGTCTTTAGCAGATGTTAGCAGGTTCTTCGGTGCCGATGGCGTATTTTTAGTATTCAAATATGAACGAAAGTAAAATTTTCTTCCCGAGGTATCCTCTGCTGTTAATTTTAGCGTGTAAGTACCGTCGCTAAGAGAAGCGGTATCCAAGCTATAAAGAACGCCATTATCAACGGGTGTAGTCGATGTAGTTAGAACATTCCAGCTCGAAGGATTTGAGCCCGAGCCATACTCAAGCTGATAGCTCTTAAAGTTTGGCCCTGAAGCAGAACCAACAATATTAATTGTCTCATAGTTAATCGACGAATCAGGTGAATCAATGTGAGCCTTAAGAACCGAACCTCTTGATAGGGTCTTGTTTGCATTGATTCTTCCGGCACCATAATAAATGTCCCAGGCGCTTGCCCCAAGATCGTCGATACTGCTCTTCAGTATTTGCCTGACTTCTTCGTTGTTCAATGTTGGCTCGGCCGATAAAAGCAAGGCGACCAGGCCGGCCACGTGCGGAGATGCCATCGAAGTGCCGCTAAAATTAGCATATGAATTTCCGGGAATCGAGCTTTTAATATAAACACCGGGAGCCGCAACATCTATTCTTTGACCGTAATTTGAAAAAGATGCTCTTGTGTCAGAGCTATTAGTCGCGGCAACCGCTATTACGTTATTGTTATTAGCAGGAGTCGCTCTATAAACATCGCCGTAAGAATTTCCCGCGGCGTTGGCAATTACGACGTTGTGATCATCGTGAGCATAATCGAGGGCATCTGATAGCGTTTGATCTTCGTACGGACTTCCATACGAGCCCCAGCTATTATTAATCACCTTCGCACCGTTGTCAGCCGCATATCTCGTGGCAACGGCTGCATCGGAAGAGTAGCCGGAGCCACTGCCGCTCAAAAATTTCAAGGCCATAATCCTGGAATTCCAGCTGACACCGGCTACACCTTTTGCGTTATTAGCTACGCCGGCAACTGTTCCCGAAACGTGAGTTCCGTGAGAATTATCATCAAAAGGATCATTATCGTTGTTGAAAAAATCCCAACCTTTTACGTCATCAATATATCCGTTTGCGTCATCATCGATTCCGTTACCGGGTATTTCATTCACATTGGTCCACATATTTGCGGCCAAGTCCTCGTGATCATAATCGACGCCGGTATCAATTACCGCAACTATGACATCAGACGAACCCGTATTTACATCCCAAGCTTGAGGAGCTTGAATCTTGGCCATGCCCCAAAGATCGTTGTAATACGTGTCGTTTGGAATCTGGTCCTTTTTGTACCTGTAGTTAGGTTGAGCGTACTCAACATTTGGGTCTTTTTTGTATTCTTCAACTGCATTTTTGATATTAATGCCTTTTGAAGTTTTTACTTTATATATAGTTGCAAATCTTAAATCTTTTTTGCTTTTGCCCACTTCGTCTTTAAAAACTTTTTCCAATTTCTTAGCATTAAACTTCTTATTCAATTTATTAACGGAGGATTTGCCCGTGTTTTTGGGAGACAACTCTTTCGAATTGATCATCTTAGGTGTTGCATAATCAGCCTTGAATTTTACAATTAGTTCGTTCTCGGCATAATTAGTTTCGGATTCCGCTCTTTTTGCACTTTTTTGAGACACTCTTTGCATGATATTCGCTCTTTGAGATATTTTTTCGTCCTCCTTGTCACCTTTCTGTCCATACATTTGTATAACCGGAAATTGGAGCATGACAAGTACTAACGCTAAAAACAAAGCAAGAATGCGCTTGTTTGTGCTTAATAAATGATTCTTGGAGACACCGTGGAGTTTGCTAATACTTTGAGTGTGTGAAAAATGACTTTCTTTTCTTCTCTTTTTGGTTCTCAACTAGGTCCCTGCGCTTTCGGAACCATATAGTCAAGACTTTGTGTGATCTCTTACTCTCTATTAATATTATCGGCAGCCAGAGTAAAATTCTTGAAATTTTTCCTTGTTCAAAGGATGATTTTTCTATTTTTTATCTACAAACGCATATATTACTGATGCCAAGCCGCCCATTAATAGCAAAAGCGTCGTCCAAAAACCGTATTTTGTATAAAAAGTTTTGCCTCTGATCATTTTCACGTTCTCTTCTAAAACTTTTTCCTCGCCTAGTCTCGTCTTCTTGATGATATGTCCGTCAGGCCCCACAATAGCCGAATAGCCATAGTTCGCTGACATAAGCAAATAGCGACCATTCTCGATTGCCCTGAGCCTTGTGTTTTGAAGATGTTGAGCCGGCGCAGAGCTTCCTGTAAACCAAGCATCGTTCGAGCTTACCGCAATGATCTGTGCACCTTTGTTGACAATGTTTCTAGCGTACAAAGAATCACCGGATTCCGAACATATCAAAAGCGCGAGCCGGCCTAATGGCTTGGCATTAACGCCTGCCTCTAGCGATTCATTCAACGGCTTGATCAAGCTTTTTAAAAAGTTAAACGGAATATGCTCTCCGAATAAGAGCAACTTATTTTTATCATAGAAATTACCCGAATCTATAACTGAGTTATAAGTAAACCCGTTTTGCTCCCTTAAGCTTCCTATTATCAATTTCGCTTTTGTTGATTTGTCTAGCAAGTTATAGGAAGCTGAATTCGACGGATAAAAGCCCGGTACTGCTGATTCAGGACCTATGGCAATCCTTGTCTTTTTATTTATTTTGGCAACAAGATTTTGAAGCGTATCAAAGCGCATTTTTTCAATATTGCCTGCCATTTTCTCTGTCATATCTATATTTGTCTGAATAACAGCAGCCTCTACGGAAGAGCCTTTTGGATTTGTGTTGACAAAACTGATGGCCAGCAAAAGCACCGGCAAGATAAGAGCAACAACCGATATCTGCCTTATCGACGGTTTCTTTAAGAAATAGAAAGCGACTAAAGAGCTTATTAAGGCAACAATAAAAGTCAATCCCGGCCAGCCCGTCAATACCGCAAACTTATATAGCGGATATGCGTCGACAAACGGTGTCGCTAATTGTCCCCACGGATAAGCAATTAAATTTATAGCTCGGATGATTTCTATAGAAACAAAGAACAGCGCGGTGGCAACAGATGCTCCGACCCAATTATCTATTCTCCTGTGGATAACTCTCAACCCTATTGCGAAAAATAAAAAGGCAAGCGCCTGAAATAGGGCCAGAGCCAACCAACCGGTGTAAGCCCACCCGCCTGCAAACTTCGTTAAAGAAATTATCCATGAAGTCTGTAGCAGGAAAAATATAAAACCAAAAAAATATCCTATAAGTGCCGCACCAATATTAGTCCTGGCCTTTACAAACATTATTATGGCCACGACCAGCGATAATGCAGCCAGATAAGGATATCTTTGGACCAAAAAAGGCATGGCCATTAGGGCGGCGCTTACTAAAATTATAATAGTTGTTTTGAGTGTCTTTACTGTCTTCAAGTTATTATTTAAATCGTATATGGAAACATTACTTAGATCCTAAACATTGTTCATTTATACATTTCTATATTCCATGGTTGTTGTCCTATTGTCCAACTTTTCCACATTATCCACAGGCTTGCTAGAAATTTTCTTTAGATTTACTGAGTCAAAGGTAAAAGCCAGTTTGGATTTACACTAAATTCAAAATTACTAAATCGTTTATTTTTATAATAATGACTTGCGGCAAATCCAACCATGGCGGCGTTGTCAGTAGAAAACTCTTTCTCGGGAAGTACCAACTTTATACCGTATTCCTTTGTAGCTTTTTCAAGCTTCTCTCTTAAATAGTTGTTTGATGCTACCCCGCCGACTATTGTCACAGTCTCAGCTTTAAACTCCATCGCCGCAATAAGCGTCTTTAAAACTAGGACTTCAGACGCCGCATCTTGAAACGAAGCCGCCATGTCGGCAGGCTTATACGAAACGTTCTTTGCCTTTAAGTCTCTTAGCTTATATATGACCGCTGTTTTGAGTCCGCTGAAACTAAATCTGTAATCGCCGCTATAGATAAGAGGTTTTGGAAGCTTATACTTTTTTTTGTTGCCTTCCTTAGCAGCTTTCTCTATTTGAGGCCCTCCCGGGTATGACATGCCTAAAACCTTGGCCACTTTGTCGAACGCCTCCCCTGCTGCGTCATCTAGAGTCTGACCTAAAAGTTCGTAATCTCCAAAGCCCTTAACGTTGACCAGCATCGTATGACCGCCTGACGCTACAAGACATATAAGCGGAAAAGATATTTTTCTCTCAGGCAAGATCGAGAATATATGCGCTTCAACATGATTGATAGCAATTAATGGCTTTTCTAATGAAAATGCGAGCGTCTTCGCTGCCGTGACTCCGACCATCAAAGCACCGACGAGTCCCGGCCCGCCTGAAACCGCTACCGCATCAATATCTTTAAAAGACATCTTTGCTTCTTCTAAAGCCTTGTCTATTAAAAAATTTATTGCTGAGACGTGCTTTCTTGAAGCAATCTCCGGCACAACGCCTCCGTATTGCTGATGGGCTTTGATTTGAGACGAGACCAGACTGCTCAAGACTTTTGTCCCCTTCGTTATCGCAACGGCAGTCTCGTCGCAGGACGTCTCTATTGCTAAAATTGCCGGCAAATTCTTCATATCAATACAATATCAAAATCGCCGTTGGCTAAGCAGCCTTTTTGATCTTTTTCTTAATTAACTCTTTTAGCTTGATAGCATTAAACGGTGCAAAAGCTTCGAAATCATTATTAAAAAACATGAACACATCTTGGCCGCTCCCGTCCCACTTAAGAGCCTTATCAGCCCATTTGCCAAGCTCTTCATCGGTATAATTACTTGCGTAAACCTTTCCTGGTCCATGCAAGCGCAGATATGTGAAATCAGCTGTTTTTTGTTCCTTGTAAGGGAAAAAAGCACTACGGCTTACTGCCATAGATATATTTTTGCTCTCGAGTATCTCGTAAATCTCAGAATCAAACCATGTGTTGTTTCTAAACTCAAAAACAAATGACAAATTATCTGGCAGCTCTTTCACAAATTCAGCGAGCCGCTCAGGGTCCTTTTTAAAGTTCGCCGGCAATTGAAATAAAATGGGACCCAAGTTAGACTTCAGAGCCATAACCGGACCAATGAAAGTCTCAAAAGCTTTAAAATCCTTTAGACGCTTGACGTGTGTAATATAGCGGCTGGCTTTCACGGCAAAGACAAAACTCTCGGATACTTTGCTCTGCCATCCTTTATATACTTGTTCTGGAACAAGCCGATAAAAACTTACATTTAGCTCAACCGAATCAAAAGCAGACTGATAATAAGCAAACGACTGCTTTTTTGGAAGATCTCTCGGGTAGAATTTCGAAAACCAATGATTATAGCTCCACCCGGACGTTCCGATCTTGATCATAATTAGCTCCTAGTTTTCACCGACCAGTCTTTAGCTAAAATCATTTACCCATTAGTCTTTTGCTTTTACTTATCCTGCTCACAGCCAATATTTATCTTTGTGACATCTAACTGCTGTCTGATGATCGCTAAGCAATCTGTGCATTGTTGGTACTTATTGCAGCCAGACTCTCGAATAGTCGCGCAAAAGCTTTCAACTTTCTAACCTCAGCTTTGGCTACAACCGGCCTTGGTTCATGCTCACCCGCGAGGTGTTCGGATAAGTCATACAAATAAGTTGCTAACAAATCATAATGAAAACGGTCAAATGTTTGGAAGTCGACTTCGGTGATGTGTTCGATAGATCTTACCTTTTGTCTAATTTTAGGATCTGTTTTTTTGACTTCATTTAATGCAAAGTCGACAAGCTCAAATATCAACGGCTCGTCTATCGGATAATCCGGCTCTGGGTTCAATTGTTCGATTATCGGAATATACTCTGACGAGCTCGGCTTTTTCTTTATTATTGAAGCTAGTTTTTCATATACTTCATAATTTGTTTGCTTCTTCTGCATATAGATTTATATGCACTCAGAATTTTTTTTAAAACATTTGGGTATTGTGAAAAATTCATCTAGCGTTTACGCTACTCAGATGGTTTAAAGTGCGGATATGCAAACGTTTTTTTCATAAAACTAAATGTATTCGAGTGATGAGGAGCGCAGGTCCATCCATCTTCACGATGTTGTATTGTGAGCATTCCCTGTCCGCCATTTCCACGTTCAAGTAGGTGTGGCTGAGTTTTGCTTCCGTGGATTTTGCCGTGACATTTTAGGCAATTAGGTCCAACGCCGCCGTTATGACGTCCATTCGTCCAAGTAGCATGCTGTCTAAACCTTGAAGACCCATATCCTGAATAATAGCTGCCTGTATCATGACAATCGAAACATAGCTCAGGAACAGGTTTCTTTAGAATATGGTTGTTTTCAGAGCCGTGAGGCCCTTTAGCACCATTTGGATCACTATTGCCGTGGCAATCTGTACACGTTACCCTGGCTCCATTTGCATAATTGGGGTCTACTTTAGAATTTGGGTCACCAATATTGCCCGTCAGGCCATAGTCAGGATCGTCTCCAGCTGTTGGATTCCAGGGCGTTCCCAGTTTAAAGGCGCTGTCTCTGATGCCTAGATTCTTGCCCATCCCAAGAACCGGGTGATAACTTGCATTATTGGGATTAAATTCCGCTGCCTTATCGCCACCGGTATAACCGCTTGAGTAAGAACTATGGCATTTAAAGCACAACTCGTATTCATAAGTTATTTCATCGACCGGATAATAAAGCGGTGCGGTTCCAGGCAATCCGTTAATAACCCCTATACCTTTTACGCCCTTATTGGGACCGGATGCTTTATTATTACCCAGCTGACGATCACTTGGCTGTGCTTTGTGGGGATCGTGACAGTCAAAACATTCGCTATGCCGATTCGCATCCTTGATGCTTGAAGCGTCTTCCGTGTCTTTATGTTTGTCTTGCTCTCTAATCTTATAATGACCATAACTTTGATCAAATGCCGAATATATATCAGGCGCTCCCTTGTCATTATTCGGCCTGTGACATTGAAAGCAAAGCGTTTCTTCACTTGCCCGAAAATCATAAACGCCTTCATCTGCAGTTGTATTGGCTATTTTCAAAGCAGGCTCGTCATAGTTTACGTCAAGCTTAATGTCTGATGAAAACTCTATAATCCTCAAACCGGGAGCCGTATTGCTTCCGTCAAAACGTATACCGATATAGTTGCCTTCCTTGTAACCATCTCTGTCGATGTATGATTGGACCAGATTCTTGATATCAGGCGTACTAACGCTTGAACCCGCTGTCCACGGAGTTAATTCCCAGTCGACCAGTCCTGTTAAGGGCCAGCTGACCGCGCCACTAACCGGAGCAGGAATGCTATCTTTATCAACCAACCTTATACCCGTAGTATAGGAATCAGTGTTGCTTGAAATAGGAATCATATCTTTTATTGCAGCACTCTTTATAACAGAGCCTTTAGGAATAGTTACTTGAAACCTTAGATATAACCGGGTGTTTTCGCTTCCAAATAATATCCTATCGTTGTATGCGTCGGTTCCATTATTGTATGTAAAAGTGTTAGGCGAGTCATTATACATTGCATAACCGGCATCAATTAAGTCACTGGCCTTTGTTTTATTTTCAAGAACCCCCGGCCAAAAAACTTGGCCATCGGATATATTAAGAGCATTTAGGCGCTGATTAGGCGAGCCGTGAGGCATATGGCACTTGTTACACTGCAGTCTTTCCACTCCGTTGATCTTTTGGCCGTGAGCCGATTGTCTGTAAGCTGTCTTATCCCAACCCGGGAAGAAAGGCGAGAGTAGCTGAGCAACATCAGGAAACTCGATCGTGTATGGTACAAACTCTGAAGCCGTTGCTTTTTTCTCAGGCTTATTAGAATCTTGATGACACTTGAGACAAAACTCTACCAATGTTCCGTCCCACTTTTTAAAAGTATTTGTGGGATCTATTAGCCTGCCAATAGTATCGTTTAAACTTGCGCCTTCTTCACTGTAAGGCTTGCCCCTCTCAGCAACATGAGGATTATGACAACTTGAACACTCGACTTTGGCTCCTTTTAAGCCGTCTTTTGTTGTAGTGCTCTCAACTGAGTGAGAAGACTTCCTGCCAAATTGCTCTGCTATATTCCAATTATTTACACTTATCGGTTTGTCGTGACACTTAAGGCACAGCTGTTCTTCGACTCGTTTAGTCATGCGCTCGCCAGAATCTTTGCCTTGATAGTTTGTAGCCCCGTGAGGATGGTGACATTTTGTACACTTTATTCCGGTGTCATCTGGTGACTCCCAGAATTTATCATGAGCAGCTTTATCTTTAAAAGTAACCATTATGTTAAAGCTTGAGCCTGTTCCGTCGTGACAAGTAAAGCAAAGCTCTTCGCCTACTTTTCTAAAGACTTTCTTGTCTCCTTTTGCTTCATGAATAGTGTGACAATTTTTACAGTATGCGCCATTTGTTGAATATTCAGAACCTTTGTGCGGATTATCATCAGGTTCGTCTTCTCCCGCTTTATTTTGGATATATGCTTTGGTGTTCTTTGCAAATATGGAGATAGCGCCCTCGTTACCGTTACTATCAACCGCTGTTACTTGATAGTAGTACGTATCACCCGGATAAACTTTTTTGTCTATATAAGACGCTGCTTTAGTGTTATTTGAAATCCTTGAAGCCTGGTTGAAATTACTATCGGTTATTTCTTTTTCGAAGCGATATATATTGTAATGATCCACGCTACCAACTGAGGGTGCGCCCCATGTCAGATTGGCCGCTTTTGCAGGGGGCGTAGCTGCCACTACATTTAAGTTTCTCGGAAGAGCAAGGTCGCCCTCAATTAAAAAGTCAGCTTGAGCTTTCTTAGCCGGTGGATCACCGTCTAGATTAGAGCCAAAAGATATCCATTTAGATTGCGCTCCTGATCCGTCGATTACTCGTGCCCGCCAGTGATAAGCTTTAGTTGGTACGAGCCCTAATACATTTGCCTCGCTTATACCGCCTGCTGCTGTGCTTCCGTTTACTAAGTTCGCTCCGTTAAAAGCTTCTGTAGTTTTCTTTATTTCAAACTCAGCATTAGCATTAGTTGCACTGACTATTCCGTTAACCTTGAGCTTAACTTGTGTTGTATTTATTATTTGAGCGACCGGTATTACTTGATCATTTGTCATATGCTGTGATAAAGAGGTAGCCTCAGGAGCCGCGATTATCCCATAATTGAGCTTTATGCTATGAATCACCGGCGAAGTTAGTGTGTCAGATGTTAGCAAGATTTTTATTTCAGCATATTTTGAAGCATTGCCAGATGACGGAATCCCTAGATTGTTTTTATCAAAGTATGTGTTTGCACTGCCATCGGGACCGATATAGCTTGCACTCGCAAGGTCAACTTCGTTATCAGCAAAGCGAACTTGCATCTTTATTTCTGCACCTTGGTTTTCTTCAGCGTTAAACTCAAGAGAAGTCCATTTGACCTTTTTATCAGCTTTTGCTTGTAGGCCAGTTCCTGTCTCGCCAATTGAAGCTGTAGAATAATAGATATCGGGCCCGGAAACGGTATCCAATAATACTCTTGTATCCCCTGCAAACGTATTGGTATCAATATTGCTTCTATTTGTCGCATTGCCTGTAGTCGATGAATTTTTCTCAAAGTCTTCTTTTGTAGTCCACAAGAAGCTCGTTTGATCGGGAATCGTAGCCTTGTCATTGACTACCATATTGCTTACCTTGCTCTCACTTCCCCATATGTTTACTGCCGTTGCTTGATAATAATAAGTACTTCCGGCAGTGCCGCTCTTATCGGTATACTTTGTATCTCTAACATAGTCAGCGATTAATTTGGCCGAGCTAAAGTTATCATCCGTAATTGGGGCGATTGATCTGTACATGCGGTAGTAATCATCATTTCCTGAAGGTGATGATTTCCAGTTACTATTAACTGCAGTGCTTGGAAATCCTTCTTCGGAAACATCTAAAAACGCAGGAGTTCTTGCTTTTAAGCCCGCTTCGGTAAGCACTTCTAGCTGTCCGTCAGGCGAACTTGACAAACTTAGGTTGTCGGCATTATCAACTGCTACAACACGAGCATAATACAATCCCTGATTTAAATTCGCTGAATGCTTATAAAAAGTATCTGGCGTAAAATCGCCGTTAACAATGTTGCTTAGCCCCGGAGCAGTGCCGACATAAATTCGATATCCTTTTATGCCACCAATGCCGCCAATTGATGGATTCCAGAACCATGTCGGCTGTTTATTAGTTGTCGGTGATAGCGTGCTGGCCATCCCGGGTTGAGGCGGAATCGTATTTACAGGTCCTATGTTAGGATCAGCGCCAATAGCAAAGTCTGCATCAGCCGAGTTTGTCGGTGGATTACCATCTGAATTTGCCCCAAAATATAGCCAGTCAGTTGACCTACTTTGATCATCAACAATCCTGGCTCGCCAATGATATGATTTATTGTCTTCCAATCTTTCACTTGTCGCTTTACTTGTTCCATTCATAGCAACCGTGTTTCCATCTACCAACCCTGTGCCGTCAAATGGCTCATTTATCTCTTTTACTTCAAATTGAGCGTGTCCTTGAGTGGAATCAAATAACGCGTGTATCAATCTAGCTTCAAAATTGATTTTGTTGTACGTGAGGTCAAAGGGCAGCGATGAGCCTACGCTTATTTCACTATCGTTTTTGGGATTTATTTGAACAAGTTCTTCAATTGCTGGTTTAACGTCATCATAATTTAAAGTAACGCTCTCGAGAACAGGACTGACAATACCGTTTTCCGATGTCAATTTGACCATTATTTCAGCAAATCGCGTATCCGCCATGCTTACAGGTATTTCTTTGTTGTTAATATCAAACCAAGTATTTGAAGTGCCATCATAGCCAACGTAAGTTGCACTGTCTAAGCCAGCAAGAGTATCTGCTACCCTGATTTGAAATTCTATTTTTTGGTCTTCGAAATATGGTTGAGCGGTCCAGTCAAGACTTTGCCAATCAACTTTTTTGCCGGCATCAAGCTGCAGGCCAACCTCGCCTGAGTTATTGCCTCCGATATAGCCGGATTTATCTACCGGTGAAAAAGTGTCACTGTAACTCGAGTAATTCCAGGCTCCGGATGCACCTGAAGAAGATGCATAGCCACAGCAGCCGCTACGTCCTGAACCTCCGGATAAAGCCGGGCTGCCAATACTTGAAGGAGATTTTACCAAAACCCTTCCACCTGCGCCGCCGCCGCCCGGTGCAAAACGCGTATAGCCGCCGCGTCCACCAATAACAGACAGGCTATTGTTATCAATTTCTGAGTTGCCGGTAATATAAATACCGCCGCCGGAAGCGCCACCGCCAGCTCCTGCGCTGTCGAGGCCAGAAATTCTTCCGCCGCCACTTCCGTTTGCTCTTACCTGCCCAAATGTACTAAAAGAATTGGCTCTGATAATTATTAAGCCACCACCTCTGCCCCCGCCTCCGCATCTAGAAAATTGGCTATTTCCGCCGCCGCCGCCAGAGCCAAGGATCGTCAAAGCGGGATAAGCAGCATAAAGTGATCCGCCTCCTCCGCCGCCGCCAGAGCCAGAACCACCGTTTCCACCATATCCGGCGCCGCCGCCTCCTCCTCCCACATCGTTCGCTCCCCAGCCTCTACCGCCAGCCCCGGGACCGTCTCCATTGACATCACATCCGCCACCGAAATATCCCTTGCCACTCATGTCAATAGCTGCAGTGCTTGAAAGCGTTGTGCCTACGTTTACATCACCAACCGCTTTAATGTTTAGAATACCGCCGGAAGAGCCATCAAATGCCGGAGCCGACAAGGTTGCGCCATCAGCAATATTTACATCGGTATATTGCATTATCTTCATCACTTGAGTGTCATTTGCCGGATAATTATAAGTTTGGCCGGAAACATTAGCCCTCTGCAGAGGAGTTTTTAGATTAATTGTGCTTCCCGAAGCGCTTAACACTTCTGCTTCTTCCTGAACATCTTGAGCAGCAGCCCATGTGTTTCTCATCTCAGTGTAATTTTTCATCTGCACAATCAGTACTTTGACCGACTTGCCATTAGGAGGACTAAACTGATCAGCTTCTCCTGCCCCAACCGTTAACGACGTTGTACCATTGGAGGCACTAGCAGTTAGGCTAGTTCTAGCCGGATTCAGAGTAATGCTTGAAGTGACATTTAATAGCCCATCAGATCCGTCACTGTTTTCAAGAGGCACGACTTCGGCATTTGAAAGCAAGACGTCTCCCGGAGAGCTAGCCGTATCAAGATCTTTGATAGTTGCGTTGCCCCCAGTAGTAGAGGCATTATCTTCGAAATCGCTCTTGGTCGTCCAGGTCATGCTTAGAGGTGAGTAAATAGAAGCGTTATCGGAAATAACATTTGTCGATACGCCGCTTTCTTGTTCCGTTACCGCCGTTACTTGGTAATAGTAGGTTCTTCCTACTTCAACCGTTTTGTCCGTATAGCCTTCGCTATAGCTACTAGCAATAAAATTCGCTTGATCTTTGTTGGCGTCAGTAACCGCAAAGCTTTCCTGTCTGTAGATATTGTAATGATGTACGGGATTTAGCGGTGCGCTATAAGCTATTTCAATATCATTATCGGCGTTTGCAGTTACCGTTAAGTTAGTCGGTGTTTCACTAGCGCCCGGTATTGCCGGAACAAGAACTTGGCCATTTTCGCTAGCTTGGCCAATATTGCCGACTCTATCTATAGCCTTAACGTAAGCATAATAAGTTCCACCTGATAGCGCTTCAGGATGAGAATAAGCATTTGTTGATACAAGCTTGCCGTCAACTACGTCACGGGCTCCCGCAGTAGTGCCAACGTATACGTAATAACCTTTAACACCACTAAACAAGTCTTTTGAACCATCCCAAGTCCAATCAGGAGTATCATCAAAAGTTGATATTAAAACTTTTGGCCTGCCCGGTTTGCTTGGTGGAGCAGAATCCGATCCAATATAAAAATCTATTTCAGCAGATATTGTCGGTAGGTTTCCCTCTGAGTTATTACCGAAAGCTACCCAGTCTGTCACTCTACTTTGATCGTCTACTAAACGAGCTCGCCAGTGATAATATTGAGGCATCTCAAGGCTGCCAATCGTTGCTGTGCTTGTTGCATTGTTAATGCCCAGTTGTGTTGTGCTTCCGTTTGCAAGGTTCAAGCCGTCAAATGGAACGGTTACCTTCTTTACTTCAAATAGAGCATAAGCCGAGGTCGAATCAGCAAAAGCACGAACACCTCTGGCTTGAAGTTTTATTTTGTTCTGCGTTAGAGTGCCGCCAACCGGAATTGGTGTATTGGCGCCTTCGGTCTTGAGTTGAGCAAGCTCTTCAATCGGTGCTTCAGCAACATCGTAGTTTAGTGTTAAATCATTTAATGCCGGTGAATTTCCCCCGTTGGATGTAAGCTTGACCATGATTTCTGCATAGCGAGTATCAGCTACAGAGGCAGGAATATCCTTATTGTTTTCATCAAAGAAAGTATTTGAAGTTCCGTCCGAACCAACATAAGTAGCACTATCTAATCCGGATAACGTATTAGCTGCCCTAATTTGAAACTCAATATTTTGACCATTAAGTAAGGGTTCGGCAGTCCATTCCAAGCTTTGCCAAGCCACTTTGCGGCCAGCATCAAGTTGTAGGCCGACCTCTCCCGAGCCCGTTCCGCCTATAGTGCCCGAAGTAGCAGTATCGATGTAATTCATATAATAGGCCCACGGGCCGGCCAGGCCATTACCCGCTGAGGCAGCATAACCATCATCGCCCGGACTTGACAGAGAGCTAATGTCGCTTCCGGTTGAATTTTTTGTAGGCTGAACCAAATTGCCATTATATAAACCATACTTGACCGCTATCCGACCAGCGCCTCCGCCTCCGCCACCATCACTTACCCAGATGGAGCTAAAACCCCATCCACCTCCACCAGCAGATGGACCACCAGATCCTCCGGACCCACCCCAGCTACCCCTACCACCATTTCCAGGAGGCGCTCCCGGTAATCCTCCATTATTTCCCGAATTAGCGCCATTACCACCAATACCATTAAGGCCGACATCTCCACTTCGATCAATCGTTGTA
>SDBV01005590.1_pt1 | contig 17695 bp, 9 predicted proteins | sample 2277081 | NCBI WGS metagenome assembly SDBV01 (sample SAMN10402039, study PRJNA504765) | marine sediment metagenome | isolation source: marine sediment core GS10_PC15, 223 cmbsf | place: Arctic Ocean: Southern Knipovich Ridge | collected 2010 | reverse complement strand
GCGTGGTTCCATGCGATCCGGCAGCGGTACGAAACGGTGCTGGCCGGCGTGGGGCCGCGGGCCACGCCCACCATCGACGAGGGCATGGTCTACACGCTCGGAGCCACCGGGCGCTTGTTCTGTCTCGACGGGGCCACCGGCAGCGTGGTGTGGAAAAAGGACCTTCGCAAAGAAACCGGCGTCACCGAAGAAGACGACTTGAGGGACCTGCCGTACGGCCGAGCCAACTCGCCGCTGGTGGTGGGCGATCTGCTGATCGTGCCGGCCGGCGGTCCTGAGTCGCAGAAGTGCGTTTCCCTGGTCGCCTATCACAAGAAGACGGGCGCCCGGGTCTGGCAAGGCGGCCGGCGACAAATCTCCTACAGCTCGCCGGTGTTGGCCACCTTGGCCGGCGTCGAGCAGATCCTGATTGTCAATGAAGATTACGTCAGCGGTCACGACGTTCAATCCGGCCACACGCTCTGGGAACACCCGTGGCCCGGCAGCAGCAGCTCCAAAGCCAACGTCTCGCAGGCGGTGCCCGTTTCCATCGGCAATACGCCGCCGGATCGCGTCTTCCTTTCCAAAGGATACGGCACAGGGGCCGCGCTGATCCGGATTCTGCCGGACGGCGACGGGACGCTCACCACCGAGGAGCTTTGGAACAATTCCCGGGTGATGCGAACCAAGTTCACCAACGTGGCGGTGCGCGACGGCTACGTGTACGGTCTGTCCGACGGCATCCTGGAATGCGTCGAGTTGGAGACGGGCCAAAGGAAGTGGAAAGGCGGCCGCTACGGCCACGGCCAGATCCTGCGGGTAGGCCAACTGCTGCTGGTGCTGGCCGAATCGGGTGAGCTGTTGCTCGTCGAGGCCAGCCCCGACCGCGACCATAGTGTGCTGGGGCGTTTCCAGGCCCTGGAAGGGATGACCTGGAACAACCTGGCCCTGTACGGCCATTATCTGCTGGTCCGCAACGCCCGAGAGGCGGCGTGCTACGAGTTGGCGCTTGAGCGATCGTGAGCGGGCGCCGCTCCCCCGCAACGCGGTGCGGGGGCGTTTGTTGTGACGGTTGCCCCCCCCCGCAGCGCAGTGCGGGGGCGTTTGTTGTGATCGTGCTCTTGTTTGTTGGTGATCGTGCTCTTGTGTTTGCCACGCCGGGAAACGCCCCCGGACTGCGTTCCGGGGGGGTGTTTCCCGCACACGTGTCCGTCAACCATCACCCCGCCAAGTCCGGCACCACGAACGGCTCGCGATAGAAGCCACGCGCCAACTTGTTGGCCTCGTCGTTATCCTTGAACCGCTCGTGCTCCCGGTCGATCTGAAGCCAAGGTCCGAGCGTGGAGGTGTTCGGGTCGATCTCATTGGCGTTGAGGTGCTCAACGTACCGGTCGAACATTTCGTTGAACACGGGGACGTCGCCGATCTGCTCGCGCGTTTCCTGCGGGGAGGCCTTGCGGCCGAGGCGGAGCGAGATATTGCCGGTGTGCGTGACAGCCGTCGAGACGTGGCCGACTTCCACTTCGGCGTTGAGTTTGTCCCGCGAGCCGGCGCGGACGGCCTCGATGAAGTTGACGAAGTGGTCACCGCCGCCGGAGAAGGTCTTGATCTGTTTGCCGGCCTTGTCCCAGGCGATGCCGCGCATCAGGCTTACCGATCCGCCTTCGCAATCGACGATCACGCCCACCCGCTCGCCGCGGAAACTGGGCGTCTCGTTGGAGCCTTTGGCCTTCCGCAGGTTGTGTACCTCGTAGAGCACCGGGGCGGTGGGGAAGTCGTAATAGATGATCTGCGTGTTGGGTACGTCGCAGGCGTCGTCAAACAGGAACCGGCCGCCGATGCTCATTACCCGCCGCGGCAGCATCGTCTCGCCCAGGCACCAGCGGGCGACGTCCATCTCGTGAACGCCCTGGTTGCACGACTCCCCGTCGCCGGTGTTCCAATCGAAGCTGCAATCGTATTGCAGCCGGTCGCGATAGATCGGCACCTTCCTGGCCGGGCCGCACCAGAGATCGAAATCGACCGAGTCGGGGATCGGCAGCGGGGTGTCGCGCTTGCCGCACGAGGAACGCGGCTTGTTGGCGAAGGCCGTGACGTACTTGATCTTGCCGAGGTTTCCTTGCCGGATCCACGCGATCGCCGCCGCGATGGAACTCTGCGAACGCCGCTGCGTGCCGCACTGCACGAGGCGATCGTACTTCCGCGCGGCGGCGACCATTTGCCGGCCTTCCCAAATGTAGTGCGACAGCGGCTTCTCTACGTAGACCTGCTTGCCGGCCTGACACGCCCAGATAGTGCTCAGCCCGTGCCAGTAGTTCTGCGTGGCGTTGGAGATCACGTCGAGGTCCTTGCGGTCGAACATCTTGCGCATGTCGACGTATTGGTCGACCCGGTGGCCGTACTTCGACTTGATGGAGTCGGCCGCGCGGCCCGTGCGATCGGTGTCCGGGTCGCTTAGGGCTACGACGGTGACGCCTTTTTGCCTCTGGAACGAGGGCACGTGGGCGCCGCTGCCACGGCCGCCGAGACCAACGACGCCCATGAGGATCTCGTCGTTGGCCCCCAGGACCCGAGACGAAGCGACCATCGGGAAACCCAGCGCGGCGGTGGCGGCGGTCGAACGCTGCAAGAATCGCCTGCGAGTGATAGACATGGACAATCCTTCTGTGTGAAATGCGATGGAGTTGAAGGTCGTGAACAATCTATAACGCCCGCGGACTGCGCTCCGCGGGAAAACCGTCGCAGCAGCGCGTGTCAGTGATGTCGTAGCTCGTTTATCCCCCGCAGCGCGGTGCGGGGGCGTTTTGTCGTACGCTCATGGCGTTTGTGTTTCCCTACCAGGCCTTGGTCACCCCGGGGAGGGCACAGGCGTAATAGCCGTCGGCGTTGGGTTGCACCGGCGGCTCGGCGTCCCAGGCGTAGCTTTTCGGTTGCAGATCGAGATCGGAGTTGATCGCCTGGTCCCAGGTGACCACTTTGCCCGAGTACGTCGCCATACGGCCCAGGATGGCCGTCATCGTGCTGTTGACCGTGGCGTCGCACTCGTTGTAGGGTTTGCCGGCCAGCAGGGCGGCGAACAGGTGGTCGTGTTCGAGCTGGTGTCCATCCGGGCCGCGTTGCCAGGTCTTCGGGTCTTGGCCGTCGACGAACAGCGTGGCACTGCCGTGACCCTGAATGCTGGCGTGTCCTTTGGTGCCGTGGGCGTGCTCCGAGAAACTGCCCCAGCAGCCGGGAATCTGACGGCAGAAGCTGAACATCTTCACGCCGTCTTCGTAGGTGAATTCCACGGCGTGATGGTCGAAGATCTCGCCCTGGTCCTTGGCCTTGCAGACTTCGCGCCCGCCCATGCCGTTGGCCTCGACCGGGTGGCCGCCGTGGATCCAGTTGCAGACGTCGATGTCGTGGACGTGTTGCTCGACGATGTGGTCGCCGCAGATCCAGGTGAAATGGTACCAGTTGCGGACCTGGAACTGCATCTCGGTCTGGTCGGTCTGGCGCGGTCGGACCCAGATGGCGCCGGTGTTGAAGTACGCCCGCAGGTACTTCAACTGGCCGATGGCCCCGTCGTGGATCCGCTTGATCACCTCGAGATGTTTCACTTCGTGGCGGAGGTGATGCCCGACGGCCACCAGCAGGCCTTTTTTCTTGGCCTCTTCGTTGGCGGCTATGATCCGCCGGACCCCCGGGCCGTCGGTGGCCAGCGGCTTTTCCATGAACACTTGCTTGCCGGCCTTGACGGCGGCCTCGAAATGCATCGGTCGGAACCCGGGCGGCGTACACAAGAGCACCATGTCGACGTCGCAGGCAATCGCCTTCTCGTGACAGTCCAGGCCGTGGAACTGGCGATCGGCGGGCACGTCGACGCGGTCCTTGTACCTTGCCTCCAGTCTTTTTAAGCAGCCGTCCACACGGTCCTTGAAGGCGTCGGCCATGGCGACCAGCTTGACGTTGGACGTGGCCTTGTTGCTCAGCGCCTGGGACGCCGCTCCGCCGCCGCGTCCGCCGCAGCCGATCAGGGCCAGCTTGATCACGTCGCTGCCGGCGGCGTGGGCACTGCGGGCAACGCTCAGCGGGCCGGCCAGCGCAGCGGTCGCCACGGCGGTGGTCGACTTCTTCAGGAAATCGCGGCGGGAGGTGCTTTGCCGACCGCTTTTGCCGGGTTGGATGCTCATGTTTCGTTCTCCTGTGAGGGATTGGTCGAAGGCTGGTGGGTGCGAAGCCGCAAGCGGCTGGAGATTAAGTAGTTACTGTAGCGTCGGCTGGACCACTTCGCCCCGCAACTGGGCGGCCACGTTCTCGTAGGAGCCGAGGAACTCCGAGTTGCAGTCCAGCCAGAGCGTCAGGCGATGATAGTCCTCCGGCGAGAGCTTTACGCCGTAGTGTTGCTCGTCCAGGTACTTCAACAGCTCGGACGCCCGGGCGCCGAACTTGCCGGGAATCGTGCGGCTGCCGCCGTGGACGCCCTGGTTGATCGCCCCGTTGCCGACGTGGAAGTAGAAGCCGTACTTGCCGGCCAGGCTCTGGTACGATCGGGTGAAGTTGCCGGCGATCGTCCCGTTGAGATCCAGGGCCTTCTTTTCCTGGTGGCACTTCACGCAGTTGCGGTCCAACACCGGCTGCACCAGCCGCACGTAGCTGAAGGGGTTGGAGCCGTCCACGTCGGGTACGATCTTCGACGGCCGGCGCCGCATGGCCAGCGGGAGCGTCGACGGCCGGCTGGGCGGGCGGTGCTTCCGCTCGTGGCAGCCTTGGCAGGTGAGTTGTTCGCCCGGATGGACGTAGGTGACCGAGCGCATCGACTGTACGGCCATGCCCTGCGCATCCAGCGCCTGGAAGTAGATCGGCACGCCCACCGGCGCCTCGAACAACACGCTGCCGTCTTCCTCGACCGGCACGGTGCCCAGCACCGCCCGGGCGTTGGTCTGGTTGGCCACCCCGATCCGCGGCTGGTTGGGCGGGGCGGTCGATTTGGGCAAGAGCTGGATGATTCGCAAGTCGGTGATCTCCGTGGCGTCGGGCCACTTGAAGTCGCTGTCGTAGACGTTCATCACCGCAACCGTCGCCGGCCGGATCGCCTTGGCCGCCTGCTTGGCCGCCTGCTTGGCCGCCAATGTTTGGATGGTCCCCTCGGGGATCACCGGCGGCATCGGACGCGGCCGAAGCGGGATCGGGCTGAGACACGAAATCGACGGATCGCGATAGATCAGTTCCTTGTTCCCGTCACCGTCGATCCAGTAGACGCCGCGGTTCTTGGCCTGCGGATCGTACACGCACAGGTAATCGTCCTCGCTCAGCGGCCAGGCGGTGGCGTAGACCATGTAGTTGCGGATCGGCCGGCCCTCGGCCTCCGGAAACGGCACCTCGGGGGTCAGCCGCGTCAGTTGCGACGACGCGTGGTCGTCCTCAATCCGCGGATCGATCAGCACCAGCGACCCGAAGGCGTTGCCGTGGTGGGCGCCCGCGGTGGCCACGTACTTCGACGAGTTCGGAATCGCCCGGATGCTCATCTCCATCCACGGCCGGCTCTCGCGACGCTGCGGATAATTGCCATGGAACGAGCGCGGGTCGCGGCCGTCGGGGTAACAGGTCCAGATGTGATGGGCGATGTTCGTGTCGCGGTCGACGTAGTCCCACCGCGAGTAAACGATCATCCCGTCGTTGTTGATGCTGGGCTGCCATTCGTGCGTTTCGTGGAAGCTGATGCAGATCACGTCGCTGCCGTCCGGTTCCATGGAGAACATCGTGTAGACCGGGCAGTGGCGTCCGCAGCGGAGGTAGCCGCCGCGACGCTCCGAGACCAGCGCGATCCGGCCGTTGGGGAGGAAACAGGGATCGAAATCGTTCGTCGATCCGTCGGTCAGTTGGACCAAGGCGGTGCCGTCGGCGTTGACTTTGAAGATGTGGTAGCTGATCTCGGGGCCCCACTCGTAGGCCGTCTTGCCCTGGTATTTGTCGAAGGCCTTGGCCTGGGTGTAGGCGAACAGGATCGTCTTGCCGTCGAACGACAGCTCGGGCGAAAGGAAGGCGCCGCCGTCGAGCTTTTGTCCCTTCAGCCGGCCCTTTTCCACGACGGAGTTTTCCAGCAGGTTGGTCAACTTCGGGCTCGGCCCGAAGGGATCTGACAACACGAACAGCCCGCCGCCGGGGCGGGCGTTGCAGCCGTAGTACTGGTCGCACATGTGGAACACGCCGGTCGAGTCGTGCCGCTTGATCAGCAGCAGCTTGTCGAAGTCCAACAGCGGGTTACAGAAGGCGATCCGCCGCAGCAGCCGGCGGGCGGCGAAGTAGATCTCTTGGCGTGTCTGGTCGGGAACATCGCCCGATTGCTGAAGCTTTGCGAGCCGACCGTCAAGTTCTTCCAACTCCGCGATGGCCGGTTCCAGACGTTTCAGGTCCGCCGCAGGCCGCAGCCGATCTGCCAGCCGTTTGCCCCGCTGAAGGACGTCGCGAGTGTGCAGCAGCGAAAAGCTGCCAGCCGAGGCCGCCTTGCCCGAGGTGAACTGCCGGTCCTGATCGATCCAGTCGGCTTCGATCAGTTCCTGCATCTGTCGGCCGACGTCGATGGCCGTCGGCATTCCTGCCCGGTCGGCCCCGATACGGCTTTCCGCCTCAACCGCCGCGGCGGCGAGAACCACGCATCCAACAACGATCCACTGGCAAGCTTTCATGACTCCGTCGCTCCCATTTCGAGGCAGGTTGTGGTTGTCCGTCACTCTACAGTTCAGCTTACTTATACCCCTTCCGTCCCGTAGCGGCCAAGCGACCACGCCGCGGTGACCCCCGACCGAACACGTCCATTATAGCGGGTCGACCTCACATGAGGATCAGCGGATTGGCGGTTGGAGGGCATATTTTTCTCGGCCGGAAATCGTTTCCGCGACCCCCTCCGCAGAGTGGATTTCCGGGCTTTTCGCATTTGCGGGGGAGAGTCTTTGGAATGCGGTGATTTATCACCGCTTTCTTTTTCCGACCGATTCGCAGTGCAGTCCGTCGGTTGCCAGGCTGGATTTCGCCCGGTAGAATATCTGGGGATGTCTTGTGGTCTTGTAGGGAGCGCTCTTATGCGACGCGATGATGTAGTGCAGGCGTTGCAGGCCAAGCCGTTCCGCGCCTTCCGCATCCACGTTTCGGATGGCGGCACGTTCGAGATCCGTCATCCGGAGATCCTGATGGTCACCCGTCATGCCGCCATCATTGGTCTGCAGGGCAATGGTCCGGGCGCCCTTTCGGATGCTTATCCCGTCATCGAGCGGCACAGCGTGGTTGACTTGCTGCACATCACACGGATCGAGACTTTGGACGCATCGAGCCGTCCACACTCGTAGAGTTGCCGCTTTACCTCACCGGCTCAGGGGCGGTGGTTGAACGAATCCCAATAGGCCCGGTCGACCGCATACGCGTCGACCGGATCGTCCGGCTTCAGGTCCTTCGGCAAGAACCCGAAACGTTGCATCTCGCGGATGTAGTCTGCGTTGGGTCGGAACGCCGGCATGTCGAAGCGTTTGCCTTCTTGCAGCCGGTCGTGGGCGTTTTGGATCGTCGCCAGGATCTGTTGGTAAAGCGGGTCGTCCGTGTTGGCGAATACTACCTCCTTGCAGAGCCCCAGTCCGCCGGCCTCCTTGGCTAGCGGGGCCAAAAGCAGGTACGACTTCTCGGGCCGCGAAAGGTTCGCCAGCGACTCACCGTGTTTCGCGTGGCAGCGCTTGCAGCGATTGGCCATGCCCGCGGCGGCGGCGCCGAAATTGACCGGATAGTATCCACAGCCCAACGAGGCGTACGTGCCCGGGTAGGTGGCGCTGGTTTCGAGCCACAACCGAACGGTTTTGACCTCGAGGTCGGAGAGCTTGGCCTCGTAGTGGCTGCCGTCGAGAAACGTCATCAACCGGCTGGTCGCACTGCCGTAGCTGTTCGGCGGGCGGTTGCCGTACGGCTGGTTGCGGCCGTCGGAGACCAGCCCTCGGGTCTGCATGGTCCAGTAGCTGATAGTGTACCTGGCCGTCTTGTCGCCGCAGAGATCGACCTGGCCTTCCCGGCGGTCCGGGCTGTGGCACTCGACACAGTGCTTGTCGAGGATCGGCTGGATATCACGGGGGAAATCGAGCACGCTGGGCACGCCGGCGATCGGCTCCACGCGGGCCGGTCGCCCCCGCATGGCCAACAGGTCGGTGCCGATCGGATGCGGCGTCTTGGTCCGCTGTTCGTGGCAGCCGACGCAACTGGTCGTCTCGCCCGGTTGGAGGGTCACAAAGCTGTGCATTCGCTTGACCGGCTTGTCGTCCTTATCCAGGGCCACGAAGAACAGCGACTGCAGCGCCGGCAATTCCATGTAGGCCGAGCCGTCCGGCGCCACCGGCACCGTGCCCACGATCCCCGCCAAGGTGAACGACCCGCCGATCGTCAGCGGCTCCATCCCGCCGGAGAAGTTGACCGGCTTGGGCAACTGCTTCAGCACCAACAGCTTCTTGATCTGGCCTCGCTTCATACCGTCGGTCTTCCGGCCGCGATAAATGTCTTCGAGGATCAGTGTGCCGGTGGTCCTCTTCAAGTTGGTGCGCGCCGGAATCACCCGCTCTCGCGGACGGGCCCGCAGCGGGCGGGGTTCGTGGCACTGCATCGACCGGTCCGGCTCGGGTAACTGGTAGATCAACTCCTCGTTGCCTTGTCCGTCCATCACGTGGATGCCGCGGGAACTGGCCACCAGGAAACAATCTTCGCTCAAGGCGTAGGGGTCTTTCCAGTGAGATCCCTTGGTGACGTTTCGCGCGAAGCCCTTATCGTCCGGACCGTTCTTGGGACTGACGATGGTGACGTGCCCCAGGTGCTCGGGCCGGCCGTGGCCGGGTGAGAAAGAAGACACGATCTTGTTGGTGCCCGGGATCGGCTTGGCGTCGAGCATGGCGATGCCGCCGTGCATATTGCCGTAGTAGGTCATCTGGCCGGTGCCGTCGGGATTGCACGTCCACAGATGGTGGAAATGGACCTGGCTGCGGTCGACGTATTCCCACCGCTGGTAGAGGATCCGCCCGTCGGGCAGCGTCCATGGAGTGTTGTCGTGGTCGTTGTTGCTGGAGATCATCCGCAGGTTGCCGCCGTCGCCGTCGCAGCGATACAGAGCGGCCACCCGCGTGTGCCAGCAGTTGACGACCCGCCGGCACCGGGAAGAGCAGAAGAAGATGCTGCCGTCGGGACAATAGGCCGGCTCGATGTCGTCGTCCGGCCCGTCGGTCAGTTGCGTCAGACCGCTGCCGTCGATGTTGATCTCGTAGAGGTGAAACGGGTGGGTCCCGCCCGGGCGATAGGAAAACAGGATCTTCTTGCCGTCGTAGTGCATCTGCGGATCGCGCACGCCGCCCTTGGGATCTTCCAGGATCGCGCTGAGTTGGCCGGTCCGCAGATTCATGCGACACAACCGTCCGCCTTCTCCGTAGCCCCAGTACACACCGTCTTCTTTCTTGAAGCCCAATCGCTGGGCCGGATTCTCCATCAGGTTGGAATAGTTTCCGAAGGTGACGTACCAGTGGTCGCGGCCCGGAACGCGAACGGCGAACACAACCTCTTGCAGATCGGCCATCGGGCCGTCCAGCAGCCGCGTTAGCAACGGTCCGGGAGTGTACGCGGTCGCCGAGTTGGGATCCGCCAAGGCGGGGCCTGCGATGCTCCAGCAGAGCAACCAGCCCCCCAAGGCTGCCGCCAGTATCACGACACAACGATTTCGTCCGGAGATCTTCATGACGGCATCCTCCTGTTTTTCTTGCTCGCAAATCCAAAAAACCAACGCCATTATACCTCAATCGGCCGCCCTGCAAAGACTTCGGGCAGGGGCGGCGGCGAGGAAAACGGGGACGGGGGGCTTTTTCCACTCAAAATACCTGCACGTTGGCCCGATGCCGCGGAAAAAGCGCTCCCTCCCCCCTTTTTCGCCCAGTTGCTGGTCTTGGCACCCCCGCACGGCTAAACTGGCGATGTCTCCGAAATCACCACACCCTGGCAAAAAAGGAGCACGGCATGACATCTATCCATTGGCAACTCCGCGGCGGACTTGTGGCCATTATCGCCATGGCGACTCTGCTGTTGGGGCCGGCAGTTTCCCACGCAGCCGAACCGGCGGCCAAACGGGCGGCCGTCTTTCGCGATGCCTCGTTGGCGCCGGTCGCCTTTGCCGCCGGCGAGATTCGCAAGGCACTCGAAGACCACGGCTTCTCGGTGACCGAGAAAGCGTGGGACCAGATCGGCGAGGACCGGTCGCCGGTGCGGATTCTGCTTCCGGTGGCCGATCCGAATAGTGCCCAAGGCCGGGCGAAGCAATTCGTCGAAGAACACGGCAAAACGCTGGGCAAGCAAGGCTACCTGGTCACGAAAACATCCTCGCAGCGGCGGCCCGGCAGTGAGAATTACCTGGCCGTCTCGATCGACCCGATCGGCGCCATGTACGGCGGACTGCACCTGGCCGAATCGATTCTCATCAACCGGGGGCTGGGCGGGATCAGCCGGACCACCAAGTCGCCTTACATCGAACATCGCGGCATCAAGTTCAACATCCCGTTGGACGAACGCACGCCCAGCTTCGACGACACGGGCGACGCGGCGCACGAGAATTATCGCCACATGTGGGAATTCTCCTTCTGGCGGGAGTTCCTCGACGACATGGCCCGGCACCGCTACAACACGCTGACGCTCTGGCACCCGCATCCGTTTCCGTCGATCGTGAAGTGTCCGAACTACCCGGACGTGGCCTTGGACGACGTTTGCGTCGCTGCGCAGAAGCCGACGCGCCAGTCGCGGGGGTCGCACAGCTCGAATTTCCATGAAAGCCCGGTCTTCGACGATCTCAACGTGGTCAAGAAGATGACCATCGACGAGAAGATCGCCTTCTGGCGCCGGGTGATGAAGCACGCCAGGCAGCGCGGCGTCGACGTCTACTTCATCACCTGGAACGTGTTGACCAACGGCACGTTCGGCAAATACGGGATCAACAACGACCAGGACAATCTCACCACGATCGCCTACCTGCGGGAGTCGGTCTGCCAGACGATCCTCACCTACCCGGACCTGGCCGGCATCGGGGTCACCGCCGGCGAGAACATGCAACACCGCGACGACGAGTTCTCCAAGGAAAGGTGGCTCTGGAAAACGTACGGCCTGGGGGTTCTCGACGCCAAGAAAGAGCAGCCCGACCGGCACGTCCGCTTCCTGCACCGCGTGTGGCAAACCGGCGTGGGCGGGCTCGTCGAGGACTTCGGGGCGAAGTATCCGGATACCTTCGAGGTCGGTTTCAAATACGCCCGGGCCCACATGTACTCGCACCCCGATCCGCCGTTCGACGACGCGCTGTGCGAGGAACTGAAGCAGCACAAGGTCAAGTGCTGGTGGAACATCCGCAACGACGACATCTTCAATTTCCGCTGGGGCGATCCCGACTACGCCCGCGAGTTCATCTTGCACCTGCCGCCTAAGGAGATCACCGCCGGCTATCACATGGGCTCCGACGGCTACGTTTGGGGCGTCGAACACACCAGCACCGAGCCCGACTCGCCGCGGCAGTTGGAGATCAAGAAGCACTGGTACAAGTTCATGCTCTGGGGCCGGCTGGGTTACGATCCGAAGCTCGACGCCGAGTTCTTCACCAAGGTGCTGGCCGCCCGTTTCCCCGAAACCTCGGCTCCGCATCTCTACGCCACCTGGGCCGAGGCCTCGAAGATCATCCCGCTGGTCAACCGCTTCCACTGGAACAACTGGGATTTCATGTGGGCGGTCGAGGGCTGCATGGACTCGGGCAAGGGTTTTCATACGGTCGACGACTTCATCAAGGGCAAACCGATGGAGCGCAGCGGGATCATCTCGATCCCCGACTTCGTCGACCGGCAGCTCGCCGAACGGGCGGTCGACGAGACCACGCCGCTGCAGGTGGCCGAGCAACTCCACAAGCACGCTTCCGACACGCTGACCGTTTTGGCCCGGATTCGCCGGAAGACACCCCAGCCGGGCAAGCAACTGCGGCTGACGCTGGCCGATATCGAGGCCATGGCCCACTTGGGCAACTACTACAGCGCCAAGATCCTCGGGGCGGTGGAGTTGTGCGCGTTTCGCAAATCGAAAGACGCCAAGCGAAAAGCGGCCGCGGTGAAGCATCTCGAGCAAGCGGTGAAGCACTTCGACAGCTACGCCAGGGTCGCCGCCAGCCTTTACCATCCGCAATTGCTCGCCCGTACCCGGCGAACCGAATGGATGAAGATCCTCGACGACGTGAAAAAGGACGTGGAAATCGCGCGAAGTGCTACTGCCCAGGAGTAATACGCGGCCGGGCGATTGCTGCGACCGGTGCCGGGCTCCAGCTTCGCAACGCAAGAAAACCGCTTCATCGCGGATTTGCGTACCCAGCCTACAGCACAAGTACGGGTTCCTCTTCTCTGTCCACAGGTTTCTGGCAAGATGCGGGTTTTCCGGCGATCCGACCCCGTTCGGCAATAGAGAAGAGGAACCCGTACTTCCCGGCACCTGACACCAGGTACGCTTCAGTGCGATGAACCAGAAAACCCCAATCAGTCGGCTCCAAGACGTTTCGCCAGGGCGTACTTGTCTTCGACGCCGATCACCTCGTTCAGTTCGCTGAAGGCCATCAGCCCGTCTTCTGCTCCCAGCGTGGTGTCGTCGGCGTGCAGTTTCCGGTAGATCTGCTCGATCGCACGGGCGGCGGAGAACAGCCCTGCCAGCGGGTAGAGGATCAGTTGCAGTCCCATCTCGGCGAGTTGCTGTTTGGGCAGCAGCGGCGTCTTGCCGCCCTCGAGCATGTTGGCCACGTTCGGCGGCGGCGAGCGCCGGCCGATCTCGGCAAGCTGCTCGATGGAACCGGGCGCTTCGACGAAGCTCGCATCGGCGCCGGCCTCGCGTGCCGCCGTAACCCGTGCAATCGCTTCGTCCATGCCCACCACGGCCAAGGCATCGGTTCGGGCGACGATGAAAAAGTCCGCTCCTTGCTTCCCGGAAGCCCCCTTTCTCCTGGCAGACAGGGCCCGGGCGTCCACGGCGGCCCGGATCTTGCAGACGTACGCATCGCGATCGATCACCCGTTTGCCCCGCATGTGGCCGCATCGCTTGGGCCACATCTGGTCTTCCAGGAAGCAACCGGCCGCCCCCGCGGCGATCAGCTCGGTGACGGTACGGTGTACGTTCAGCGGATTGCCGTAGCCGGTGTCCGCATCGACGATCACGGGAATCTCGACGCTCATGCAGATCCGCCGGGCCCGCTCGACGATCTCCGTTTGCGTGAGCAACCCCAGGTCGGGTTCGCCGATGGCCGTGGCCGCCACGGAGTATCCCGACACGAACGTCATGGGGAAGCCGACTCGCTGACAGATCCTTGCCGAGAGCGTGTCGTACACACCGGGAAACGCGATCGATCCCAACTCGTTCAGAATGCAATGGATCCGCCCGTCGTTCATGGCAGCAGCCTTTGTTTCAGGTTCTATCCGGGAAAAGCGTACGTTTGCCGGTTGGCGAGAAGTTCCTCGGTTTCTTCGGTCCCGCGGCAACAAACGTCGAGTTAGCCGAGGCGGGACTCGAACCACCCGCGTTTCGCCCGAGGAAAACGGCACTTTCCCACCAAAGCGCTGCAGAATCCGGTGCACGCGCTGCACGGTAGATTGTAGCCTGGCAGCGGTCATCGACAAGTGGCCCGAGCTGCCAGCCGACGTCCGTGCGGAGATTCTCCGGCTGGCGCGGAGGGTGTCCGAACCGTGCCCCTTGACGCCTTGACGTGCGATGGTAGAATCACGGACGCACACGCGCGGAATTGAGCCACGGACGGCACGAATGTCTCAAACAGGAGGGGGTTTCCATGCCTTCTAATTCTGGTGCGGCTGTCGTTCAGCCAATTCTCGTTGATTCCCATCAGGCCGCCACGATGCTGGCCATCAGCGAAAGAACTCTATGGGCAGTGAGTTCTCCCCGCGGTCCACTGCCGACCGTCAGAATCGGACGTAGCATCCGGTTCGACGTCGCCGATTTACGGCGGTATATCGACGGCCAGAAGCTACAGCCGGCGTTGTTGTATTGCGGCGACTTCGACCCCGACGCCGCGTAGAGATAGTCGAAAAGCACCTGCATGCTTTTGCGAGTGAACGCGAAGTAAACCGAGGTTGGCGTGAGCTTCCGAATAACAGGAATGGTCGTCATGCGGCGCCGTTTCATCGATTCGATGATCAGCAGCAGTCCTGCCAGGCCGGCCTTGTGCCGGGCAGTAGGGAGCTCAAACAGGTCGTACTCCAGATAGAGCGTTTGCTTCTTGTCGGTTGTACTCATGAGTGGTCCTCCACGGGATCGTTGAACAGACCGTAGCGTTCGCTGTAGTGAGATGAGGGTGCCAGCGCCGGGAAGCGTCCCAAACGTCGGTTCCACCGGACGAGGTATCGCGGCGCCGGTACAATCAGGCCCGCGGTAGGCTCTTTCTGACGGCACAGTTGGCGATAGACGTCGATATCGCGATCGAGGATAGCGGGAACGGTGAACTCTTTGGCGTCCCGCAAGCTGGCTTCGCGGGAAACGGCCCAGGGGCCACTCTCTAGAAACGCGGCGTAACGTTCGACTTCCACTTCATCGGGGCCGTACTGCTCGAGCAGTTTCTGCAAACGGGCCTGACTGATAGGTGTTTCTGCCAAAGAGCCCAAGAACCGATCGACCCCCGCAGGTCGTTGTCGTCGTACGGCTTCTCGTCTTCGGGCGGCTACTGGAATCGACGCTCGCTCCGTCAAGCGGCTTATGTCTGGTCGACGATAGCGTCGGCCCCGTCGTCTTCGGCAGTACATGGGGCTTCTACAGCCCCGGGCCGGCAAGCAGCAGGTCCAGCGTTTCCTCGACCGCGTTGCTCTTCTCTGCCGGCTGTCTGTTTGAACTGAGTTCTTCGAACTCATAGACCCAGTCCAGTTTGCTCGACGAAGCTCCCGGGCGCCCTGGTTCCCGTTCGACGGCCTGTCTGAAGACCGCGTCTTGCGCAGCCCGGCGTCCCCCTGCCGACGCCTGCTCCCCAGCCGCCTTGCCGCCCGGCACCGTGATCAGCCTTAGACCGTTGAGGAAGTGTGTCTGGTTGTTCCGGGCAATGAGCATGTCGGTCGCGTCGACCCGGGCGTCGCGGTTGTAGTCGAAGGGGAAATCGATGGGGGCCGGGTTGAGGAAGTTGCGCTGGTTGTCGCGGGCACCGAGCATGTCGAAGGCGTTGACCTTGACGTCCGTGGTCGAGTTGCCCGACTCCCCGGCGGCGTTGCCGAAGTAGAAGACGTCCTCCTCGGCGAGGCCCGTAATGGGAGTCGCCAGCACGGTGACCTGCAGCCACCGTTGCCGGGTGGCGCCCTCGGGCCAGATGAGCGTCACGCGATCGGAGGCGTCGGTGCCTTGGCCGGGCCGGACCGTGATCGTGGGCATGGTGGCTGGGAGCGTCCAGGTGCCGGGGGCGTTGTCGTTGCCGACGCGGAACTGGAAGTCGTCCACACCGGGTGTTGCCCCCGCCGGCATGTTTTCGATGTCGACCATGATGCCGTTGATGCCGCGCCAGTAGCTGGTGTAGTTGGCCAGCGTGGCCGTTTGGCCCGGCAGCAGGGCCTGCTTGTCGGGGGCCACCGCATCGTCGTCTCGCACGTCGGCGGCCGCGTCGTTGCCGTCGAAGAGGGAGCCGTTGTAGAAGACGTAGCGGCCGACCACCTCTGCCTCCGGCGGCACGAACGTGGTGGTGCCGGGGGTCGGCGGCAGCGCGTTCCAACTCAGCGGCGAGTTCCCAAAAGCGCTCAGCACCAGCCGATGCAGTGAGTCGCCCGTGCCGTCGGCCTCAGCCGGCCAGGGGTCCTCGTCGTCGTATCTAACTTCATCCTCTAACAGACGCGGGATGAAGCCCGGCTCGTCCGGCGGTTCTTCGTCGGGACGCAGTAAGCGAATCCGCCCGCCGTCGTCTGGGAGATGGGCGTCGCCGAGCCGGTCGCTGTATCCGCCCACCAGGTCCACCGAGGAATCGATCGCGTACCTGGTGCGGAAGGCCGTCAGTTTGGCGGCATCGGTGAACTCGAAGGGGACGACGACCAGCACGGCGTAAGCATCCAGCGTAGTGCCGGCGACGAAGTCATAGTCCACTGCGCCGCGAATCCGCCAGTCGGTCAGGTCGAGCGTCGTGCCCGTGGAATTGTAGAGCTCGACGAATTCGAGGTCATCATCCGGGGCGACCGGATCGGGGTTGTAGTGCACTTCGCTGAAGATGAGGGGCCCGATGCGCGGGCCGTTGTTCTCGCCGCCGAGGGTCCGCTGGCGCATCGGAACCACTTCACCGGTCGCGTTGGGCCAACGACCCCAGGACTCGCCTTCCGCCGCGGCGCCGAACTCGACGTGATCGGCAAACCGGATAAGCTTGCCGGCGGCGTTGGCTTGCATCAGCCAGACGTCGTCGCCGTGGGCCCCGTTCAGCGCGAAGTCATTCGGGTTCAATTCCGGATCGACGCCGCCGGAGGGATTGAAGTCGGCCTCGTCGAACCGATGATACCCGAAGGGCAAAATCACCGTGTCGTCGGGAATTCGAAACTTCTTATAGTTGCCGTTGGCTCCGTCCCACTGCCACCCCCAAGAGTCGCTCAGGTACCAGCCGCCGACGTCGACGGGGCTGCCCGTGAGATTGTGCAATTCGATCGCATCCACCAGCGGCGGATCGGTATGCGAGAGGACCTCGTTGACGACCACGTCGCGGACCTCGCCGGCGCCGGGCGATCCCGGCGACCCGCCGTACTCGCTGCCGGACCGCCAATGGTTGCCGTCGCCGAGGTAGGCGAAGCGCTGCGGGTCGGCCAGAGGCACGGCCGCCGGATCGATCAGCTCCAGCGAAGACCCCTTGCCGTCGGCACGGTCGGGCCAATCGGGGGCCGTTGCGTTGTCGTACTCGAAATCGATCACCGGCATGCCGTCGCGGTCGACCAGGGTGATCCGTTCGCCTTCGTTTCGCAGATGGCCCGTGTATCGGCCGTCAAGGCGAAGCTCGGCGCCGTAGCGGGTCCGAAACGCATCAACATCGTATGCCAGAACGACGAACTGCCCGGGGGCGAGCGTGAACTGTTCGATAAACGGAGTGGTTAAGCCTGCGTTGGGTAGCCCCTTGGACGCCGGCGAAACGAAATCCCAGTCGGACGCGTCGTCCGTGTCGCCGCCACCATGGCGTTGCAGCGAGTTGTCGCGGCCTCCGTCGGGCGGAGCCGCATCGCCGTTGAATGCCTCGCGGCCGGTGAGGTTCAACCCGCCCACGTCAAGCTGCAGCGAGTCGATTTCAGCCGAGCTGTAGCCCCAGACGACGAAATCGGCCACGTTGCCGGTGTTGTCGACGAGCATCACCCAGCCCGGCCCGTCGGTTCGCCAGAAGATGTTCTCTCCCCATAGGTTTCCCTCCGCGTCGACATCGGCACGATAGAGCACCTCGCCGGCGCCGACCGCAGCGGGCAACGGCCACAGCGTCGCGTGCCAGGCATTGACGTCGGGCGGGTGCCCGTTGTCATCGGCGTTGTTGACCACCACGAACCAGCCGGACGTGTCGACCGTTTGGCCCGAGACGTTTTGAATTTCGACGTAGTCGATCCCGCCGGTACCGGCCTCGGTGATCAACACCTGCGGCGATTGCAGCGTGCCGGTGAAATCGAATTGGATCCCGTCGTTGAAGCTTGCCCCGGTCAGATCGAGCGTCTCCGGGCCGATGTTCTGC
>SDBV01005589.1_pt1 | contig 17696 bp, 34 predicted proteins | sample 2277081 | NCBI WGS metagenome assembly SDBV01 (sample SAMN10402039, study PRJNA504765) | marine sediment metagenome | isolation source: marine sediment core GS10_PC15, 223 cmbsf | place: Arctic Ocean: Southern Knipovich Ridge | collected 2010 | reverse complement strand
GTAGCACTAAACGTGTCGGCTATAGTTATGGTTTCTGACTCCTCGTCGTATCCTCTAAAAAAGGTATCCTCGTTACTCCATGAAGACCATTCAAATAAAGATGTGTCATAACCCCGGACTCTAAACGTCCACGTTACATTATTAGTTACGCTAAAATTATTATATGACGTAGCCGTGCCGCTATACGTATCTGTTAATGTGTGCCACACGCTCGGCCCTTTATATTGAATCTCTATACTACTATACGGTAATAAGGCTGGATTATTAGTCCAAGTCAAATCACAATTCGCCCCCGTGCCAGTACCGGTAACAGAGAGATTACTAGGTGCTGCCATTACAGTGCCCCTGTTCCTAAAGTTGTTATAGTGTCAGCGAACTTATCTACCGTCCACTCCCGTCTTTTGTAATCCCACCCGAACACTACTCGTCCATCAGAGGTGTCAACGAACCATAGTATCTGAGTTTCATCTTCATTTAGAAACCCTCTAGTATTCTCGGCTTCTGTTTGTTCGGTTATCTCGAAGAACTTCTCTCTTACTTTCTCACCTATAGAAGTTATGTTCTCACCCTCAATCATATAGAAGTCGTCCCTACCAAGGAAGGCGTTAAAACTAACAAAGGGAACAATACTTCGTGGTGCGATACACCCTACACCCTCTTGGAACCTAGGGAATAACAGCGGGAAGAAGGCATCGCCAGAACGGTGACCGAAGACTATACTCTCCCTTTTATATACTATTATAGTTGAATAGCTCTTGCCTAGTCCAGTTATATATCCAGTTGTATCGAGTAACTGTGCTTCTCCAGCAGTGTTATCGGTAGTTAAATCTGTAGGGTCACCCTCTTTAGACCACGCTATACCAACGGGGTCACGGGTAGTCCCGAAGTCGGCTATAACTAACCTGTTAGCAAACTCAATGCCATAACGTGCCTTTATAGCAGTAGTCGAGTCTAAGTCGGTTGCGTAGTTAGAACCGTCCCAGTATTGGACATTTGTATTACCGTTACCGAATATAAACTTATCGTCTATTGTAACCCAGAACCACACCTCATTATCTGGAGTCGTGTATACTTTGCGTATCTTGTAACCAGTACCGTTTTTAGTATAATTACTTACAAGTTCCAAATGCGTGTCGTCTGTGATGCTAGCTATTTCTACCCAATCAGAGTCATGTTCTACATTTGTAGTGTGGTCACTATCCATAATAAAGAAGTCACCAGCCGCCGCATTTGTATTCCACAATGTACTATTACCAGTTACGGTTGTTCCGGTTATGTCAGTAACGGTACCAGTAGTGTAAGTGTCGGTCTTATAACTCCAAGTTTTACCAGAAGCAGTCTCCTTGAAACATAAATCAGTATTGGTTAGATACATAGTATTCCTTGTGCCGTTTTTTAACTGATATATACCTACAGCTTGTACTTCTTTACCCGCACCTAAGTCCCTATAAGTAGTACTGTAGCCCCACCTCTTTTGTATACTACGTCTGCGTAGTCGTACATTTAACGGTGGATAAACCGCGAACTGGTGCATAACGTTTAAGTCAGGTGCAGACGCGTCTAGTACGTGCTCAAGCGGTCTGAAGACGTAACTTATCCGTTTCATTAGGCAGAGGCAAATGTCATCTTAAATATAGGTGAGTAAGTATCCCCATTAACTACTGACCGAGTAGGTGATAACACCACCCTCATAACCATGTCCCCAGTAGAGCTGGCGTTAAGTACAGCAACCTCACCTAAAGTCTTTGAGCCAGTTACGCTGAAGTCGTTAGTTAACTGTAGAGTGTCGTTAGCTACAGTAACCGTAACTGAGGTAGGTGTCACTTGTATCCTAGATAATCCAGAGTCTGATATTTCTGCTACCAATGTCGTCTGACTAGCGGAAAAAGCCGTAGTGCCAGTACCAACAGCTATATAGTCAAAAGCCACAGGACTACCTATATCGCCAGCTAAGTTTTTTAATTCTACCAATCCAGCCGTTGTGATTCCCAATTATTCCTCCATTAATTCCCCACGTATAATGGGGCTTATTTCAGGGTATGTGGTTTTTAGATACGCCCACATTTCCCAGGCTGCCTCTCGTTGGTCATGTGACCAATTCTGTTGGTCAACCCAATCGTTTAACTCTTTATTCCTAAAGAATCTATGTATTACAGTAAATGCCATTAGTATTTAAACAGCCTTAGATAAGTTTCATCCGGTCTGAATATATCCTTCCTATCTCTGTGTTCCTCGTCATACATACCCGCCAGAGAGTGTAGTAACTCCATTAAATACTCTTTCTTTACTTTAGCGTGGTCAAACTCACCGAGTCTTAAATGAGTCTGATACACAGCCATTTGAAGTATCGCTTCGTCCCACTCAGCACCTATAGCCGTAGTCTCTACATCGTCACTTAAATCAATAGGTCGTTTCTTGTAGTACACGTACATATTGTAAGCCGCATCAGGTGTCGGGTACAGGAAAATGAAAGTACCCCTACGCACCCACTTTAACGGTTTGTCCTCTGCGTCCGAATCCGCCCTACCGCTTTTCTTTATGTACTCCCTATGACTTATAGCGTTTAATTTAGTATCGTTAGTTTTATCCCATAAGTATCTTATTAAATGACAATTTATAGGTACGTTTATATACGGTTGACCGTCTGAAGTAAACTGTGCGTCATCGAATACCTCTAACTCAGGGAAACGTACATCTCTATTTATACCTAGTACCCGTTTTTGGGTAGTAATCGTCAGGTAGGCTATATTAATGTAGCTAGTTAAGTTATCATCTAAAAAATCATTATCACCTATATTAAGGCGTAATTCATCTTCAAATTCAGTCTTTGTCTTCTCCCCCATCTCCCCTCCTGATTCCAATAATCTTCTTTATGAAATCTAAACACCTAGCGAAAAAGCCTCTCTTTTTAATCAGGGGCTTCTCTCTCCATATACCTACTAATTCCTCCGGCGTATGTAACCTATAGTCTTCCTTTTTAATTTGAAACTCTGGGAAATCTACAGGTATACCGGAAAACCATGACGTTAACACCCGAACTCCAGGTATTATCCTATCTTTAAAATAATCCGGCATATCATCTCCAATCGATATGACAGTGTTTATAATAAGCCTAGTCTTAATATCGTCCGGTAGGGCAACACCACCGAATTTATTCTTTTGACTCATTGCCTCATTTGAACGTTTAACTAAAATCCTATCCCCTAGTGGGATAATCTTAAATTCTGAGTTATCTTTCATCGTGTACCTCTTGTGGGTCTATAGGTGAATCATCTTCAAACCTACGAGTGAAATACCAATTATAGTGCCAATTACACACCCATCCTTTCTCGGTCGTTTGAGTAAGTTGGTATTCTGGGTGCATCCTACCGCTGTTCGGGCCACAGAACGTACAGTCCCTTCTTGACCAATTACCTACTTTAGTAAAATTAGGTATCTTAATACGCATAGGAGTGTTTCGTTTTCTAGGTGAACCGTGTTTCATCTTATTAACCTGTAGTTGTGAATAACCGCACTTGCTTTAAATGCGACTAATAACCCTACCGTAATATAGGCCAGGGTCTTATTTTTTTTATAGAGTGCTTTTCCTAGTGTGTAAATCAGTAGATTCATGCTAACAGTAATAGCCGCTGCCAGTACCGGCATTTTAAAGTACCAATTTGCTAACCTATTTGACTCCCTTAAATTCGGCATCTGTAATCCTTTCCAGGTAGTATATAAATCTGCACCATCTAACCCTATATAGGTGAACTGTAACGCCTTAAATGTATCTGCGTACATAGTTGTAGATAGTAAGATTAACAGTATCGCTACGTATTTCATTAAACTCCTATCTTTACGGTATTATCGTCGTTTGAGTCAGAGTATAGCTCTCCCGCTGCCGCACCAGCATCCGACTGGTCGGTTCCGGATTTTAGGCCAGCGGGATGAATACCCCCTGTCGTATCAATCCTGAAAAGCGTTGATCCTCCGGTTGCTATACGGAAATAGTTATTTCCATCTCCGGTTGAGCCATCGCCTAGAGATGTGAGCGTTCCGTTTATGTAGAGGGCATCGAGGGCAGCCGTATCAGTCTGGTTGGCTTTAAGTTCTATGAGTACCCATGCTTGTGGGCCATTTGTGTCGGTAAGTTCACCTAAAGAACCAATAGACCTAAATTCCACAGCATTACCAGATACCGTATCCTCATGTGTTACAAGAGAAAATCCAGACGGGCTAAATATGTGAAATCCGGTATAATTAATCCTAACGTAGTCAGCACCACTGCTACTCATCATGTATAAAGATGGTGCTGAATTTACTGTTAACCCAAAATCAGTCGCAATGTCACCTGCGTCGCAAATAACCATAGTGCGCATAGTTTCATCAAGCCCGATAGTTAATCGAGTCCCAGCCCCAGCGTCCATGCCAGCGTTTATTGAATAGCTATCCAGGGCCGAAGCGTTTGAATCCCAGCCATGGATAGTAATAGTAGGATTACCAGAAGTAACAGAGTCAAAGAATGTTACTGGAGAACCTAAGTGTTGAAACCTTAGATTACCCGGGCTAGTACCGTCAGTATAAAGAGTTCCCATTCCGTCAAATGAACCAAGAGCTAGATATTCCGCATCGTCTTGGTCATAAATGAATAGTTGAGAATGCCCCGTCCCTTTACCTTGTATCTTAACTGTCGAGGCGGTATTTTCACCCTCATCTGTTCTCAGTACTAAACTACCATCATTCCACTTAACATAAGCGTCCGCTCCATCGTGGGACAGAGCGATACTATCACTATTCTGAGTGAGAGTAAGTGGGCCGGTAAATACGTTTGTGCCAGTTAGTAAATCAAGTGTAGGGCTTGTGTTATTAACATCAATGGTCAGTGTTCTGTCCGCTGTTAAAACAGTACCATCACTATCGGAGTCGATTATAAGATATTTACCAGCAGTAGTATTGTCCTCAATTTTAATATTCGTAACTGTTAACGGAACATTGTGCGGAAGATTATTAAGCCGAAGCATTAGAAAACCTCCAATATCCCGAGTGCCGTAGTAGCCCCAGACGCTATAGCAAATAGTTTACCGCTACCATCTAGGGTTATTGGTAAGTCACCAAGTGGTCTTATCTCCATCCCACCTGTTACGGTAGTGTCGTCAGCCGTTAATTGAAACGTATACGACAATATATACTCATAGTCGTCTTTAGGGTTCTCCGCCGGTGTAGCACCGTCAGTTCTAATGTAAAGCGTATTACCACTTATATTAGTCTCTGTACCCCACCCAATACCATGTTGCGCCGCTAACGACCCCACGGTACCTATAGTAGCTAAAGTCTCACTACCACCATGGGCTTTATAGAAAACGTATCTAGGTTGAGATATTCCGGTAGTAGTATTAGTACTAGTGGCGAAGTACCACTCATTATCACTAGCCGCCGCCTTAACCCATTGATTTGAACTGTACAGATTTCCGTACCAGTTTGCCTTCTGACTGGCAATAATTATGTCCGGTATGCCACCACCAATGTAGATAGTATTAGAATCGTGTTTATTCTGTAGAATAAGACCCTTCCTGCCATCCGTACTTGCCGCCGGTACTTGTATAACACTTGTACCGACAATAACCGTAGAGTGCTTAACAGCCTTAAATTGCTCTAAAGTTGGGGTTGCTACCTTTTGACTTGTAATTGCTCCTTGCGCCATTTCGTCCTCCTTTTAAGTGTCCAACTTATATGAAGCCCCCAGTTTCCCAGGGGCAACACAACCAAATTACTTTTTCTTACTTGGGATTGTTTTATCAGGCATTTTCAATTCGTCATTACCATTCAAAAGGTCATTGATTTCATTAAATCTTCCCTGATACCTAACTTGCTCTGTTCGAAGTTCAGCCATTCTCTGGTCAAGCGGAGAAAGAAAAGCCGCGCGCTTCTGAACTAAATCAGCCAATTCATTTGCGATCTTATCAAACTCTACCTTCATAGTGACTAGCCTTTGTTCGACTTTAGCCTTTAGATCCATTTAAAACTCCTTAAATTATTTTTATGCACCAATGGTTAGTTTTGCGGCATAATACCACGCACCATCAGTGTTAACACATAACCACGTATTAGCTCCTGCACCAGTATCATTGATAATACCAATCATACCGTCATTCCCAGCGGCACCGGCACCAAAAGCCGTATCCATTTCCGCTTGTGACGGAGGATCGGTAACGTCATTCTCTGAATTTACGGTAATAACTCCAGCAGTAGCCTTTATCGTTTCGTCAACAACCACCGTACCAGCATCAACGTGTAAAGCCTCAGTATCGCCAGAAGCATTAATATAAACAGCGTATCCACCGGTTGCTCCACCAGAAGATGTTTCCTGAATCTGTAAACAACTTCCAGTCATAGCGGCAGCAGTCGCTCCTGAATCAGCAATCCTAAGTATACTCGCACCAGCATTTGCTTGAGTACCATCGCTATTTAACATCACCATTCCAGTAGACGCGGCACCAACCCAACCAGCACCAGTAGTGCCGTCAACGAACGTGAGAGGCGACGCCTGAGAAGCTGGGCCAGCTAAATAAAGTCCTCTACCGGCAACATTTGTACCGACGATACTAAGCCCGTATTCTGAACCGTCATGAGTAATCTGCACAGCATCAATAGCATCCGTAACGTTATGGTCAACAAGTAACGCGACTCCACCATTAACGTGAGTCTCTTCAATCTCAAATGCAGGGCCAGTTCCAGTAGCGTTATTTCTCTTAATGTATGAAATTTCATCAGCAGTAGAATCAACTTCAATTTTACCCTCATCTACATTAAAGTTTCCGTCTGTAATGTTGATGTTTCCAAGAGTAGCCGTGATATTACCCTGCGTAGCAACAATGTCACCAAGCGTAGAGGTGATATCTCCAGCAGTTGCCAAGATATTCCCAAGGTCTACCGTTAGAATGTCTATAGCGGCACCCTTAATGTTAATTTCACCATTATCACCAATAGTTAAGTCAGTAGCAGAGCCATCATAACACTCAAGGTAGAATCCAGAAGCACCAACACCACCATCACAGTCAACTAGAATAGCTGAACCGTTAGCCATGGCATCGGCAGTAATCTTAATAACTTCACCAGTAGTACACGAAGAAGTAATTCCAATGTCAGCACCGGCACCAGTATTAGCAAATGACCACGCAGCGGCAGTCTCATCTACAGAATCCGTCCAGTTAAACTTTCCTTCAGCAATAGTAAGATCACCAGTTACAACCGGATTCAGCGTAGTACCAGCTTGTAACTGCGAAAGGGTTACTGTTCCGGCGACATTACTGTCGAAGAATAACATATCTGTTCCATCAAACTCGATATACGAGTCAGTAGAACCAGCAGCACCAAATGTAACTTTCCTACTATCTTCTTTAATGTCCAGGTCAGCAGTAGTAACATCAAAGCCACCAGTAATAACTTCAGCAGCAGATTTATCTAACAGGTTCCCAGAGCTTACTCCATCAATAGTAGCAGACCCAGCCATGGTTGTAATACCACCGGCAGCCACGTTAATGTAATTAGTAGCTCCACCAATCTGAGCGATGTCCAATCGGGCATCATCAATGTACGCAACACCATCAATGAAGATGTCTTTAATTTCTGTCGCAGCCTCACCAATATCGTATGTATTGTCTGTATCGAACTTTAAGGTCGCATTGATTTGTACTGCGGCTAAGTCATCTAATGCTTTTGAAGCACCAGTTCCAGAACCAACAGCCGTTCCGTCTCCATCCTGATCTGTTGGTATTGACGTGTGAACCCTAAGTGTGTTAGCAGAGTCAAACCACATATAATGGTTACCAATAACGGCACTATCGTCAACATCCTGAAGCAGTATAAGTCCCGGCTTATCAGCTTCAGCCTTTGCGGGGATTCCTAAAATCATTTGTTTACGGTTCTCTCTATCCCCAAAGAAAGTAACCGCTGTGTTAGTTAAAACAGCCAAAATATCCTCCTATCCCATCCTCCTCCGAGGAGGTAACGAGGGCAATCCGAAGACCGCCCCCAATTTGTCTAAAATCTCTTTACGCAGGTACGCTACCATATACATATCTTTGGTCGAGCACACCATACTGAAAATGCTGTTGCGCTGTACACCAAATACTTCTTGAGGTATCTGCGGCATCCTGAACCTTAACATCAGGTTCCTGAGAGGTAATCGTGAACAGGCCAAACTGTTTGGCCTTAGTGTCCATCAAATACCAAGCATCACTATCAGTCATTCTGTAAGCAAGATACACGCTGAATTTCCACGAAGGAACCATAGATTTGGTATTCGAGAACTCAAACGGTACTTTGTCAGATTGTGTCAACTGATGTGCAGTAGTCTCAAGCTGAGGCGGTACAACCAGCTTATCAGCAAAACTAGGATTAATAAAACCCTGGTCGTCCTTAATTGTCTGGAAGTAAACCTTGCCATCTTCAAGAGAGGTAATACTTAAATCTGCGGTAACGTAGTTGTCATACGTGGTACTGGCATCATCGAGTAAATCATGTGAATCATGTAACAATGCTTTCCCGTCATAACCCGAGCCATACGTGGTATCAGTAGGATTGTTCAGAAGTTTCCAAACTTCGATGTCTTTCATCTCAAGTGAGGTCTTCTTTAAATCTTTCATCAACTCATTATAGGCGTTAAACTTTTGAAACAATTTCATAGAACTGGTAATAGTAAAACCAGAACCGTAACGGATTTGGGCGTACTCAATCTCAGTACCCTTCACAGGGTCATAAGTCGGAATTACTGCCCCGTCACCGAGTGAACCACCGTGAGGCAGTCCAGCCCAACGACTAAATCTGTCGTACTGGTCACCAGAACCGATTTCCCTAAAGATGTCTTTATGCTGTACTAGAGCATTATGGTCAGTTGAAAGAAAGGTTTCCTTCAACGTACCCTTTAGGTAATCTCTATTAGTACTGTCATCCCATGCTAAATTAAGTGTCATTTTATGCTCCCGCTCCACTCTGAATTACAGTAGTGATAAACTCTACTATGTACTTTCCGCCAGACACACCAACGGCCTGTCGTGGATCAAGGGCATGTATATACACCACCTTAGTGCCTGTCTCTGAAATATCCACCAAATGCTGAGAACTGGATAGTACTGTTCCATAGTTCGCGCCAACTTGTCCCTGTGCTGTAGTGGTGTTAGATGTTGCGTACCACAACTGTCCCGGGCGAATAACATAAACATCTACACTGTTTGCACCCTGACTTCCATTCTGACCATCTCCAGCCAGCACTCCATAAACAGTGGATGGGTCAGACGCAACCTCTGCCACGTAACCACTAGAGTTAATTAATACTAGATTACCCGCAACGGCAGTAAGACTCGCTTCCTCCAGTAAAGGAAGCGTCATAATCCCAATAGGATCATACGGTTTAAAACTCATTTCTCCTCCAAATTTGAGTTATCCTCGGGTGAAACCATCCGTAATCTTATCAAGTTCGTCTTGGTGCATATCTGCCCCTTGATCTTTAGCAAGATTCTGAAATTCCCTCAGTTTAGCCTGTAGCTGGTGGTCAGAGATTTTCTTATTATGAAGTCTTCGATTAATATAATCACCAAAATCACACTTCATTAAAATTAAATCCCCATACTGATAGCGACCCTCAGCATTTAATGATAAACCTTCCGGTACAACATCATCATACTTAGTAACAAAGTCATACTGGTACTTAGTCTGGATTACGCTCATGCGCACTTCGTCATTCTTAACCCATCTAAGCCACCACGGCGCAAGCCTGTCTCCCTTAATAAGCTGGTAGAGAACTTTATTGTTCCTATCGAAGAAATACCGTCCATTTTTTGGTATATCAGTTTTCTTCTTACTCTTCTTCTCAAACTCGCCCATTCTCTTCGTATCTAATTTGGACTTCTTTCTACTGTAAAACTTGAAATCTTTAATTGTCTCTAAACCAGGCATCAAACTTCTCCCTTAGTAACTATTGTTTTAACTTTTTCTTGTTGTTCCTCACTAATACCTGCGGTATTCCAGATTTGTTTTACCGCATCCGGTACATTAACCGCAGTTTTTAAATTCTCGACCTTCTTAACTGACGCAGGAGCTTCGGTTATTGTCGGCTCATTAGGCGTTATCTGCCCATCAACCTTAAAACCTACCTTCTGCCCCTTCAACTGCCAAGCTGTCATAGCCCAACCATCAGGGTTACTAAGAAACTCCGGTGCTAAGTTACCGCTCTGCACTCCATCGTTAATCATCTTTTCAACATCTGCGTCATTGATACCACTGAAGGCATCGGGATATTTCTGTTTAGCGGTTTCTTTCGCCCACGGTGCCATCTGTTTAGCACTCTGTGAACGCCTATAAGCGTCATAGTTAGTAATTTGTTCGGTAACTATACCATGAGTCGTCTTAGTAGGTTGATCGAGAAAATTATTGTCCGTAGATGTGTAATCAGGCGGTTCCGGTTGTGTTGCCGTTTGCTGATTAAACTGACTACGTAACATAGCCATGTCGTTTTTAGTGGAATCCAGGTCGCCACGTAAAGTGCCGATTTGCTGTTTTTGCTCACCATGACTTGACTCTAATTCTGTGTACATGTGTACAACGTCCTCCATTGACTTGCCTTGGAACTTTTCAGGTAAGTCGGGAGTTTCGACCTTTGGTTCTGAGGCAGGTTCCTGTTCGTCCTTTTCAGGGGCAAGTTCCTGTTCGCTCTTGTCTTTAGTCATTTCTTACTTTCCTCCAAATTTTTTTTAATTCTTTCGGGTATACGCTTAACCATCTCTATTCCAGCTATTTTACCCTGTGCCTCTCGCATCTTCTCATATGTTAAAACGGTGTACCCTAAATCTTTTTTTACACTTTCTATTAAGTTGTCCATCAAATGGACATAATACCTCCAAAACTCCGTATCTATAGCAGCTGACATACTACCGGCAATTTTGTCGTAATTAAAGTTTTCCACTGTTACTTATACCTCTACCTCTATTAATGCGCTCTTGCTTACTCTCTGGTTTGTATTTATCCCCAGTTAACTGCATGAGTGCGTATTTTAAGTCCATTACGCGTTTTCTTTCTTCAGGTAAAACCATATTACCGTGTTGCTCAACCATGATGTCACCAATCTCAATAACCAGTCGTTTCAGTACCTCGATTAAGACTTCCTGTTTTTCAAACTTCTTAGAGAGTAATATCCTATCATCATCTAATCCCTTGTGACAAGAGCTGCTAATCCTCGATTGTGCTTCAAAACTTGCGGATACTTTTTCTATCTTACTGTCTAATTTATTAATTCTATCAGCAAGTTTAAGTTCTATTGTATCGTGAACGGTATGCGCGATTGAAATAAATTGATCTATTTCAGACATAGACTTATTATATTTTTCTTTAAACTTGTCAACCTCTTCCCTTAATAGTTCGATCTCATTAATTTTTTCACTCATTGTAATCCCCTTACTGGTATATTAGGTGGCATACCCCGTGGTGGGCCTTGCTCCTGTCCAGGTTGTACCTCCTGCGGAGGCTGAGGGGGTTGATTTTGGATGTTCTTCATATTTAGTGAGTCGTCAAGGCTCTCTACCATGTCTTCGGGGTTCAATTCTCCAAACTCCCTCAAAACCCTCTCTAAAAGTTTTTCCCCTTTCTTACTCTGCTCGATTAACCACATCTTAAATTCCATCGGTACCTGACCACTTACGTCGGTTATAGCTTGAACCATAGATGCTAACTTAGTGTAGTAGTCGCTGACTAATTGATACTCAGTTAGTGCTACTTCTCTACGTGCCTCCTGGTTTAACATCTCACTAGAGGCCATTAACTCAACTTTTAGCCCATCACGCAAGTATTCTAACGGAAAATCAACAAATTCGTCTACAAATTCTGATTTACCGCCACCTAGTTTCTTTTCTAGCTTATATTCCCACTTTGGTTGGTATTGTGCGAAGAATTCTAACGCCATCATGCCTATTTCACCGAAATCTTCACGTATATTGTCCACTTGGTACTTACGAGCCTTATTAGACTCCTCTATAAGTGCCAATGTCTCCCTCGCTACCGGTCTTTCGGTAGTAGATTGACCCAAATTCTTGGAACTTATACCTACGGCCAACTCACCGTAGTTAATAAGTATAGCTTCCTCCGCCATACTTGAAGGCGGTATGTCTGAAAACTGTATTTGCTCTATTGTTTCCTTCGGATCGGGTACTTCTTTAATAAACCCAGGATGTATCTTAGTGTCACCGTCTAATCCAGACCCCTCTTTAACTAGTAACATGACACTATTTATCTGATTCTGCCTATCTAAACGTTGTGAGTGGGTCATGTCGAGTATTTCCTGCAACTTATACAGTGTAGGTACAGCACCTTGACCATCGAAACAGTATTCAATCGGGTCTGGTGTTATGTCTTTAAACGGCCTGAACCCGTAAAAGTGCGGATTATAGATACAGCGAAGTATTAGTTTAGTCTTCGGGTGGTACGTAATAACTATATCGTCAACCTCACCGTCTTTGTCTACGTCGTACTTAGTCCATAGTTCCCACACAGCATATTTATTAGAATCAAACTCCTCTATAATCTTACCTACGTTCTCGGCACGGCCTTTTTTTGTGTCGTCGATTTCTTCGCCGGCTTCTGTTATTCTTTCGAGTATCTCTTTGTCGTACATCTCATTCTTAACTCTAACTTCTATTTGGTTCTTAGTTAAATATGTTCTCATGCCAACCAGTTTAGCGTCCTGGGGAGTCGTAGAGTCAGATGAGATAACAAAGTCCTCCCTAGGTATAGGTAAGATAGTCGGGCCGGTATAAGTCGTCTGGGGGCGTTTAACTACGTAGGCACCTTCTTTAGTTTTGTACTTCTTTATGTTTTTGTCCCGTAGTTCCTCGGGTTTAGCATAATCAACAATAGTGCGGTTCTTTTTGATGTACTCCATCTTTATCATACCCGTACCCATTTTTATTCCTTGTAGTAACGGGCTAAAGATAACCGTGCGAAATTTGAGTATATTTCTCTGCCACCAGTCCAGGGCATCCTCCAATTTACGGGCTATGTCTTCCCACCCTGGTTTAGTAGCACGTACTATCCAAACCTTTCGCTGACTGAATATAACGTCTATTAAACGTACAAGTATCGCCTTAACTAACCACTTCGTCATAGGCACAGCTACATTAGCCGCTCCCTCGTAGGGATAAACCTTATCAGGCTTAATACCTAGATACTGACGTTCCCACTTCTGTAAATTTTCGATTAACTCTGACTGGTTATCCAGTTCGGTAGTAAGTAAGGTGTCTACTTCGTGGACTAAATCCTTACGGGTTTCGTCATCGAGGAATACATTACAACCCCCAGAAAAAGGCTCGATGTCACCTTTTGTTTTTGCGAACCGTACTTTTTCTTTTTTTACGCTTCTTTTTCTTGCCATGTGTTCCTTTTAGGTAATCCCTATTTATTGACGTATCGAAGGATATTCTTAACACTTATTAGTATCCACTCCTGGAACTCCTTTTCCTATTAGGCGTCCTCGCTTTCCCCTTTGGTTTTTTTACTTTAGGTAGCTTCCGACTCCCTTTAGGTGGCGGGAGTGGCTTTCGTGGTTTACGTGGTTTCTTCCTAGGAGGCGTTGGAAAAGCCGGTGTAGTTGCGTAAGGTGGTTTAATTGCCATTATTTTTCCCCCTTTTCTTAATTAAATAAAATACCAATAGTATCACTAATATTACAATAGCCCAGTCAAATCTAAATTGACCGGCTAATCTAAATTCAAATTTAATAAACTCTAGTACGGGTTCTATTAACTTATCTAACATTATTTCCACACCTCATCAAATCCAAGCATGTCTGATGGATAATCCTCAGTACCGATAAACCAATTATCAAAACACGTTAAACTTAACTCTTTCTTATACGCCTTAGTACGCCTTGGTTTTACCGTCTTCATTAGCACTGTGTCTCACGGATACGCACCCCGTACAATCTTTTTAACCAACCCACGCATCTCTAACATTGTAGTTTCAAGTCAATATTGCAGTTTCTACTCAATTAGCCTCACTTACCCACTGAAGTTTTATTCAAGGCTTACTTTACCCATCCACCTTGTTACGGGTGGCTTCTCCCACTTTATTAACCACTTGTTGTTTATATTCTTTCTCTCTTGACTCTCTTAAAGCCCTTAACTGGGGACTCTCAATCTTTATCTTTTTTTTCTTCAAGTTCTTTTATTTTCTTCTCTAGATTTACAAGTCTTTCGTCATGTAATTCCATGATATCAGGCAAAGTGAGCGAAAGCCACATATCCGTCTGTGGTAGACCAATACAATACCTCTTTTCATTAATTAACTTCTCAACTTTCTTCTTAGTTAAAATCACTCTTATCCTCTCTTTCAACGTATACATAACCTGCCGGTAGACACTCTATGTAGTACACCGCCCCATCACCAAAGAACTCAAAACTTACTAAGTATAGTTCGTTAGGTTCTATTATTTCGATCATTTTCTAAAAACCCTCCAGAACCACTCGGGAATAGATAACTTAAACCATTCCCACCGATACCTTGGACTGTTCTTATACTTCTCAATCTCATCTTGTAACCACATAGTCATTGTCGTAACCTAATCTCGCTATTTTTTGTCTCTGCATTATGTGAGCCATTAGCGCGAATCTATCTACGCCCCTATCTCCCAACACCTCTTGACAGGCACAACTAAAGCATTTTTTACATTTTACGCCATCAGATACTTCCAGACATTCGTACCATACTAGTGCATCGTCAATCATTTGATTAGCCTGGCTTAGGTAGTGTTCCATCAGGGTAGGTCTCGTATCCTCTCTATTTTAGCCAATCTTTTTTTCATACTATCACCTATTGTCTTAAACGTTTAATTTCCTCTTTTAGTTCAAATACCCAACTAAGGAACTCTTTATTAACTATAAAATATCCACTACCGTCATAAGGAGGGTTAAGTCTAAGTACCGGCTCACCGTCAATTATAACTATTGTACCTACAGGGTTCGTCTTAACTATCTCTGAAGGCTGAAGCACATCCGGTGCAAGTCCATCAATGACGGGTCTAACTTTCGATATTAACGAACAACTAGAAATACAACTTATGACGAACAGCGTCAAGATTACCACTCTCAATTGCTTCATCGCATAACCTCCAAAATTCTTCTCTCTTTTCTTTATCTTCCACCCTATTAACTATCTGGGTAATCTTACCCTTTAGGGTAACGATAACACCGATAATATCCAATACGTCATCTATCATTATTTTAGTCTCCCCAACTGTCCTTTTAAATCATCAATATGATCTTTTATAGTTTCTAGCCCAAACTTGTATGACAAACTATTTGGATTGTCACGTAAATAGTCGGTGTGTACCAAAAGAATCTTATGCGCATCGTGTATTTTTTCTTTCAATGATTCACCCTTCTTCATTGTCTCTCCTTGGACACGTTAGGTTTCCTGTGGCATCATCGCACGAATGGTCTGGACACTTAGAGCAATCTTGAAGCTCCTCACATACATACTTAACAAGCGCATCGTACCACTCTAAAAACTCAGCTTCCTTCTCCTCCTGGGTCATAGAGTTAACCCATTTATCTACGTTTAATATCTGCATCATTCACTACTCACTTAAACGACCAGTAGCCGCCGGAGTACGTCTCAATTGACCAAACTCACTAAACTCATACCCCATCTCACTAACAAAGGCTAGTAACTTATCCCGTAACTCCTTAATCTCATCAGCCTGCCAATCACACAGACTCTTTAAGTCTCGTATGTTATTTCTCATCTCTTTTGTATTCATTACTTACCCCTTATCTTCATATCTTTATCTTTCCACCTAATACCCTCTTTAGTGAACTTGCACCCTAACAGATCGGCTAACAAATTAAACTTATCGTCAACCTCACCGAAAGCACGGGCAAAGGTAGTGGCTAAATTACTTAGGGTAAATTCTAGTTCTTTATTATTCACAGTATATCCCTTATCTTCTCTAGTAAACTACAGAACTTCTTATAAGTCCCAGGTTCGGGGATACCCTTCTCGCCAATTAACTTCTTCACTAGCTTATAGGCTTGTTCGGTTTTATTCTCGTAAGTCTCCGGGTAGTAATTCATTGTAGTGTAGGGATACGAAGGAAAACTACGTAGACACTGTAGGTTGTCATCATCATACACACCGGTAGTCGTAGTGCCAATATCGGTAGTAGCACCGACATACTCCATGTAATAAGTATTTAAATTGTCCATACTTATATCATACATCCAAACGTCTTCAATGTCAAGTTTTATTTTAAAGTATTTTGTAACTTATACAATACAATCAAGATGCCGCGCTAACACCGAAACGCCGCAGTATATTGAGTAAACATTTACCCTGTATTGAGTAAGTCTAGATCATCATGAATATTACCGATTACTTCCATATCCTTTGATTCCGGTAGCAGAGTGGTCATTCCTGGTGACCCCACCGGCTCAAACCCGAATGCAGAAATATCATCTATCCAAACTACCAGACAGAATCCATTCTCTTCTCCCCTCACCTCTTCCATTTTAAATAAATCCCCCTCATATATCTCCTTACCATTCTTATCCTTCAGGCCGGTGTACTGCATAAGTATGACATCACCGTCATCAATATCGTTATCCTCAAGGCTGTTAAAATATCTTCTAGCATAATCATAATCCCGAAGATCCCCAGAATAATCAAACCTTTTCTCAACTCTAATCCATGCCCTAAACTTAATCTCTCTCATTTATTTCTCCTTACCCGAATATTAATTTTATTTTTCTCATACCCCTATAATAACACCTACACTACCGTTTGTCAAGCTTTAAGTTGACTTATTAATTAAATAGTCAATACATACATTGTCATTAAGTCAGAATGGGTAGTTGATTCAAAGCCACAATAATCGCATAAATAAACCACTCTATAGCACCCTTTACGTACCCGTATAATTCTATTAATTATTGTCATTTTTCTTTTAAAAGGTGACCATCATCGTAGATATTACCTATTACTTCCAGTGAAGCTGTTTCATATAAACACGGGAAATAATAATTCCCGATATTAGCTTTGAAACAACCATTCTTGAACACAACTTTAGCATACTCAAAATCCACTTCACCCTCGCTGGATGGCACGTAACCACTCAGTACATCACCCTCATATATCTCTTTACCGTTCTTATCCTTTAGGCCGACTAATTGACCTACGGTTTCGGGATCGACTAAAAAGGTATAGCCAGTAGTAACACTTTTTATCCACTCTCCTTTAATATTGTCGCCATACACCCACTCTCCATTTCGGTCCCCCTCTCCAGACCTTATTTTTCCCCTAAACTTAATCTCTCTCATTTATTTCTCTCATACCCCTAATATAACACCACTAACTCTATTTGTCAAGTAATACCAACCCCCATGTCCTCTAGGAAGTTTTCAATCATCCGTAACATAGTATCTGATAGTGGAGGTATATTACTACGACAATCCCACCACAGGGCTATCTCATCCCTAGAAATAGTTATCTTTTTAGATTTGGTCTTAGCCACAGTATCTTCCATCCTGGTTATATACCTATCCAACGTTTCTAAATACTCCTCAGTAACGGTAACCTTCTTATTCTTCATACTCCTAGTATACACCCATACACACTACTTGTCAAGATCTAAATGTATCTATTTTTATAGCGTATATTAATTCAGAGCTTATTTCCAG
>SDBV01005588.1_pt1 | contig 17698 bp, 14 predicted proteins | sample 2277081 | NCBI WGS metagenome assembly SDBV01 (sample SAMN10402039, study PRJNA504765) | marine sediment metagenome | isolation source: marine sediment core GS10_PC15, 223 cmbsf | place: Arctic Ocean: Southern Knipovich Ridge | collected 2010 | reverse complement strand
ACCATCGAGACAGTGGTGAGCATGTTGAGAACCATTTTTTGCGCCGTTGCCGCCTTGAGCCTTGTGGAGCCCATCACGACTTCGGGGCCAACAAGCGGCGCAATCACGACGTCAACGTTTTCCATGGCGCCGCCGGCAGGTGTACAGGTTATCAACACTGTTTGCGCGCCCACTGATCGCGCGTAATCGAGTCCGGCAAGCACGTAAGGGGTCCTTCTCGATGCGGCCAGGCCTACCAGGACGTCGCACCTGTCAAAGCTGCGGTCTTCGAGTTGGCGTATGGCCTCTTCGGTGTCGTCCTCGGCGCCTTCCCGGCTCCGTAGCAGGGTGGCCATCCCACCCGCTATGAGCGCCTGCACCTTCTCAGGCGCTGTGCCGAAAGTAGGAGGACACTCCGCCGCGTCGAGACACCCGAGCCGCCCGCTCGTTCCCGCGCCGATGTAAAACAATCTTCCGCCAGCCGCGAAGGCCTCCGATATTTTCTCGATGGCTTCGACAATGGAGGGTAATACATCGCGGACAGCCAAGGCCACAACGTGGTCTTCCTCATTCATCAACTCAACAATTTCCCCAACTTCGAGTTCGTCGATTCTATCGGATTTGGGATTTCGTTGTTCAGTCAGGAGGCGGGCGCATTCTTCAAAGACCTTCAAGTTCGCGCTTCTTATTCCTTCATCCGCTTTTTCGTGAACTGCAATGGATTCGGAGGAGATTAGGGGCGCTATTTCTTCCGGCGAAAGTCCAATCTCACGCATAGCAATCCTGGCCGCTCCGAGCGAGGCAGGATCCTTCGGACACAGGATTTGGTCCCTTGTCGAAACCGTCCTCGCAAGAGCTGCAAAGCGCTCTTGAAAATACTTCTGTTCAAGGGCCAGCCGCCCCCCAAGCACAATTTTGGCCGCTTCGTCGTTCTCGAAAAGTTTTGCCCTGACCGCGTATACGGACCTGACTAATTGGGTGGCGGCGGCCTCTACGATCTCGACTGCAACCGGGTCCATGTTTTCGGCTGCGATAATCACTCTCGGCGCGAACGCCGCGATTTCCTTGCGCTGAATTTCACGGCCCGCCAGAACGGGGACCAAATCTGCAGTAGATGTGACCGCATAATGGTCAAGCGCAAAGTCTAACAAACGGGTCTGCGGTCCACTGCCATCGTGAAATGCGCACGCGGCCCGCAACGCATTCAGGGAAATCTGGAAGGCCCCGCTATGATCTCCAAGCAAAGACCCCCAACCGTCCGCCCGCTCGACCTCTCCCGATTCGTTGCGACCCCAAACGAAAGACCCGGTACCCGCGATGGCCGCAATGCCCGCACCAAACACCATTGCCGAAGCTAACACTGCTTCGGCATCATTTCGGACTATAATCTTCTCCGCTACACCGCGTCTTTTAAGTTGCGCCTCGATCTGTTCGCGATCTTCCCGTCTACCTGCCCCGCTCAAACAGCACGCAATAGCTTCAACCTGAGGACAACCGGCCTGCTCAAGCGCCGCCGTCGAGGATTCTATAATGGCGTCGCAAGCGGCTTCAAGGCCAACGGAATGGATATTAGACGGCCCAGCGTGGGATTCGACAAACACGTGGGAATCCAAGTCAAACGCGCATGCCGAAGTGCTGCTTCCACCGCCGTCTATCCCTATTACGAAGCCTGGCATGCGTCCCTTTCCCGCTTCATACTCGTATCGCGCGCGCGTATCTGAACCAGTGCATGCGGCCATTATACTCACACGCTCAAGCCAGACTTCAACTTTGTCCACAGGTGCAGCAGGGTCATCAGGAACACTCTTGATCATTTGCCATTCTTCGGATTGTATCCTTGAAGCGCTTGCTATAAAATACCGGATGCTTGTGTTAGGTTTGATGGGGAAACAGCAATATATATGAAAGGGTGAGATTGACTGATACAACATTCGACCGAATTCAGAATAATCGACGGGGAACAGCACTTCATTAGGAGATGATTGCATGAAAAAGGACCAAAAAAGGACAATCTCCAGACGTACTTTTGTCGGAGCGGCAGCTACAACGGCGTCGGCATTCACAATAGTCCCCAGCAAAGTGTTGGGCAAGGAGGCGCCAAGCAACAAACTGAATATCGCCGGTATAGGCGTAGGCCATCAGGGCGCGAGCGACCTTCGCAACTGCGCGAGCGAAAATATAATTGCCCTGGCCGACGTTGATCTTAACCGGGCCGCCAGTACAATCAACAGCAATCCTGACGCGAAGGTGTATCGAGATTTCCGTGTGATGCTGGACGAAATGGGCGATGAAATTGACGCCGTCGTCGTTGGCACCCCGGACCATACGCATTACGTAGCCGCTATGGCGGCAATCGAGCGCGGCAAACACGTTTTTTGCGAAAAGCCGCTTGCGCATTCGGTATATGAAGTCCGCAAACTTACCGAGGCCGCCCGCAAAATGGGTGTTGCAACCCAAATGGGCAACCAGGGGCACTCATCCGAGCATATCCGCCTATGCTGCGAATGGATCGCGGACGGAGCAATCGGCGAAGTGCGGGAAGTCAGCGCGTGGAGTAACCGGCCCCAGGGCGGATACTCTTTCCCATCGAATTTGCCCAGACCCGAAAAAGGCCAACCCGTGCCCGAGCAGATGGATTGGGACCTTTGGCTTGGACCTGTGCAAGAACGTCCATACCACCGCATTTACGCGCCGGACTTTTGGCGCGGCTGGGTCGATTTCGGCACAGGCGCATTGGGCGACATGGGATGCCATATCCTGGATCCGCCGTTCTGGGCTTTGAATCTCGGAAGCCCAACAAGCGTAGAAGCCAACGTGTCCTATGCTCCCGCCATGGCTTGCTGGCAACCCTTGTTAGACGGTTCAAAGAGATGGAAAGAGGAAATAGGCGTGAACATTGACGCTATGAGAAAAGAGACCTATCCGTCGGCTGCGGTGATACGTTATGAATTCCCGGAACGTGGCGGCATGCCGCCGCTCAAGCTGACATGGTATGACGGCGGGCTGCTGCCTCCGCGCCCAAATGGATATCCGACCAACAAGGGCTTTGGCGGCAATGGCGCGCTGATAATTGGCGACAAGGGCATGATTATGCACGGATCGCATGGCGCGGGGGGATTGAAAATCGTACCTGACGAAAAGTTTATCGAGTATAAGAAGGACCTGCCGGAAAAGACCATAAAGCGCGTCAGCGGCCACCATTCGGACTGGATCGAAGCCTGCAAAGGGGGCGACCCGTCAAGCGCTAACTTCGACTATGGCGGACCGCTCACCGAAATGGTGCTGCTGGGCATCATAGCCGTGCGCGTGCCAGATGAAAGGCTTGAGTGGGACGGCGAAAAAATGGAGTTCGCGAAAAACGAGGAGGCCAACAAGCTGGTCAAACCGACCTATCGTGAAGGCTGGAAATTGTAGAGCGCTACGGAAAACAGGGGGAGATGGACTGCCATGAGATTTAGACCAGTACCCGCGGCTTGGGTGTGTGTTGTGGGCTGCCTGCTTGCGGCGCACCTTTGCGTTGCCGGCGAGTTGAACACGTTGAGTGCGGAAGAAAAGGAGCAGGGCTTCAAATTGCTTTTCGACGGCAAGACGATGGACCAATGGCGGAACTATAAATCCGAAACCACCAAGCCCGAATGGCAGATTATGGACGGCGCAATGGTCTTGACCGCAAAAGGTGGCCGGGACCTAATCACAAAGGAACAGTTCAGGTTTTTCGACCTCCGCCTCGAATATACAATTGCCGAAAAAGGCAACAGCGGCATCATGTTTCGCGTGGATGAGGACACCGAGGAACGCACCCCGTGGCTGGTTGCGCCGGAGTATCAACTGTACGACTCGTTTAACGTGAAAGTGCGCGAAGATCGATGCGCTGGCGCTCTATATGGCCTGGTGGGGGCCGGCAAAGACCTTTCCAAAGCGCCCGGCGAATGGAACCAGGCCCGCATTCTGCTTGAGCCCAGCGACAATGGAGCAGAAAGATTGCAGTTTTGGCTGAATGGCTCTATGACCGTTGATATCATAGTCGACCATGCGCCCGACAGCGAATGGACAAAACTGCTGGCACTAAAGGCACCCGGCGACCATTTTGCCAAGGGTTTCTTCAAGGCCAGGAAAGGCCCTATTCTCTTACAAGACCACGGCGCGCGAGCAGCATTCCGCAATATCCGTATCCGCAAGATTAAGGCCCCGAGTGCCAAATCATCCGCCAGGTCACATTCTGTGCAACGCAACAATGCAGAAACCCGCTAAGCAAGCGTGAGTTGGCCTGGTGGCTGGGCGAGAGGTGTGCGCCAACTGGCCATGAGGCGTGCGCTGGCAAGGCGACCCCGTTCGTCCACTAGCATATGAGCCCCCATTGCCGTTAATTCTTGAGCGGTTGGCTTGGCTCGTGACGTGCAGTAAATAAAGACGTGTTTGCCTTGCTCAAGCGCCAGCTTTGCCGTGCGAATGCTGCCGCCGGTCTTTTTTGGCTCGATCACGCATACGACTGAAGCCAAAGCGCTTATGGTGGCATTGCGTGTTACCGCTGCGTGGGCGGCCCACGGCGTTGCGGGATTGAATTCGCTTACTATTGCCGCCGTACCTTTCTTGATTGCCTTGCGCAGCTTACCGGGCGGCCTGTATGTGAGTGCGCCTTGTGGCAGTATCACCACCGTATTGCCGCTTGCTTTCAGTGCGGCAGTATGAGCAATGCTGTCAACTCCATGCGCGCCGCCGCTGACCACAGGCACATGAGCTTCCGCAAACAAACGGGCGCATTGGGCCGCCAGCCTCGCTCCGTGGTGATGAACCTTACGCGCACCCACTACCGCCGCAGCCGGCATGCGCAACAGGCCAATATTGCCAGCGGCAAACAAAAGCGGTGGAGCGGATGAGCCCAAATGGCCGGCGAGAGCGGTGGGGTACGCATCGCTTCCCCTGGCAATGGCACTATAGCCGCGCCTCTCCGCGGCCGCCAGCAGGTCCTGCGCTTTGGCGTAATGGTTCGCACAGCTTCTTGCAATGATTTCTGCCGCATATGCAGCGCCATAAGGTGCCATTGCGCTTCGGGCGGCATTTGTTGCGCCTGAAACCTCCCCTATATTCAGCCCTGTGGCGGCTGCGCTAATCAGTACTTCGTTGATGGTTACGCGCCCTGTTCCTTGGTGCATCATCATGGCAAGTATTGCGGCGTTTTCGTTCTGCATGCTAAAGTCCAATCACATTTTTTGCCTGTAAACATGGTTTACCGTATTGTAAGACGGTTCTCCGTAGGTTTTTAGTGCATAGGGGTCATGAAGTGCCCAGTTTTCCAAATGATTTTTTGTGGGGTGCGGCTACATCCGCCCATCAGGTCGAAGGCGAAAGCTATAACAACGACTGGTGGCAGTGGGAGCAGCGGCTTGGCAATGTACAGGGCGATGCAAGTTCGCAGCTGGCCGCTGGCCATAAGGCCAGATACCGAGCCGATTTCGATTTGGCCAGAAGGCTTGGGCATAACGCCCACCTCATGTCTTTGGAGTGGAGCCGCATCCAACCCACCGAAAACGAATACGACCAGACGGCGCTCGCCCATTACCGGGAGGTTTTGAGCGCCCTGAAGGCACGCAACATGACACCGGTTTGCGTTCTGCATCATGTCGCTTTGCCCGTTTGGTTCGCTGAACGGCATGGATGGGCCGATGGTGCCGCCGCGCAAATCTTCGCGGCTTATGCCGCCCACGTGGCTTCGGAACTTGGCGATCTGTGCAAGTGGTGGATACCTATTCTTGAACCTGTTCATACGCTTTCGATGGGTTTTCTCCACCGGCGCTGGCCGCCTGCTTCGCGCAATATATACCGGGCCTGGGCCGCGTTGAAAAACATGATGCGTGGGCATGCCGCCGCCTATGCTGCCCTTCATGAGGTCCACTCGGACGCTATGGCCGGCCCCGCCCTGCGCATGCGCCGCGTAAGCCCGCTTGACTCGGACAGCCCGTGGGACCTGCGCGTAGCCCGATGTGAAGAGTACAGGTCAAACCGCATGTTTCTCGAAGCCGTTGTGCGAGGCCGCGCGCCGCTAGGCCCCAAGCCGATGCAGGCCCTCAAGGGTAGCGCCGACTTTATAGGTGTCTCTTTCTACGGAAAAGAAACCGTGCGTGTGGCCCCATTAGCGCCGAGATGCCTTTTTGCCGCGTTCAAGCCGGAAGCTAAGAAGACGTATGTCTCTTTCCCGGCATATGAGCGCAACATCCAAGCTTTCGAACATGTTCTGCGGGTTGCTTCATCATATGATCTGCCACTGCTTGTAACGGGTAACGGCCTTGCAACGGAGCGCGACGTGGAAAGAGCGGATTACATACAGCAACACATACTGGCCTTGGGAGCTTGCATGGACAGCGGCCTGGACATTCGAGGTTACTTTCATCGATCATTGCTGGATTCTTTTGAATGGGAGCAGGGCTACCAACAGCGCTTCGGTCTTGTGCATGTCGACAGAGAAACTATGGCAAGGACCCCTAATCCGAGCGCATATATCTACAAGGAGATTTGCGAAACTGGTAGGATTGACGCAAAATGCGCATCGCTGCCCGGAAAACAAACTGGACAAGTGGAAGGGACTGAAAACAGAATATGAGCGATGAGAATGTTTGATGCTTATAAGAAGATACTTGCGATGAAATGTACTGACTACAGAATGGCGGGCACCGCGTTTCTATGCCTACTTGCGCTGCTCTTGCCGGGTTGCAACTCATATTCGACAACTCAGCCGCAGGTAAGGCCGCGGCAGTTTGGGCAAGCGTATGAAGAGCAGCTTGCTTCAGTGCGCCTGTTGCAAGGGCGCGATGCGGTGTCTCTCTCTTCAAAGGGCACACTGAGAATAAAAGACATAAAGGCATCACACAGCCTTGGACCAGGCGATTGGACTTTCGAGCTTGTTAACAGCAGGCCTGCGCAAAGCGTCTACCATCTCTTCGTGAAAGCATTCAATGCCGACAAATCGGAGGAAGCTACAGCTTACGCCCACGACAACCGCCATTCTAATCTGAAACCAATAACCTTGGGCAAGGTCCTCAGTAAGGCTCGCTCGGGAAGCCCCAAAAATCTTATAGACAACAGAATTTTCTGGTTTTCCTCAGGCACTTTTCAAACCAAGGAGAAGGCCGATCAGGCCCAAAAAGAAATGGAAGCGAGCCGCCGGTGGTGTTGGGTAAGGGAACAAATCACCGAGCCTGGCGGCGGCCAATTGCTCGTTAAGAATTCGGAGGGCAACATCGTGCTTACCATAAACAGCCAGGCACGCCTTTCGTCTTCGCAGCCTATCACGGTTCGCAATATTGACTACGGCTTCTGGTCGGAAACCAGTGAAGACCGCGCCTATGCGGGAGACCTCGTTTTTTCCGTTGGAACGGACGCCAGAATTAACCTGGACGAAAGGATAGATGTTGAGGAATACATCGCGGGCATACTTCCGGCGGAAATGCTGCCTGGCTGGCCTGCCGAGGCACTGAAAGCACAAGCGGTTGCCGCAAGAAGCGGGGTCATGGCTAAGCTTGAGGTGGCGCACAAATTGGACGGTTACGATTTCTGCGCAACAGAGCATTGCAGGGCCTACGCCGGCATATCAAGGCGCACCCCGGCGACAGACCAAGCCGTGGCCGATACAAAGGGCGATGTAATGGTGTTTCAAGGGCGAACCGTTGACGCGGTTTTTTCGGCAACATGCGGCGGCTGGACCGAAAACAACGAAGACATTTGGGCCGGCCCTGCAAACCCCGTTCTGCGCGGCCGCCCCGACTTTCACGAGCAAAGATCACCTCTTTCTCCAGCGGATAATGACACAGCAATGGCCGAATGGTTGGCACAGCCTCCCGACGCTTTTTGCGCACACGACGAGCGCTATTTTCGGTGGAGCAGAGAATTCAGTGCGGACGAACTTAGCCAGTTGGTAAACGAACGCCACAAAGTCGGGCGTGTAAAAGCGATCGAATTGGGTGGCAGAAGTGTAAGCGGACGGCTAAAATGGGTTAAGATACACGGAGAGGATAAAAGCGAGACCATAACAAAAGAATTGAATATCCGATTTGCATTCGGTGGATTGCCCAGCGCAATGTTCATAATACAAGCTGAACAAGAGCCAGAAGGACCCGAACTGTTCACATTCACAGGAGGCGGGCGCGGCCATGGCGTAGGCATGTGCCAATATGGAGCGTGCGGTTTGGCCCGGCGTGGGGTACAATATAGACAGATTCTGGAGCACTATTATTCAGGAATACAAATAGAAAGGTTGCGTTAAAGTGGATCTGGACGCTATTAGAAAAAAGGAACAGCGCTTTGCCATTGGTTTGACGGCAGGCTCCTCATGCGAAGGTGTGGATGCCGCCATCGTAAGGCTCAAAGGCTCTGGCACCGATTTGCACATGAAGCTTGGGAAGGCCAAGCACTTCCCGTTTACACCGGGTTTTCGTACCCGTCTTCTGGGTAGAAAGATGGACGTGCAAGAGGCGTGTCTTCTCAATTCCGAGATCGGTGAAAGACTGGCCGAAGCCGCCATCGAAATGATGAACATGGCCCGGGAAGAAGACTTGCCAGACATCGACTTCATAGCTTCCGGTGGACATACGGTGGCTCATATACCATTGCGGGCTTCATCTTTGGCCGGCGGCTCCATGCAATTGGGCGAACCCGCGATCATAGCTGAAAGAACAGGTCTTCCAGTAGTTTCGGATTTTCGAAGCAGAGACATAGCGGCTGGAGGACAAGGGGCGCCGGTTGAGGCATATGCAGACTGGGTGCTTTTCGCCCAAAAAAAACGTACTGTCGCATGCCTGAATATAGGCGGTATCGCATCCATAACGACGGTAACACCAGACTTTGACCACGTTACAGCTTTCGATATAGGGCCAGGCAACATGGCAATTGACGGTGCCGTGCAAATACTGACCAAAGGGATACAACAGATCGACACAGACGGGCAGGCCGCTGCCAAAGGTGTCGTTATAGACGAGTATCTCGACTTCTTGCTCGAACACCCGTTTTTCAACAGAGTACCGCCAAAGAGCACCGGATGGGAAGAATTCGGGCCCGAAGTATATCTGAGGGACTCCCTTGTGGCCAGAGACGGCAACACCTTTGACGACATTATCGCTACGGTTACCTCCGCCGTGGCGTACAGTATCGCCAGAGCTTTCAACAGGTTTGTTACACCACACTACGACGTCGAGAGGCTCATTATTAGTGGCGGAGGCACGCGCAACAAGGCCCTGGTCGATCGCATACAGCGTGCAATTCCAGACGTTGTCGTGCGAACTTCGGACACTTATCGCATTCCACCAAGAATGAGAGACCCCATCGCCTACGCCATTCTGGGGAACGAAACTGTATGCGATACCCCTGCGAACATACCCCAGGCAACTGGCGCAAGAAGGGCTGTCGTTCTGGGCAAAATTACCCCGAATTAGATCCCAAAATGCATGACTTGCACCTGATGACGGGTTTTTAGCCTACAGACCCCGCCATTTCTCATTCCGCTCGGTTTTCGTAGTGCTTTGCAATCACTTAACTTAGCACGGATCTCAAAAAAACCCAACATTTAGTGTTGACGAATGGGCCGAACCACTATATACTGGGTTTTGTGCTTGATCGCACCATATGATAACATGCTATCGATCTTTAGCACATTGCTCGTATTTTTTGAAGGATGTAAATAATTAACTTGAAGGAGTTGGTCTATGTTCGAACAAATTCGCAAGCGTGATGGAAATCTTGTTAAGTTTCACCCGGAAAAGATCACTTGGGCCATTTTCAAAGCCGCATCAGCGTGTGGCGGAGACGATTTTGGCCGGGCGGACGAGTTGTGCAAAGAGGTCCTTCAAGCTGCGAATGAAAGCTTTGACGGTCAAGCGCCCGACGTGGAGAGCATACAAGACCTTGTAGAAAAGGTGCTCATCGAAAATGGTCATGCCCAAACGGCCAAGGCGTACATTCTGTATCGCGAAAAGAGGGCGGGCGCCAGGAATATGAATGCCCTAATCGGGGCAACCATCGAGATGTTCAACGACTATCTCAACGATAAAGACTGGCGCATAAAAGAGAACGCGAACACACAAAAAAGCGTGAACGGACTCAACAACTACGTCCGGGAATTCTTCACAAAAAAGTATTGGCTGCATGAGGTTTATCCGACGGAAGTGCGCGAGGCGCACGAAAACGGAGATGCGCATATCCACGATTTAGGTTTCCTTGGGCCATACTGCGCAGGATGGGACCTTCGCCAATTGCTCACTCAGGGTTTCGGCGGTGTGCCGGGTAAAGTTGAAAGCAAACCCGCAAAGCACCTAAGATCATTCTTGGGCCAGATAGTCAACTCGACCTTCACCACGCAGGGAGAAGCAGCCGGCGCACAGGCATGGTCCAGCTTTGATACGTATTGCGCGCCGTTTATCCGCCATGACAAGCTGTCTTTTAGTGAGATTAAACAGTCTCTGCAGGAATTCATTTTTAACATCAACGTGCCCACCCGCGTTGGTTTCCAGTGTCCATTCTCAAACCTCACTTTTGATTTGACGGTACCGGGAACCCTCAAAGATCAAGCCGTTATCATGGGCGGAAAACCCACTGATGCCAAATACGGCGATTTCCAGGAAGAAATGGACATTTTCAACAAGGCTTTCTGCGAAGTCATGGTCGAGGGCGATGCGCGCGGCAGAGTTTTCACATTCCCAATACCTACAATAAACGTAACAAAGAATTTCGACTGGGATTCTCCGTCCGTAAACGCGTTCATAGACGCAACCTGCAAATATGGGATACCCTATTTCGCAAACTACGTGAATTCCGATTTATCACCCGAAGATGCGGTCTCAATGTGTTGCAGGCTCCGAATAGACACGACCGAACTGCGCAAACGCGGCGGCGGCCTTTTCGGCAGCAATCCTCTTACAGGCTCGGTGGGCGTATTTACAATAAACATGCCGCGTCTTGGCTATCTTTCTAAGACAAAAGAAGAATTCAAGGCCAGGCTGTGGCGCCTTATCGAAATCGGCAAGACATCACTCGAAATAAAACGCAAAATCATCGAGCAGCAGACCGAAGCTGGCCTGTACCCGTATTCCGCCAACTACCTCAAGTTGGTCAAGCAGCGCACGGGCGAATACTGGCACAACCACTTCGCAACAATCGGTCTAGTGGGTATGAATGAAGCCCTTCTGAATTTCATGGACAAAGATATATGTTCACCAGAAGGCCAGGAGTTCAGCCTTGAGATCCTGGACTACATGCGCGAGCTGCTCGTGCAAATCCAGGAAGACACAGGCCACGTGTACAACCTCGAGGCGTCGCCTGCAGAAGGAACCGCGTTCCGGCTTGCTAAGCTCGACAAGGCAAGGTATCCCGATATCATCGCAGCAGGCGGCGAAACCTCGTATTACACGAACTCGACACACTTGCCCGTTTGCTATTCGGACGACATATTCGAGGTGCTCGATTTGCAGGACGAACTGCAAAGCCGTTACACCGGCGGCACGGTTCTGCACCTCTACCTTGGCGAGAGCATCGAGGACGGCGAAACCTGCAAGCGGCTCATACAAAAGATCTTCTCCAAATACAAACTGCCATACGTCTCCATAACGCCGACATTCAGCATATGCCAGGAGCATGGCTACATTAGCGGCGAGCACTTCATATGTCCGCAATGCGAATCCGAAACAGAGGTTTGGTCGCGCGTAACAGGCTACCTCAGGCCCGTTGCGAACTATAACGACGGAAAAAAAGAGGAGTATCGCGAACGCACCCTGTACAACGTGCCAGATTCTATTTCTGAAAATTTGGGTCAAGAAAAAGAATTGGAGATGGTGACATGAAGATCGCAGGAACACAGAGATGCACCCTGGTGGACTGGCCAGGGAAAATTGCAGCCGCGCTGTTCACGCCCGGCTGCAACATGGACTGCTACTACTGCCATAACAGACACTTGTTGGGGGCTTTTTCGGACTCCAATTGCATACCAACCAAAAAGATAATCGCTTGGTTGGACAAGCGCGCGGATCTGTTGGACGGGGTAGTCATTACGGGTGGAGAGCCAACCATGCAGGAAGACCTGCCAGATTTTATCCGGCAAGTGCGCGCACTGGGCCTTCCGGTGAAACTGGACACGAACGGCACAAACTTCAGAATGCTATCCGAACTTATCGACGAGGAATTGCTCGACTACGTGGCAATGGACATTAAAGCGCCATTTGACAAATACCACGAATACACCCGCGTGCCCTTGGACCTGGGCAGTATAAGCTCAAGCATTGACTTGCTTCTGCAAGACAAAGTCGATTACGAATTCCGAACAACAATGGCGCCACAGCTCACGAGGTCGGACTACGCCACCATAACAAAACAGATCCAAGGCGCCAAAACATACGTCCTTCAGCAATATCGCAAGCCTGAAACCCTGCCCGCATGCGACGACCCGCGCAACAATGTGCAACCCAGGTCGCCCGAATGGATTCGCACCGTCCTGGAAATGGCCGGGCAGTCAGTCGGTAAATGTAAAACGCGCGGTGTGGATTTGACCGAAACACACGTGACAAAAACATTCACCGAACCGCAAGCGCCTGAACTTCAACAGACCGCCTGAGCGCTGATACGGACAAGGAGGTATCGTAGGCTGATTCCTGTTGGGAGATAACGCTTGACGCGTACTGTTTTCTCCTGTCATGAAATGTGTGGAAGCATCTTCCTCATCACGCGCTCATAAGCCTTGTACTGGTGTCTCTATCAGCCTGAAAGCGAGCGTAACGCTGCGCGAATCTCGAGAACTTGACCGACTATGATGGCCATCATTGCAAACGAACACACAGTACCAACTATGCTTACAATGGGGAGCACCATAAACGCTGCAATCCACTTTGGTTTTCCTCTTGATAGTTCCCGAAGGATGAAACGAATAACGTAAATGCTTTGGCAAATCAGCACAACGCCTGCCAAAAGCCATACTGCGGTGATTATTATGGACATAATCTCACCCACTTTCCAGTCGAACATCAAGTTTCCGAGACATGCAAAGACAAGGGCAATCGCAAGATTCACAAGGATCGGACGGGAATCGAAAGTCCGGTTTTTTGTCTCGCTGTCAGCCACTGGTGCGGGCTCTCCTCATATCACAGGCATCGAACACAAATGCGGCCTCTCTTGATTATACAAGTGAGTTGCCCGGATATTCATTCTATAAAGACTGAGTAGTTTACACTACTGTTCGGTAGAAACGTTTCTGGGATAGAAACACCTGTTCCCACAGGATTGCGAAAGTTTTCTGCCTACTCGCCCTGTTCCAGCTTGCCTTTCAATTCCATTATCCGTTCGTACGATTCGTTGATTCGTTTCTCGCTTAGCACGCCTTCTTGAACAAGTCTGAGAATGGTTGCTACTGCTTTCTCGGCAATACCCTCTTCATACTGAAAGTTATTCGAGAATAGTAGTATGTCGCATCCGGCGTTTATGGCTAACCGCACTGAGTTTTCAAAGCCGTAGTGTTTTGTCACTGCGCCCATTTGCAGGTCGTCGGAGATTATTACGCCATCGAATCCCAACTCTTTGCGCAGCATGTCTTCCAGAAGCAGTCGCGACAGCGTGGCGGGGCTTTCTTTGTGTTCGAAAAGGCTCCCTGTTTATTCCGTACGGCAGGCACTACCACCGCCAAGGAGAACTGTCCTGGTTATCCAGGCATGCCAGATCTTAATCGGTAGAACATCTCCCAAAGACGGTCAATCTCACCACGCTCGATGACTTCCAGTGGTTTAAGCCCGTCAAATGCATCATTTGGGGTTTTCAGCCAATCGCCCAGAGAAGCCGGTTCAACAACTTCACTTAGGCCATCGCATAGTCGCTTAACTTCGACGTAGTTGCGCAGAAGTTTTTCGGGCTTTTTCTGTTTTGATTCGACATCGGCAATCGTCCTTACTGAGACGTTAACCAACCTTCCAAAAACCTCCCTCGGCATACCCAGCCTGTTTCGGAGTTCCAGCTTTGGCCTTCCCTTTACCTTGACGATCCGGACACCTTTGGATTCAGGCATCGAGACTCTTTTGATACTAGGTTTTTTGCAAGTTTGTGATTTGGTCGCCATTTGAATTGCCTTTGATCGGTTGTCGTTTCTTCATAAAGTGTATCACAAGCAATGCAGAAAAGCAATCAAAATAACCTGCATAAATGCATGTTATTTGGCCCATTTCGACTGGTGAGCTCAACGTCATTCCGTTCACCTAAATATTGCGCGGAGACAGTCTTCGGAAATCCAGCCGCCTCTTTCAGCCGGGCTACGCGTCCGCCTTCCTGGTCAATGGCAATCAACAGGGGAGTAGCTGCCGCCGCCTGCAATGCCGCCACAAGGCGCTTGAGTTGTTCCGCCGATTTTATGTTGCGTAGGGGACTTTTGGAGGGAACATCGTAGTCATAGAGAACAACCCCGCCCAAATGCAGTTCACGAATCGACCGCACAATTGTGTCGTTATCGGCCAACTCGAGTCCGCGGAAGCCCACCATAACCATTTGGCCGACTTTTTCCTCAAGCAAAGTCCCATCCTCCGCGCCTGCGACAAAAACGAGACACGTCAAATTAATCAACAAGAATCTGGACAATTCAGGCGGCCTTTCCAAGAAGTAACGAATAATCATCAATGTGTTAACGGCGTCAGTCCCCTATTATATCATGGGCGACAAGCCGGGGCTGCCTTTGCAAAAAGCAACTGAGAACAGGCACAATATGCCGGTCGCATAAAACCCCCTTCTTGATGCTGGAGACATAATAATGCACAGGCGCAGTTTCATAAAGACGGCATGTATCGGTACGGCGAGCGCTGGACTTACATTTTCAGCGCGAGCGAAAGATGCAAGTGAAAGACCTAACATTCTTATCATCTATGTGGACGATCATGTTTCGGAATCGATTCGCGCGGGGGCCTTGGCGCCTAATATAAAGAGTCTCGGCCAGGACGGCATTTATTTTTCCCGCGCCTATACTTCCGCGGCTGCCTGTACGCCGGCCCGCTACAGTTGTCTGACGGGACGCTATGCGGGCCGCTGCAAAGGGCGTTTCCTGTCAGGCGGCATAACGAAAGAAGGCCAGACGTGGATAGGCTGGAACACAAACACCGACCCCGGCGACACTATGGGCGCGAAGGTGTTGCGCGATGCAGGGTATGCGACTGGAATTGTCGGCAAACTTGGCTGTTTCGGCATCGAAGATGCGGGCAACTCGAATATGTTTAACGAGGGCGACCCAAATGATGCCGCGAAGAAGGCCGAGTTTACCAAACATCAGAAGGTGTTGATTGATGGCGTCAAAGACTTTGGTTTCGATTATGGTGGGGCATTGTTCACCAGCAACATGGGACCAGACCAACGCCACAACCCCGAGTTCCAAACAAGATGTTGTCTGGATTTTATCGAGGCCAGCAAAGACCGGCCGTTCTACCTTCATTTCGTGCCGCATTTGATGCATATGCCAAGCCCTTTGATGTCCCTTAAGAGCGACCCGAAAAGCGTGTACGGCATTATGCTGGACGAGGCGCCAAATGTTCAGCCGTCCCGCGAGTCCGTGCTCAAGCGCGTCGCGGAGGCCGGACTTGATGAAAAACTTGCGCCCGCAACATGGCTGGACGATTCAGTTGGGGCACTGCTCAACAAACTCGATGAACTGAAGATTGCCGGCAATACATTGGTTATGTTCATGCAGGACAACGGGCATCATGGCGGCAAGGGTTCATGCTATGAAGGCGGCGTCAACGTGCTGGGTTGCTGGATGCGTTGGCCGAAAGGCATTGCCAAGCCAGGCAGGACCAACAACTCGCTTATGCAGAATATTGATCTTATTCCGACTGCATTCGATGCGTGTGGAGTGGCGCCGCCGGACGACTATGTTATAGACGGCATAAGCCTGCTTCCGATACTCAAAAACGAAAAGCAGAAGCTGCGAGATTCCTTGTTCTGCGAAATCGGGCATACCAGGGCCGTCGTAACTGAGCGCTGGAAATATCTGGCATTTCGCGTGCCGCCCAGCCACGAAATTAGTCCGGAAACTCGCTCCAAGTATATCGAGTTGTCAAAAACAGACACTACATTGGATCCGCTGGGCCGGGTCACGCACATACACCGCCAGTTGGGTGGCTGCAACACGGACCGAACAACCATAGTCGATCATCCGCGTCATTTTTTTGACCCGGACCAAGTCTACGATCTCGATAAGGACCCCGGTGAACAGGACAATCTGGCGGTCAATCCAGAATATGCCAAGCAGCTTTCTGAGATGCAGCAACTGCTGAGAGAGCACATGATGAAGGCGCCGGGGACCTTCGGAGAATTCAAGACATTTGACGACATGCCTGCACGAGAACGAGAAGCCTGGCGCTTTGTGTCTACCGGCGAAATCGGCGATGGGCCAAACGTGAACACCAAAGCCCTGGAGCAGGCGCACAAAAAGAAACAGTGACAGGGCTAAACGAAGATCGGTTTGATGTGGCGTTGGAAAAGATTTTCCGTGACAAGCGGCGCGATTCTTTCCTCGAAAGTATCGAGCGCATTCATGAACCTGTCGCCCTTTTCTACAGCCACCTTGTAAGCTACGTGGATTAGCTGGCGCATGTGCTGATTGTAGCCATCACAGGACTGATCGTGCTGCAGTGCCGCGGCAAATTGTTCGCTGGTCCATTTGTCCACGTCATCGGCAGCGGGCAAGCGGTCCTTGTCGATGTCGATCACGGTGCTATACGGTCCGCACAGTTCGTCGAAGCGCCCTAGCGCGTCGGCATAGATTTCTTTGGCCAGTTCAAGTCCGCCACCGCCCGCAAGCGCCAATCCGGCCAACTCCTCAAGCCACGTCGTGCCGGCCGTTTTCACGTGAAGACCCACATCATGCTTGTTAAGCGCTTCTCGAATTGGTCCATATATCGAGAACTTGTCGCTGCCGGAATGCACTGAAAGTTTCAGGTTGGACGGCAATCCAAATTCCTGTACAGCATATGAGATTATGCAAAGGTCTTCATCGAATTCCCTGCTGAACTGCTCAACATCCCCTACGTAATCTACACCTTTGTTGAATCGTCCCGTAAACTTGGGCGCAATGGTTTGAACAGGAATGCCCTCATCGGCCAAAGCGGCCAGGATAACGAAAAGTTCGAGCGGGGTCTGCGGCTGGTCCGTTTCGTCCATTGAAACTTCCGTCACGAACGCAGCATCGCCCTTCGATGTTTTTATTCGGCGATAAATCTTTCCAGCCTCTCGAATTGCAGGCAAAAACTTTGTTGCCGCCCCCTCTAATTGATGTTGGGTTATTTCCAACGGCTCGTCCTTAGACGGAACCTTCAGGGCTCCAACATACTTTTCATGTTTTTGAACAAAGCCCTGCACGTCATCGTCGTCTGCGGGTATTCCTATAAAGTCTGCAACGTCGAGTGTAAAAAAGTCGCTCGAATCAAGAAACAGATCGACATTCGACATGCCAATATGGTCGGCGTCTACATAATAAGAGTTAGGCCAGTCCTGTGCGGCAACCGCCTCATCGGCTTTACGGCGCACGTCCATCGGCGAAGTATGAATGATGCTGTGTTCCCTGTGCGACTTGTTCCAGACAGGTACTATGTCGAGTCCCAGATCCCGCGCCTGGATAAATGCCCGCAATTGCGCTCTTCCCTGACGGCCAAACCTGTCGCCTACCCCAAAAGAAAACTTCTCAAGCATAATTATTCATTCTCCGACATCTGTTGTTCCAAAG
>SDBV01005587.1_pt1 | contig 17699 bp, 14 predicted proteins | sample 2277081 | NCBI WGS metagenome assembly SDBV01 (sample SAMN10402039, study PRJNA504765) | marine sediment metagenome | isolation source: marine sediment core GS10_PC15, 223 cmbsf | place: Arctic Ocean: Southern Knipovich Ridge | collected 2010 | reverse complement strand
CGCAGGCAGAGCACGCCGAGCTCGGGGTCCACCGGGCCGGCGGGTTCCACCACATCGGGATTGCCGACCCCCGGGTTGGTCCTCACCGTGCCGTCCTTCATCCGGTATCGGCGGTTGAATACCGCGCGTTCCTCCGATGCCCGTTGCCACCCGGCTTCGGCAGGACAGCGGTTCTCCCAGGCCAGGCGCACCGCATCGGCGATACGGTCGACTACGAAGCGGGTGTACGCGTCATCTCCCGTCTGCGCCCCGGTGTGGGTGTGAGTACAGCAGATTAAAACGTGTTCAGGCGGCAGATCGAGGGCCGCGGCCACCCTGGCCTTGGCCTGATCGAGATACACCCGTTCGATTCCGAGCAGGTCGCACACGGCTACCGCGATGCTGTCGCTGTCCTGCTGCAGAACGAAGGCGCGTACGCATAGTGGGTCATGAATCAATTCGGCCCGCCGCTCGTAGTACAGACCCGGCATCAACGTTCCCAGCGGCGGGGTTATATCCAGGCGAGAGGCACCAGCCGGCATATTTACCTCCAATTCGAATGCCCGAAGCGATCACTATAGCACGGCGCGGCCCGCCCGACCGGCCCTGGGATTTGCTGTAAACTAGCCCACTAATAGCAGAGCCTCGGCGGCGCGTCAATTGGGTTGCGTCTCGCCCCTCAGCGCCTGCCGTGTGCCGGCTGGTCTTCCCACCGCGCAAAACTCTGGTATACTGGGCAGGGTTCGAACCGAGCGCCGGCCATGAAGCTGTAGAAGTGACGTGTGCGGACATCGCTTCTGCAAGAGTTTTTACAAGAGTTTTTGCAGGGGCTTCCGCAAGAGCGCGTGGCCCTGAGTCGACTGTGATCCGCTTGAGATAGCTCTGCGAAAGGAGACAGATAATGGCAGCAAAGTTGGCAATCGAGGGTGGCGCGCCGGTTAGAGACGAACCATTTCCCCACTGGCCCGTCTACGGGGAAGAGGAAATCGAGCTGATCGCTAAAATCCTGCGCACCGGCAACACGCATGTCGCTCGCAGCAATGTCAGCAGCAACTTCGAGCAGCGCTTCGCCGCCTGGACTGGTGTGAAGCACGCGATCTGCTGCAACAGCGGAACCAGTGCCATCCACATGGCACTGGCTGCTTTGGGCATAGGGCCCGGCGATGAAGTAATCGTACCACCGCGAACGTTCATCGGATCGGTGTCGCCCGTGCTCTATCAGAACGCCGTGCCGATTTTCGCGGACATCGATCCGCAGACTCACAACATGGCCCCCGACGCGGTAAGGCAGGCGGTTACCGAACGCACCCGCGCGATCGTGCCCGTGCATCTGTCCGGCGTGCCCTGCGACATGGACGCCTTAACGGCAATCGCGGGGGCACACGATCTGCACATCATCGAGGACTGCGCCCAGGCCCATGGGGCTGAATACAAGGGCCGGAAAGTGGGCGGCTTCGGCACGGTGAACGCCTTCAGCATGCAGGACAGCAAGATCGTCAACACCACCGGCGACGGGGGCATGGTCACGACTGACGACGACACGCATGCGCTCTTCTGCCGCGAGTTTCGCAACCACGGGTTCGCCGGCGGCCTGAAGAAGGAAAACCTCAACATCTACATCCACCCACGCATCGGGTACAATTACCGGCTGACGGAGATACAGGCTGCCGCGGGTTTGAAGAGCCTGGATCGGGCCGATGCCCACATTGAACAGCGCCGCCAAAACGCCCTCTACCTCACTCGGGAGATTCCCGGAATCGAAGGCCTCTCGCCCATGTACGAGCCTCCCAACGTAAAAGCTTCGTATTACGTGTACTACGTTACGATAGATGTGAATCGATTCCGCGTTGAGCGCGACCAGTTCGTAAAGGCACTGCTGGCCGAGAACATCGCCTGCCGTATCGGCACGAACCCCGAGATCTACAGGCAGGAGATCTTTACCGGGAAACTGGCCCACAGCTGGGACCCGCGCATCTACGACGGGAAAGCGAGTTACGAGGGCACACTCTGCCCCGTTGCGGCCAAGGTCGGGCGGGAAACCTTCGCGCTCGAAGTCGCGCCCCCGGCTGCGACGCGCGACATGAGGGACACGCTGGAGGCGTTGCGCAAGGTCGCGGAAGCATACAGGAAGTGAGATAGTTGCGGGGCGTCCGTTACGGGGTCCGAGCCTGCCGCGCGCCGGGTTGGCTTCGGAGGCCCTCCCGCCCGATCCGCCATCAGAAATTGCGCTCGTCTATGGCTCTTGGCACGACGTCGCAGGTTTCCATGTACCAGTCCAGCATGCGGCGCTCCAGGTCGTGCAGGATTCCGGCGTAGTCCGGGTCGGCAATCACGTCCCAAATTTCTCCCGGGTCTCTCTGCAGATCGAACAGCTGGTCCGGCTCATAGAATCTCTTGATGTACTTGTACCTCCCGGTCCGACACATGGCGGCTTTTCCGTGATCGATGCCTTCTGAAGTCTGTGCCATTTGACGCGGCCAGTAGAGACTCTGCGGGTCGAGAGTGGGGTTGTTGGCGCGCTCGGTGCACTGTTCTTCGCGGCGCAGGCGCCCCCCTTCGCAGAACACCGCCTGTCTGAGCTCGCCGCTTCTTTCGCCCAGCAGGGGCATCAGGCACTTACCGAAATGGTCGTAATCCGGCTCGATGCCGCCCATGGCGTAGACCGTGGCGGTGACGTCGATCAGCTCCACCAAAGCGTCCCGCACCCCCGGAATCAGCGGGACGCTGTCGGGTGGTTTGATAACGAGAGGCACGCGGGTCAGGCAGTCTTCGAAGGTGTTCTGGGTTTTTTCCACGAGGCCGTAGTCCCCCGCGTACTCCCCGTGGTCTGAAAAGAAGAAAACCGCCGTGTTCCCGTAAACCCCCGTGTCTGCCAGCGCGTCCAGTACCAGCCCAAGCTGATGATCAACGCGGGCGCACATGCCGTAGTATACGGCTCGCAGCTCGCGCCAATCCCCCGCCGTCATGCTCTCTAACCGCATCCTCCGGCGAACACCACTGCGCATGAGAGGTTCGTACCCGTCCCTTTCCGGAGGTGGTATGGGATCGGCGATTTTGGCCCGATCGATCATGCTGAAAAACGGTTCTTCGACGCGGAATACGGGATGCGGGTAAGTCAACGGAAGGTAGAGGCAAAAAGGCCTGTCCCCGTTATAGCTGTGAATGAAGTCCACGGCTCCCAGAACGTTGGCCCAGTCTGCATCGCAAATCGGTCTGTCGCTGTCGATCCTGCCGTAGTAGAAATTGTAGTAGGTGCGATCGCCCGGCGCTCCCCGCCATTCATGACCCATGTCGGCCGCGCTCAACGGCTCGCGTCCCCAGCGCCTGTAATCTTCCGGGGTCGGCTCGTACTTGACGTCGCAAAAGGCCCGGGTTCCTGCCTGCCCTGGCACCAGATCGTTCTTCCCGCCCCACCAAACGTGGTACCCGCTGTTCTTGAGGACCTGGAGTAGTACCGGCTCGCCCAACTCCGGGTGCAGCATGTGGCGCATGGTCCGGTGCCCGCGGGTGTGGGGGTACCAACCGGTCATATAACTGCAACGGCTGGGGGTGCAGACCGGGTTCTGGCAGAAGGCCTGACGAAAAGACACACCGTCTGTCGCGGCCAGCCGGTCGAGAGTGGGCGTAACGGCCGCGGGATTCCCTAGGTGTCCGACGGCGTCGCCCCGCCACTGATCGGGGTTGAATATAACGATGTTCGGTCGCGTGCTTGGCATGGCGGTTCTCCTTGCTGTCGACTGGTTGGCACTCGAAGGTTTGGAGGCTTATCCTAAACGCATAGGGAGGAGTGCCGCAAGTTCTTTGACATGGTCATTATAAATGACTACATTATGGGTATGGAAACCATGACTGTCACCGATTTCAAAGCCCACGCACTCAGAGTGTTCGACAAAATTTCGAAGACGGGCTTGCCCGTCATCGTAACCAGACATGGCAAGCCTATCGCCCGGATATTCCCCTATGTTCATCCCGACACCAGGCCACAGCCCGGCAGACTCGCTCACACGGTAACGTTCGAGAAAGACCTGATCTCTCCTCTCGGCGGGGAAATGTGGGAAGCGGTGCGGTGAAATACCTTCTGGATACCCATGCCTGGGTATGGTGGAATACCAGGCCGGATGCCCTTTCAACTGAGACGCGGGAACTGATCGAGAACACCGGTAGCAACGATTCTCTCCTGCTATCGGCGATTTCTCCGTGGGAATTCTGCAAACTGGTAGAAAAGGGGCGGGTGGGCATCGCCGGTGACATGGAAAAATGGCTGGATGTTGCGCTGGATATACCCAGGCTGTATCTTGTCCCTCTCAGCCCGAAAATCGCGTATAGATCGACGGCTCTTACAGGGACGTTCCACAGCGATCCTGCCGATCAGATTATCGTTGCCACCGCTCAGGTCGAAGACGCCGTGATTATCACCAGGGATCGTCGCATCGCGAAATACCCGTATGTCAGGACGTTCTGGTAGCCTGAGGCCCGGCGGTCAGTTGTCCGGCAAAAAACTAAACGATTTGACGCGGCGGCGACTCTTCAATACACTACACGCGCTTGTGCGCTGGTGCGCTGGTCGGTACGGCGGTGACGGCCAGCCCGACGGACAACCTAACATCAACAGCCGGGAGCAGAACACGGAGCGGGCTATGAAAGACAGAGTGAAGATTGGCATCATCGGCGCCGGCATCATGGGGTCCCGGCACGCCCGGATCTACGCGGAAATGGAACACGCCGAGCTCGTCGGCATCGCCGATATCGATCGCGCCAAGGCCCGCAAAGTGGCCGAAGCTCATGGAGTGGGCCAGGCCTTTCAGGAGTACCAGGAGCTATTGAAGGTGGAGGGCCTCGATGCCGTGCACGTGGCAACGCCGGATTTTGCCCACAAAGACCCCGTTGTAGACTCTCTGAAGGCCGGCAAGCACGTGCTGGTGGAAAAACCCCTGGCCACATCGGTGGAAGATGCCAGGCAAATCGTGGAGCTGTCGCGGGACACCGGCCGGCACGTGATGGTCAATTACACCCACCGATGGGCGGCGCCCTACGCCATGACCAAGAACATCATTGCGGACGGCCAGCTCGGTGATCCCGTAATGGTGTATGCCAAGAAGGATGACACCCTCTGGGCTTCGACGGAGATGATGAGCTGGACGGCCCGGACGTCGTCCGCCAGCTACCTCTCGACCCACGATATCGATCTGGTCCTCTGGTGGCTGGGCACCACTGTCGAGCATGTCTACGCCCTGGGGGTGAAGAACGTGCTCGCGGCGAGGGGTATCGACACCGAAGATGCCATACAGGCCCTGGTGCGTTTCCGCAACGGCGCCATTGGTACCTTTGAATCCTGCTGGGTGCTGCCCAAGACCATGCCGGTTACGACTGATTCCTACATCGAGCTGATCGGGTCCAAGGGCACCATTCACATCGATCGCCTGCACGAGGGCCTCAAGGTTGCCACCGAAAAGCGGTACACGTACCCGAAGCTGTCCCTCGGCTGCGAAATAGATGGTAAGCAACAGGGCGGCGTGCAGATGTGTCTGGCCCGGTTCATCGATGCGCTCAGGAAGGGCGAGAAACCTCAACCCGATGTCGAGCATGGTCTCGAGATCGTAAAAACCAGTGTCGCGATTCAACGATCGATCGCCAGCGGGCAGGTGGTTTATACGGATTCGCTGTAACACGGCGATAACCCTTGCAGGATAGAGGAATGACCCATGACATCGAGAGAGCGGCTGCTCGCGGCGCTGCGGCACGATCTTCCCGATCGCACACCCACAGTAATAATAATGCGCGGCGAAGCCAAACGGGCCATCATGGCGCACTTCGGCGTGGCGTATTTTGATGATGTCTTGCGGAACCTGGGCATCGAAGACTATCGTGATATCAATTTCGAGATCTCGTTCCCCGAATTCGAGAACAGGAAAAACGGGAGTCTCGAGGGCGACTGCCCCTTCGCCGGAAAGCGGTACCACTTTCATGATGAGCGGACATTCGAAGACGGCTGGGGAGTGGTACGCCGTGTCGGGCGCGACGGTAAATATGTGGAGTGGATCTACAGCCCGCTGGCTCATGTCGACGATCCGGACGATTATGAATTTCCCGGGATCGATCGCATAGTAGAGGACCCGGCCTTGGCTCGTACGATCGAGGATCACAAAGCGCAGGGTTTCCTGGTTCGCTATATCGCGCCCAACCCCTACAAGATCGGCTGGTATCTCAGGGGCATGGAGAACCATCTCGCTGATTACCTGACGAACCGTGCCTTTATCAAGAAGCTCTATCGCAAGATATACACGCTCTACGGTGAGATGCTCAGGCGCGCCACACAAGCCGGGGTGGATATGATCGGGATCGAGGGTGACATTGCCATGCAGGACAGGATTATTATGGGTCCTGATTGCTGGCGCGAGGTGGACAAGCCGCTTACGGCCGCTGTGATCGGGTCCTGCAAGGACATCAACCATGAAGTGCACGTGTTTATTCACAGCGACGGCGATCTGCGCTCTCTCATGCCGGACCTGATCGAGGTCGGTTTCGACGTGATAGATTCGATTCAGCCGCAGTGTATGGATCCCTTCGAGTTGAAGAGAGAGTTCGGCGAGCGCATTACCCTGCATGGGTGCGGCAGTCTGCAGACCACGCTTCCTTTCGGCGGACCGGAGGACTGCAGGAGAGAGGTTGTCGGGCTTATCGAGGGCTGCGGTTACGACGGCGGTTTGATACTGAAGCCTTCCAATATGATCGGTTGGGACGTGCCCATCGAGAACATCATAGCCTGGTATGAGGCAGCCCGGGACTACGATCTGGCCGACCTTCCAGCGCGGTAAGCCTTGGAGGCGCCGAGCAGACTCACCTTCGTGCACTCACCCTTGCAGGCAGGCGCGCAGACTCACCCTTCCGGGGAAAGATGTCTTAGCGGCTGAAGTCGCCGTAGGTCAGACAGGTCTTGTGGTAGATCTCGAAGTTTTCCAGGGGTATCTCCGGGCTGATGGAGTGGGTGCCGATAACCACGCCGCCCTGGCGTCCCATGTCGATGAGCTCGCGAGCTTCCCGCTCGATGCGCGCTCGTGGGCCTTTTAGCAGGGTTTCCGTGTTGTCCATCCCGCCGGTCAGTATGATGTGAGCATGCCGCCGGCGGATCTGCTCTATGTCCATGCCGGCGCGCTGCTCTAGAGGGTTCAGACCGTCTATTCCCGCCTCTACGAGCATGTCAAGGATCGGCATGATGTTGCCGTCGGAGTGCAGGATAACCCATTTCGCGCCCGCGGCTTTGAACTCCCTCACCATTTTGCTGTAGCCGGGTAAGAATATCTTTTCGAAGGATTCGGGGCTGAACATGGGACCGGCGTTGTAGGCCATGTCGTCGTAGATCCACACCCCGGTCTCCTGCAGAGACCATCGCCGTATCTGCTCGCGAGCAATGCCGATCAGATGGTCGGCCATTTTGTCCGCCAGGGCCCGTGCCAGCGGCGGGTCCGCCGCGATGTCCATCAAGAACTGTTCTTCACCTCTGATATACGTAGTGCGCAGGTAGGGGCCGCCGGTTTTGCCGAACACGCAGTAGTCCTGCTTGTCCCTGGCGAGTTTTTCCTGAGTCGCTTCCAGCGTGCCTTCCTTGACATAGCGCTGATCCAGGTCCGGGGGGTCGAACCGCACGGAATCCGGGTCTACCCCCGGCGGCAACGCTACTTCGAGGGTTTCCGTGAAATACTTGTCGGGTTTGCTGCGGTAGGTCCGCCCCCACGAGTCTACCTGGTAGACCCACTCGCCGCGTCTCTCGATTTCGCGCGCCCTGGTCGGAAAGGTGCCTTCGTCCGGCACCCAGATGGCGATATCACTCAGGTTTCTCTGCGGCCCGAGACGCTCTTCCCAGGCCGGCGGAAACTCCCAGAAACCGTCAAAACGGGGAATTCTGTCGGGCGGTCTGAACTCAAAGGCTTCCAGGACCCGTTCTTTAGCACTCATCGTCGCCGTCATGTCAACCGTGTCTCCCTGTGCTGCCCTGTGCTGCCCTGTGCTGCAGGGTCGTGCTGCCGTGGAGCGAATTGCGCCCGGCCGGGCTAGAAAGGCGCGTAGTCATGCCCGTCCAGGGCCGGGCATGATCCCGACACGGCAACGTCGTCCCTGCCCACGATTTCTTCCAGAACGCTGCCGGACACGTGCATCTCATCCAGGTGCAGCGCCTCCCGATCCGATTCGGCCACCACCGGTACCTTGCCGCGTTCGAGGAACGTACTGGTGATAACGTTCTCGTAGGTAGCCTTGAAGTCTATCTTGTCGTAGAGCCTGCGCGTAATAATATCGGCCAGTCCCATGCCGATGGCGTTGCCGTGCGATTCATCGCTTAGGTCCGCCACAGCGATAATGGCGATGGTGGGTCGGGCCGGTTCGCATTCCCCCTTGATTTTCATGCGGCCGATGATATTGGTGTCCAGCCCTGAACCGCTGATTTCTTTGCCCATGCGGTTCACCAGCAGGACATCGAGCTCATCGACGGGCAGTCGGGGCATGCTCTCTCTGGCCTGCCGCAGGAGCCGCGGCTCGCGTGCGAAGAACTCGTTTGGCCGCAGGGCTTTTACAGTCCGGGTCTCGTCGTACGCGTTTTCTACCAGCGCCACACCGAGAATAATATTGCCCTCTTTGATTATCTGACGCGCCGCAGGCGGGATGAGCTCTCGCAATCCGCGGATCCCGTGGCGATGAATCTCCATGGCCTGTCGATGTTTGCCCAACCCGATGACACACATCTTGATCAGACCGCTCTCGAGCTCGCCGTGGAAATCCGTGTGCGGTTTGATGCGGTTTATGAGAATTGTGCCGTCCGCCTCGGAGGCGGCTCTGTCGAAAAAAACCCTGACTTCCGATCCCCCACGGGAAAACTCGACGACGTCCAGGGAAGAAACCACGGGTGATCCGGTGGACTCGGCGGTTATGCCGTAACCGGTCAGCACGGCCCGCTGACCCTCCGCGGTCGCCCCGCCGTGGCTGCCCATGGCGGGCACTATGAAAGGGTCGGCCCCCTTCTCCTTGACCCAGGAAACCACCGTGCGGGTCACGAGGCCGATGTTGGCGATGCCGCGGCTTCCAACGGCTACGGCAATGCGGGACCCCGCCGCAATGGCGGCGTTGGCGCCGTCCAACTCCGCGCGCACCGCCCGTTCTATGTCTTCCAGGCGCGGTCGCGGGAAAACCCGCTGTATTTTCGTCAGATGGGGTATGGGCATGACGGCTACAACAGCCCTTCTTCCGGTGCCGCGGAGCGAATGAGGGCCCGCTCCTGCTGGCTGTGCCTTACCTTACGGTCTACCTGCGCTCCGTCCCATAGTTGAAACAGGCGCCCCAACAGGGCGTCCCGCACGCTCTGGTACCGGGCGTCCTCGGCCATGTTCTGGAATTCGCCGGGATCGCTGTCCAGATCGTACAACTCGAGCTCGACCGGCCGGCCGTATCCGCAGCACAGTTTCCAGTTTCCCCGCCTCAGCATGGCGCGCGGCCTGTCGGTGCCGTGGGCGTAGTACTCGGCGAAAGCTTCATCCTTCCAGGCCTCCGCGGAGCCCTGCATCAACGGCAGCAGGGAATCGCCGTCCACCTGCCAGCGGGTTTTTTGCTCGTGCGGTGCTACTCCGGCCAGGTCCAGCACGGTGGCGGTCAGATCGATGAGGGACGCGCACTGTTGCACACGCCTTCCTGCAGGCAGAGCTGCCGGCCATCTGATCTGCAGAGGGACTCTGGCGGCTTCGTCGTAGAAGCACATCTTGCGCCACAACCCGTGCTCGCCGAGCATCTCGCCGTGGTCGCTGGTGTAGATTACCACGGTGTTGTCCGCCGGCCCGGCCTTGTCAAGAGCGTCAAGCAGGTTGCCTATCTTGCGGTCCATGTAAGTGATCAGGCCGTAATACGCCGCTCTGGCTCTGCGAACCTGTTCTTCCGTGTGGCCCCAGAACCCGAAGGCCTGCCGCAGGCGTGCCGCGGCGGCGGGCAGGTTGTCCAGGTGTCCTTCCGGAATATCGGGCAGGTCGGCCTTCTCGGGCCAGTAGGAGGAAAAAAAAGGCTCCGGTACAACGAACGGGAAGTGGGGGGCGATAAAGCCCACGCAGAGGGCAAAGGGCTGGGCAGTGCCGGCCCGTTGCCTCAGGTAATCGACGGCCGCTAGCTCGGCCTCATCGTCCACCTCGACCTCGAGGGTCGTACCGGCCCCGGTCGGCGTTGTCTTGCGGCCGGCCAGAGCCCCGGCCTCGGCGTCGCGCTCCTCGTGACCGGGCACGCCCTGGCCGGCCTCGTAAACGCCGGGCCACGGGTGCTTTGCCTGCGGGATGCCGTCCCGCCACGAGTATATGGGATGCGCCATCTGTGAATGGATATCGCGCGCCAGCTGGCGGTTGAACCCGTGCAGATGGTCTCGGCCTACCAGGTGCATCTTGCCCGAGAGAGCGACGTCGTAACCTCTTGATCTGAGCAGGAAGGGCCAGGTAAGGGCGTCGCCTCGCATGGGGACGGCGTTGTCCCAACCTTCGCAGTGCCAGTTGTACCGGCCGGTCATGAAACATATGCGAGAGGGAACGCAGAGGGGGGCGTTGCAGTAAGCTGCCTCGAAGGTGACGCCCTCGCGGGCCAGGCGGTCCATGGCGGGAGACGCGACGAATCGATGCCCGTAGGCGCTGCTGAATTTTGCCCCGTGTTCGTCGGACATGATGATGAGAAAATTCGGCGGTTTTTCCCGACGCGATTTCGGTGTCATAACGTTGCTCTACTCAAGGCGCATATGGGTATGCAAAACTGTTGGGCGGGACGGCATGGGAACAGTCTATGTGCTGTGCAGGTGGCTTACCAGTTCTCTCCGAGCACTTCGAAGTAAGCCTGCGGGTGGGCGCATGCCGGGCAGGCCTTGGGCGCTTCGGTTCCCTCGTGCAGGTAGCCGCAGTTCAGACAGCGCCAGACAACAAGCTTGTCCTTCGTAAAGACCCGGTCCCCCTCGATGTTGGCGGCCAAATCGTTGTAGCGCTTCTCATGCTGCTTTTCCGCCACGGCGATGGCTTCGAAAACCGTGGCGATGGCGCTGAAACCCTCGTCACGGGCGGTTTTGGCGAAGCCGGGGTACATCTCGGTCCACTCGTATTTTTCACCGGCGGCCCCGGCCTTCAAGTTCTCCAGGGTCGTGCCGATTACGCCGGCCGGGAAGGCGGCGCTGACCTCGGCGTCTCCGCCTTCCATAAATTTAAACAGGCGTTTGGCGTGTTCCTTTTCCTGGTTCGCGGTTTCCTCGAAGATGGCCGCGATCTGCACCAGGCCTTCTTTTTTGGCCTTGGAAATGAAATAGGTGTATCTATTTCTAGCCTGCGACTCGCCGGCAAAGGCGGTTATGAGATTTTTTTCGGTCTGGGTTCCCTTGAGATTGGCCATGGTATGCTCCTCCAAGGATTGATCTGGGTGCGGTGACCCTATATTGCGTCACCCCGGCCGTTCTGTCAAGGTGACGAATTGCCGTGCTGAGCTGAGGGTGCGCGGCCCTATCCCGAGGCCTGCCCCTAAACTCTTAGGCCCTGACGCTTACCTCGCCTGTCGCGCAGAGACTGGCCCAGAACCAGCAGAGCGCTGATTGCGAGTTGCGCCAGGATCAGAACGAAGGGCAGCTTCTCGGACACGGAGGAGAGCAGGCCTCCGACATAGCCGAAGGGAGCCACGGCGGCGAAGAGGAACACGTGCAGTATGGCGATGACCTTGGCGCGGTCGGAATCCGCAATGGAATTCGCAATGACTGACTCCACGAAGGGAAACACGATGGCCGTACCGACGGCGGTCAGCACGGACATCAGGATAATCAAAGGGAAACTGGCCCCCGGACAGAGCACGAGCACCAGGTAGCCCGCAAAGGAAAAGACCAGGCCGGCCAGAAGGGGACGGCTTGGTTTGAATTTGCCCAGTGTCGGCATGATAAAAACAAAAACCAGCAGCATCGCTACCGAGTAGACCGCGGGAAAGATAGCAATGGTCTCTTTAGGGAACCCCAGGCCCTTGGTCAGCACGATGGAGAGAAACGTGCGCCTGATCGTCAGGTGGATGTTATTGAGGATGAGCAGCATGAAGGCCAGAAGCAGGCGCGGGTTTTTCAGCAGCTCGCCTCCGATACGACGGTAGTCCCGGAGTGTCTCCCCGTTACGAAAGGCCCGGGCTTCCCTCATTTTTTCCAGGCCGATCCTGGTCTCGCGAACCAGTCTGTTTCTCAGGAAGAACATGCTCGTCATAGAGGCGAATGCGAAAAAATACAGTATCCTCACCGCGGGAACGAGGGTCAGGTGTTTTACCAGCAGTCCCGCCAGGGGCGCGAAGAACCCGGCCAGAATACCTGCCACGTAGATCCAGGTGTAGACGTGCACCCGTTGCCCAGGGTCCGTGTCCTCGACGAAGAGACAACTCCAGGAGGTGTGCACGATGCGGTAGCTGCTGTTGATGATGGCGGCGACGAGGAAGTAGTAGAAATTCTGAGCGAGGGCCCAGATCAGTATTGGTATGGTCCAGCCTATCAGGTCGAAGATCAGGGTCGTTTTCCGGCGCCCCAGCCTGTCCGTCAGATACCCGCTGATGAGGGAGAAGAACATCTGAAAAACCATGCCCACGGATGCTATCAGCCCTACCTGGGTGTCGTTGCAGCCGAGGGCCAGCATGTAGATCGACGCGTAGGCCGTGTAGAGGTTGAAGGGCACGCCCCACATGGGCTCGGTTACGAGCATGCCCTTCGCGTTGCCGCGCAGGCCTTTCCAAATGAGCAGGTTTTCCCGTAACTGCTTCTTGATCAACGCGAACATGCCGGTTTTGTCCTGTATATCGCCGGCGGGCGGTGGTTCCGCCGGCCGGCGTTTGTGCCTCGAGCGACGCGCATAATTGTTTGATATAGCACACCGCGACCCGTTGTGCCAGCTCGCAGCAGTTCTCAATTTGAACTTGGCAGTTCACCACGTGCATCATTTTCTTGCGATTCGCAGGCTAATATTGGGCGAATCGCCTTGAAAATGCAGACACATATCAAAGTTAAAGGCAGTTCTCAATTTGGCTCCGCCAAATTGAGAACTGCTCGCCAGCTCGATCAGCGCGTTCATGCAGTCTTCAGGTCTTGATAGCCGGAACGGCCCGGCTGTGGTACTCTTGCCCGGATCACTAGGCGCGTATATTGAGAGACGATCGTGTGTGCCAACACGCCGCGCGACCTGCTCGGGCGCGAATGAGGAAACGCTGTGGAGAAACCCCTTATAGCCGTAACCATGGGCGACGCCGCCGGCGTCGGCCCGGAGCTGATCGTCAAGGTGCTTTCGCGCTCCGACGCACGCGAACGCTGCCGCCCGATCGTCGTTGGAGACGAGGGAATCATGAAGCAGGCTATTGAGTTGACGGGGGCAAAGCTCTCTGTCGCGGCCGTTCGCGGTGTGGAACAAGCCGGGTTCCGGCCGGGTTGCCTGGACGTGCTCCGCCCGCCGGGTATGGAGCTGCCCGAGCACATCTGGGGACGCCTCGACCCGGGATTCGGGAAGGCCGCCGCTCTCTGCCTGGGGGAGGCTTACCGGTTGGCCCGCCAAGGTGTAATCGACGGTGTTCTGTCAGCGCCGCTCAACAAGGAGGCCTTCCACGCGGCGGGGTACGCGTTCCGCGACGAGCTGGAATACCTGGCCGATCTCACGGGCTCTTCCGAGACGTTCATCCTCGGGCTCATGGGCACGGTGTGGACGATAACCGTTTCCGAGCACGTGTCGTTCCGGGAGATAGCGGGTCTGGTTCGCCGGGAGAGAGTTTTGACGCGCATCCGCTGGTTGCACGACGCTCTCGAGCGGTTGGGCAAAGACCGGCCGCGGATCGCCGTAGCGGCTCTGAACGTGCATGGGGGAGAAGGCGGCCTTTTCGGGCGTGAAGAGATCGACGAAATCGAGCCGGCGGTACGCGAAGCCCGGCGCCGGGCCGTCGATGTCGAAGGGCCCTTTCCCGCCGACACGGTGTTCGTCCGGGCGACTCAGGGCGAGTTCGACGGCGTGGTCTGCATGTACCACGACCAGGCCAACATTGCGCGCAAGCTCCACGCCCGTCGCCGCGGGGCAACCATCTTCATGGGGCTGCCCGTGCCCTGTGGAACCACGGCCCACGGCACCGCGTTCGATATTGCCGGGCAAGGGGTCGCTGACCCCGGCAGCATGGTGGATGCTCTGCAGGCCACGGCTGCTCTGGCCGCGGACCGGGATGCCCTCCGGCCGTCGCCCCGGTGATGCTACCAACCCGCAGCGTATGACGGGTCCAACCGCGGAGAGGCCGCGGCGCAGCGCAGACCGGTCTCAGGGTCGATGCTGACTGCCAGGGTGTTGCCCCCTGCCCACGGGCCCGCTCTCGTTATGCGGTGGCCGCGATCGCTCAGGAGCGAAGAAATCGATTCCGGAATGCGGGATTCCATGTAGAGAGAGCCTATCTCGGCCCGCCGCGGGTAGAATGAATCGGGAAAGTGGCGGGTCCAAAAGGTGGGCGCCTCGACGGCTTCCTGCAGGCTCATGTCGAACTCCAGGACGTTCAGCAGAAACTGCAGCGCCCACTGGTCCTGGCTGTCTCCCCCCGGGCTTCCGAAGGAGAGGTAGGGTCGGCCGCCGCGCGTCGCAAGGGAAGGCGTGAGGGTCGTGCGGGGGCGTTTGCCCGGCGCCAGGCAGTTGGGGTGATGCGGTTCGAGCGAGAACATCTGTCCGCGCGTGCCCAGGCAAAATCCCAGGCCGGGTATCACCGGCGATGACATCAGCCAGCCCCCGCTTTGTGTCGTGGACACCATGTTGCCCTGGTCGTCGATTACGTCTAGCTTGGTCGTGTCTCCCCCCGCGGCGAGCGCGCTGTCGACAGCCAGTACATCATGGGCCTGGAGGCCTTCCGGCGGAACGGATGCAGGGCCACCGGGGCGGAGAGTCAGCGAAGCGCCTCGAGGGTCTACCAGAGCGAATCGCTCAGCGGCGTAAGTTTTGGACAAAAGGCGGTCGAACGGCACTTCGGTGAAGGCGGGGTCGCCGTAATAGAACTCCCTGTCGGCAAAGGCCAGCTTCATACATTCCACGACGGTGTGGATATAGTCGGGAGTGTTGTGGCCCATGGCTCTGGGATCGGTCTGTTCCAGCAGATTGAGCATCTGCAGGAGCACGGGACCCTGGGTCCAGCTGCTGCACTTGTAGACGGCAACACCGCGGTACTCGGTGGACACGGGGTCCTCGAAACGGACCTGGAAATCCTCGAAGTCCCGCTTTGTCAGCAGGGCCGAATGGGCCTGACCCGACGCATCCGGAATCTCCGTCGATCGTGCGAAATGCACGATAGCTTTCGCCACCGGTCCATTGTAGAACACGTCGTAGGCGGCGCACAAACCTTTCTCCCGACCCGAGGCCCTTGCTTCCGCGTCGACCAGCATCTGAAAGGTGTCGGCCCATTGCGTATTCCTGAAGATGGCGCCCAGGCCGGGCGCCTGGCCGGCGGGCAGGTAGAGAGCGGCGGAGGCGGGCCACTCCGCGCGGAACCGATCGGCATGCCGCTCTATGGCGGAGCGCAGTGGATCGTACATGGGGAAGCCCCGCCGGGCTATCTCGATGACCGGGGCGAGCACGTCCGCCAAACCCTTGGTACCGAACCTTTCCAGGGCTCGAATCCAGGTGCCGGTCACGGACGGTACCATGGCGGGCAGGAATCCGTCTCCCGGAATGATATCGAGGCCGAGCTCTTTGAAGCGTTCTATCGTGGCTTCGCGCGGCGCCGTGCCGTGACCGCTGATGGCGCACACGTTTTTCGTCGCCGCGTCATACCAGAGCGTCGGCGCCTCGCCGCCGATGCCGTTCTGGTGCGGTTTGAGCAGCGCCAGGGCGAAAGCCGTCGCGGCGGCGGCGTCCATGGCGTTGCCTCCGTTGCGCAGCAACTGCATGCCGCATTCGGTGGCCAGATAGTGACCCGAAGAGATGACGCCCCTGGTTGTCATAATGAGGGGTCTGCCCCCTCGCTTGTTTGTCGATGCCTGTTTCACATCATGCCTCCTTGCGGGACTCGATCTCGTCCCAGGCGCTGCTGGACGTCCTGTAAGCCTCGATAACGGCTTGCGCCTCGGCCTCGATGTCACCCTGCTCGGCGGCGCCCTCGCCCCTGTCGAGAAGAGCGCGAACGGTCTCGACCAAAGTCTCCGTTCCCGCATGACCGGTCAGGCTCTGCAGCGCTTCCTGCGCCAGCCAGCGGAACTCGTCCACATGCGAGTAGCCCATATAGGGAACCCTGTCGTATGTCGCCATGATATCCCAGGCCCCACGAAAGGGCTTTGCCGTCTGGCCTGCGATTTGTGCGCCCATCGACTCCGCCTTGACCAGGATCCGGTCATAGTTGAAGCGAGTCACGGGGAGCGGGTCGCAGGGGCGGAATTTCCAAATGCACAGCCAGGAGTAGAGGGACTGGAGCGCCGGAAAGACGCCCGTGCCGGTTCCCCCGGCTACGGCAATGCCCACGGCCGGGCACCCGTTGTCCATTGCGCCTCTCCAGGCGCCGCCGGCTCCGCGGAACTTATCGAACAGCGCCGCCGAAAGGGCGTTTACCTGCCAGCAGTATACCGGTACGCCTATGACCAGAGCGTCCGCCGCGGCTATTATTTCCGAGCGGCGCGTGGCGCTCTCCTCCTGGACGCAGCGCGCGTCGGAAAAGCAGGCATGACCGCAGTGGATGCAGTATTCCGGTTTCTCGTCTGCCAGATAGAGGGATTGCGTCTCGGCGCCCGATTGACTGGCACCCTCCAGGGCTCGCATGACGACCTCGTGTGTTCTTCCCTGGTCGCCTCTCGGGCTGCCGACGATTCCCAACACCGTCATAGATACCTCCTGTGCCGTCGCTGTTTTAACTTTCGAAGGGGAGTAGACTGAAGTATAGTGCAATTCGGGCCGGTGTGCCATGTTGCCGCCGGCAGGCTGGCGCTGACGTATGCGCCGTTTTTCTTGTGGTGCCACCCGGTTTTTGGGTATCCCTGATGTCAGCTCTGACGTTGATGCTGATTTTGGGGTTGGCGCGTGGGGTATGTGACTGGCTTTTCGCCGGTGAGTAGCCCGGTGGCGGCAACATGGCCGCTGCCGACCTCCCGCTCCAGTCGCTGCTCATCGAGCGGCAGCTTGCCTACCAGCTTCTGGGTCCCATCTATAGCGATCGGACAGCAACCTTCTGCCAGATGGTCCGAGAACTTCTTATCGCGTACTAAAGCCAAATACGCCACCTCTATGCCATCCACATCTATGCACTCAAGCAGCCGACATAGAATCACACCAGTGAATGCAGGGGAAGTCTGGAGCAGCTAGTAGGAAAAAACTGTAGAGAGTTCGATCTTGAGCTCGGGAAGGAGGAGGGAATCGAGGGTATCGTTTTCCCCGAAGCTTCGAGAGAGGGAGTACCGCCCTTCTGTTAGGGAATATATCTCTACCCTCTTTTCTCCGGGATCGACGATCCAGTATTTCCGCACGCCGAACAGGGCATAGAGCTTTTTCTTCTTTATCAGATCCATATAGGCGGTAGTTTCGGACAGGATCTCCACCACTAGGTCGGGCGCTCCCTGAACGTTTTTCGTACCGATAATCTTTTCATTTTTCTTGAATATAAACAGGATATCGGGCTGAAATACGTTCTCGTCATCCAGGTGTATATCAAAGGGGGCATAAAATAGCTTGCCGCTTCCCTTCGCCCTGATGAATCGTTCCAATTCATACCCAATA
>SDBV01005586.1_pt1 | contig 17699 bp, 13 predicted proteins | sample 2277081 | NCBI WGS metagenome assembly SDBV01 (sample SAMN10402039, study PRJNA504765) | marine sediment metagenome | isolation source: marine sediment core GS10_PC15, 223 cmbsf | place: Arctic Ocean: Southern Knipovich Ridge | collected 2010 | reverse complement strand
ATCTTACAAAAATCCAACCGATGTCTCAACCCCTCCTTGGTACAATAAAGAAATATTTATAAAATTAAATGAGTCAACTGAGAATAGAGATTTTAATAATCGCCATCCATATCCATATATTACCATCCAGGTTATCTTCGATAGAGCAACAAAACAAAAAGTTACCTATAGCTGGGAAAAAGCTCATAGAGGATATTTGCAGTAGTAAAAAAATGTAATTTTAGGCAAAATAGAACCCTCTTTTGAGCCGATGTGGCGGAATTGGTAGACGCGATAGATTCAAAATCTATTTCTGCTTGCAGAGTGCTGGTTCGATTCCAGTCATCGGCAATACGTCTTTAACTCTTTTCAACAAATTTCTTTTTTTAATTTTTAAGATAAATTACTCTTTTTTGAAAGGCCATATTAGAATATGCAAAAACTTCATTCGAAAAAAAAACTCAAATTTATCATCAATCCCAAATCTGGCACAAAGTGCAAAAAGAAGATAGAAAAGCTTATTATTAAATATATTGATCGATCGAAATATGATTTTGATATTTGCTATACTAAAGCGCCTAAGCATGCAACGACTTTAAGTGATGAGGCCACTAAATTGAAATATGATCTTGTGGTAGCTGTTGGTGGAGATGGAACAATTAATGAAATCTCAAAAGCTTTAATTGGTAAAGAGACCTGTTTAGGAATTATCCCGATGGGTTCAGGTAATGGTCTTGCATCGCATCTAAAAATTCCTAAAAAGGCTAAAAAAGCTATTGAGATTATCAATAATTTTAAGTTCAAATTAATAGATACTCTTCAAATCAATGATCATCCCTTTTTAGCAATGGTGGGAATTGGTTTTGATGCCCATGTAGCTCACGCTTTTTCTAAATTAAAAAAAAGAGGCTTTTTATCATACGCTAGTATAGTTATCAAAGATGCTTTTTTTTATAAATCTAAAATCTTTGAACTTTTTTTAGATGGAAAAAAATATATAAAAAAAGGTTTTTTGTTTAGCTTTGCCAACATTTCACAATATGGCAATAATATTATTATCTCGCCACATGCTAAAATAGATGATGGTTTTTTTCGAGTAACTCTTTTAAAAAGACCTGCGTTTTTGAGAAGTTTTTCAACCTTTTTACAACTCAGAAATAAAACAATTTATAAATCAAAATATTTTGAATCTATCAAGGTAAAAGAGGCGATTATCAAACAAAAAAATATAGTAGCTCATATAGACGGAGAGCCTGTTTTTTTTGAAAATGGAATTAAAATAAAAGTCTTTGAAAAACCACTTAAAATAATAGTGCCTTAAATATTGTCGATATTTATTGAATTTTTTTAAGCAGAATAATAATGAATTTATTGCTTTAACAAAAGAGTTAAAATTAACTCTTTTGTTAAAGTAGGTAATTGATAGATGTTTTAAAAATAAGCTTTTATTTAAAGCTCTTTTTAAATAAATAAAAAAAATACTTTTATAGTTTCCAACCTGGAGCTGGTTTCATTAAAAAGCAATTAGGATTAAAAAATGTTTTAAATCCAGGTGCATTAGAAGCCCCAATAATGAGTAAACTGGCAAAGGACACCCAAGTTGCAAAAATTAAAAGATCTGAAACATTATTATTATTTCTAAGTGATTTGCCTTTCTCAGTTAAAACAATACCTATTGCGCTAGAGAGCGCATTATTGGTATATCTATACAAATCATCTTTGCCGGTATCGAGTAGAGTTGTTTCTCTGGTCCAAGTATAGAGAGAATACAGTGAACCGAATAAAATTTTACCTAAAGCAACAAAGGTCATACCAACATTTAAAATGGAATCTGCTAAATAATTTACTTTAGCAGGAACGACAAATAACCAAGATTCTAAATATTTTTTATCTTTTAGAGCCTCTAAAGATAGTTTTGTATATTTTTTTGCATCTAAATAAAATATTGAATCTACATTACTTGTAGATGAAACTGAGCTAACACTTGTCATAAGAGACCCCCTCTTTTTTTTTAATGCAACATCATATGATTAAAAATTATTTAAATTCAAAATATTTTTTAAAATATTTTTTATGTAGGTTTAAAGCAAAGGCTTTAATGGACAAAAATGTATTTAGTTAATATAATAAATGTAATTAAATATAAAATTAACATGAATAAAGTATTATGGGTGATTTAAAAGTTATTTCAAGTGATAATTATTTAAATATCTTTTCTAAAAAAAGAGAGGCTGAGATAACCAAGACTCTTAACAATAATGCTTTGAGTGATGATCATCCATATATTAGATCTGATAGAAATACTTTAAAAGAGACAAACGTTAGCAAAGGGATTTTTCAAATTCTAAAAAAGAGCTATAATTTTATATATGCTAAAAATCCGGTGACTGAAAAAAGACAACTTTGGTTTGTGCCAGCTTTTTTTGAAAACTTTTTAGGTTACTGTATGTATAGCTCATATGTTAATGATCAAGGCGGGATTTCATTTAATAGTAATCGGCAGAATTTAATAAATAAAATTGGAACAAATCTTTCAAAACACACCTCTCGAAAACTTGATTATCAGTTTACTGTTATCAGATCAAGCCATCTCAATGCCTGGGCGCTTCCTTGGGGAAAAATTGCTATCTTTGAAGGTCTGGTTAAAGGAATTGAAAAAACTGAAATTAATGGATTTAAAGATCTTACTAAAGAAGATAAGATAGCAGCTGTATTATCGCATGAAATTGTGCATGCTGATGCTAGACATACAGCACGCAGGTTAGAGAAAATATTTGTTATAAATATACTTCTTGTAGCTTTAAGGGTTTATCTATTTGCCAAAGTTGTGATAGGAATCAAAGAGAGTAAAAATGATAGATTTAATAAACTTGAGGCTTATCAAGAGATTGATTTTATCGCAAATTATCTGCTTAATCTATGTGTGAAATTATATCTTTTAGCAACCTCTCGCAAACAAGAATTAGAGGCTGATAGATATGGGATGTATTTAATGAAAAAAGCTGGTTATAATCCAAAAGCAGCCCTTTGGCTTCAACATTTTTTTATCTCAAGACAGCTAGAATCTCCTAGATGGGCAGTCAAAATAAATGAGATTTTTAGTTCTCATCCAAGCTCTAAAGCTCGTTTAGATGCTAATCTAAAAACTTTAAATGAGATTGAGAGTAGATCTTAAAAATTTGTATATTTAATATTAAATATATTTAAATCTTTTAAAAAATTAGGACTTTTATTTTCATGTCAGCTAATAAAATGCATTCTTTATCGATGAAAGGTACAATTTATCTAGAAACCATCATGAATGGTGAAAAAGAATATGAAGGCAGAATCAATACTGAAAAATGCCAAAATATGAAAGTTGGTGAGCATTTAAAACTATTTGATAAAGAAGCTCTTTTTGGGATTATTTGTGAGATTACAAGTCTAGATGTTTTTGAGAGCTTTGATCAGATGCTTCAAAAAATTGGAGTTTTAAAATTGCTTGCACAACTTAAAGAGAAAAACCATTCACTTAATGAATTGTTGAAAGAAGGTGTAAAAATTTATCAGAACTTTCCAGGTTCTAAAAGAGTATCTGCTTTTGGTTGTGTGGCTATTGGAGTTAAATTTTTAAAAAAAATTAATACTTCTCAAGCTGATTGATCGGTCATTTTTTAAAGATATTATCAGATTTTTATCTTTTGCAAATTAATTTATAAACGTTTAAATTTTAACTTGACTGTGATAAGCAATTATATGTGCTGCGATTTAATTTTGTGCTAAAATTGTTTAAAAAAATTTAAAGATAAAAAACCGCTTTTGGGGGTAATAATGAGTAAAGAAAAAAAATCAATGGATGGAAATACAGCCGCTGCGCATATCGCATATGCCTTGAGTGAGGTCTGCTCTATTTACCCAATTACTCCTTCTAGTCCTATGGCTGAATCTATAGATGAGTGGGCATTTTCTGATAGAAGAAATATATTCGATAAACAAGTTGAAGTTGTCGAGATGCAATCTGAGGCTGGAGCTGCAGGCGCGATCCATGGAATTTTATCAGCAGGCGCGCTGGGCACTACCTTTACAGCCTCTCAAGGGCTTTTGCTCATGATTCCTAATATGTATAAGATAGCAGGGGAGTTGCTTCCAGCAGTATTTCATGTAGCTGCAAGAGCGCTTGCTGGAGAAGCCCTCTCTATTTTTGGAGATCAGCAAGATGTAATGGCTGCAAGAGCAACCGGGTTTTGTATGTTATCGTCTAATTCAGTTCAAGAAGCGATGGATTTAGCGCTCGTTGCGCATTTATCGGCTATTAAATCGAGCGTACCATTTTTACATTTTTTCGATGGATTTAGAACCTCTCATGAAATTCAAAAAATTGAAGTCATAGGTTATGAAGATATTAAATCTCTTGTGGATTTTGAGATGCTACAAGCTCATCGAGACAGAGCTTTAAATCCTCATAAACCATATGTCAAAGGTACAGCTCAAAATCCTGATATCTATTTTCAAGCAATGGAAGCTTTAAATCCTTTTCATTTAAATGTTCCAGCGATTGTTGAAGATCAGATGAACAAAGTCTATGAGTTAACAAAAAGAAGATATAATCTTTTTGATTATGTGGGAGTAGAAGATGCAGAGCGTATAATTATAGTTATGGGATCTGGCGCTGAGACGATAGAAGAGACAATTAATTATTTAAATAGCAAAGGTGAAAAAGTAGGGTTATTAAAGGTTAGACTTTTTAGACCATTTTCTAAAAAACACTTTTTAAAAGCTATTCCTAAAAGTGTTAAAAAAATAGCTGTTTTAGATAGAACAAAAGAGATGGGAGCAATAGGAGAGCCTCTATATTTAGATGTGTCGACTGTTTTAAAAGAAGAAGGTGATGATAGAATTGTTGTGGGTGGACGTTATGGTCTGGGTTCGAAAGAATTTACACCATCTTGTGTGAAAGCTGTCTTTGATAACTTAAATCTCAAAAGTCCCAAAAATCATTTTACTGTTGGCATTGTAGATGATGTAACTCATACATCATTAGAAATAAAAGATGAAATCAGAACTGAAAAACAAGATGTGGTTAGATGTAAATTTTATGGTGTCGGTGGTGATGGAACTGTTGGAGCAAATAAAGATGCTATAAAAATAATCGGCGATAATACAGATAAGTATGTTCAAGGTTATTTTGCTTATGATTCAAAAAAATCATCTGGCTTTACGATCTCTCATTTAAGGTTTGGAGATAACCCCATTCAATCAACTTATCAATTAATTGAAGCCGATTACATAGCTTGCCATCATCCGGCATATGTTGATAAATATGATGTTTTAAAAGGCATAAAAAAAGGCGGAATTTTTGTTTTAAACTGTCCTTATACTGAAGCGATGTTAGAAGATAAATTGCCATCAGAGATGAAAAGAAAAATAGCCTTAAATGAGGTAAAATTTTATATCATTGATGCTCATGGTCTCGCTAAAAAAGTCGGCTTGGGTCAAAGAATAAATATGGTTATGCAAACAGCCTTTTTTAAATTAGCGAAGGTTTTGCCAATCGATCAAGCGATAACTTTATTAAAAAATGCTATTGAAAAAACATACGCAAGAAAAGGGGCTGATGTTGTTGATATGAATAAAAAAGTCGTTGATATGGCGGCAAATGAATTAAAAGAGATCAAGTACCCATCTTCTTGGAAGGATATCCCTTTAGTGAAAAAAGAAATAGATACATCGAGACCTGAGTTTATAAGAGATATCGCTGATGTGATGGAAGCTCAAGAAGGGGATAGATTGCCGGTTAGTAAATTTAAACCTGGTGGAATATTTCCGATGGGCACTGCAGCCTATGAAAAAAGAGGCCTGGCATCGGAAGCCTCAACTTGGATAGAGAGTAATTGTATTCAATGTAACCAATGCTCTTTTGTCTGTCCACATGCGGCCATTAGACCATTTTTATTAACTGATGAAGAGGTTAAAAAAGCACCTGAAGGGTTGAAGGTTATAAAACCTTTTGGCGCTAAAATGGAAGGTCTCAATTACTGTATAGCTATTACTCCTTTAGATTGTACGGGCTGTAAAAATTGTGTAATTGTTTGTCCGGCAACGAAGGGTAAAGCTCTCGCTATGAAACCAATTGAAGAGGTAAAAGAAAAAGATGCTAAAATTTGGGATTATCTAATGACAATACCGACAAGATCGGGCGCTATGAATAAGTTTACTCTAAAAGGTTCTCAATTTGAAAAACCTCTTTTAGAATTTTCAGGAGCATGTGCTGGTTGTGGTGAAACGCCTTATGTAAAGCTTGCAACGCAACTTTTTGGTGATCGAATGATAATTGCTAATGCAACTGGTTGTTCATCTATTTGGGGAGGCTCAGCACCATCTATGGTCTATACAACAAATGATAAAGGCTATGGTCCTGCTTGGGCGAATTCTCTTTTTGAGGATAATGCGGAATTTGGTTTTGGAATATATCTCGGTCAAAGATACAGAAGAGAAAGGGTGCAATCTTTGATTCAAAAAGCCTTAAAAGAAAACGTATCAAATGAACTAAAGGAGCTATTTACTAATTGGATTGAAAACTTTGATAACGGTGAGATGAGCGCGGATCTTTATGAGAAAATAAATCCAATTTTAGAAAAAGAAAAAGATAAAACCCAAAATCTTAAAAATATATATATCGCAAAAGACTTAATTGTAAAACCCGCTATTTGGATTGTTGGAGGTGATGGTTGGGCATATGATATCGGATATGGAGGCCTAGATCATGTGCTTGCTCTTGGTGAAGATGTAAATATATTAGTTGTGGATACCGAGCTTTATTCCAACACGGGTATGCAATCTTCTAAAGCAACTCCTATGGGATCATTAGCCAAGTTTGCCGCCTCTGGCAAAAGAACTCAGAAAAAAGATTTGGGTTTGATGGCCATGGTTTATGGCAATGTCTATGTAGCCTCGATTTCGATGGGATCTGATAAAAATGGAGCTCTAAAAGCGATGAGGGAAGCTGAATCTTTTAAAGGCCCTTCACTTGTTATTGCTTATGCGCCATGTATTGGTCATGGCTTAAAAGGTGGTTTGGCGGGTTCTCAAAATGAAGAAGATGAAGCTGTCAAATCAGGGTATTGGTTTACTTATAGATTCGATCCTCGATTAAAAGAGCAAAATAAAAATCCATTTATTTTAGATTGTAAAGAACCTGTTATGGACATAGATAGCTTTATCTCTAAACAAATGAGATATGAGTATCTCAAGAAAAAACACCCAGATATTGCTGATGCTTTATTTAAGAATCTAAAAGAAGGTTTAAAAGAAAAGCTAAAACTCTATCAAAGTATGGCTCAGAAAAAAGAGAGTTAATTTAGGTTTTAAGAAGGAGTGCCTTCGAGCTCTTTTTCCGGTTTTGTAGCAAGTGTTTTTGCCTCGAACTGCTTAGATAGCCTGTTGATCGCTATTATCCAAACAGGGAAGATTAAGATTATGACACCAAAGGTAAAGGGTGATGCTCCTATTGGAGTTATAAAAACCATAAAAAGTATTTGCATAATCAAAGAGCTGCCTGACTTTCCAAGTCTTGATCCAATACCATCGATAGCAGATTTTCCTTGAAGCTTTTCTTCAGCGCTAAGAGGAATGAAGGCCATTTCTTTAGTATCATCAAAAACAGTGTACTTTAAAGATCTTGAAAATATTTCTTGAATAGAGCCAAAAAGAACGGCTAAAACAAGAGGAGATAAACCAAAAATTGTGATAGCTACATTAGAGCTTTCAGCAAACTTTTTTATAAAGATAAAATAGAAAAATCCAAAACCAGAAATTATCAAGGCAATCGGAGTTACCAATGCGGTTACTTTCCAGCCCAGACGCCTGATTAGATTACCAGATATAAAAAATGAAGATATTACAGCTATTACGCCTGTGATTAAAGTTATTTTACTTGTAAAGGCTGTAAAGGTAGAAGAAGTTGGATATAGCTCTTTTACTTGAGATTTCCAGAGCACTTCAATTAAGTTTATTAATATATTATAACAAAGAACCATCAAGGTGATATATAAAACATATTTTGATTTGACCGCATATAAAATACTTTTGACAAAAGAAATTTTTTGTTTTCCACCTTTTTTGCTATCTCCACCCATCAAATATCTTTGAGGGTATTCATAGACATGTAAATATCTATAGATAACCATTATCGCAAGGCCGCTTGCCAGTGCTATCAAAATAAAGATTAATAGAGTTTGATCCCAAGCAGTTTTAGCTCCGCAAAGCTTTGATAAATAATGAACTGATGCATCACTACCCATAGCTTTTGCAGCAAGAAATTGCCCTAAAAAGCCGCAAACGATCCCAGCTGAATTTCTAGCAACTCCAAAAAAAGCATAATACCTTTTAGCTTGATCGATAGATAGAACATCGACAATAAAAATCCATAAAAGCAAAGATAGCATGATAGTTGACCACGCTTCTGCCATTATATAAAAGAGTGAAAAATGCCAATATCTAATAATTGAAATAAAACCTTTAAATCCAGCGGGCAGGCGGGTAGATAACATGTCAGCTGTAGAGTTTAAATTATACGAGTCTATATTGGGATAGATCGCAAATATAAAAAATGCAAAGAAGGTTAAAAACACCCCCATTATGATATAAAAAATATTTTCTCGATTGCATTTGGCAGATAGTTTGGTAAATAAAAATGTTATAATTATAGCTGATGGTAGGATGGCCCAGACCTTTAAAAAAGGTATAGTTTCTGCGCCAGAGTGAGGAGCTGTGATGATAAGAGTGTCTTTTAATATTTTAAAAACGTGATAATTAAAGGCGACTAAAAAGAATAAAAATAACATTGGCACGAATCTTGAAAGCTCAGCTTTCCGAATCGGCCAGAAAAGAGATCGAATTTTACCAAAATCCGATGACATTTTTAATACCCTGTCTTTTTTAAATGACTTTTGGGATTAATAACAGTCCCCCTTGGATGAAATGGTTTTATTTTGCTGTTATAAAGATTAACTGTGTTTATATTATTGGTCAATAATAAAAACTATTTTAATTATAATATATTTTTTAGTATTGAAAATATATAGAGCAACAAGCTAATATATTGTACGGTAATATTAGCAACCTCAAAAGGAGGAGGGAAGTATTATGAAAGCTTTCTTCAAAAAACTCGAAAAAGTTTGGGTTGTTATATTAAATAGTTCACTTATATTTTTTTCTTCTTATTTCATCTATCATTCTGAAAAATTTCAAGAAAAGATATCACCTAAAAAATTTTGGGAACGTAAAATCAATACTTTAAGTACTGAATTAAAAAAAGATGATATTAGAATAAAATCTTTAAAACTAGATTTAGAAAAAGAGATATCACTTGCTACTTATAATGAAGAGATGGCAGAAATAAAAGCTCAAAGAGAAGATCTAGATGCAAATGATATTTATAACGAAATGGAAAATGAGCATATTCAAAAACTTTCTCGTATAAAAGATGAAATTGATGAAATAAGTAAAGATGAAGAAAAAGTAAAAAATAATCTTGAAAAAGCTCTCTGCCACATAAACTTATTAAAATAAATTATTGAGTTAGATCCTCAAAAATTTCTAAGATTTTATCATCAATATTTGTATCATCAATATTTTGAAAATCTTCAATATCAAATCTAGGATGTTTTGTTGAATTTTTAATTTTACCGTGAAAGCTCATTTGATTATTGGTTATAAGCAGTTCATTTGGATCAAAATTCCCTCTTTGGTTGGCAGAGAGAATATAATCTTTTCTGTTTTTATCAAAAATAGATCTGCCATCAAAAAAGATATCTAGATTTTCATCTGGCATAATCTCTGAAAATATAGTTGGAAAGATATCGATATGAGTGGTTACTTCATTAAATTTTTTTTCATTATTTATTAGCTTATAAATAAGGGGTATCCTCAATTGATAATCATTTAGATGACAGGCGTGAAAAATAGAACCTTTTTCAAAAAATTCTTCCCCATGATCAGCGGTAAATACAATGATGCTATCTTTGTATAAATTGTTCTTTTTTAAAGAAGTGATAAATTTACCAAATAGAGAATCGATGTAATTGATCGCATTTTTATATCGGTTTTTAACAGGCTCTAAACCGCTTTTACTCATCGATAGGGCAAGATAGTTAATATTTTTAGCATATGGCTCAAATTTAGGCTTAAAACCATCGAGCCAGCTATATTCAGAGTGGGTTGAATCTAAAAATATGATAAAAACATTAGAATTATTATTTTCTTTATTTTTTAGAGTTTTTTTTAGCATTTTAATAGTTGTCATATCTCTGATGGCTGCGATAGGAGATAGAGCAGAAAAATCATTAAAATTATCAACTAGAGACTCATTTTTACCGAAAAGAAGTTTATCAAGATTGAAGAATTGGAGTTCAGCAGATGAGAATACATTTATTTTATAGCCTATCTTTTTTAGAATGTGCAATGGCAGAGAACCATGTTCTAAAGAGGTGCTAGCTTTGGACCAATAAATAGGATGATTAGAATGAAAAATAGAGTACCAAGATATATAGGTAGTATTAGAAGCTGAATATGAACTGTCAGAGCAGGTGTTTTCATTAGCAAATGAATAAATATTCGGCGCTATTTCATCTGTGATATAATCTTTTCTAAGAGCTTCTGTGACAAAAATAAAAATATTGGGTTTATGCTCAAGATGAAACTCTTTTTTATTTAACTCTTCAATTAGTTTTTTTTCATCTCTGATTGGTTTTAGGGGCGTTGATAAAAATATCTGTTTTTTATTGTGAGATAAAAAGTTAAAAGCTAAGGGAAGACGTTTTTGGTTTTTATAGATGTAATCGATATTTTTATATTTGCAAATAACATCGATAGATATCAAAGCTAAAACTAAATATAAAAAAGTGGTAAATAGATGCTTTTTTTTCACCTTCAAAGTGTTTTTTTGACAGAGCTTGTTAGTAATGTGATATAGATAAACACCTAAAAGAGGTAGAAGCGTGAGGGCTAAAGCAATTAATAAATACATAGTAAAATTTAGATTAATAGCTCTAAAGGTCACTAAAATATTTCTGAAACCACCTGATAAAAATAAATTTAAAACAAAGATTAAATTTTGATTTATTAAACTCAGTATTATGAAATTGGCCATGTAAGATAAAAGTAGAAAAAAACTAAAGCCGATAAATATATTTTTTAAAATTTTAGGCTTTATTGAGCTTTGAATGAATATTAAAGATAGCAACAAAGCTAAAGCTTGCAAGATGGAATATAGCGCAAATAAAGCATTAGTTTTAAAGGCTGTGCAAAAAGTTATTACAATCAAAAAAAGGGAATAGAATATATAGTTTATATTAAAAGATTTTTGAAAAAAGAGAGCAGTCTTCTCTTTTATTTTTGATATAAATGCATTTTTCATATCGTCTATATTTTTTCAGCTATGATAGTGTATTTTTTTTGTTTTTAACAAGAAGCTTTTTGTAGTATAATCAAAATAACGCTAAAAAAAGAGGTAAAGGATGAAAAAATTGATAATAAAACTTATTTCTTTAATGGTCATATCTTTTTCTTCATTTTCATGCACAGCATCTAACGATACAAAAAGTGAAATTCAAGTGAGTGAAATTGAAGTGGATAAGGAGTATAGCGTAGTAATCCTCGGCGGTGGCATCGGTGCTTTGACCTCTGGTATCTATCTTGCCAGAGCTGGCTATCAACCACTTATTATCGAAGGCGATCTACCCGGTGGATTAATTACTCAATCTCACTCAGTAGAAAATTGGCCGGGAGAGACTCAAATATCAGGTACAGATCTAGTTGATAAAATAAAAGAGCAGGCAAAAAAAAATGGCTGCATTTTTTTATCAAAAAAAGTTGTTGATATAGATTTTTCAAAAAAACCAACCATAATAACCCTTGAAGATTCATTTAGAAAGGATAAGGTAGAAAAAATCAAAGCAACATCTTGCGTTATTGCGATGGGCACTTCTTCGAATTACTTAAATATTCCAGGTGAAAAACTCTATTGGGGCAATGGGGTTTCTAATTGTGCAATATGCGATGGATCTTTTTATAAAGATAAGACTGTTGCCATAATCGGTGGTGGTGATGCTGCGGTAGTAGAAGCTAATTATCTATCTAAGCTTTGTAGAGAGGTCTATATTCTTGTTAGAAAAGATCAAATGAGAGCAAAAGATAAAGAAAAGATAAAAGCTTTAGAAAAAAGACAAAATGTTGAAGTGATATATAATACAAATGTTACGGAAATAAATGGCGATAACAATCAAGTAAGATCTGTTACTCTTGTTAATAATAAAAATAATGATAGATCTCAATTAGATGTTGATGGTGTGTTTTTAGCGATAGGATCGAAACCTAACTCTACGCTTTTTAAAAACAAGATCAAATTAGATACAGCAGGTTATATTAAAGTTGCCGATGATAAACAAACATCTGCTAAAGGTATTTTTGCAATAGGCGATATTATAGATCCAATTTATAAACAAGCAATCACTGCAGCTGGTGATGGTGCAAAAGCTGCGATTGCTGCTCAGAAGTATTTAGAGAATTTTGATGCTCCAAAACAAGTTATAAAATTTGCTAATGCAGCTGATATTGAGTCTCCTAGAGTTATTGAAATTAATAGCTATGAGCAGTTCGAAAAAGAAATTAAATCTGGAGTGCCAGTTATTATTGATTTTTATGCTTCTTGGTGTGGACCTTGTAAAAGAATTGCGCCAATGCTTGAAGATAAAGCTAAAATTTTATCTGGCAAAGTTAAGATTTTGAAAGTTAACGTTGAAAAGTTTCGAAATATTTCTTCAAAATATCAAATAACCGCTATGCCGACAATTATTGTTATCGATCAAAACTCTAACTATCTTTTTAAGAGAATGGGACCTGAGAGTATTTCAGATATTTTTAATTCTTTAGAAAAAATAAAAGATAAATCGCCGAGTGAAATTGATAAGTATTTAAAAAGCTTGAAATAATTATTTGTTAAAAAGGTTTTCTAAGGCCTCTTCAAAATATTTAATTCTTTCAGGATGAGAGGCTATATCTATTGGATTGCTATTAACATCTTTTAAAGAGATTATTTCTAGCGGCTGTTTTTTGAATAGTTCTTTTGTGTTTTTAAATCTAAAAGTTAATTTATCTTCTTTTGTATGAATAAAAAACTCTACTGGGGTTCTAGAACCGTTATATCTAGTGGTTACTGTAAATGGAAGTATAGGTTTCTCAAAGATTGATTCACCGTTTAAAAGATCTGAAAATTGATTTTTTTCGAAGATATAATCAAAGATACTAGGCATTACATCGATATGAGATATTAAATCTCTTTTAGGGATATTTCTTTGATTTTTACCTAGTTTTAGATAGATGGGTACATTGGTTTGAGCAGATGATAAATGAGAAGCATGAAAAAGGCGTCCTTCTTCATAAAACTCTTCACCATGATCGCCTGTTATGATGATGATTGAATCATCGAATAGGTTTTTCTTTTTTAGAGTGTCAAAAAAAGATTGGATTAGAGAATCTACAAAATAAATAGAATTTTTATATCTATTTTTTATCAGATCAATTGTATCTTTTGAAGCATAGGATTTAAAAGATTCTATCTCAGCTATAGGTCTAAACTTGATATCAAAATCCTTAGGCCAGCTATATAAAAAATGAGTAGAGTCTAAAAAGGCAATATAGACATTTTGATCTTCTTCTAGAGTAGCTCTCATGGCAGAGAAAACCTCTTTATCTGAATCACAAGCCTCTTTAGGATAGTAGTGAGGAAAGAGTTTAAAATTCTCACAAAGATATTGATCTTCTCCAAAAAGAAGATCTTTCATCTTATAATATTTTAACTCAGGGGCTGAAAAGACATTTATTTTATAGCCCATCTTTTTTAAAATTTGGAGACTAATAGCACCAGATTTCCAATTTAAATCTTTATAATTTTTCCAATGATATGGGTAATTAGAATAAAAAAAAGAAAACCAGGATTGATGGGTTGCATTCGCGTTGGATAAAGATCTATCAAAACTGATATTGCTTTTTTTAAAAGATGAAAGATTGGGAGCAATATCATCTGTGATATAATCATTTCTAAGACTTTCTATTACAAAGATAAAGATATTTGGTTTTTTATTGGTAGATAGATTTTTTTGATTGATGAGAAGAAGAGTTTCTTTTTCATTTTTTGGACTTTTTAGAGCTACTTGAATAGAAGTTGTTAGAGTTTTAGGTTGAATAAATGTAAGTTTCCAAGGTAGTGATCTCGTATAGGCATTATATACATTTGGGAGGATCGAGCCAGAAGCTTTATAATCCCAAAAACAAATCGCAAGAGGAATGCATAAAAAAAGCTGAATTAAATGATCTTTAGCTAAAAAAAGCTTTCTTTTTTTAGCTAATTTATTAGTTAGTTTGTAAAAACCTATGCCTGCAAGCGGAAGTAATAAGATTAGTATGCCAAAAATAATCCAAGCAAAAAATGGAATTCCAGTGGTATGCAACATCTCAATAAAATTTTCTAAATCTTCATCTAAAGCAATACCCAGACCATCCCAAAAAGTTAGATCTAACATTTTAAAGACAGCCAAATCTATGATGTGACTTACTAAAAAAACAAAAATCAAACCGATAAAGATATTAAAAAAGATCTTCGGAAGATTTTTTTGAATTACCCAAGCCAAAAAAGCAAAAGCACATATTTCTAAAATCGACTGCGCGTAAGAATAGATTAGAAAAAAAGCTTTAGAATAACCGGAAGTCTCTTGGATCTCCAAAACACTTAGAGTTCCAACGATTATACTAATCACTAGCAAGATCCCAAAAAAAATATAATTTATATCTAAAGATTTTTTCTTGCTCATATTTTCTTTATATATAACCAAATATTTTATGCAAACAAATTTGAAATAGAGCTTTTAATCAAGATCATATTTGAAGAAGTTAAATAATAGGGATAGTAAACTGCTACCCACTTTAACTTTTTCAAAAGTAGCATTATAGTTATTTTTGCAATTTAAAAGAGCTCTATTGGCAGCTGGCTGAGCTATGTTCATTTCGCTTTGCGAGCGCTGAGTAACTCTTTTAGACCTTTCAGCAAGTTTTTTTAAACGATTTCTATCAAAGATTGAAGTTTGACCAATTTGTTTTTGAATCTTTTTTAGAATTGAATCTTGCTGATGTTGAAAATGGGTTATTTGATAAAGAGCTGTTTTTTGACAATTTTTATACTCTTTGTTGAGGTCCAAAAAAGGCTGTATTGAATAATATAAATATCCAAAACCAATTGAAGCTCCGATAGCAAGAGAACCAAAAGCTAAAGCTTTTTTATGATTGGCCCAAATATATTTGGTTCTTTCAATAAAACTTTTTTCATCATTTTTTGATTTAGAATTTATTGATTTTGATTTGAAAAAACCACCAATATTATGTGAAACATCTAAAAAAAGAGCTAAAGGCGATAAAATAATACAAAAAAAGATTTTTGTTATTTTTTTTAAAGTGTTTTTCTCTTCTTGAACAAACTCTTTTGCCAAACTAATCTCTGGCCAATATGTAGTTTTATCAGTTATAGAAAGTGTTTGTGACATTTTTAAAACCTTAAATAAATAGCTTGCAAAGATATTAAATTTTCTGATTAAAAACTATAAAATTGTTAATCATAAAAAAAACGATTCTGAAAATAAGTTTGTTTATTTTTTATTGACCAAAGAGGAGCGTCTATTTCTTGAAAAAATTTCTTATTGCATTCATCAATCGCCCAGTTTCTTTTATTAGATAATTCTTCATCGGCTTGTTCTAGGTCTTCGAAACTTGTGAATTTTTTAAAAGGGTTGTTCTCATCTACTAATGGATTTGCTCTTTGATTTTTATCAACTTCTTTGTAAAGATCCAGCATTTTAGTTTTTTCTGGAATAAAGCTTTCTTGAATGTCTCTAATACAAGTTTTTCTAGCTTCATATACTTTTGCAATTTTAACTAATTTATCTTCATATTCTTTGGCTAAATCAGCATGAGGTACTAGAGGCCTATTACGATAAAGAAAAACAAGAGCTGAGAGGGCAATACCGCCAGAAGCGGTTAAAAGAATTTTTCTTTTATGATTGGTCCAGAGACTTTTTATTTTTTGGGTTAAACTTTTTTTGCTTGGTTCTTTTTTTTTGGCAAGAGAGGCTTTTACATACAAAGAGAATCTACCCCAACAAAAGTTAGCTATTTTGTAAGTTAGATCCAAAACCAAAGCTAGAGGAAAAATAATAATGCTGGATAGAAGTTTAATGATTTTGAAAGTGGTATTTTTTTCATCCAAAATAAAGGTTTTGGTCCTAACGATTACCGGCCAATTTGTTTGGGTTGGGTTAGATGGTGTGTCAATTGCTGTTGTCATATATTTTAATAAATTTAAAAAAAATTATAAGATTTATAAAAAAAAAAATAATTAAATGCAATATACAATCCAAATATCTTGATCTCAAGCTTGAGACATTTATTTTAAATTTGTTATTTTCAAAGAGTTAATCTAAAAAGATTTTCTTTTATAAATTAGATAAAATTCGTATTATTTTAGCTTATTTTTTATGAGGTTTACATGAGATGGATTAAAGATTTTGAGCTTTTTTTATTTGATTTAGATGGGCTTTTGGTCAATACAGAAAATATTCACTATCAGGCGTACATAAATATGTTAAATAGACGTGGCTTTAAATTAGATTGGTCTTTTTTAAAGTTTTGTGAAGTTGCCCATTTTGATGATCAAAGTTTAAAAGAAGGCGTTTATGCAATTTTCCCTGATCTTTTAGAACAAGAACCTAACTGGGAGGTTTTAAGAGATGAAAAAAACAGAATCTATATAGATCTTTTAAGATCTTCTAAAATCGATTTATTACCAGGGGTAGGAAAGCTTTTGTTAGAGCTTGAAAAACAAAATATAAAAAGATGCGTAGTGACCAATTCTTCTAAACAAATGACTGATATGATGCAAGCTAAACAAAAAACTTTAAAAAGCATTCCCCATTGGATCACAAGAGAAGACTATTTACTTTCTAAACCTAATCCTGAGTGTTATCTAAGAGCGATTAGTTTATATGGCGAAAAAGGGGATAGAATTATAGGATTTGAAGACTCTCTCAGGGGTATTAAAGCTTTAGTTAGAACATCTGCCCAGCCGGTATTAATAGCATCTCTTATGAATCCAAAAGCTGATGCTTTTATTTCAAAAGAGGTATTGCATTTCAAATCTTTTGAGGATATCCCAATGAAAGGTATTATCTAAATTGAGATTAATACTCTACTCTATCTAAAAAAAGGCCTTGGGGCTCGGCTGGTTTAGAAGCTAATGTGCGATCTTTGGCTTTTATTATTTTTTCGATCATATCTATTGGCAGTTTTTTACTTTCAACATCTAGTAGAGTTCCTACAATATTCCTGACCATCTTATATAAAAATCCATCACCTTCAAACTCTATTATGATTTTATTTTTTTGCTCAATTACAGCAATTCTTTGAATAGTTCTTATTGGATTTTTTTTAGCTGAGCCTTCTAATTGTTTGTTTGCAAAGGATGTGAAATCGTGTTTTCCGATAAATAAGCTGCAAGCCTTTTTTAAAAGATTAATATCTAATTTTTTTTTGATTTGATAAGCATAAAACCTAGAAAAAGGATTTGGGGTAGGATCATGAGAGATATGATAAGAGTAAACTTTTGATTTGGCGGAAAACCTGGCATGAAATGATAAATC
>SDBV01005585.1_pt1 | contig 17701 bp, 16 predicted proteins | sample 2277081 | NCBI WGS metagenome assembly SDBV01 (sample SAMN10402039, study PRJNA504765) | marine sediment metagenome | isolation source: marine sediment core GS10_PC15, 223 cmbsf | place: Arctic Ocean: Southern Knipovich Ridge | collected 2010 | reverse complement strand
GAAAAAAATGATGATCTATTAATGTTAATTCATTTTTATGCGCAAAAAAATAAAATTGAAGAAATAGAGTCCTTAATTCCATTGCTAGATAATATTAATCCTGATTTTCAGAAACGTGCTAGCAGTTGTTTGAATTTAGAAAATTATAATGATAGATGCTGGAAAGATCAGGGAAACTTAATATTGATGAAATTATATTTTAAAATGAATTTACGAGAAAAAGCAGAGTTGCTATTTGATGAAATAGAAGATCAAAAAAAGAAAATACAAGCTTTTGCTCTAATGACGCAATTTTATATGAAAGCTAAACATCCTTTTTCTTTTGAATCGTCATTCAAAAGTGCATTTATAGAAGGAGTTTTCTTGGAAGCGCCTCATAATTATATGTTTTGGTTATGTTTAAGAAATTATGCACCAGAAATATATTATAATTTCATTGAGAGTTGTCTAAATGAAGGAGGGTCTTTAACTATGATAAAAAACGCCTTTGGCGCTGGAGGATTCTATGTAGATAGAAACACTAGTACATATGTAGAAGATTATTTACCTTATAATTTTGCTCAATCGATATATTTTATTAGGGATCAAAAATACTCAGAAATTGCAAATATAAAACTTTCTGAAAGATCGACTTTTGAGAAAATTATAAACACTCGTTTAATGGAAGAATATTATAACAATAATGATTGGGAAAATTTTGATAAATTGATTAAAGAATATGCTCCTTTTGAGAGTTGGTATCAGAATGATTGTAACCGTGATTATGATGAACGACAAGTCATAGCAATGCAAAGTTATTTAAACAGAGGTGATTATGAATCTGCTATTAATGCTATTAAGACTCCAGATTCTGATTATTTGAAATATGATCAACCTCTAACACGTGAAACAATGAAAATACTGATGTATTATATAGTGAAAAAAAACATCAAAGATAATAATGAGAAAAATTAATTTTTTGTTCTTATTTTTTATGATGTCTAATCTTTACTCTGTAGATTTTCCGATGTCTACAGGAAAAAGTGACTGTACTAATTGCCGATCTTTTGAGAAAAACAGCGAAGATAATCAGTCCGCTGTTTATATTTTTATGTCGTTTTCTGTACCAGAAAATACATGGTTAGAATTAGATAGAACACCTTCGCCTATAAATAAGATCTTTGTTATTAGGGGAATTCCAAATAATAGTTTTGAAGCATTTGGAAAGAAAATAGCGGCATTAAAAGATAAGGGATTTAGGGACTCTGTAGAGATTAACCCTGAATTGTTTCATAAATATGAAATTAAAAATATTCCGAGCTTTGTAGTAGCAAATGGAGGGAATTTTAATAAAGTCTCGGGAAATATTTCTTTGCAAACGGCTTTAGAAATAATTGAAAAGAAAGATTAAATGCACAAAATTCTAATAGAAATTCGTAGCTTTGAATCATTTTGCATATATATATTATATATAATCTAAGTCTTATATATGATATACCTAACTTGCTAGTTCAAAAAAGTAATAGCATAAGCGACAATAAATAATGCTATCTTGGTTTCAAAACCGTCATTTGAAACAGCCTGAATCCACCTAGGCATAAATTGAATGATACCACTTATAGCTGTTTCTACTCTTTTTCGATATTTTTTTAGCCAATATAGAAGTCTTTGATTTTCACGAATTTTCCACCAGTTATATAATCATATGTATAGCGAAATCTTATATTTAACCTGACATTCCGCTGATTACACAGCTATATTTAGCGGAATCTGGTTTTTATTTGACATTTCGCCAGTTATAATGTTATATTTAGCGAAAAGTTAAAAAAATGGGGCGACATGGGGAAAATTATTGGAAGGAAAGAAGAGATAAAAAAATTGCAAGCTTTAATTAATTCTACCCAAGCAGAATTATTAGCTATTTATGGGAGAAGAAGGGTTGGTAAAACATATTTAATAAGCGAATTTTTTAAAGATAAGGGGGTTTACTTTGAATTGACTGGGATTCCGAAAGGCAAAATGTCAGATCACCTCAGACGTTTCCCCATGGCTTTTCATGAAGCATTTTTATCGCCAGAGATTCTTCCTTATCCTAAGGATTGGACAGAGGCTTTTTCTTTATTGATTAAAAAATTAAAAAAAATTCCGGAAAAACGTAAAGTTATTTTCTTTTTTGACGAATTGCCTTGGTTAGCAACACCTCGATCTGATTTGCTTATTTCTCTGGAACATGCATGGAATCGTTATCTTTCTAGAAGAAAAAATTTTATAATGATTTTATGTGGATCTGCTGCGTCATGGATGATTAACAAAATTATTAATAATAAAGCGGGGCTTTATGGACGTTTAACCGAGAAAATACAACTTCAGCCCTTCTCTCTTTTAGAAACTGAAGATTATTTGAAAGCCAAAAACATTCAACTTGATAGGAAACAGATTGTGGAAATTTATATGGTAACGGGGGGAACTGCAAAATATTTAAATCACATTAAAAAAGGACTTTCATCTTCTCAAATTATTCAATCATTATGTTTTTCTCCTCAAGGATTTCTTGCTACTGAATATAAACTCTTATTTCAATCTCTTTTTGATAATGCTAAAATACATACAGATACACTCGAAGCACTTTCAGAATCAAAACATGGATTAACACTTGTCGAAATAATAAAAAAAACTAATATTAGTTCTGGCGGCCGTTTATCTAATATATTAAATGAATTGGAAAGTTCTGGATTTATACAATTTATTCCATTTTATAATAAACGTAAAAAAGAAGGGCATTATCGCATTATTGATGAATATTCTCTTTTTTATTTGGCTTGGATAAGACAAGCTTTGTTTAATCAAAACAGACCTATCAGTAATAATTATTGGCTAAATTTACATCGATCTCCAAAATTTTTAAATTGGGCCGGATATGCTTTTGAAACTATATGTTTAAAACATATTAATAGAATCATTGAAGCTTTAAAAATATCGATTGTTAGCAAAAGTGTTGCTTATTGGGCTTATCGACCAAGAAAAAAAGAAAAAACATCTGGAGCTCAAATTGATTTGATCATAGATAGATCAGATAATTGTATCAATTTATGCGAGATAAAATTTTCTGATAGTAGATTTGTTATTAAAAAAGACTATGCAGAAAAAATGAATCAAAAAAGAGAGGTCTTTCGATCTATAACAGAGACAAAGAAAACACTTTTCAATACGATAATAACATCTTATGGAGCAATTGAAAATGCAGCATATCATTCTTGTATTGATCAACAAGTAGATATTAATAGTCTTTTTATGTTTTAGCGCCAGTTTTATATTAATAAAAACGGCGGGATAAAATTAAAAAATCATTTTTGTTCCACCAGCGAAAATTTCAAATGCTTTAAAGCCGACTATGTATTCTGAAGAAAGTATTACAAATCAGGTGACTCACGAAGAATTATTTAAAGAGATTTAATTTTTTTGATGCAAAAAATTCTAATAGAAATTCGTAGCTTAAATCATTTTGCATATATAGGTTATATATAATCTAGTTCTTATATATGACATATGACATATATGGAAATTCCATATTGAATATATCATATAAAACACATTAGTTCTTTCTTATCAAAACTATTACTTGTTTAAAAAACCCCCGAATTAAAACTTTTTTGGACAAGTTTCTAAAGACATGTAAAATAGCATAGCTTTTATATCATCATAGTCAATTCGATATCGTGGAAAGAAATAACAAGCATCAGAAATCGCTCCTGTATGGGGCGTTCTTAAAAAGAACAAAGCTTTACTTGGCTGTCCAATCCTACAATATAAATCAATGCCAGCAATTATTAACAAAACTCTATCATGAATATTTGGAGCATTTGTAAATTGAATTGCTTCAATAAATAGACTTTCAAAGTCGCACAATGGATTATAATTAAAATTACCAGAATGAGGAAAGTCATCCCAACAATTAATATGATTATAACATTCTTCTATGGCTTTGGTTTGAATCACAGCATTAAAGTGCTTTCCATAGCTTTTTTTAGGTTTTTTATCATATAGTTCACTTGCTTTTACATATTCATTATTATTTATAAGTCTTATAGCTTCAATGTAATCATTCAAATCATTAGGATCTTCATAAATATCGAGCCTTTTAGGTGGATATAAATTTATATAATTAACTAGCTTTTGTGTTGAGTTGTTTTTCATTGTAGAAATTATATAATAATAGAAAATTTCTGGATAATCTTTGCTCAAGACATAAAAATACTCACATGGATGGTAAGGACGTTGATTATCAAATTGGATCATATAATTTTCAACCCACCTTATTTTGGATTCTTTTTTATTTTGAGTCTTAAAAAAAGTGTTTTTAAAAATAGTACATATTTCATCAGGTGTTTTTTCATAAGCATAAAAACGCATTAATTCTCCAAATGCTCGAAACATGAAAGCGTAATCGGTCATTAGAGAAAAAGTTTTTTGAACTTCTGATAAGTTATTGAGAGTGCCATATAATTTAATAAGTTCTAATAATGCACGATTCTTATAGCTTGTACTACAATATGTTGCTGGATACATATGTATCCATTGAGGTTGATATTCTCTTAGTTCAACTTCATCGTCGTCCATTAAATAGAGGAGCTCCAACATTTTTTCTAAATTTTCTTCTTGTCTATAACATTTAATAAGGTTGAGTAATGTTTTATTCTTAAGATCCAAATCCAAACTATTCAGACAGTCCTCCAGTTCATTAATAGAAAGTCTTTTCAATTCATTTAATTCATTAGCAATTAACAACAAATCTTCTAAGGAAGTAAATGAGTAGTGATGAAAAGCAAACAAATCGTTAAATGCGCTTGAAGGAAATTGTTTCGATAATTTGCTAAGACACTCATGCTTTGTTTTAAAGTTTTTATTTCCAAGATAATTCACTATTTTATAAAACACATCATCGACATATTCTTGAATTCTGTATAATGTAAATTCTTTTATCTGTTTATCTTTACTTAATAAAAGATCTGCATGCAGAGAATTCAAAAAAACCACAGAAAATAAGATGAATATTATTTTTTTGATCATATACTACCTCGTATCGTTAAAAAAAATATCAGAATGCTATTAAGCAAAATCTTGTAGTATTTTGTAAATAAAAAACTCAGAAAAAATTAGAATACATCATATATGAAATCAAAAATGTTCCGAGCGTTATTGTAACAACAGAAAAAAAATATTTACAAAAATCAAAAAAAATATTTTAATGATTAGGAAATTATAAAATAGAAAAAGCAATGACAGTTTCAGTTGATCATTATTTTGACCAAACTTTTAGGGGTGACGTGCTTGATCTTCTATCAAATCCGTTTGATAAAATTCCAAAGATAGCATCTAATATTTCTTCTTCTTATTTTAGCCGTTATAGTAGCTTTATTCCCGTGGGAATGCTCTGCGGTTATTTTATATCGCATGAATTTTTGAATTTATCATATCAAACTTCATTAATATCAGGGGTAATGCTTGCTATTCTATTGCCAGTTTACTTCTATGGCAGAACCTTAAAAACAACCTCTTCATTAAATTGGAGCGTTATCATAGACAAAAACAATTGGGCGGTAACTAGAGTAGGACAAGCAAGACAAAAAAAGTGTAATTGTAGGGGTCCACTTCACTGGGGAATTATCCTTGAAGGAGTAACAGTTAATAGAAAAGTAACTTATTATGCTCATTTTGTACAGAAAAAAGGGACAAAATTTGGTAAAGTGGAACTTGGTAACATATCTAAAATAAATGCTCCTAATGAACAAAAATCAACTAGCGCAATTACAGTTGAAAAGGCAGACGAAATACTATTTTATGTAGAAGAGCAGCGAGCTCAACAAAAAAAAGGAACTTATCAGACCTTTTCTTTAATAAATGGGTCCGGAATGAATTGTAAAGCTTGGACTGAAAGCATATATGAGAAAGTTACTTTATGGGATTAATAAAGGAAATTATTTAAGAGATTCTTGTAAAAGAATTTGGTTTTGACACGTGATAATACTTGACTTTTGTTTGAGTTAAAATTAAATTTTTAAGCAATTTTAAATAAGGAGATCAAGATGGCAATAATAGCACCAGTTGTAGGTATTGGAGTTGGTTGCGCTGCAGTATATTCTTGTGATAGAATTTTTCAAAAGATCGTGGAAAAAACAATAGCGGTTGGTTCTCTTTTTTTTGGCTATTGGGGAGGTAGTAATCTTCTCTCAAATGAATGTAAAAGAGATTCATCGAATTTTTTGTGTAATAAAATACATTATATACATGCCGCAGTAGCAATTGGCTGCGTTATAACCTTTTTTATTAAGCACTATCAAAAAAAGCGTACTACATGTGAAAGGCTTACGGATTATTGCGATGATAAAGCTTCATTTTGGGGTAAAGAACCCGAGAAAAAACCGAAAAAAGTGAAATAAAATTTCTTGAAATGATTCTGAAAGAAAACTTATACTTTTATTTAAATTTATGTTTGGAGAAATATTATGTCAATATTTGGTGTAAGTCAACACACAAGAGAACCAATAGTTCAAGCAAACCATGTCCAAAGAAGACATGCTAATGCGATAAACTCAAAGATTAGAAAAATAGCTTTTTGTGCCTTTGCCATTTATGCATTAGCAAGTTTGCCCGTTGCATTAGCAGCTAAAAAGAAAGATTGTGTTCAAAGTTGCATCGAAGACTATGGAGAAGGATTCACAGAAACATTTTTATGTTTCTTGTCCTGCCTCATATTTGGTTGATTCTGTTGGCATTTCTAGGAATACATTGTACAAAATCTTAAAAGAAGAGTCTCGTGTTATAACGGATATGGTTATAAGATTAGTAAAAGTTCTTAGAAGGGATTTCTCATTGACATTCTCTCTTAAGACTATTTTTTTTGTCTATGATTACTACAATGGGGTTAAAGCCAACGATGTATTCTGAGGAGATCATTACAAATCAAGTCACTCTTGAAAATTTATTTAAAGAAAATTGATTTTTTTGATGCAAAGATATTCCGAATAGTTATAGAGTCGTTTTTTAAATAATTTTTCATTTTAATTATGAATAAATTAAAATATTTATTATATATTTGTCTTTCTTCAATTAATTTATTTGCAAATAATTCAAGTTTTATTAATCCAATTACAGACGTATGCTGGGAATGTCTTTTTCCTATTACCATTTCAGGAGTAAATGTAACTCCTGATTCTAAAGATTTTTCTAAAAACAATTCATTTTATTGTTTTTGTGCAGGAACTCCTCCAAAAGCAGGAATTCCAATGACATTTTGGGAACCAGCAAAATTAGTAGACGTAACAAGACATGCATATAAACTAGTTGGTCTTGGAGGGATATCAGTTGGAGAGGAAAGTATAAAAAATAGAGGAAGCATAGGCTTAATCGGAAATGAAGGAGGCTCTCAAAACAGTTTCTACCATGTACACTGGTATCATTTTCCTGTATTAAAATTATTGGAACTATTCACGGATTTTCCATGTATTGAAAAAGAGTCTCTAGACATCTGTTATATGTCCGAATTAGATCCTCTTTGGAATGATGATCAATGGTCTTTCATTATTAATGCAGAAGCTGCTTTATTTAGCTCTCCCATAGCACAACTTGCCTGTATTGCGGATTGTTTAGCCGCCAACTTAAACAAACCTACTGATAAACTTTTTTGGTGCGGAGGATGCCAGGGGTCATTGTATCCTTTTACTGGAAGTATTTCTCATCATGAAGGTAGTTTGCAAGCAAGTTCACTTCTTGTAAACCGTATGATTGCCAAGTTGCATAGACAGGGTATGTTGAAAGGTTTTAGGGAGAACAAGTTCTGTGAACAAGAATTTATGCCAATAATTAAAAAATCTCTCTATAAAACCCAATTGGTTCATCCAACTCTACAGACAAAACCACCGTGTCATGCATTAGGAAGAAGCGATATGATTTGGGGGCTCGGAAAAAACTCTCCTTTTAAAGATGAAGATTTTGTTTATCTGATATGGGTAAAAAAACATTGTTGTTTAGATGCGATTAAACCTGCAATAAAAGCTTTGAGTGGAGGCAGTAAATGACATTACAATCCATTTTATTTGCATCCTACCTTGTTTTGGCTTCACAACAAGATGAAAGATTAAAAGAAGCCGGAAAACAAGGAGAACTATTCGGGGAAAAACAGGCAACAAAAGCTATGAAAGAAAATTCGGCCTTTTCCGCTAATGATCTACTTACAGAAAATCAAAATTTCGAAGATCTTGATATAGATGATTTAAAACAAAAAATGCTTCAGGGGATGATTCCGAATTCTGAAATAAAAGACTTTATTTCCAAAGATATTAATGGGAATATTCAAACGAATAAAAATTTCCATGAATCTGAAGCATTCATACAAACTTCCGAAGAGATTTCTAAAAAAAACAGTCATACTGATAAAAAGCCAAACAAGATTCCTTCTAATGATGAAATAAAATGTTATGAATCGGGAGAACCTTATCCATTAAGTTATGTAAGAGATTTGCAAGTCAGTCTAACTCATATTCCTAAAGTTGAAAAAATCGTAAAACATTGTAAAGGACACGAAAAAGAGCATAAAGGCAAAACTTTAGAGGAAATCCAAAACAAACTCATAAAAGATAGATCTGACATTTTACAATATAGTCCGGAAGTAGATAAAAAGATCTTTTCTTCTTATAAGGTTAAAGAAAAATACACCCATATTAATGATAGTAAGAATTGTGATAATTATTATGTTAACTCTCAAATTATTGAAGAGGAGAGATGGGTAGAAGGTCCTGATGAATGGCTTGCTCAAGATGAAAATCTATTAAAATTATCTCAAACACCTGATTGTACTTTTATTTCTTCAAGATGCATAGATAATGCTCATGAAAAAATAATAAACGGAAAAGCTATTCAAAGACAATGTTGGAAAGAGGAACTGAATTTTAGATATTTTCATCCTGAACAAAGAAGCTGTAATTTCTTGAAAGACTTGAAAGTTTCACTTATTCATAAAAAGTGTATTAAAGACACTCCATATGGGTGCGCAGTTTGGGAATTAACGTTCAAATTAGCGAATGAAAACAAAGATTTGGGAAATATTGCAGATATATCAACTTTCGCTGCAAATAGCACCTTAAATGAAGAAGATGAAAAGAAAAATAACTCCTTCGCTAAGGTTTTAAGTAAATTATTCATTTTAAAAGAAGTTAAAAGGGATTTGGAACAATCTGAAAAAGATGCCAAGGAAGCTTCTATTTTTGCAGGACAAAAACTTTCTTGTTCTAAAAATATATTGGAAAACGTTGTATATGATTGTTGTTTTTGTATGAAGGGACTAGCTGTAAAGGCTAACTTAGCTAAATGTTCAGCTGAAGAACTATCATTGGCAGAACGAAGGGAAAAGGGGCTTTGTCATTATGTTGGATATTACTCTGAAAAGCTTCTTGATATGTTATGGAAAAGTCGGGATATTCATGTGTTTTGTTGTTTTCCATCTAAACTAGCTAAAGTTTTACAGGAAGAAGGGCGAAAACAATTAGGAAAAAGTTGGGGGACAGCAAAAGAACCAATATGCGGGGGATTAAAAGTAGCAGAGATATCAAAACTTGACTTTTCAAAGCTGGATTTAAGTGAAATTTATGAAGATCTGGCACAAAAAGTACCTTTAAATTTAGAAGAGAGATTGGAGTCTTTTCAAAATAAATTAAAAATGAAAGTTGAAAAAGAAGGAGATAATCTTGGCAAGATTGATTCTACTAATCAGCATTATTAACCTATATCTTTTTGCTAACGAAGAAAAAGATCCAGAAGTTGAGTGGTTAGATCGAAAGGCAGAAGGATGGATTTGGTATGAAGATAAAAAAGAAGAGACCGAACCAGAAAAAAAAGAACCATCTCCAATAGTGGTTGAAGAAACTCAAGTAGATAAAGAAGAGCTTTCTGCAGTAAAAAAACTTGCAAAAATTAAAGAAGACATTGATGAAAAATTGGCAAAAGCAATATTGGAACCAAATGGTGAAAATGTGGAAGTATATATGAAAGCCCAGCAATACTTATCAAGAAAAGGGGAAGCTTTTGCAAAATCCTGGAATAAAGTATTGTTACTTCATCCTGAATTAGATAATACAGTAGTAAATCCAGTGTCTCAATATGGTATTGCCATATCAAAGAGAATTCAGCAGGAGCAAAAAGAACTTCATTTAAAAACATTAGGTAAAAAATACTTACTTCTATTCTTTTTTGATAGCAAATGTGATTTTGCTAAAAGCTTTGCTTCCATTGTACAAAATTTTAGTGATAAATACGGCTGGAAATTGATTGGAGTAAGTTTGGATGGGGGAACCATTGAAGGAATAACAAGTATCCCTAAAAAAAGCAAAATGACAGCAAGGTTCAATATAAAATTTTCGCCTGCTGTTATGATATTTGATCCAAAAATCGATGAAGCAAAACCAGTAGGATGGGGAATACTTACCCAAAGTCAATTAGAAGATAATATAGTTCAACAATTTGAAAAAAAGGAGTTTTAAAATGAAAAAAATACAAACAATATTAAGTATAGTTTTTACGGGAATCTGTCTTTCATCATACGCACAAATCTCAACAGATGAGATCAGTAGCTTTTTTGAAACAAAATCTGATCCAAAAGTTGTAAGATATCGTAAAATCTTAAAAGATGCAGGAGAACAATGTTTTATTCTGTATCTTTTCAATGGAGCAGACAAAAACTGTCAGGCTTTTGCTCCTATAGTGAATCAATTTTGCAATCGTTATGGATGGAAAGCTATTGGAATAACCCTGGATGGAAAAACCATTGAAGGATTCACTGATGCTAAAGAAGACAATGGTATTTCACAAAGTTTTGATATAAACTTCGCGCCTCCTGCAATAGCAATTGTAAACCCTGAAAAAAACGAATCGCAATTAATTAGTTGTGGCATGATTTCTTTAAATCAGTTGGAAGAAGGTATTATGAAGAAGTTTGAAAAAGAAATAACAAAATAAGAGGGTTTTATGTTTAAAAGATGGTTTTTTACATTTATTTTCTGTGTTTTTTTGATCGGAAATGTTCAGGGGTTAAATGTAGATAAAATTAAAAAAATCGCAAAGAATCTACAGCCAAAAGAGTCTCAAAGAGATGAACCTATAAACTATTCATGGAAAGAGATTTCCTTAAGTGATTATACTTTTTCAGTAGATAGTAGTAACAAAAAGAACTCCACTGAAAAGAGAGATTATACGGATGAAGATTTAAAAAAATTCATGATGAGTCTTAATAATAATCCCCAAAAAGTTGAAAGGTTTAAAAAATTAAAAAATGCAGGAAAAAAATATGCATTAATTTTAATTTTTGTTCCGGGAAATGACTTTTCTGATGAAACGACAAAACTTGTAACGGAGTTTTCGGATGAATATAATTGGAAAACTATAGGTATTATTCCATATAGATATAAAGAAGCTGATAAGCTTCCTTTTGACTTATGGAAAGATTGCGGAATAAGGGAAAAATTAAATGTAAATGATTTTCCTCCCATGCTAATAATGGCAAACCCCAAAAATGGTTCTTATAAAATACTATCAAAAAATTATTATTCTGATGGCAGATATCGTTCATATAAATCAATTGATGATTTGATATTAAAAGAATTGGAGTAAATTAAATGAAAATAATTAATTTTATTTTATTTTCTATTCTATTAACGAATATTGCCACCGCAAAAGATTCTCAAAAAGCTGATATGAATAGACATTTAGAAAAATTTCTTCTTAAGATGGGATATTCTGTAAACGAAGTAAAGGCAGCAATATATCATGATCAAAAAGCTGGATATGCTACTGGAGGAAGTATTTCATTACGCAATCAAGTATCTGATATTCAACCAATAAATATTCAAATGCCAAAATTTAATGGTGGTTGTGGAGGAATTGATATATACAAAGGAGCTTTTTCATTTTTGTCGGGACAAGAAATTATTGATACTTTAAAAAATATTGGGTCTAGTGCCATGGGCTATGCTTTTATGTTAGCTTTGGAAACAACTTCCCCTCAAATTGCTAATAATATTAAAACATTGCAAGGATGGGCAAATCAAATTAATTCCATTGGAATTAACAGTTGTGAAATGGGAACTCAAATAGTTGGGGCAATGTGGCCTAGCCATGAGAGAGCGAGTGAGTATATTTGTAATAACATTGGAACAAATACAGGAAAAGTAACGGATTTTATAAAAGCACGACACGATTGTAGTAATTCAAAAACTGCTGACAATATCACTAGTGAAAAAGACTATCTCGAAAATAATCAATTACCCAAAAACTATAATATTGCATGGGAAATAATAAAAAAATACCCAAATCCACAAGCAGACCCGCTACTTCCTTTTTTAATGATGACACTTACAGGAACTATTGTTTTTTCAGATCAGACAAAAAATAATATAATAAAACCTCCAAAAGCTTTAGAAGATGATTTTTTGGAAACTTTTTTAAATGGAGGAGAAATTTCAATATATAAATGTGAAGATCAAAATTCCGGTAAATGTCTTAGTGTAATAAATGATTTAATACATTTAAAAGAGGAAGAGTCTTTGTTAGGAAAAGTAAAAAAAATGGTGCTGGATATACAAGATCATATCATGAAAGATCTAGAATTAACTCCCGAATTACAAAGTTTTTTAAATATTTCAGATCTTCCTATTTTAAGACTTATTGCAACCCAAATGGCTTACTATCATGGAAAATGTTCAATAAATCATTTTCAGTGGGTAGATATCGTAGCAAGAGATTGGGTAGTTAAATATCTTCGAGACATGATTGAATTTTGTCAAAATACGGCAAATAGCATGAAATTAGCTCAAATGGACATAAAACCAGTACAGGAATATATCAACAATCTTAACAAAATTGAAAAGAAAATTCTTTATATGGAAAACAAAACGAAAGAACGTCAAGAAAGAGAAATGCTAACTCTTCAAAAACTAGATTGGTTGGAAGAAAAAATAAGAAGCAATTGGTGATTACATGGGATTTCATATAACTACGTACGGCGGATTAACTATACTGGAAAAAATTTTCCAAAGTATTGCAATGCTTACTAAAAATAGTTCAGGAAGTCTTTTACCTCCCATGATAATGATTGGAATGGGAGTGGGTTTTTTTTGGGCTGTTACACGAGCCTTTTTTACATCGAATATTGAACATGTCCTTGGAAAATATTTCTTCCCGGTATTGATCATGACATTTGTTTTATTTTTACCCACAGCAAGTGTACATATAGTTGATGTTACAAAAGTAGGGCAGGATGCTCAATTGGGAAAATATGCAAAAGTTGATAATGTTCCATATATTCTAGCATTTTTTGCCCAATCCATAAGTTCCCTGGGATATAAACTTACCACGGCTTTAGAAAAGGCAATGCATGTACCTAACGATCTCTCCTATAATCAAACGGGACAGCTTTTTGGAGCAGAAACTTCATTGGAAGCCTCACAATATGTGATAACAAATGCAGATCTAGCAAAAAACATGCGCAAATTTGTAAATCAATGTGTTGTTTATGATCTTCAAATGGGAAGATATAATCTTGAAGATTTGCAAAAGACAAATAATATATATCATTTTTTAGAAAATCACACATCAAAAGTTCTTGGAATGAATTTCATCCCAATAAACAAAGGGAAAAACGATATCACTGAATCTGATACCAAACTAAAAAATAACTCGTTTTTTTGTTCCTGTAAAAGATCTTTGGAAGAGATGCACCCTTTTTTTATAAATGAAAGGGATTATTATCTAAAACATTCAATTCTTAAAAATTTACCCATAACATTTAAAGCCTTAACAAATTTACATAAAGACTCTGAAAATTTAATAGGACAGCAATTAATGATTCAGGCTCTTTCAGAATCAGATCATCCTGTAGCAAATTTTGCAAAAACGAGAGCTTCCGTTCAACAGCGAGAAACGTATCATTTGGTAGGTTCTTTAGCTGCTAAAAGTTTGGTTGTTTTAAGGAATGTTTTTGAAGCTTTAATTTATGTTTCGTTTATTTTCATAATACCAATGCTTTTCTTACCTATGGGATTTAAATTATTAAATACCTGGGTGCAAATGGTATTATGGATACAATTATGGCCGCCTTTTTATGCGGTTTTAAATTATATTATGCAAATCATTGCGCAGAATCGAGCAGGAAATATCATAATGGGGCATGATGGACTAAATATTTTTACGTCTGTTGGTATCGAAAATCTACATGCTGACATGCTGGCTTTGGCAGGGTATTTATCTGCAAGCATTCCCTTTATTTCGTATTCCCTAATAAAAGGTGGAGTTTCTTCTTTCGTTCATTTAGCCACTTCAATGATGACTCCCGCTCATTCTGCCGCTTCCTCAGCTGCAATAGAGAAAATAACCGGAAATTATTCATATGCTAATGCAAGTTATGGAAATATGAATTATGGCAATTCTTCTTTATTACAAAGAAATCTGGCCCCATCATTTTCAGGAGGATATCATTCAGAAAGTTCATTAGACGGGACTAGTGTTTATGGAGGTTCAGAAGCATATTTCCAGCAAAGATCTTCAGGTTTGAGAACCTCTATGTTTTCTGATGAAACCATTCAAGATAGCTTGCAACAATCCAAACAAGAGTCTCAATCATTAGTTAATACAAACCAATCGCTTCGTCTAGAGGGGCTACAGGAACATGCTCGCAGTTTATCTGCAGTTTCACATCATGTAGCTCAAAATGCAAACTATAGTAAGGTTCTATCGCAAAGCGGGGAATATAGCATGCAAGACTCATCTCGTTATTTTGAAAACCTATCTGAAGAATTCAGTAACCAGCACGGTCTTTCTAAATCTTCCACAACAGATTTTTTCTATAAAATGGGAGCGAATGCTTCCTTAGGTCTCAAAATACCATTAACAGAGATAGGAGCTAATTTACATACAGAAGGGGGACATTCCCATCATTGGTCCAAATCCTTTAATGAAAGCGCGAATGAAATGAATAAAGTTGCTCAAGGGGAAGAGTTTCAAAAACATTTCCAAAATATGGAAAGATTTTCGCAAGCAAAAAATTATAATATTACTGATGATGAAGGTAATCGGTTGGCTCAAGAGCATAGTAATTCGAAAGAAAAATTATTCACTTATCAAAGCAGCTATCTTGATGCCCTTTCATCACTTGATCAAATTTCAAAAACAGAGTCTTATGTTAAAACTAACTCAGCTGCAATCAAATCTAATCTTACTCATGATTTTATTGGATGGGCTTCAGAAAAATATCAAAATGAAGGAGGATTTGAAAAAGTAAAATCGATTCTTTCAAAAAATGAGATGGATTTGGGGAAAAGAGAGCTCTTTCAGGAATTTAATGCTGAAATTATGCCCGCACGATTAAAAAATCTATATCAACCATCTTCTCTAAACACTAAATATGAAAAAAATTCTGGATGGATAAAAGAAATAATAGGGCATAAAGAAAATCCTCAAACTCCTAATAATATAGCTAGCATTCTAGATTTAGAGCATGGGACAGTGGAAAGAAAGGGCCGAAAAATAAAAGATTCTATTTCTTCGAACATAGGTACAGTCACACAAAATCAAAAAAATACTTCTGATGATGTGCATTCAAAAAATAAAAACATGAAAAAAACAATACACAAAAAAATAAAGTAACAATAATATTAAAAAGAAAAGTAAATAGATGGGAAAATAGGAAAGAAAGAAACGATCTCAGTATTCTTAACCAAGCTTTTGATCATCTTTCAAAAATACCTTTCTTAAGAAAAATAATGAGAATCATGTGGATAACTTCCACTGTTTACTTTAGAATAGCGATCATTTTTGAATGTATAGCAGTCTTTATGAAAAAAGTTCCTTTTAGGCCAGAATTAATTAAAAATATAATTTTATACCTAACTATTAATCCATTTTTTGCCATTATGTTTTATCACTGGGAAAAAAGAGAACTTGCTAAAAAAAATAATTCAATATAATACTGTATCAATTTAAAGTACGGGTTATTAATTTTTTAATAGGTCTAATGGAATCGTGTTTTATTGGTTGTTTTTTTAACAATCTCTCATATTGATCAATGCGTATAAAAAATCTAAAAAGCTAATAATGTGGTTAATAGTTATAGGATAAAAAATATGAAAAAAATGAGATTTGATTACATTACTCATCAAAATCAATTAACTTTTAATTTCAATAAATTAAGGAGGATTTTATGGCCGTTCCATTTTTAGCTGGAGCACTTACTATGCATCTTTTAACAGAAGATAAGAAGCCAAACATTATAGTAAATGTATCAGCTCCTTTAACTGAAGAACAAACTGATGTATATATGAATACTCAAGGATATAAAAATAATTTAGATATTAGAGCAAAATCTTTATTTCTATATATAGATAGAGATAATCATTATAAAACCAGACTTTTAACAATTAGAGAAACTAAAGAAAGAAAATATATTAATATAACCGATGCAAATAAATATATTAAAAAATTCAAAGAAGCTACTCCTAAATATGATAAAGTAACATTAATGACCGAAGGAATAGACGGATTACCTAAAAAGAAAATAGCAAGGCAAGTATCAATTGCTAATAAAGTTTGTTGCTATGTTTGTTGTATTCTTTGTATTCCATGTCAAATAACTGAAGATTGTGATAAAGAAACTGTTGAAGTAGATAATGGTCGTTCTGAAACAATTTTAACAAATGATTATTGGATTTTTTTAAATTCAACAAAAGTTTAAATTTATCCTTTAACATTTGAGTTTTTTAGTTGTATATTTCTAAGTCAAAAGACAAAAATATTTTCCAACAATAAAATAGGACTTCCTCATGCCTTTTTCAGATTCCATAACTCAAGGTGGCCAAACTTTTCTGCATAAACTTAGAATGGTTAAGCAAATTGCTCGTTTAGCTGTTATCATTGCATTGTTTTTTTCGACTATAACATTTTTTATCATGATGAAAATCACCACTCCTGACGGGGTTTTTAAAACAACAAGAGAATATTTAATCGCTAATTGGAAAATATGGACAGAAGGGGAAGGGGCTGTTCAAAAAATAACAGATAGATCTGGAACTTATACAATATCTTCCAAAAATTTATTAAATCTAAGTTTAACAAAAAAACATATTACCTATCTTCTAAAGCAACTTAAATTGGCTGGAATATCAACTGGTATTGTGTTTTTTCTTTCTTTAATATTAATTTTTTCCATTTGGTCAAGAAAGGGGAAGAAAGATAAGCAAAAATCTCATATTTCCGGCCAAAAAATTTGTTCATGGCGTAAACTTAGAAGAAGATTAATTTTAAGAAGAAAAGCTTCGAATATAAAAATCGGCAAACTTCCTCTTGTTAAAAACACAGAAACCAAACACATCTTTATCTCTGGTACAACTGGAAGTGGTAAAACAAATTGTTTTTATCATCTTTTATCCCAAGTGAGATCTTTGAATCAAAAAGCAATTATTGTAGATACTACAGGAGATTATGTATCTCGTTTTTATCGAGAAGGGAAGGATATTTTATTAAATCCTTTAGATAAAAGGGCTCAGCCTTGGCATCCATGGATCGAATGTACACAAAAGTATCACTTTCAAGAAATGGCTCGCAATTTTATACCAACAGATAATTCACACGATCCATTTTGGACAAATTCAGCACGTGTAGTTTTTGCATCAGCTTTAGAAAAAAT
>SDBV01005584.1_pt1 | contig 17708 bp, 18 predicted proteins | sample 2277081 | NCBI WGS metagenome assembly SDBV01 (sample SAMN10402039, study PRJNA504765) | marine sediment metagenome | isolation source: marine sediment core GS10_PC15, 223 cmbsf | place: Arctic Ocean: Southern Knipovich Ridge | collected 2010 | reverse complement strand
TCCTATCCTTAAAAAGTTGAATTGTAGATGGAAAATAGAAAGAACTTTTGCTTGGATCAAGAGAAAATATCGAAGAATCCAGACACGCTGGGAGAGAAAAATGTGTTATTGGGAGGGCTTTGTCTCTGTTGCTATGATTATGCTGTGGGTTGAGAGATTAGCGGGATAGATTCTTCAAATTTTAATTGAAAAAAAATCCTAAATGAAGTAAAATGATTGTAGTTTTAGTTAATTTGATTAAAAATCATAACATCTTCTTCTTAAAGGGGATAGTTGGAGGAAATTTATGAAACCAGAACCTACAAATTCTCGGCCATATGATGGAGCTGTTGCTGCCGCTGCTGTTGGTGGAGGAGCCCCGAGACGATCTCTCTTTCCTGGAATGGATCCGGGAGTGCTTGCTCATCTTATGAGTCTTTCAGCTAAGGATTTACAAGCTATTCAAGACGTTTTACGAGAGGAGTCAAGGGCCCATGATGCATCTACTACTGGAAGCTGGGTTGGTAGAGCTGCTTTTCCATTCCCAGACACTCCATCCTCAAGCTCTAGTACCACGGCTGCTTTTGGTACAGTTGATCCAAGACAATTTACTCATCTTATGAGTCTTTCAGCTAAGGATTTACAAGCTATTCAAGACGTTTTACGAGAGGAGTCAAGGGGCCCTGATGCATCTACTACTGATACTAAAAGCAGAGTTGGTAGAATTGCTGCTGTTATGAGTGTAAGTAGTTCTCCCCCTGTTACTCCCAAACAGGGAGGTGATGCAAAAAGCACCCCCTTAAGGTGTGGTAAAGAAGAAGCTTTAGCTTTGTTATCTGAACTCCCGACTGCTAATGGAGAAAGACAGCAAGAAATATTCCGAAAACTTAATGGCGTTTGACCATTTGAAGACGACGAAATAGTAGCAGGTGCAAATCCTACGCCTTCATTTTCAAGCTCTGGTGCTCCCACTATTTGCATAATTTCCCTACCCCCAAGTGAATATGTATAAGATGAAACATCTCTATTAAAAGCTATTGAATTATCAAATTTGAGTGAAGAAGAAAAGCGAGCACTAAGTGAGCATTTATCACAATCTTATAAGGGGTAAACCTTTTCATCCTAATTGATGGAAGGCAAGGTAGTATTTCAAGCACATCTTCGGAACGAATGCAGAAGGTATAAAAAAAACCTTAAGCTCAATGTAAATCTTTATTTTACTTGTAAATAAAAAGAAATTCGATACAATCAATCCAATTATGAAGGTTGATTTTAATCCTATCTTAAACTGTTGTAGAGCGCATTTTGATTGGAAAAAACCCCAAACAAAAGCCATCGCGCTTGTCTGCATTGCCCTTGTAGGCGCTGCTCTTTTGGTTATCAAAAGGGCGTTTTTCAGCAAAGACACAAGCTCTGTACCAGGAGGCTCCTCATCAATAATGTCTACATCATCTACAAGCTCTGTACCAGGAGGCTCCTCATCAATAATGTCTACATCAGCTACAAGTCCCACAAATAGCCGAAGCTTTTTGGCAGCTTGCTTGCAAGCATTAAATGAGCGCATAGAGAATTTTCAAACAAGCTATCAAATTCTTTGCAATCAATCTAATTGTGGAATTCTGAGTGGTGGAGCAGATGTAAATCCAGAAGCTTTTGCACGTCATTGCCAAAAAGCTATGAAAGTAAGAGACGATAGGATCCATCAACATCGCTATGGAAATGTCTTGTCGTTTGATGCAACAAATGTCTACAGAGAAGATCCATCTAAATATTATCCTGCAAATTATTTAACACAAATTGCAAAAGGAAATATCATTGCTTCTCAAGGCCCAGCAAATGGGCATTCTTTTGATTTTTTGCAGATGCTCATCGATGTCAATTGTAAGTTTCTTATTGTTGTTGCAAATGATTTGGATGGAAGAAAATACACACCTTATTTGGATCAAATTTTTGAAAAAGATGGCTCTATGATTCAAGTCGTAGTAGCTTATGAACTCGAAAGAGGTGAAAAAGAAGATGATCCAACAGCTCCCTACATTGTCCAAAGACAACTGACACTTGCAAAGGAATCGGCTCCCGTTAGTCTAGAAAATGAGGACGTAGAAAGACATACCTTGATGCAACACCAACTTGTCAATTGGCCAGACACTGAAAGTGTTGATTCAAAAATTTTGTATGATTTTGTAGTAAAAGTGATAAGTGAATATGATTTGTTTTGTGGGGATGGGGAGACTTTGGTAACGCATTGTAGCGCGGGTGTGGGATGTACAGGAGTTTTTGCCTATATATTTGGTGTAATTTGGGAATTTCAAAACCGTTTTGATGAAGGTGATTTTGCACATCCATTAACACAAGAACTTCTTGATGACTTCTTTTTGTCTATGCGAAGACCTGAGACAGGCAGATGGCCGATGATGGTCCAGACAGCTGATCAGTATAAGTGCGCTCTTGAAGTCATTCGAATGTACGTTCAAAGTCGAGCTTAACGTTTTTTAGTCCTTTCTTGAGATTTTTCGTTGTTTATGAAATAGTGAGTTTATGCATGCAAAAACCAAGATGATTTGCACAGTTGGTCCTAGTACAAGTTCAAAAAAAAGTCTAGAACAGTTGATCGATGCTGGAATGGATATTGCGCGCATCAATTTTTCTCATGGCAAACAAGATGAGCATCAAGCGGTGATTTTGGCCATTCAAGAATTAAGGAAAAAAACTACGCGGCCACTTGGGATTATGCTCGATACGAAGGGACCTGAAGTGCGTGTGGGCATTTTAGAAAAGCCCCTAGAACTTAAAAAAAAAGAGCGCTTTGAGCTTGTCGACCAAAAAGAGTATACAAAATCCAATCAAATTCCAGTTAGTCCGATCTCCTTTTTTCAAAAGTTGAAACTCGGAACAAGCATTTTGTTTGATGATGGATATATCACCACAAAAGTTGTCGATATTAAAAAGACAAGCGTGATTGTTGAGATTGAAAATCCAGGAAGTTTAAGTTCGCAAAAAGGCATCAATATTCCCAATGTGGATCTAGAATTGCCTTTCTTAACGCAAAAAGATCGATCTGATATTGAATTTGGTTGCAAATTGGGAGTGGAGTTTATTGCCGCGTCTTTTGTCAGCCGCAAAGAAGACATTTTGGAGCTACGCCGATTTTTAGATGAAATCAAATATCCAGACGTGCTCATTATTGCAAAGATAGAAAATACAAGTGGAATCAAGCATTTTGATGCAATTTTGTCTGCAAGCGATGGCATCATGTGTGCAAGAGGTGATCTTGGGGTGGAAGTAGAGCCTAGCATGGTGCCACAGCTGCAAAAAATGATGATTCAAAAATGCCATGTGGCGGCAAAGCCGATCATCATTGCCACACAAATGCTAGAATCTATGATTCACCATCCAAGAGCCACGAGAGCTGAGATTTCCGATGTGGCCAACGCGATCTATGAAGGCGCTTCTTGTTTGATGCTTTCTGGAGAAACTGCTGTGGGCAAATATCCCATTGAAGCGGCAAGTCTAATGAAAAAAGTGAGCTTAGAAATTGAACAAGATATCGATTATAAAATTGCTTTCCAAAACAATCGTGAAGTATCTCATGATATTGCTTCATGTACCACCAATGCAGTTGTAGAGTCGGCGTATGCGCTCAAAGCAAAAGCGATCTTTTCCTACGTGACATCTAGCTATACAGTACGCTTAATTGCACGTCTGCGTCCATCTATGCCTATTTTAGCACTTACAGATAATGCAAACACATACCACCAATTGTCTCTGATTTGGGGAGTTAGTGCGTTTTTATCCAATTCTTGCAAAACGCCCGATGATCTTTTGTGTGTTTTAGAAAAAAAAGCTTTGGAGTCAGACCTTGCCAACAAAGAGGATATTGTGGTTGTTGTTGCAGGTTTTCCATTTGGCATTGCAGGATCGACAAATATGTTGCTTATCCATCAAATTTCTTGAAAAAAAAGAATGTATTTTTGGATGCTGTTTCCTTATGACAACACTACCTAGCCAAGACGTTAAATATTCTTATCAAAGAAGACTTGTTGAAATGTTGGTGGATCCTAGGGCCTTAAATTTAGCAAAACTACTTGCAATGACGCAAGTTGAGATCCTTTCAGTGGAAATTGTTGAAGAGAATCCTTCTTTGCCTCAAAGGCTTTTGTTACAAAAAGATATTTCCGAAGTCATTACAAATTTTCGAGAAAAGTTAAAAACAACCAAAGTCACCGATCCTTATTTTAAAGATTGCTTTCAACCTTTTTGTAAAATGCAGCTCACAGCCCTGCATCTTTGTGCGATGGTAGATCACTTAGAATTTGCCACATTTTTAGTTAAAGAAATGAAAGTGGACATTGCCCCACCAGATTTAAGAGGTTGGACGCCTTTGCATCATGCAAGAGCACATAGACACCATCAAGTTGCAGAATATTTGTTTAGACACATGACAAAAGTTCAAAGACAACTTCAAACACGTTTTAGCGCCACAGCAGAAGATTTGACGCGCTTTTTGTCTAAAGATCGAGGTGTTGGGAAAAAAAGCGTCATGTTGCAACAAAAAAAAGAGGATGCTTTGGTTTCTATCACAGGAGCAGAATTTGAAGAAATTACAGGTATTCAATACTCGCGAGTGATGAAAATGTCTTTTGATACTCTTATGGAACGCTGGCTTTATGATGGTGATGATAATCGCTTTTCTACGCAAGCTCCTTATCTAGAATTTTATCGACATTTTGAAGAATTATATCGACAATATCGCCCGGATCCTACAGCTCTTTATATCGAAAGAGGCAAAAGAGCACTTTTTGTAGCCAAACCTATCAAAGCACATCAATGCATTGTGCCATTCATTGGGACTGTCGCCGAAGAAAGAGGGTTTCGAGTACTGATTGAACAGATGGGCAATGAAGCAGCGTTAATTACGCCTGGATTTCCCAACACGTACTGCGTACAAATAAGAAATCATGGTGGTTTGGGTAGACTTAATGTCGCAGTTGCTTCAGAAGACTTGTGCGTCGGCGATCAACTTTGCTATGAGTCATCAATGGATGATAAGCGTTTTGATAGGGTATATGATAATCCAAGACAAGAGGCGATGGAAGCCTATTTCAAGGAAAATGATCCTGTAGGGTTATTTAAAGCTAAGCAAAAAGAATTTCAAACAAAGAAAGGAAAGCAGACTGAACAAGATCTTTTAACTCAAGAGGAGTGGAAGGCAAAGCTTATGTATTTTTATAGAAATCCGGGTGCCATCGTCTCGCTATTTTTAAAGCGGATCATTGATATAGAAACTCTTTGTAACTGTACACCTAAAGCTGACGTGAATATTTTGAAATTTAAATTATCGCGCGGAAGAAAAGATTATTTAAGCTTAGCTGTAACTTTAAACATTAATTCCAACGCTCAGTATTTTGAAGAACTCGAAGGATTATTAGCTTTATTAAGAAATGTGCATAGAAAGTTTGAATCTCATGCAAAACTGTTTGATGTTGTGGCAAAATTCGTGTTAGAAAAAATGCAAGAAATAGAGATATGTTATGTTCTATATTTTTTAGAACTAATAGAAGGTACCTATTTTGAAAGATTGCAAAAAGAGCCAACAAAGACCATTGAAGAGGTATGGAGAATTGTATTTTTAAGAAGAAATATTAACAGACTTTTAAGAGAAGGGTGTCTTGATGAAACAGGGTGGGAAAAATTGCGTGTTATTAAAAGAGAACTGCCCTTTGCCACACAGCAACACATTTATGAAAAATTGATTGGGCACATTGCAGGATCGACCAATATTCCACTCAATATGCTCGCTATGAAAACGTTTGAGCCAGAAGATACTCAAAGTGAGAAGACAGACACATAGCTGCAGTTTTTGCTCTTAAAACATTTTGGTGTAGTTTAAAAGGCGTGTATTTTTTTAAGAGAAGCTCTTCTTCTTCTCTTGTAAATCCTCCTTCAGGTCCTACCCAAATTCCCATATCCTTTTTAGGTATGATTGTGCTTGTTTGAGATAAAGAGCCTACAACTCCATTTTGACAAAGTGCCATGGCATCTTTCAAAGATGGAATCACTTGGATTTCCAAAAATGTATTTCGATAAGATTGCTTGCAGCTATTTAGCACAATAGTATCTAAGCGATTGTGTTTTTGTTTTGATAATATTTGAATTTCAGAGTGTTTGGAAGGAAAAAAGACTACGCGATCGATGCCGATTTCTGTCACTTTTTCTATCAATTCTTCAATGGATTGAGGTTTTATTAGCGCTTGAAAAAGTGTGAGTGCATAGGCTTTTTTAGGGTCTTTTTTTTGGGAGAGGATTTTGAGCCTTGAATGGTTTTTTTCAATAGATTCGATTGTGGCGATAGCAGATAACCCTTTTCCATCAAACAACTCTATTTTGTGGTCTATTTTTTTACGCATGACGTGTTTTAGGTGGTGATGTTCTTCTTCTTCTAAAGAAGCTGTTTTGCCAACATTAGGAATATCTTTTAGAAAGTAACGTTTAGTCATACTGTATGAAATGGGTAAAAATAGTATCAAAATGGGTTAAAAAATCTTCTTTGGATCGCTTTTGCTGAATCGTTTTTCCAAAGACATAAGTTAACACAGCGAGTTTTTTGTAAAAACGTTTGAGCGCTTTAGAATTGGTAAAATCAAACACGAGTTTGTAAGAGTAGTCTTTTTTAAATAGATCTTGTATCGATTGATAGGCGATTTTTTTGGCGTTGATGTTAGGGATGATGTTTTTAGGGTGCATTACAGTGATAAAATGATGGGGATAGATGGTGTCAAAAAGGGTGATTTTTTTAGCAAAGATAGGATCGTCTGGAAGAATGATGAGCATGCTTTCATAGCGGTATTTTTTTTTCACGAAAATAGAGGTGGGCATTTTCCAACGGTTATGTACCCAGAGCCATTGCGATGGATTTTTTTTGACGGCGTTTTCAATGATAGCCAGAGCTTCATTCATCATGCGGTGAACTTCTTGCTTTAAGGGTTTTTTTTGGTTGGGGAAAATGGGCGCATGATATGTGATGGGTTGTTGCTTATCATCACGAAAAGAAGTGCCCACAATTAAAGGTTTATTGGTTTTGTAGGCTAAAAGAGCAGGTGCTGTTGTATTTGTGGCAACTCTACCTAAAAAGGGTTGTTTGTAGCTACTTTCTTGCAAGCCTTGATCTGCGACCATTCCCACACAAATTCCAGATTTTAGAGCCTTTGTAGCTATTGAAATAGCGTTTTTGGGCTCAGTCATTTTACCTCCTGTCGATTCTCTCAAAGAGGTGAGGCGTGCGTACAAATAAGGATTTTTAATAGGGCGACCGATGGCGATCGCTTGTGTTTTTGTACAAAGATCTAAAAAGGGAATTTCCCAATTTGCAAAATGGGAGGAGAAAAAGACAATAGAGCCGTATTGTTTTTTTACTGTGGGCAATACATCTGGATTGGTGACATGGATTAAGGATTGGAAGTTATTTTTTTTTGCAATATAGCCATATTCTAAGATGGTGAGGGCTAAATTTTGAAAGGACTCAAGAGCTGTTTTTTTTAGAGCTTTTTCATCTAAATTGAGGTCTTTTGCAAGACTTAGATTGCTGAGCGCTCTTTTTCGGAATTTGGGATAGGTATAATAAAGGAGCCATCCTAGTTTTTTACTCAAAGAATAGAGAAAAGAGTAGGGCAATAAGCTCAGAGCTCTAAGACACCAAAAAATGCTTTCTGCTGCGATGAATTGAACAACTTTCATTATTTTTTGTGTTGAATGACAACTTCATTATTTTCTAATTTTAGATCTAAAACAAGGGACTTTTGGGAAGCTGTGAAAAGTTGGATATAACGCATGTAGTTATAAAATTGGTATTTAAATAATCTTTTTTGACTTGCTTCAACAATATTGTGGTTATCAAGCTCTTCTAGCATAATTTTTTTCAAAAATTTCTTTTCAAGATCAGGGCGATTCACAAAACCAATAGTCCAATGGAGTGCAACTTGGTTTTTTTCATCATTTTCGAGATACACCAAAATGCATAAGTTGTTTCTACACACTTCAATAAAACGATTTGACACATTGGCAGCAAAAAGTGGAGTGTTTAGAAAATACAGGCCATTTTTTTTGATGACGAATTCATTGAGTTGAAGTTGGATGTTTGTAGGATTGATTTGTGTGTGATCTACATTCCCGAAAAAAAGAACCACTTGTACAGATTGCCCAAGAGGTAAAAGCTGTGCTCTTAAAAAACTCATTGTGAGATCGTTTGCGTCAGGATCATCAATTTCTATTTCAGAATAAGGCGCAAAGGGAAGGCGGATTTTTTTCCAACTCCTAGGAATGGCGAAAGAAATGAGCTCTTTTTGTTTCGATTTTTTTGATTCGATTTCATCCAATTCTTTTTTTGTGATTTTTGTTAAATCAAAGCTGACAGAGAGTCCTGTTTCTTTTAAGTGTTTTAGTTGTGTTTCAGTGCCTCTTACCGTTGCAAAGGTTTTTTTAGGGTAGGTGCCTGCATATTCATAACCAAAAGGGGGATCTCCGCTTGGATAGGAGATGAACACAGGGATTTTAGCGGTTTGAGTTAGGACAGGTAAAATATTGAATGGTTTGCTCTCGACGTTTGAGAGGGCTTTTGTTAAGTCCACATCTGAATTGGTTGAAGTGATATTATTGCGTGTAATCTGAACGGGCCATTTTTCGCTCGTTTGATTTTCTGCATTTAAAACCACTTCGAGTTGATCAGAAGATAAATTTTTTATCACATTACGCTTTCCGCTAAGAGTTAAAGAGATCGTTTTGGAAAGTAGACCATTGGGTTGCATGCCTTTAATTGTATAGTTTTCTGATAGATTCATCACACGTACTTGAACATTGGGGAATGTTTTGGTTGTTTTAATAGAATGATCGACAACAATCCATACAGTAACAGCAACGATCAGGGCCACAAGTTTTCGCTGCCAGTTTTCGACTAAAAAACGTTTTAATAAACTTTTCATTGACGAATCCACTCCCGAAATGTTTTTGACTTATGCGCGGGTTTTTGAGGATCAAAAACACTTCTTAAAATACCTTTAAAACGGTCTTGTTTTACATCGGGTGCAAGCACACCTTCTCTAGCAGTCGCGACGCGACCTGTTTCTTCAGAGACAATGATCACTTGTGCATCTGTAATTTCACTAATACCAAGGCCTGCTCGATGACGTGTTCCCATAATTTTTTTAAGTTGTTGTGTATTTTGAGAAAGAGGTAATATGCACGCTGCAGAAACAATCGTATTACTATTGATAATGACAGCACCATCATGCATTGGAGTCGATGTCATGAAAATAGATTCTAATAGCTCAGATGAAAATGCTGCATTTAGCTGCACGCCACCGCGTGCAAATTCATCCAAAGAATCTATATTTTGAATGATCACAATGCATCCAATGCGTTTTTCCGACATGCGATAGATAGAACTTGTAAGATTCTCTAAAAACGAATCAAAACCTCCCATTTCTCTTCTGCGCCGTCCTTTTAAATTAATTTTTGAAAGCGCAATGCGCAACTCTGGCTGGAAAATGATCAAAACAGCAAAGACAGCCACACTCACAATCACGTGGAGGATTTGATATAATACAGGTAATTCAAAGAGATAAGAGGCCCCATAAAGAATCAATAGAGCTAAAAAACCAATCACAAGATCCATAGAACGCGTATTCCAAAAAAAGGAAAGCAGATAGTTGAAAATGATCGTCATGATCGCAATTTCAATAAAAGGCGTAAAAACGTCAAAGCTCATGGACTCCATTATAGGTGTGTTTCGGTCATATTGACAAATCAAGAAATTCCTTGCAAGAAGGGAATACAATATTAACTAAGATTTTTGCCTAAACAGTTTGTTAGGTAACTGATGTTACGTGATAAATCCAATTTAGGGGAAGGGCGAAAGGAGTGAAATACAAGGATGACAACGAAGGCCAACTCTATGAGAGTTGGATGAGGAAGGCGGCGACGTAGATTATTCCTTGCAGCCTTCCTATGAGTTGGATTTAGTGCGTAAGGTCAGTAAATAATACTCATATGTATTGGGTCCAGGAAAGGAGCGTACCTGATACCAAGCTTGTATAGCATCTTTTCGCGAGCGTCCCTTTTCCTTGGAAAAAAAATCTCTAAAAAACTGATTGTATTCACAGGACTTTGAAATAGGTCTTTTGTGATTAGGATCTTTTTTTCTTTTGTGTTCTTTTTTCCATTCTTCGATCAGATCTCCATAAGTGAGTTTTTCTCCTACATTTTCCTTAATAAAACGCATCAAATGAACAGTAAAATGAAAATGGGATCCAAGATGTTTTTTAAAGAACATCCTGGTTTTAAGATCGTTCACATAGTTTTTTATATAAGTCGTTTTTTGAAGAGGGAGATCGCTATCGCGAAAAGTGCAACTTTTTGCCTTCAAAAATGTTTTTTTACCTGTGGATAAAAAAATATAGATGCGTTTTGTAAGTGCTTGTTTTAAGCCATTCTGTGCCAAGTTATTTTGACGACAAAAAGCTACAAGTTCTGATTTTTTGTAATAATAATTTTTAAAAGTCTCGCAATTGAGGAAGAGCGTTAGTTGAGGTCGCAAATTCATGTAATAACCATAAAAAGAAGAGTTTTTTAAATCCAAACAAAAAGGAGTTTATACAAAAAGATAAGCTGGAGTATACTCTGTCATTTGGAGAAAAGTATGAAAGGTGTGTTTTTAGATTCTGAAACGAATGGTTTAAATCCTAACAAGCATGCTATGGTTGAGCTTGCGTTCAAGATCGTAGATCTTACAAATGGTGAAGAATTATTTGAATATGAACGCATCATTAAACTCTCAAAGTCCTTATGGGAAAAAAGCGATGAAAGAAGCCTGAAAATCAATGGCCACACGCGAGAGTTGAACAATCAAGGACGCGAAAAGATGCAGGTAAGAGACGAGGTGATTGGCATTTTTAAAGAGTTTGAGATTGTCAAACAAAAAGCGGTGTTTATTTGCCAAAACCCTTCCTTTGATCGGTGCTTTTTTTCTCAAATTATTGAGCCTGAGACCCAAGAAGCTCTCAATTTTCCCTATCACTGGTTGGATTTAGCATCCATGTTTTTTGTCACTCAAATGCAAAAAGGCAAAGAAGATGCCAATATGCTACCTTGGAATTTGGGGCTTTCTAAAGATCAGATTGCTAAAGCCTACGGTTTGCCAGAAGAAAAAAAACCACACCACGCTATGCAAGGAGTTGAGCATTTGATCCAATGTTTTGAAAAGGTTATCAATTTACACCATGAGCTAAAATGCCGCTAACAAAAAAAAAACAACGTGAACTTGTTTTGCAAACACTTTTTGCAACGACATGCGTGCCCCTAGATGAATCCTTCGTAGCTTTTTTAATGGACATGCATAAAATCACAAAAAAACAGGCACATGGGGTTGAGACTCAAGTGAGTGCGATTCAAAAAAAGCAAACAATCATTGAGACATTGATCCAAAAGAGTGTTAAAGGATATGCCTTAAAAAGAATTACAAAAATAGAACTCTGCATTTTACAACTACTCATGTATGAGATTCTAGAAGAAAAATTGGATTTTGCAATTGCGGTTTCAGAAGGATTGAGATTGTGTAAAAAATATTCCAACCCAGAATCGATGCCTTTTGTTCATGCGATTTTGGATGCCATTAAAGCATATGTTTGAAGAAAATGTCGAAATTAAATCCGTTGTACACTTTAACATTGGTGGTTTGGCACGCTATTTTTGTGTTGTAAAAACCATCGAGGAAATGAAAAAGGCTGTCCAATTTGCTAAAGATAAAAAGGTAAAATATTTTATTCTTGGCAAAGGATCGAATCTTTTATTCGATGATTTGGGATTTTGTGGACTTGTCATTCAAAACAAAATCAAACATCTTCACATTGACAAAACAACAGTAAGAGTTGGAAGTGGATATTCTTTTGCTTATCTTGGAAAAAAACTGTCGCAAATGGGTTTAAGCGGCCTTGAGTTTGCAAGTGGGATTCCAGGAACGGTAGGAGGTGCTGTCTATATGAATGCAAGTGCAAACGTACAAGCAGTAGAAGATGTCTTATCAGCATGCACCGTCTTAATGCCTGATGGATCAATTGTGCAAAAAACCAACCAGGATTTGAGCTTTGGCTATCGTACATCGATTTTTCAAAAAAATGAGTGGGTGATTTTAGAGGTAACTTTTAAGCTTTGCAAGATGCAAAATGCAGCAAACATGCAAAAACAGCTCTTAGACAAAAGATTATCAACGCAGCCTTATCGCGCCAAGAGTGCAGGCTGTTGTTTTAAAAATCCTTCTCAAAAACTATCTGCGGGGCAACTGATCGAAGAGTGTGGCTTAAAAGGCTTTAGTATTGGAGATGCTATTATATCTAAAAAACATGCCAATTTTATTCTCAACAAAAACAACGCCTCATCAAAAGATGTCAAAAAACTGATCGAAACGGTGCAGAAGAAAGTCAAAGCGAAGAAGGGAGTGGATTTAGAGTTAGAAATAGAGGTGATCGATCATGTTTAGAGCCGATTTACACACGCACACCACATTTTCTGATGGAACCTGTGACCCCAAAGAACTCATTTTACTTGCCAAAGAAAAAGGATTAGATGGACTTGCGATCACAGATCATGATAATGTCGACGCCTTTTTTGAAGTTAAAACGTTTGCAAAAGATAAATTGCCCCTTTTGTGTGGAATAGAGCTTTCGTGTGAACATGTTTCAAAAAGTGTGCATGTATTAGGATATGGATTTGATCCTGATATAATGCGAGATTTTTGTGTGCATTTTCTTGAATTAAGAATGCAGCGCAATGAAAAAATCTGTCGCAATTTACAAAATGCAGGGTTTAAAATCTCGTTAGATGCTCTTAAAGGCAGCTACAAAAAAGCTCTGGGCAGACCTCAAATTGCCAATTATTTGGTGGAAACAAAGCAAATAAGCTCTTTTCAACAAGCATTTGTGCAATATATTGGCAATCATGCTTCTTGCTATGTCGAAGGATATCGCCTAAGCATTCAAGAAGCGATTGAAAAGATCCATTTGGCCAATGGTAAAGCGCTCATTGCTCATCCACATCTTCTTAAAGATCCGATACTTTTTAAAGAACTGATTGCCATGCCTTTTGATGGTATTGAAGCTTACTATGCCTCGTTTACCAAAAGTCAATGTCTACCTTTTTTAGAAGTGGCAAATCAAAAGCAGTGGATTGTCACAGGAGGCAGTGATTTTCATGGGAACATTAAATCAAATATGCTAGGTTCTTCTTTTACCAATGAAGAGACCTTTTCTGAGTTGTATGTTTGAGTTTTTCTATTCGCTCACCCGAAAAGACAAGAATGAAAAAGGACTTTTTGATGTATTGACGCTTGCCAAAAAACTCAGCGTGGACAGGGTCCCTTTTGAAATGGTGCATATTGCAGGTACCAATGGCAAAGGAAGTGTGGCGACCATGCTGCATGCAACTAGCACACATGCAGGTATATCTTCTGGATTATTTACCTCTCCACACATTACGCACCCCAAAGAAAGAATCAAAGTGGGAGATGAAGAGATTGAAGAGAATCAACTTTTATCTTTGGCAGAAAGTGTCTACGCGATAATAAAAAAGCAATCGCTAGACGTTGGCTTTTTTGGCATCATGTTGATGTGCGCGCTATGGTATTTTAAAGAAAAACATGTCGAAATAGCTTTTATTGAAGCGGGGATTGGGGGGCTTTTGGATAGTACCAATATCATCACATCGATGCTTTCTATCATTACGACGATCGGGGAAGATCACATAGATATTTTAGGAAGATCTGAAATTGAGATTGCAAAACAAAAGGCGGGCATTATTCGCTATAAAACACCTGTTGTATTGGGATCAAGTGCAAATAGAAAAGAGATCATTGAATTAGCACAAGCCAAGCTAGCACCCACGTTTATTGTACAAAGAGGTGCTAATTTTATCGAAGAGAACGAGAAGATTGCTAAAAAAGCATTAGATCTTCTTTCAACGCGTTTTTCTTTCACCATGGAAGATGTCCAAACGGGCCTACAAACAAAACCAAAAGCACGTTTTGAAAAGCTTGAAGATCAAATCTATCTTGATGCAGCGCATAATTTAGATGCCATCAAAGCTTTAGTCAAATTACTGCCCAAAACCCCTGTGTGTGTCTGTCTTTCTTTTTCTAAGGACAAGAATGCTTTTCAAATAGTGGAATTTTTAAAAACACGTGTAGAATCGCTTCATGTGTTTCATTTTGAGCATCCAAGAGCAATGAGCGCAAACACACTAAAAGCATTGATAAAAGATATCCCTAATGCCATCTATTTTTCTAACTTTGAAAAGGCTTTTGATAAAGCCAAACAAAAAGGAGCATTTATCCTCATTACAGGCTCTTTTTATTTCATGGATCAGTGCTTAAACAACGTTGTATCTAAAAACCCAATTTAATATACTTGTCGCTTCTGGGATATTAGCTCAGTTGGTTAGAGCGCCACGTTGACATCGTGGAGGTCAGCTGTTCGAGTCAGCTATATCCCATAATTTTAATGAGATAATTATGACTTTCTAGATATCTAAAAATGTAGTTAACTGACATTACGCACTACCTTCTATTTATATGAGGGCTGCAAGGAACAATCTACAGCGCAGCGTCCCTTGTTCAACTCTCATGGAGTTGAACTTCTGGGACTCTACTTATATCTTGTCCCTTTCGCTCCTCCTCTAAACAGAACTTACTGCGTAATATCAGTAATTAAAATTTGAAAAAGCTTATTTAAAATTGTCTTGCATTTGATGGGAAAAATCTATAGAATGATGTCCTGATATTGATAAAAAAAATTTGATCTATTGACCTGTGTTTTTAAATGGTGTATGTTAGAAAAATTAAATTTGAAGCTTGATAATAGAGGATAAGTGAGAGTAGATCGAAGAGTACGCAGAGAGAGAAGAAGAGAACATAGACTCAATATGGAGATCAGAGTGCCCCAAGTACGGGTGAGTGGTCCTGATGGAGAGTCTCTTGGGATTATGCTAACCAAAGATGCTTTGAGACTGGCGGATGAAAAAGGCCTTGATCTTGTGGAAATAGCACCGATGGCATCGCCGCCTGCATGTAAGATCATCGATTACGGAAAATTGCTTTACGAGAAAGCGAAAAAGGAAAAGGAATCGAAAAAATCCCAGCACCAGGTGAAAGTCAAAGAGGTAAAGTTTAAACCGACGATTGAAGAGCATGATTTTCAATTTAAACTGAAACATGCAAGAGAGTTTATAGAAAAGGGAAACAAGGTAAAATTGACATGTTTTTTCCGAGGACGTGAGATTTTACACCCCGAGCTTGGAAGACGCGTTGTAAAAAAAGCGATAGAAGAGCTTAAAGATATTTCACAAGTTGAGTCGTCTTCCCAGATGGGAAAAACACTCATTACTGTATTAGCGCCTTTTGCAAAGAAGAAAGGTGAAAAGAAAAAAAAGGAGTAGATGTGGCTGTTAAAATGAAAACCAACAAATCGGTAGCATCACGATTTAAGGTCACAAAAAGGAAAAAGTTAATTGGACAAAAAGCAAATAAACGTCACCTGCTGACAAAAAAAAGTGCCAATCGCAAGCGACGTTTAGGTAAACCTCAAAAATTAGAGGGTGCAATTGCTAAAAAATATAAAAAATTAATGAACGCATTATGAGGTTGATATGGTAAGAGTAACCAATGCTGTGAGCTCTAGAAGACGCAGAAAAAGGCTAAGGAAATTGGCAAAAGGATTTTTTGGGGACCGTCGCGATCATTTACGTTTGACAAAAGATGCTGTGATGAAAGCTCTTCATTACAACACACATCATAGAAAGCTGAAAAAAAGAGATTTTCGCACGCTTTGGATTGAACGTATCAATGTGGCTGCAAGAATCAATGGATTATCCTATAGCAAATTCATATATGGTTTAAAGAATTTAGAGAATGGATTGAATCGTAAAATGCTTGCTGAAATGGCTTTAAACGATCCTAAAGGTTTTGCGGTTATTGCAGAAGATGCAAAAAAAGCACTAAAATAGCTTATCTTTTAAGGCGAACATATGGATCTTGAAATTAAAGAACTCAAACAGTCTTTTTCCCACGCGCTAAAAAAAGCTAAAACACTAAAAGACTTTACAGATTTGAAAGTCAAATTCTTTGGTAAAAAAGGGCCCATTCAGGCCCTTTTTTTAATTCTAAAGGATATCCCACAAGACAAAAGACCTCTTGTTGGCAAAGAGCTCAACGATTTAAGGTCCCTTTTACAAGAAAAGCTGGATGTGAAACTCCAGGATCTAGAAGTTAAAGAAGCACTCAAGCAGATAAACCAAGAAAAGCTGGATGTGACGCTGCCATCGCGTAAAAAAATCATTGGAAACATGCATCCAATCAGCAAGTTTTTAGATCAAGTGCTCGACGTGTTTCAATCAATGGGTTTTTCTGTGCAAATTGGACCGGATATTGAGTCAGATTTTTACAATTTTGAGGCCTTGAACTTTGCGCCAGATCATCCCGCGCGTGATATGCAAGACACTTTTTACATTAATGATGAGTATCTTTTAAGAACACATACATCCAATGCGCAAGTGCGTTTTATGCAAACCCACACACCGCCATTCAAAATTTGTGTGCCAGGGAAGGCGTATCGCAATGAAGATATTTCTGTACGCTCACACGTATTGTTCCACCAAATCGAAGCTTTTTATGTCGATACTCATGTGAGTTTTCAAGATCTTTTGGCAACACTCAATGTCTTTTTTGAAAAATTATTTGGAGATGTTAAAGTTCGCTTTCGTCCCAGCTATTTCCCTTTCGTAGAGCCTGGACTCGAAGCTGATATCAGCTGTTTGATTTGCAACCAAAAAGGGTGTCGTATTTGCAAGCAGACAGGCTGGTTAGAAATTTTGGGAGCAGGACTGATCCATCCCAAAGTACTAGAAAATTCTGGCATCGATTCTGAAAAGTATTCCGGCTATGCCTGGGGCATGGGTGTCGAGCGCCTACTCATGATTCTAAATGGCATCCAAGATATCCGCCTCTTTTTAGAAAACGACATGCAATTTTTATCCCAATTTGCTTAAAACCATTGAAAATTTTTTATCATTCACATAAAATGGTGCTTGGAAGAGTGGCAGAGCGGCCGAATGCACCTGTCTTGAAAACAGACGACGGGCAACCGTCCGGGGGTTCGAATCCCTCCTCTTCCGAACTTATTAAAATGAAAGATTCAATTGTTATGTCTCATTATGATGCTGCTTGGCCTCTTTATTATGAAGAGGAAAGAAAATTGATCTTAAGCGCATTAGATCAATGGATAGAAAGTGTTGATCATGTTGGCAGTACTTCAATTGTAGGATTAGCAGGAAAACCGATCATTGATATCTTAATTGGCGTTAAATCTCTTGAAGATACAGATAAACAATGCATTCAAGGATTAGAGTCTATAGGTTATCAATATATAAAAAACTATGAAGAAAAAATGCCTGAGAGGCTTTTTTTCGTTAAATATAAAGATGGGAATCGTTTTGTTCACATTCATTTGAGTGAAAAAAATAGTGATTGCTGGAAAAGACATATCGCTTTTAGGGATTATCTTCGAAATAATCCTTTAATAGCCAAAGAATATGAAGAATTGAAAAAAAAATTATCTTTATGTTGTCAAAGTAGAGAAGAATATACTTTTGCTAAATCGGCATTTATTAAAGTAATTGAGAAAAAAGCATTACCA
>SDBV01005583.1_pt1 | contig 17709 bp, 5 predicted proteins | sample 2277081 | NCBI WGS metagenome assembly SDBV01 (sample SAMN10402039, study PRJNA504765) | marine sediment metagenome | isolation source: marine sediment core GS10_PC15, 223 cmbsf | place: Arctic Ocean: Southern Knipovich Ridge | collected 2010 | reverse complement strand
CTCTCCTTGAGCCACTGGCCGTCGATTTCCAGTTGCCAGCTTTCGTGGTTCATGACAACCTCTCGATCGATCTTCCCGCCGTTGTGGATGTTGACGCACAAGTCGATTTTTTCACCCGGTGCAATCGTGAACTTGGCTCGTGTGACGCGCATGATTACGCCTTCCACCGCCTCGCCCCAGGTGTATGCGTCGTTCCATCGGCCCGTGTCGCCCTTGCCGAAAACGACCTGCACGTCGGTGACCTTGCCGTCTTCCACCGCCGCTTTGGTTTGGATATACGTCCAGTCGGCGCCAAAGTGAACCACCCTGCCGTTGGGTTGCCACTCGCGGGTGCGGAGCTCGTAGTCCCCGGGCCCCAGGGTGCGGAACTCAAACGCCTCGCCGGCGCCAACGACCAACGACGGATTCCTGCCGAATCCCCAATTCTTATGCCATAGCATGACGCGGTACTTGGGCGAGGGGACCGTCGGATGCGCGTCGACCACCCGCCCTCGAATCGTGCCGTCGTATCTGGCGTTTGCATAAGCGAAGACATGCGGCAAGTCGTGCCTGCCGATCGAAACATCCTGGATATTCAACTTGACCAGCGACTGCCGCAGCGCGGTCAACTCCTTTTCTTCCGTCGAGGCAGTGTGGCGAATGGCGACCTGAAGCGTCGGCGACTTGTCGCGAAGCTCGCCCAGTCGATCGAGCAACGCCTCGCGGGTCAGGCGCTCTCGGCCTATCCAGAAGGACGGCCGCTCCTGAATTCCCACCGCGTTGATCAGATCGACGACCAGACGCTTGGATTCGCGATGACCTTCAGCTTGCCTTCCGACGATCTCGATGTCGACCGGATTGCTGACTAACCGAATCGGTGGCCGTTGCTTGGGAGGGTTCGTCTTATAGTCAGGCCGGTATGCCGCCCAGGCGAACCGAATCTGGTGTTTGCCTGGCTTCAGCTCAAGTGGTTGTTTGCTGTCAATGAGTCTCCAACTCTTCCGCTGTAGCGGAAGAACCAACGAGCGACTCTGCAGTTCCCCTTGGCGGGCCGACAGGTAGGCTTGGCCAACAAAACTTTGAACATCCCAGTACTCATGCCATTTGCCGTTTACCTCCAATTCACAACCGAACAGCAAACCGTTGGATAGCAGCAAGTCGGAGTCGTTTCGAGTACGAGCAGAGACATTGAGTTGCGGTGTCGAATTCAGATTCCACGTTGTTTGCGCAGTCTCAAGGCGACATTGCACTCCGTCGATAGCCTTTCCCCAGGCGTCGTCTTTTGAGTTCCGGTCTTTGTTGGTTGTCAACTGGAAGTCAACATCCTCTCGACCGTGCTTTACGCCTTTTTGCTCAGAAACATATCGAGAATCTCCGTCATTGACAAGGACGCGCTGGGCCACTTCAAATGGCGAAGCAAAGCGATACCGGCCCTTAGCGTCGGTCTTCGTATTGCTGCTGTACCGGTCTCCGCTGGTGGGATCTTTCCAGATGGCCAGCACGCTGCGGTTCGGCTGTGGCTTGCCCGCGTTGTCAAGAAACCGGCCGCCGAAAGAATACTTCTGCTCGAGCGACAACTCCACATGGACCGGTTTGCCTTTCTTCAGAGGCACGTCCTCGATTCTCATGTTCGGCTGGTTTGTCAAGGGAGTGGAGGTCGCGGCCACGTCGCACGGACCGTCGGGCAGGTTGCGAAAGCTGAACGCTCCCTGTTCGTCCGTCGTCGTGGACGGCATTTCGCCCCAATCCGCACTCCACGCTTCCGGCAACGCGGTGACGCGATACCCGACCGCCGGCTTGCCGTCGATGCCGATGACCCGGCCGGCGACGGAAACGGCCGCTTTCTTGGCCCGCAACCAGGCTTCGAACTTTTCGATCGCCCGCCTGTTACGTGACGTACCTGGCCCCCAGTTGTGAAGACTGTAGTTGAAAGTGCTGCCGGCCAGTTTGCTCATGGCTTGCATCACCGTGACTTCGTATTGGTCGGCGATTTGATCGCGCCTGAGCAACTCGATAATGACCGGTCCGGCGGCGAGGTCCTTCTGCTGGCAGAAACATCGCAGCGCGGCGAACCGTACTGATTCCTCCTTGTCGCTGAGCAACGGCAATAGCTTCCCGCGCACCGCTTCGAACGAGTCTTGGGGTAAATTCGAGGCGAATTGGGCCGCGGCACTGCGTAACCGGGTCTCTTTCTCGCTCGCCAATTCCACGGCCGGTTGGGCCAACTTCTCATCGGAGCACTCGTACAGCGCCCGGACCGCGCCGTAGCGAATCTCGGTATTCGACGATTTCAACAACTCCAGCAACAGCGGCTCGGCCGGCTCGCGATACAGCGGGCCTTGGAACAAACCGGCGCAACGAACCAGGAACTTGGGATCCTTTCCCACCTCTTCCAGCAAGGGACGCAAAATCGGTGGATCTCGCAGGAACAGGAGCGTTCGGAAGATCTCCTCGGGCGGATCGGCATCCTCGATATACATTGTCAGTAGCCGATCGGTAAACGCCCGCAAATCCAGCGCAAGGATCGTGGCGGCGGCTCGCTCGACGGATTGCGTCTGCTTGGACTTCAAGCCCGCCTCGATCAGCGCCGCCGTGGCGTCCGCGTGCTTCTTGAAGACTTCAATGGCGCGGGCTCGTGCGGCGACGTTCAGCCACAGGCCGATCTCGAGCTTGTCGGCGACCTGCTCGGGAGTCATCTCGGAAGCGGCGTCGGCAAGCTGCCCGGCCCACGTGGCGGTATTGCCGCCGGGGCCGTCGAAATTGCCCGGGTCGAGGATGTGCGGACGGGACACGCTTAACAGCCCTTCGACCATCAGATTCATGTATCGTGGGGCCAGGTCCTTGTAGAGCCGTGGCAGTTGCTTCGCCTGTTCAGGCATCGGCAGTCGAGCAAGGCGTTCGATGGCCAAGAACTGCTGGCGAGCATCGGCGTCCATTGGCCGAGCGCCCTTGGGGGGCCGGGCAGCGACGATCTCGCTCGAATTGTCCCGGGTGGCGTCATGTGACGTTTCATCTGCCTCGTTGTCGGCATGGGTTTCCCGGAGCATTGCGGTCAGTTCGGTATCGATGATCCGGTTCACCGCCCTTTGCAACTCGGGTGACCCGGTTTCGACTGCCACCGTGATCAGCATCGGCGGGCTGGCGACACGGTACCCACGTGTATTCACCTGTCCGTCCCAGCGAGCGGCTTGCCCGGCATCCGTGAATTCCAACTGGGTCGCTTCACCGGTATCCGGCCGGATCAAAACGGCAAGACGACACCAGGGCTTCCCGGCGGCTTTCGGTCCGGCCGGCTTGGTCTTTGTCCCGGCGACATAGTTGTGCTCATAACTGAGCGACACTCGAACACGGCCGTCCACAACCTGCACGTCGTGCTTCACATCCTCTCGAAAACGAGCCATTTCCGGATGCGTGCTGCGGAGACTCAGTAGCGGCTGCAACATGCGGTTGATGGCCTGCTGCTGCGGTAGAGCCGACTTGTCTTCGCGCTCCGTTGTCGTCGACTTCTTTCGCGGCGCCGGCGTCAGGTTGCGTTGCTCATCACCGCGGATCGTGATCGGCGGCAAACTACTGTTGAGGAAATAGCCCGTGGCCGGGTAGTGGCGGTGCAGGTCGACGGAGTACGTGCCGGCTCGCAGGCCCACGAACCGATAGTTGCCCGAGGCGTCGGCCGTCTTGGCAAACACACGATAGTCCCAATCGAACTGCGGATGAATCGTAATCCGTGCGTGGGGTATCGACTTGCCGTGCAGACTGTGCGGTCCCAGATCGGCGCCCAGGGCGACGGTTGTATCAGACCCCCGGTCGACCACGACGCGGCGGCTGATTCTCAGACTCGGGGAGTCCATAGAAACCGAGTATGTGGCCCCCTCCAAGTTCTCGAAACGGAAGCGTCCCTGCGCGTCGGTCGCAATCCGCTCGAACTCTTGCTCGGGTCTCGCCCCCACTTGGTGTTTCCAGATGCCCACCTCTACGTTCGGCAGCGGGCGACCGGCCTGGGTCAGCACTCCCGACAGGGTGGCCTGCGGCTGCAAGCGTACCACAACATTGCCCGCGGCGTCGGCCGCAGCTCGATCGGCCGTGTGCAGGAGGGTCCGCTGGTATCCCTCGGCCAGGATGAACAGCTCTCCTTTGGGCGCCTCGCCGCCTTCAGCAAACGTGAACATTCCGTCGTCGCCAGAGACGGCCCGTTGCACCCACTTCAGCCCTTGGTATCCGTCGATATACTTGTCGTACTCGTTCCAATCGAAGTAGCGGGTCTCCCCAAGAACACCACACATGACTTTCGCCTTAGCGATCGGTTTTCCGTTCTCGGCGTCGACAAGCTGGGCGACAAATGCCGGGGCCGGCGTCAGGCGAACGGTGAAGTACTCGTCGGAGTCCTCGGCAACGGCGCGAACCACTTCACCAGCGGGGGCGTATCCTTCAGCATATACGTACACCGAATACGCCCGATCGCGGGTTCGCTCGCCCGGAAGGCGGAACCGTCCATCGGCCTTCACGACGGCATGCCACGCCGGGTCATGACGCCGCGTGATATGAAACGCCGAGATCGGCTTGCCGCTCTGTGCGTCGATCGCGCGGACCTGCAACACGCCCGGCTTACCGCTGCCCGACAAGACAACCTTCAGCGGCTCGCCGACCGCATAGTTCTTGTCATTGATGCGCCGATGCTTCGCCGAGAAGCTCAACTGTACCTGTCCCTCTGGCAAATCGACGATCTCGAAACGGCCGGCTGCGTCGGTCGTCGCCCGACGTGGCGGGCCCGGCATCGCTGTGGCGGAGATGGCCATTTGGAAGCTGCTGAAGTCCCAGTTCGCGGCGGTCCGCGCAGTGACGGTTGCGCCGGCCAGCGGCCGCTTCTGCTCGTCGGTGACAACACCGTACACCCGCCCGCCGGGTGTCAGTTTGAAATCGTGGATGTGCGGCTCCGTGCCAGGCACCAGTCCGAGGTCGAGCCACTGCGGCGCGTAGCCGGAAGCATGAACACCGAGGCGATAGTCAGGGCCGCCTTTGGCTGCACGCAGCACGTAGCGGCCGCGAGAATCGGTCAACACCCGCTCGCGCCGAGTCGCCTCGACAGAGAGGTCGGCCCATTCGCTGAGGTCGGCCCCTTCGATTGTCGCCCCGGCGATCGGCTTGCCGGTCTTGGTGTCGAGGACCGTGCCGTGCAAGGTGACGCCACCGACGTCGGCAGGTTGCCGCGCATCGCTATCCATCGGTCGAATGACCTTGATTCCCGGAGCGGCAGCGACCTCGACCTCCACCGCCTCGCTGACGGCGCGCACGACGCTGGTGCCCGACGTGCAGATCACGGCCACGCGCACACGGTGTTTCCCCGGGGTCAGAACGAGTTCCCGGCCGTAGTCGTCGCCAAGCGCACGGCCAATGCCGAATGCTCGCCTCGCCTGGCGTTCCCTTACATGATCTCTTCCCTTAGGGATAGCCCGCCAGTTTCCGGCAACATCCACCCGCTTGTCCTCATGGAGGCGGCCCGGTTCAAAGTCCAGGAGAATACTTGGAAATGCGTCAGACGGTCCGTCGAAGTCTCCCGTCACAAAACGAGGATCTATCCATTCATACCACTGGCCATCCACTTCTACCTGATGTCTCAGGCCGTTTTCGAGCAGGTACAGTCGGCGGGGGCCCTCGTTCTTGGCGTCGTAGAACAGACGGAGCCCCGGCAGTGGACGATCGGATCGCTCCCAATGCGCCGTCGCCTTTGTCAAACGCACACGCACTCCGTCGACGGCCTTTCCCCAGGAGGCCGAGTCGCTTGCCGACGTGTCGATCTTCTCGTCGAAGCGTAGGTTAGCCGTCACGGAGCGGCCCGTGAGCAGTTTCACCGGGACGACCTCCGTTCGGTAGGTACGGATGCCGCGCGGCGCGTCCTGGTCATTGATCTGCAGAGTAGCGAAGACGGCCGCCTCCGACGGCGGAAGCCCGGTGAGCCGATATAGCCCGTTGGCATCGGTATGCGCGGGCGGCTCGCCGTTGGGCACCGTATGTCCACTCCAATCCTTCCCCTTCCAGGTTGCTTCGACCCGGGCGCCGACCACCGGCGTGCCGTCGGCGTCGACCACGCGGCCCTCCACCACGCAGGTGGATTTTGATAGATCGACGACCAGGTCGTTCACTTGCCGGCCTTCCTCGCCCCGGATAAACCTGGTCCACGTCAAGCCCTTGGTGGGCGCCGACGGGTACGCTTCACCGGGCTTCGTCCAGCGGCGCCACTTGCCGCTATCGACCTCACCGGCCGTCGGGCCATCCCACGGATAGTATAGGAACAGCTTGCCCGGCGGAACGTTCTCAAACCGAAACTCGCCGTTCTCGTCTGAAATGGCACGCAAATGGTTGGCTACGTGGTAGCTAGTGCGACTGGGAGAAGCGCCGCTTCCTCGCCAAGGATCGTCGTAATCACAATCGGTTGTCATCGACAGCGGCGCACCGGCGAGCGATTTTCCGTCGGGCCCCAGCACGCGTCCGGCGATGGAGCCCGCTTCAAGCAGTACGATGGATCTGCAAAACACTCCGCCCGTCACGCCGGTATACCACTTGCCGCTCGGATTGCGCGACAAGATGCGATCGTGATGCCAACGCCGCGAGACATAACCTTCGGCCTCGACACGAGCCCAGAGACGCGTTGTTCTTTGGCCAATGACGGCACCCGAGGGAATCTCCACATAGCCCTCGGTGTTGCTCACGGCTTGGCCTACGATCACGTACTTGCCCTTTTTGCGGCCATTCGATTCGACCAGGACGTGCTTGTCAAACTGTACGCGAGCCCCCGCAATCGGCTTGCCTGACGTGTCGATGATCGCCAGCGTCCGTGCACTTGGCTCGTCTCGAGGACGCGTGCGGATATTGATGCTCTTGCGTCCGTTGAAATCTTCGACGTGGACGACTGCCAGGTGGCCTTCCTTGGTGAGTACACCGATGTAGGGGCCGATGTAGGGCACCGATGGGTGCGTCTTGTGCACGTCGCGATGGGCTTCATAGAACGTCTTTAGACCGACAACCGGCTTGTCTTGCTTCTTGATCTCGGCACGCAAAGCATCGTTGTTGATCGCGTCGGCCTCGATCCAGTTGATAGCATCCAGCAGTGCCAGCTTCGCACCGCGTACGGCGAACAGACCGCCACCCTTGGCATCGTCGTAACCGAAGTCGCCCTTGCCATACTGGTCGAGCCAGCCAGCGAACTTGCCCGGCTCACGGGCGTCGACCGGCGCGGTTTCCGGATAGCCGGTTACCGCATCGATGACGGAGGATGTTTCTTCGATATCATCTAACCCACGTGTGTCGCCGCGGAACTTCGCGTTGGATTCGAAGCCCAGGCGCACGACGGTATTGGAGTGACCGTAGCGTACGACCCGATCGCCGCCAGGCAGTGTGAAGTCCTTGAAATCATGGTGGCTCGCTTTCAGGGCTGCGGCAATGATATGCGGGACCACATAGCGCAGCTCCCCGTCGCGGGGATAACGCTGCAACATTTCCTTGAATTGGCTGAATTGCTCCTCCGTCATCGGGCGGTCGAGCACCGTAGAAAGAGGATCGGAAAACCGGACTTCCAGGCGACTCAGCGCCGGCTCGTGCTTGGCCCAACGATCCTCGGGCAAGCTCGCGATGTGCCGGCGCATGTACTTCCGCTGTGCTTCCAGTCGCTGAGTCTGTTCCGTGTTCAGAGGTCCACGCTGCATCGCCTGGTAGAGCTTCCACTGAAGCGTATCGAGCCGGTCGGGCAGCGACAGGTAGGTCAGATTCAAGCAACGCATCTCGGCCGGGCGATAACGATCCAGGTGCAGATGTTGCCCGCCGTGCTCTTCAATCGCCGTGAGAATCGCCCGTTTGCGATCGTCGCTCAAATCCTCAGGTTCATGCTCTTCGACCATCCGGCGGAACTCGCCGCGAATGCGGTCCAGTTCCTTCCGGTTAATGAACGGCAGGCTATGCGCCTCGATGACCCGCACGACGCGATCGGCAGTCGCTTCACTAAAGTCGCCTATCTCGATAGTTTCGCCGGGCCCGTCGCCGGAGTCGAACTCACTCGGCGCTGTTCCTCCCGTGGCTACGGCAAAACCGACTACCAGCGCAACGACGCTCAAGGTTGCCGGTCCGGCAAGACAGGCCGTGGCGTTGAAGTAGCCACACTCGTTGGCTGGTTTGCCCAGCAGCCGGCGAACGCGAGTTAGAAGCGCGCCGCCGGTGGCGGCCAACACGACCGCGGGCGTGGCCGACCGTTGCTCCTCGAGGCGGGCCAGTGCTTGCACGTAGACGGTCCGACTGCCGCCGACGGCGACGGCCATATCGTCGCAGCAGTTCTCCCGTTCCTGGCGGATCTGATTGGAAACCCACCACATGCCGGGATGATAGAAGAGCAAGGCTTCGATCACGGTTTGTGCCAGGTTTACCAACCAGTCGTGACGTCTCACGTGCGCCAACTCGTGGGCCAGGATCAACTCGATCTCCGCCGCGCTGAGGCCCGTGATCGCGGAAACGGGCAACAAGATCATGGGCCGAAGGCAGCCGACAACCGTCGGGACCTCGACCAGCGCCGACTGGGCAAACTGTACGGCCCGATTCACACGCAGACGCCGCATCACGCGCTGGCCCGTTTGCCGCAGTGTATCCGACAGCGGCGACAGCCCATGGCGTTGCAGCCGACGTACGTGAAACCATCCCCACAGCGGCCGAAACGAGAGTAGCATCACTCCCATCAGCCAGGCGGCGGTTGCCCAGGGAAGGCAGCGGCGCAATGCCGACGAGAGATCGGTTGTGGCGGGCTGGGTGGGAACCACTTCGGCCTCAGCCGCAACGGTCTTGGCTGTAACTGTCTCGGCCGAGACAGGATCGCTGTGCGCGATCGGAAGCAAGGGATCGGTCGAGACAATGGGCGCCTGAGCGAGATCGCTCGGCGGTGACGGTGATTCGGTTGGCAACGCGGCCACGGCAGGCGGATTGCCCGTCTCCGCGATTTCCAAGGGCACATCGCGTGACAGCAGCGCGTAGGTTCCGATGGGAAGGCCAAGCATGGCAAGAATCGCAACGCAACCAAGAACGTACCGAGAGTCCGCTGAGCGACCGCGCAGCAAGAACGCGGCAATCGCGTAGACGGCCGCGACCGCCGCGATCTGCCACAGGGAGTGCAACAACGCCCAGCCTGCTCGTTCGGCCCAATCGGCTTGCAGAAATGTGGTCAACGCGTTCATTTCTCACTTTCCCCCAATTCGTCAAGGGCTCGGCGAATCTCGGCCAGTTCTTCCGGCGAGGCTTTTTGTGAAGCCAGCGCCTGAAGCACCAGACTGCCCGCCGAACCGTCGTAGACTTTGTGGATCAGGTCCTTGAGCATCCGCTGCTGGGTACGTTTTTGGGTGGCGGCGGGCCGAAACACCTGCGGACGCACGGTTTCGTCGCGCCGGACAAGGTTCTTCTCGAGCATCACCGACAGCATCTTGACCGTGGTCGAGTAGTTCGTGTCACGAACCTCGGCAAGCCGATTGTGAATTTGACGCGCCGTGGCGGGCGTTTGTTCCCAGAGTATGCGAAGAATCTGCAACTCGACTTCGGTCGGCTGCGACGACGGTGGACGGGGCATGGCATGGCTCCTTTTCCAGGCGAATAATCGCGAACAGTAGCGAATACGTTCGCCACATAATGGCATTTTAGCGAATGAATTCGCTAAGTCAACACCAAAAAGCGAAAGAATTCGCCATAGACACCCAGGGGACCTGGGGGGGCGATACACCTCAGTCTGGTGTCGATTCGTCGGAAACCGCGTTTTCCGACTTATTTCCCTCGGCCTGAAGCACTTCCGGCCGGTGCCAGCCACTCGAAGTCTTTCGACTCATAGGTCCCCAACGAAATTCGCTAGCGAACGAGAGTGCGTCGGTCCGGCTCTTGAGTCTGCGGTCTACTGAAACGCCGGTCAGCCCGTTGCGGCACCTACCGACCACCCCGAAGTGGTGCGAGTGGCGGGCCTGGCGCCGCGCTGCTTGGCTTTTTGCGAAGAAAGTGTCGCATTTTCGGCGCTGACTAGGCAGATCGCTGCCCTGGCCGGCGACGAGGAGTTGGGCCGGTTCCTGCCTCCCGCCGCGGTAGAGGCGGTGCGGGCGAAGATGAACGAGTGATGGCTGCGGTAGCCCGCGGGCCGCTTCAGAGATGTATCGCCCGCCAGTCGCCCTTCATGATTTCCTCGCGGATCGCGGCGTCGGTCTGGTCGATCGGTTTACCGTTGCCGGGATCATCGTGCAGGATCCCGATGAGCTTGAAGGTGGACTGCTCGCCGGCGTCTTCCTGGGACTTGATGAAGAGGATTGCTTCAGCCCCGACCTGCAATTCGCTCCCCACGAGCCGGTCATACTCCTTCTTGACCTCTTGCGGGGTGGCTGACGACTTTCCCTGCTGTAGGGCGCGATCGTTGGCGATCGACTCAGCCCGGAGCCGCCACGTGTCCAACGCCACGGCGATTGTGGCCGGCGGCGGTTGCTGTTGGGGGTCTGGTTCGCCTCCTTTACTGGGCGAACCGACGTGGAGACCTGCTTCGACTTTCCACAAGGCCGACCTCTTGCCGATCTTCGTCAACCTTGCCCGCACGACGCTTTCGCAGGCCCTCAGATAAGGCCCTAAATCCTCGGGACTGATATTCGGCGACAAGTATGAGCCACTGCGGATTATTTCGCCAATCTCCTTCTCCGCCTTTTCCAGCCGGTGCCCCGGCGGATCATCGCCCCTGATGCCGCTCAGGCAACGATACACGAGCGGCTCGCCCGGTTTCCAACCCTGATCATCGTCCGGCTTCCGACCCTGATCGAGGAACAGAATCCCTTCGCGGCCGATATCAGAGCTGATGGCCCTCGAGAATTCCGCCGTGACTTCGGCATCGGTCGGTTTTCGCCCCAGTTTGGCGCGAAGATCAATTCGGGTGGCCTCCATGTCCCCCCGCGTGTCGATGTGCAACACGTCACCCGGCAGCCTGCCGTAAATCACTCTGGCGACCTTGTACACCAACTGCTGCGACTCGGTCAGTGCCATCGTTTCCGCGCGGACGACAGCCGAGGCCTTCGCCACTTGCATTTCAAGCGGCGGCTCCCGCAGGTGCACCGTTCCGGCAGAGGACCCCGTCAACACGGGGGTGGTATCGATCTGGTTCCAGGCGGTTTCCTGGGCTGGCCGCGGGAGGAGTCCTTCGTCACCAGGCCCGTTGGCCGTTGGTCCTACGCCATCACCGCGCAACCAACTGAGAGACACAGCCACCACAGCCAGCGCCGCCGCCATAACGGCCACTTTTGCATATCGATTACTCATAATCCATACTCCTATTCGTAAGGGAAAGGGATTGCCAGAGCCGATTTCTGCCGGTTTGCAAGCCGCTGCTTTCAGTTCGTCGACGGCCCTTGCATGTGTTTTCTCCCATTTGGAGAAGTCCGGTCGTGGTGTCTCGGCTGCGAACACCTCGAAGAGCAGCCCATCCAATCGGTCATCGTTTCGTGGAGCGTTCATGATATCTCTTTACCTAAGCCTTTTTGTTTGAGGCTTTCGGCCATCTTCCGTTTGGCTCGGGTGAGCCGACCGTTGACGGCCCGCGAGGAAATGCCCAGCGCTGCCGCGATCTGTTCGTACGACAGGCCGCTGAAGTAGCGTAACATCACGACTTCCCTTTGCGGGATAGGCAAGTTCTGAACACTCTGGCGGACCGCCTGGTGGAGACCGTCTCTGGAAGCATCGCTTCGAGGAGCCGGGACGTCCTCTGAAGCGACGAACTCGGTTCTGCGCCTGGCCATCCTGTTTGCCGCGTTTCGACAAAGGACGCCCAGCCAACTGGCGAACTTCTCAGCACGCCTCAGACGCCCCAACTCGCGGCATGCGATGGCAAACGCCTCTTGCGCAGCATCCTCCGCCAGATGACGGTCGGAAAGGATGCAGTACGCTACGCCGACCATGCGGGCATAGTGTCGTTTGTAAAGTTCTGCAAAACTGCCGACATCACCGTTGCGGGCCGCTTCGACCAGTTGGGCGTCCTCGCTCTCAGCCATATGGGGGGGCCACGTTGTCATTGGCCGCGTTTGCTGATCGGTTCTTCCTACTAAGATAGAGTCTTCGAACACGAAAAACACGCGCCGAAAATCCTACTATTTTGCCTCAATGGAAGCTCGTGGGTGGCCAAGACAACTCGCAGAGTTGTCTTGGTGCCAGCCCCCGTGCCGTAGCGTCACGCTGGCCACGCACCGCAACCCCGGATATCTCGATCAACTGGATGAAGAAATCCGGGGAATCATCGAGTGAGGTGAACACGAGGTCCTCAACTTGTGAAGCCGTGATACGGTGCCGACTTCAGTGTAGCGGCGGTCACTGCTGCGGGTACCGCTGCCCCACGATGCGACGCTGTTTGGCGAAGTCCCATCGTCCCGCATCGAGACGCCCGAATTCGTTGTGCATAAACTCAACGCGATGGACCCGCGGCGGTAGATCCTCGATCGTGCATGGTGTCTGGTACGGATCTCCGCTGGCGTCCTTCTGCAACGTGCCGTCGAGGTAGATTGTCGCTCCGAAAGGCCGGGAGATGAAGTTGACGTGAACGCCTCGCCAGAAGCTGGTCCATATTGCTGCCCCCGCCAGGCCCGACGCCATGATCAGGCCTACGGCGGCGATGATCGCTCGACGTCGTGACGGCGTGCCACCCGCGGCGGATGCCCGTTGGCGTGCCTCCAATTCGCGAAGCATCTGGCCGGCATCCCGAAAACGTCGCAGCGGATCGCGCTGGCAGGCACGCAGGGCAAGATGGTTCAGCACGCACAAGATGGGGTGCTCGGCGGCTTCCCGTGCGCTGGCGCCCGGGCGGGGAAAGCTGTCGACGGGCAGGCCGGTGATGATTTCGTAGATCACCAACCCGGCGGCATAGACGTCGGCGCGGGCGTCCATGCGGCCGTCGGGTGGCATGTACTTCAGCGTTCCCAGTCGGGACATTTGGGGATTGGCCTCCGCGAGCAGGCCAAAGTCGGCCAGCTTCCACTGGCCGTCCACGAAGAGGCAGTTGGCCGGTTTCACGTCGCGGTGGACCATCCCCGCCTCGTGCAGAAAGGCCAGACCGGCCAGGAGTTGCCGGGCACAGCGGAAGCATTGCTCGGGCGGCAGCGGACCGTTCTCCAGCCGGCTTTGCAGAGTGGCCGGCCGATAGCTCGCCTCCCGAGACGGCGGCCCGCCCGATACATCGTCGGCCGGGTCCATCACGTAGAACAGATGCTCGGCGGTCTTTCCTACGTGGTAGATGGTCAACAGATTCGGATGTTGGCGGCGGAAGTTGGCTTCCAGGCGTGTGATCGAAGTGATTTCGCGACCCGCCGGGTCCGTTGTCCCCGTAGCGTGCAGAGGAATCACCTTCACGGCGCGAAGCTGGCCGGTGGCCCGGTTGGTGGCCAGCCAGACCCGGCCAAACCCGCCTTCGCCGATCAGCCGGATCAGTTCGAAGTCGGACACCTCAGGGGGCAGTCCATCCGCGTCCGACGGCAACTCCGCAGCACGATCGCTCATTTTGGGGTGGACTCCTATCGGGATCGCATCGAGTTCTCGATTCGGGCAGTCAGGGACCGCTGGGCGGCGGGTGCGGGACGCGATTGCAGTGCCTGCCTCAGACGCTCACCGAGTCGACCGTCCTCTCGATAACTGGCTCCGAGTTCCCTCAGCCGCTTCAGTGCCCTTTTTTGGGCCCTGTAGACGCCCGTGGGGCTGAGGCCCGTGTACTTGGCGATTTGGGCGCCCGTCAGCTCACCCAAGGTCAACAGCTCGAAGGCCTGATACGCCTGGGGACTCATCTCCCGTCGCAACACGTCCAGCAGGACCAACAGCAAGGCCTCTTCGAAGGCGGCCTCCCAGGCTTCGTCGGGTCCCGGATCGTCTGCCTGCGGCTCTATCGGCAGGGCGTTCGAGCCGCCGCCGGCCCGCACCCGCTGGGACGGCTTACGCCGGTGCTGGACCACCTTGTTTCGCACCAGCACTCCCAGCCAATTGCGGAAACGGCCCCGCGCCGGGTCATACTGGAAGAGGTCCCGCTGCTCGAAGACCGTCAGCATCACCTCCTGCACGATCTCCTCGGCGGTGTGGTCCGAGCAGTCACGGCGCTTGGCAAAGGCATAGATCAACGGCCAGTAGCGCTGGTAGAATTCCTCCCAGGCCAGCGGATCGGACCCCTCGTGCAGGCGCTCCAGCAGGGTCGCCCGGGTCTTGCCGCTGATCGCCTCGGCAGCCGCTTCAGTGAATTCCGCCACTGGAACCTCGTTTGGGTCGTGAAACAATGCTATTCTACTTCAAATTCGAGGAATCTTTCAAGAACGCGGGTCAAGTTTTTGTTTCCCGGCGCGTATTAACAGTAGCGGGAGTCGGGAGACCGCTGGTCGCAGGGGTTTTCATACATGGGGAGGAACCTTGCGATGATGAGGCTTTTGTCAGCTTGCGCCTCGGCCACGGGCAGGCGACCTTGGAACACTTTTCTTGACCAGTTTACGAAAGGTAGAGAACTATGCGTACGCCAAAGATCATCCATGCGGTTTCTTTGTCGCTGGTTTTGCCTAGCCTGGTGGCATTGGTAATCGGTGCCTCGAGAAAGCCGCCAACCGAGCTGTATGTCAAGACCGAGCCACCCGCTGCAACCGTCCTGGTGGACGGAAAAGAGCTGGGCACCTCGCCCGAGGTTTTCGAGGTGGAGCCCGGGGCACATACGGTCACCGTGAAATTGGCAGGCCACGAGCCGATCGTGCAGAAAGTAACAATCCGCGACGGACGGATCAAGCGGGTCATCCTGGAACTTCAGAAAGCGCCGGAGGCCGTTGCCGGCTCCGATGTGGACGACAGGTTGGCCGTAGCCAGGCTGAAGAGGCGGGGTGCCCACGTGGAAACCGATGAATCCGGCAGAGTAAGATCGGTCGTCTTTCCCGACAGCGGCTTCGGTTTTCCCCGCGTCGGGTCAGGAGTCAACGATGCCGTGCTGGTGCATTTGAAAACTCTGACCCAGCTCGAAGAACTAGGCCTCAGTCGATGCTCCATTACCGACGCCGGCCTTGTACACTTCACCGGCCTGACCAAGCTCAAGAAGCTCAACCTCCATGGTACGGACGTTACCGACGCCGGTCTGAAGCGTGTGGAAAATCTCACCGAGTTGGTCGAGCTGAACCTCGATGGGGTCGAGATCACCGACGCCGGGCTGGCACATCTGGAAGGGCTCACCAAGCTCGAATCGCTCGACCTCCAGGGCACGCTGATCACTTACGCCGGGCTGGCGCATCTTAGAGGGTTCGACAACCTGACGTCGCTGAACCTCCGGGGAACCAACATCACCGATGCGGGGTTGGCGCACTTGGAGGGACTCACCGGGCTCAGATCGCTGGACCTCGGGGAAACCAAAATCGACGACGCGGCACTGGTGCATCTGAAGCCGCTGACCAATCTGGCACGGCTGGACCTCGAAGATACCAGGGTCGGTGACGTCGGGCTGGCGCATTTGAAAGGGCTGACAAAGCTCACCGCGTTGAAGCTCAAGGATACCCGAATCACCGATGCAGGACTGGCCCACCTGGGGAAGCTTACCGGGCTCGAATCGTTGGACCTCACTGATAACAAAATCACCGGCGCCGGGCTGGTACATCTGAAAGGACTCACCAAGCTCACCTACCTGGGCCTTCAGGGCATACGAGTCCCGGATGCCGGGCTGGAGCATCTGGCGGAACTCAAAAATCTCGTAACGCTGGAAATCGAGGACAGCCAACTCACCGACGCCGGCCTGGCGCATCTCCGGGGACTTGCCAAGCTTGAAAACCTCGATATCGACAACACACAAGTCACCGACGCCGGGTTGGTGCATCTGGGGGAGCTTTCCAAACTCAGGCTGCTCTGCGTGTGGGAAACCGGAGTCACTGCGGAGGGCGCAAAGAAGTTTTGGCAGGCGTTGCCCTATTGCCAAATCGGCTACGGCGACTACATCGCAGGGCAAGCATTCCCGGACTACGAAGCCGCCGAAGCTACGCTCAAAAAGCTGGGGGCAAAATACGAGGTGGATGAGGATGTTCAGCTCCCGACGTTGAACCAGCGGATGCTTTCGGTCAGCTTCAAGGGAACCGAGGTTACGGATGCCGACCTAGCGTGTTTGGAGCACCTGCCCGATCTCCGCGTGCTCGACCTCAGTGACACGGCAGTCACCGACGCCGGCCTTATGCATGTGAAAGGACTCGCCAAGCTCGAAGAGCTGGAACTCGACGGCACGCAAGTCACCGACGCCGGGCTGGTGCATCTCAAAGGACTCAGCAACCTCAGAAAGCTGCGCCTTCAGAACACCCAGGTCACTGAACAGGGTGTGAAGGAAATCCTTCAGGCACTGCCGATCGAAGATTACTACGGCCCGGCGGAACCCGAAGCCGGAGATGACGTAACGGCAGCGGCACGTACCACCGTCGCCGGGGCGAAGGTGGAACGGCCGGCTAGGGAGGCTCAACCGAAGCTCTCGCCCCGCAAGTTGTTCTCGCTCCGCCGGGGCGCGGACGCGGGGATCCTGGCAGTGGCGTTCTCTCCGGACGGCCTGACGGTGGCGACTGTCGACGAACAGGGCAAATTGGCGTTCCACGACGCCCGTTCAGGCACGTTGCGTTGGAGCTTCGGCGTGCTCACGCCTGAAGAAAAGAAGCTGCTCTTGCACGAGGATCGGCAGGGGCGGATCCACACGGCCTCGATTGCCTATTCACCCGGCGGCTACACCCTGGCCGTGGCCGCCGACCCGGTGGTCAGGTTGTACGATCCTCGGTCCGGGCGCCTCGAACAGACGTTGGAAGACAAGCAGTTGAGCGAGGCGCTCAAGGAGCTGGGCCGACCGCCGGCAACCGTCTCCAGGGAACTCGAGCTGCTTGAAGCCGTTCCCCATGCTCACGGAAGGGTCTACAGCGTCGCGTTCTCCCCGGACGCAGCGTTGCTGGTCACCAGCAGCTCGCATCTGCTCCGCGCCGACGGCTCGTCGGTGATCGACGCTGAGATCGCGACGCCGGGAATGCTGAAACTCTGGGATGCAAAGACGGGTGAATTGAAGCGGGATTTGGGGGAACATCATTCGGTGCGCTCGGTGGCCTTCTCGCCTGACGGAAAGACCCTGGCCAGTATAGGAAGCCATCCCCCCAGTTGGACATCGAGTGTTCGTTTTTGGGATCCGCAGACGGGCGCCGTGAAGAGCGACCATTCGATCTGTCGCGGCGGCCTTATGGAGGAGATCGTCGCCTTCTCGCCTGACGGCAAGCTGATGGCCGCCAGCGCCTTCTTCAGGGAGGCCGATCCAAGCAATCCAGGCAGCCTCAGGGGTCTCCCCGGCTGCAGAATAATGGTTTTCAACGCCCGAACCGGGAAGCTGTTGGTCAATCGTCGCCCGCCCGTTGTGGTAACATCGCTTAGCTTCTCTGCCGACGGCAAGACGCTGGCCACCGGCGTGGGCGGCCAAGGCGTCACCCTCTGGGATCCGGAGACCCTGACACAAAAGGGCCAGATCCAGTTATCGACCGACCCGCCGCGCGAGGTGCAGGTGGCCTTCTCACCAATCGGCAACCTGCTGGCCATCGGGACCAAAGGCGAGAAAGGTGGTCTGCTCACGGTCTGGGAATCAGCGGCCGAGGGGGAGAAAACGTCGTGGGGCAACCCGGTCGAGGGCGAGATTCTCCCCGACAAACCGGTGACCACGGTCTGGGAATCAGCGGCCGAGGGGGAGAAAAC
>SDBV01005582.1_pt1 | contig 17709 bp, 13 predicted proteins | sample 2277081 | NCBI WGS metagenome assembly SDBV01 (sample SAMN10402039, study PRJNA504765) | marine sediment metagenome | isolation source: marine sediment core GS10_PC15, 223 cmbsf | place: Arctic Ocean: Southern Knipovich Ridge | collected 2010 | reverse complement strand
CACGTTTTGGTCCATTTGGGCGCACTTTGGTCACTTTAGGCGCACTTTGGGCGCACTTTGGGCGCATTTAGGTCACTTTTGAACACGTAATCTCAGGTCCACAATTCCCGCCTCCCGCACCACTAAACCGCCCATAACTCCGCCCCCCACATACACTTACAGACAATCCGCCGCCGCCCCAGTCCTAATTGTCCTATTTACCAGGTGTCCAGGCTCAGGGCGTCTCAGCCGCTGGTGTTGGCTTGGCGGCGTGCTTGTTGCGCCATATCCTCAGTTTTGCCTCCCACATGGGCCATTGTGCCTCGGCGACGTTCTTTATGCCCGCAAGCCCCTCCACCATCGCCGTCTTCTGGGCCGCGGTCGCCTCCGCCGAGCCGAGCCATAACTCGACAATCGCCGCGAGCGGATCGTCCTCCGGCAAATCCTTCTGTTCCAGCAGTCGCCTCGCAAAGACACCGACCGCCTTTGGAATATCGCCTGCCTTGAGATAAATATCCAGCAGTCGCCAGCGCGACTCAACCAGCACAGCAGAGTTTTTCTCGCCGGAGGCCTTTTTTTCCACCATGATCAGCAGTTCAAGCTGCCGCTGCACACGTGACGAATCGTCGGCAAGCTTATCGGCCTGCTTCATCACAACCTCACTGCCCTGTCGGCCCAGTACCTCGACCATCGCCTGCCAGGCATACACCGCGTCACCGTTGGCAGACAGTTTCCCAGCCAGCCAATCCAGGTCATCGGCCCCACCGACCTGGGCTGCCGCGGAGAACACCGTCCGTCTTACCGCCGGGCTGGCATCGTCGATCAGACCTCGCGCCTTGAACAGACCAAACGCCTTGGCCCTGTCGATGTTGACCAGCCCCTCGGCAGCCGCTTCCCTGACCGTATTGTCCGTCTTGTCCGTCTTTTCCGCCAGTCCCTGCAAAAACGCCTCCCGGTAGAGCAGCCCAGCCGATGCCTTATGCGATGTCTTGCCGCACAGACGCGCCATTACTCCAAGCAGCCTGCCGCGTAGTGCCTGATCCGCCGCATTGGCCTTTTCGTATCGCGTCACCAGCATCGCCATGTATTTGTTCGATTCTTCGGGCGCAAGACTGTTCAGCTCCAGGAGTTTGCGAATCACCTCACCGCCCTGGATCGCCTCTGCCATATCTTCGCTGGCGAGGTACTTCGCCGCCAACTCAAACGTCCGGCTGCGGATGTCTTCGGATAGTTTTATCTGTGAACCCGGCGAAAATGCGAAGAAACACGCCTCTCCGAGTGCCTCAAACACCGCCAGCGCAACCTGCCCGTCCTGCTCGACGTCCAGCCGTGCCAACAGTTTGGCGGCGGGGTCCAGTGTGCTTTTATTGGCCAGCAGCTTTGCCACTGACAGACGCACCTCCCTGTTCTGGTCGGAAAGCAATCCCAGCAGAGACGTCCTCAATTCTTCGTTTACAGCCCCGGCGAAACCCGAAAGCCTGCCGACCGCCCACAGCTTTTCGCCGGCCAACTCACTCTTTAGCATGCTGACGAGCAGACCTGCCCTGCCCGCCTCGTCGGCGCCGACATAATCACGGTCCAGCATCGCAAGGAATTTGTCTCTCCACAGGTCACACTCTCGGGCCAGGCTGTGGTGTCGATTCTCCACTGCCAGGACATGGCTGCGCTGAACCAGCAGAAGCTTCCTGCTGAACTCCGCCCTGCTGCCAGAAAGCAGACCGTTGACTATCTCCCGGAAGCGCTCGCCGTCCACTCGCGATGGAATGCCGAACAATTCGCGCAGCGTATTATGTGCCCCGACTGCAAGTTCTGCATCGTCCTCCTCGGTCAGTGCCGAGATAACGGATATCGCCTCCTTGTCGGGCCACAGCTTCAGCGCATAGACCACGTTCAGCCGCTGGGCCGTGCGGAGTTTGCCGTTGAGGGCGTGAACACTCAGGCGTGGGAGAACATCCTCGAACGGAAATATCAGCATTGTCTCGGCGACCAGTCTCGAATCATCCGCCGGCCCGGAGACCACCAGCGCGATCAACGGCTTCAGTAGAGAGGTATGCTTACTCGCCGCGACCCTGTTCTTGCCCGTCGTCAGGGCGCGGCATATCGCACGCAATGCGGCGGAATTGTCCTTCGCCCCCAGTGTCTCATGCAGTACCGCATTGGCCTGTGCATCACCGCGACCGAGCAGGACAACCGCTGCGTCGAGCCGATTCTGCTCGGTCGGTCCCTGCATCAACGCGGTCTGGATGACTTTCAGTTGCAGTTCGGTGTCAACATGGTCTTTGGCAACACCCTTACCACCTGGCTCCTGAGCAACACAAATGCCCGACAGAAGCCCTTCAAAAACCAGCAAGCAAACTATTATGAGACTGACCTTCTTCACTGCCCTGCTTTACCCACGCAAAATCCGTTATTTGTTAAAATGGCTCAGGGCAAGCCAGCATCTCAACCCAAATTGCCACATTTTGCCCAAACCGCTTTATTCTACAGCTTAACAGTCGCCCTGTCAAACACTTACAGCCCACATTACCCAAATCGCCCACTTTAATGGCCGATAAAATCCGCCCTGGCACATGGCTACGCGCACAAACCGAGATCACACGCGCCGGAGCGATAAAACTCACCACTTGGTATATCGTCAATCACGACGTTAAAATTGCAATTATTTTGAGACTGTAATATGATTACAGAGAGATTCTTCAATCATACATGGGGGCTTTGCCCCCAAACCCCCGGCATTTGCCGCTTTACGGCCAACGGCATGCAATATATAATGCTGAATATCCCGACGCCGCAGGAAAAATCCGATTTGCCCTTTACGTGTTTATTTTTTACACTTTACTTAGACGCGACACAGGCGAAAGGATGACGACGAACGCGAAGGCGTCTCCGATAAAAGGGGAGAGAAAAATGAGACATTTGATTACATGGCTGACGCTGGGCACCATCCTGCTGCTTTTTGGCTGCCAGGACTGCCAGAGGCAACAGGCTCACCTCGACAATGACACGCTGCGGCCCCCCCCTGTCATTGATTACTGCGGCGACCTGGACCTGTTTTACAATGAAGGTTTCGCCTTCGACTACGAAGATGACATGAAAATCTTCACCGCCAAGATAGAGGTGCAAAGGCTTGCAAAGACCAGGCTCAGCGGCGAAACGCTCCTCCATGCACTGAGACTCGCAGCACAGCCCGACGATTCGTTAAACTGGCAACACAACCAGACCCTGCTGGCTAAGGCCTCGATCGGTGATGCGTTGTTGTCGATGTCAACGTCGATGCAGTAGCGGCTCCGGTGTCGAGCCTGTAAGCAGTTATAAAGGTAATTCCCGCCAGTGGGGTTTTTGGTTAATAGTTACTATTGAAGGTTAACAGGGACAGAAAGCAGTGAGAACGCCGATACTGATTATCGATGATGAAGCGGATTTCCTCAAGCTGGTGAACTACAACCTTCGCCTGGCTGGTTTTAAGGTGTATGCCGCGACCACCGGCCGTAAGGGGCTGAAGATCGCACGCAAAAAGCAGTTGGAGGTCATCCTGCTGGATACCACCATGCCCGAAATGGACGGTCTGGAGGTGCTCAGCGAGCTGAAATACGACCAAAAGACCGCCAATATCCCCGTTTTCATGCTCACAGCGAAGACCTTGATGGGCGAGATAGACCGGGCCTTCGAGATCGGGGCAGACGATTATATCACCAAGCCGGTTGACCTGTGGAGGCTGGGCGAAATCGTGAAGAAAAAGCTCAACAAATTGGCCTTCCGCCGAGCCCAGGACCAGGGATTTGAGTCGTGGGACGAGCCAGAAAAAGACAGGTAATTTTTTCCGCAAACCCTTTACATGCAAGCACTTACATACCAATCCTTCCATTTTTTACTTGATTTCCATCCCCGTTTGCGGTATAATGACTTTGGATAGTGAAGTTGCAGGCGTCAAGCATAAGGGGATGATGGTTTAGGAGTGCGAGTATGAAAGATTATTACTACAAATTCTGGGTGCCGTTTGCGGCCAATAAAAAGAGAATTCTGATACTGGCTATTGCCAGTTATATAGCACTTTGCTAATGCTGACGGGGGTGTGTCAGCAAAGACTTTACCGAGCCGACCTTCGGGTCGGCTTTTTTTATGCGCCGATGCCGGGGATATTTGCGATTGACATACTCGCAAAAAAAGAATACGGTGGGCGGTTGTATTATTTCATTTTACTGTTCGGGCGGAGTTTGAAGGGAGTCTGGGATGATTATCGTAACTGGCGGTGCGGGTTTTATAGGCTCGGCAATCGTGGCTGGGCTAAACGCCAGGGGGATCGACAACATACTGATTGTCGATATCCTTGGGACGGACGAAAAGTGGAAGAATCTTCGCAAACTTCGGTACGCCGACTATGTCGAGGCTGGGGAGTTTTTCGAGGCGCTCACGGCGGGCAAAGCGGACAAAGCCGACTGGTCGGTCAAGACGGTGTTCCATCTGGGGGCCTGCTCGTCAACTACCGAGACGGATTGTTCGTACCTGGTTCGGAATAATTATAACTACTCCAAGCTGCTGGCTAAGTTTGCCATCGCCAAGGGTGCGCGGTTTATTTATGCCTCCAGTGCGGCGACATACGGCGACGGGGCTATGGGCTTTGCCGACGATGAAGAGAAGCTCGGCGAATTACTGCCGCTGAACATGTACGGCTATTCCAAGCAGATGTTCGACCTGTGGGCTGGGCGGAGCGGGCTTCTCGGCAGGATCGTTGGGCTGAAATACTTCAACGTGTTCGGGCCGAACGAATATCACAAGGCCGATATGCGGAGCTTCGTGCTCAAGGCGTTCAAGCAGATCGGGGAAAAGGGCAAAGTCGGCCTGTTTAAGTCGTACAGGGAGGACTATGGCGACGGCGAGCAGCTTCGCGATTTTCTGTATGTCAAGGACGCGGTGGAGATGACGCTGTTTTTTATGGACAACCCGAAGCTCGGTGGCATATTCAACGTTGGCACGGGCAAGGCCAGGAGCTGGAACGATCTTGCCGGGGCGACCTTCGCGGCGATGGGCAGCGAGGCAGTCATCGACTATATCCCCATGCCTGAGTACCTCCGCGAGAAATACCAGTACTTCACGCAGGCTGACATCGGCAAACTCCGCAAAGCAGGCTATGACAAAGAAACCACCACGCTGGAAGACGCCGTCAAAGACTATGTGCAGAACTACCTGCAGAAGGACGAATACCTGGGAACCGGGCCTGTGGATTCCTGCCTTCGCAGGAATGACAATTTGTCGCAGGAATGACAATTTGTCGCAGGAATTAGTAGTCTTCCACAAACTTTGGGACGTTAATAATTTACTTACAAGTCCTTAGTTGGGCGGGGTCGGTTCGATTTTTTCGTCTGCCGATTCGAGGTCGAAGACGCTCCAGATGACGTCTTTGATGTCTTCGAAGATCATGTAGAGCGATGGCACCAGTATCAGCGTAATCATGGTCGCAAACGCCACGCCGAAGGCCAGGCTGATGGCCATCGGAATGAGAAATCTGGCCTGGAGGCTCCTTTCGAGCATCATCGGCACCAGGCCGAAGAACGTGGTCAGCGTGGTGAGCATGATCGGGCGGAACCTGCGCGTGATCGAATCGCGGACCACCTGGTGCAGTTCAATGCCGCTTTGGCGTTCCCTGTTTATCAGGTCGATCATGATTAGCGAATCGTTGACCACCACGCCTGAAAGGGCGACGATCCCGAAGAGAGAGAGCAGCCCGAGGTTGAAGCCCAGCAGTATGTGGCCGATCGTTGCCCCGACGATGCCGAATGGTATGGCGGACATGACGATGAGCGGCTGGACGTAGCTGCGGAACTGTATCGCCAGCAGACCGTAAATCGCCAGCAGCGCCAGCGGAAATGTCGAACGCAGCGAGCCGAACGAATCCTGCCGTTGGCGTTGTTCGCCGGCAAACCGGTATTTCAGCCCCGGGTGTCGTGCCATCAGGTCGGGCAGGAGCTGCTCTGCCAGGTTACTGTTGATGTCGCTGGCGTTGGCTACCGCTTCATCGACGTCGGCGGTGACGTTGACCACGCGTCTGCGGTCGGCACGCCTGATCGTGGCGTATCCCTGGCCGTGGTGGACGTCGGCGACGGTCTTGAACGGAATCTCCGCGCCGTTGGGCATGCGGATTCGCATCCTTTCGACGTCGGCCAGGCTCCTTCGCTGGCTGAGCGGATATCGCACCATCACACGAACGTCGTGTGTTCCCCGCTGGATACGCTGTGCTTCGTCACCGTAGAAGCCCTGACGTACCTGGCGTGCCAGCTCTCCCATCGTCAGTCCGAGTGTTCGGCCGGCATCTGTAATCGACAGTTTGATCTCGGCTTTGCCCGGCTCGAAGCTGTCGGCGATGTCCGATGTGCCCGAATAGTCCCGCAGGGAGTTTTTGAGGTCTTCGGCGGCGGCTATGAGTTTGTCCATATTTGCGTGGCTCAGTTCGACGTTGACGGCGTCGCCGGCACTGAATATCTCTGACATAAACGTCAGCGAAGAGACGCCCGGCACCTCGCCGACCAGTTGCCGCCAGCGGTTCATCAGTTTTGTCGAAGATATGTCGCGGTATTCGCCGCCCAGCAGTTCGATATTGACCTCGCCCATGTGCCCCGACGAAGTGCCGCCCCCGCTCGTACTTCCCGGTCCGTGTCCGCGGGAGGACGGATGGGCGCCTATGGTTGTCGCCATGTGTTTGAATATCGAAGGGGCATCCGGCTCGGCGGGGTCAAACTCGGATTTGACCTGCATGGCGGCGCGTTCGAGTCGTTTCAGTATCTCCGATGTCTGCTGCGGCGGAGTGCCCTGGGGCATGGTGAGGGTGGCGACCATGTTGTCGGCTTCGACCGAGTCCATGAAGGTGAACTTTATAAAGCCGCCCCGTATGACGCCGAACGTGGTCATCAGCACCGCCAGACTGATTGCCAGCGTGGCGTAGCGGTATTTCGTCGCGAACATCGCTATGCCTGCGAACGGGCCGTTTACAAAGACGTCCAGCCAACGGGCGATAGCGGCGTGGAACCTGCCGAGTGGGCTTTTGTGCCCGCTTTTTGTGCGAATGTTGCTGCGTTTTCTGCGGATGTTGCCGCCTGTCAGATGCGCCGGCAGTATCAACAGGGCTTCTATCAGCGATACGAACAGGACCATGATTACCACCATCGGGATGACGCGGAGAATCTTGCCCATGATGCCGGAGATGTACATCAGGGGTACAAAGGCGAAAATAGTCGTCAGCACCGCCATGGTTACCGGGCTGGACATCTCCCTGACGCCTTTCACTGCCGATTCGAGTCTGCCCAGGCCCCGGCCGCGGTATTGATAGATGTTTTCGCCCACCACAATCGCGTCGTCAACGACAATGCCCAGCACCATGATGAACGCAAACAGCGAGATCATGTTCAGGGAGATGCCGAAGAGGGGCATGAACCAGAATGCGCCCAGAAACGAGATCGGGATGCCCATCGTTGTCCAGAACGCCAGACGGATGTCCAGGAACAGTGTCAGGCACAGAAAGACCAGGATCAGGCCGTAGCAGCCGTTGCGCCTCAGCAGTCCGATACGGGCGCGAAGCACCTGCGACATGTCCTCCCAGATGTCCAGTGAGATACCTTTCGGCAGCGAAGTCCTCTTTTGTTCGATGTAGCGTTTTATCGTGTCGGCTACGTCCAGGGCGCTCTGTTGGCCCACTCGGTAAACTTTGACCTGGGAGGCCCTTTGTCCGTCGAAACGGGTCGCGGTGTCCGTGTCGGCGAAGCCGTCGATCACGGTTGCGATGTCGCCGAGCCTGATACTGGTGCCGTCGCTGCGCGTCAGAACGACGATTTTCTCGAACTCGCTGCCGGTGTACATCTGGCCCTTTGTGCGGATCAGGATTTCTCCGCCGACGGTCTTGACCGCCCCGCCGGGCATGTCCAGCGACGTGTTGCGAACCGCCCCGGTTACGTCGCTGAACGACAGTGAATACTTCCGAAGCGCCCCCTCGGAGACCTCTATTGATATTTCGTAGGGCCGAACCCCCGTTACCTCTACCTGACTGATGTTCGGCAGAGCGGTCAGGTCCTCTTTTATGCCCTCTGCAAGCTCTTTGAGGCTGCGCTCAGAGGCGTCGCCGTGCAGTACGATACTGAGCACTTCGTATCGCGATTTCACCTCGGAGATGATGGGCTTTTCGGTCTCCTGTGGAAAGGTGATAATCCTGTCAACCTCGGCCTTTACGTCGTCCAGCACCTCGGAGACGTCGGCATATTCCTCGAGTTCCAGCGTAACTACGCAGGCCCCTTCGGCGCTGGCTGAATTGATGTGCTTGATACCGTCAACGCTTGCCACTGCCTCTTCAACCCGCAGTGTGACGCCCTGTTCGACCTCGGCGGGCGACGCGCCGCGATAGGGCACGGTGACGGTGACCATGTCCAGACTCATCTCAGGGAAGAATTCCACCTTGATCGTCAGTACCGTCATAATGCCGGCGGCGATGAGCAGGAACATCAGCAGATTTGACGCGACATGATTGCCGGCAAACCATGCAAGTGGTCCTTTATTCTGTTGTTCGACCATGTCTTTCACTTTTCGTCATCCTGTTGAGCCGATGGCTGAGCCGGGGCGGACCCTGTAATCTGTGTGCGTATCTCCATACCGTCGGTGGCGGTGTCCAGCGGGCTTGTGATTATCACGTCACCGTCGTCAAGTCCCTCGGCGATGTATGCGTAGCTGTCGTCCTGGCGGGCGATCTGTACGGTCTTGATCCGCAGCTTTTCGTCGGCGGCGACCCAGACTTCGCTGCCGTTGTGCAGGGCGTGTCGTGGGATGCGGAGTACATTGCCGAGCGTTCTGCCCTTGATGACTACGTCCCGGACGAACATGCCCGGTGTAAGGGGCGGCCTGTCGCCAGCCTGTTTGAATGGGTCTTCGACTTCGATGACCACGTTGACCATACGCGATGTGGGGTCGATCAGTCCCTGTGTTCGCACGACCTGGCCGATCCAGGTGGATTCTCTGCCGGCAAAATCGACTGTCAGCTCGGCCCAGGCGCCCCGCGGGGTGTTACGTTTATCATCGCCGCCATCGCCGTCGGTATAGCCCGTCGGCAGGTCGAACCACTTCAACTCGCGGTCTTCCAGCGGGACGACGATCTCGGCGATATCGGTTCCATAAACCGTCGCGATAGGCTTGCCGGGCGTGACGTACTGGCCGTGATCGACATCCTTTTGCGAGATGCGTCCGTTAAAAGGCAGTGAAATGGCCGTCCGGGCCAGGTCCAGTTTTGCCCTGGTAAGCCGGGCATGTGCGGCCTGGAGCTGGGCACGGGCCTGTCGTATCTGGGGCTTGCGCAGTACCAGGGGCGAAGTCGGCTCGGTGCCGGGGTGCAGTTGCTGCCATTGTTCCAGCGCGATGTCGGCCTCGGCCTGCTCGCGAATCAGGTTCATCTCGGCATCGGCGATTGCCGCGGCGGCGTTGTCAACGGCCAACTCGTAATCGCTCCGGTCGATGGTGACCAGCACCCGGCCAGCCCTGAAAAAGCCGCCGTCAACGAAACATTCGGCGCAGGACGTTATCACGCCTGATACCTGCGGGGTAACGGAGACCTGTATCTTCGGATGTACCGTCCCGGAACCATGCACCGTCATCTGTATGTCCTGAACGCGAGCGACCTGCGCCTCCAGAAGAGGCGCAGCGACCTGGCGTGTTTTTCGTTCGGGGACCTTCTTCATGGATGAAAGTTTTTTGAAGACCATCACCCCTGCCAGGAGTATCACGACCACGGCGATAATCTGCAACACGGTTCGTATGTTTTTTTTCTTCGATTCGGTCATCTGCATTTTCGTTACCATATTTTCAGTGTTTTTTCATTACAGCGTTTTTTCATCCGGTTGCGGCTCTGTTTGCCAGTCGCCGCCCAGAGCCAGGAACAAATCGATTCGCGTCTCGAAGAGTTGTCCATTTGTGGTTGTCAATTCGTTCTCGGCGCCCCTGCGTCGCCGTTCGGTCTCCAGCACGGCCAGTATGCTGTCCAGCCCCTGGCTGTATCGTTCCATGGCCAGTTTTTCGGCCTGGACGGCGTGACGCAATCTTGCCTGCAATTGTTCGAATCGCCGGCTTTGCATTTGTTCGGCGACGAGGGCATCTTCGACTTCTCGCATCGCGTTAAGTACCGTCTTGGCGTAGTTCGCGGCCATTTGCCGGGCGTGGGCCTTTGCGGCCCTGACGCCGGCCTTGAGCCTGCCGCCCTGAAAGATTGGGCCTGCCAGTGACAGTGCCATCGAATAAACCTGGTTCTCTGCGCCGGCTGCCATGCTGAACGAGCCGGACCGATAACCGCCCGATGCCGACAGTGTAAGGTCGGGGAACATCGTGGCGATGTTTACACCGATTCGCTCCGTTGCCGCCGCGAGCTGCATCTCGGCGGCGCGAATGTCGGGTCGTCTGTCCAGCAGCGCCGCCGGCAGGCCGGTGGGCACGGCTGAAAGGTCGCCCGGATCGCCCAGTGCCGAGTCGGCTTCCTGCAGGGTGGCTGGCGTTTGGCCCAGGAGTACGTCCAGGCTGTGCCGGGCCTGGATAACGGATTGGTTTAACTGCGGTTCGGCTCCGGCGGCGGCGGCGATGTTTTCGCGTGCGAGATAGATATCAATAGCGTTTACCAGTCCCTGCGAATAGCGCCTTTCGACAATCTGCAGCGTTGACTGCCTGCTTTTAATGTTTGCCGTGACCAGGTCCAGCAGCCGCTGTTGTGTCGCAATCCGGACACGGGAGCGGACTACCTGGGCGATTATTGCGTGCACGAGGGCCTGCTGGGAGGCCTGTGCGGAAAGAAGGTCGTCGTACGAGGCAGCCTCGGCACGTCGGAGTTTGCCAAAGAAGTCGGCTATGTAGCTTATGTTTAACTGGTGTGAATAGCTGGTCAGCGCGGCGGTGGAGATCGGCGCTGCCGGGGAATAGCTTTTGGCCCTGGTTCGGGATGTCGAATAGGTCACCGCCGGCAATCGCAGACCGTGGCTCTGTTCGAGCAGGGCTACTGCCTGTAGTACCGATGCGGCGGCGGCCTTTAGGTCATAGTTATTCGTCAGTGCCCGCTGAACCATCTCGTCGATCAGCGGGTCGTCAAAGCTTTTCCACCATTGCCCGATGGCCCCCGGCTCGTTGGGATCGACCCAGTCGGCGGGCTTGCGCGCGAAGGATTGTACCAAGTCCGCCGGCGTTGCGGGCCTTTCATAGTTCGGCCCAAGCATACAGCCCGGCTGCGCCGCAATCAGCGGCAGCAGCATACACAGAACAAACAACCTGTGTTTCAAACGATACATCTATTGACCTTTGCCCGTATCTATATTAATGTCGGTTTTCGTATATGCGTCAATCCCGGCGACGGAGAATTTTACGATATGTTCGATCATCCGGTCCGTAGTAACGTGGGCGACTTCCGGCTGGTCGGGATTGGGGAACATCTCTTTGACTCGTATAACATGGACCAACTGTCCGATGACGGAGTGTATGCACGGTATGATAGACTCTGGCCGAATGGCTGGGCATACCAGGCAGATAGCCTCTCCGAGATGCTTCTGGACAGGACGGACCATCTCGTCTATGAACATTTCCAGCGGCAGGTGTCGCTGATACATCTCCCGGCAGAACAGGTTCATAATCACCCGGCTGTCGTCGGAATCGACCAGCGGGTCGATAAACGCCCGGCAAAACGCCCTCAGTAAATCTTCCATCGTCGCGGCGGAGCCCTTTGACGTAACCGATTCGATGGCTTCCAGCCGAATGTGCAGTAACTGCCGCAGCCGTCGGCGAAACATCTCCTGATAGAGCCTGTCTTTGCCGCCGAAGTGATAGTTGACCGCCGCTACATTGCAGCCAGCCTCGTTGGTGATGTCGCGTATGGAGGTGCCCTCGAAGCCCTTTTCGGCAAAAAGCCTCTCGGCGGCACAGAGCAGCCTCTCTGCAGCCGCTCCGTGCCCAGATGCCCGGTCTGTGGCAGTCTCGTTCCGTGTCGTCTGGTTGTCCGTTATATGGCTGTCCATGCCGTGGTCCTCCAATAAGTGATTGAAACGCTCGTTTCAAACAATAGTATAAAATAAGCACCCGCACCTGTCAAGCTGCATCTGCAATTTTTTCATATTTTTGTGGCATTATCGTGTTTTTCGACAAAAAACGTGGTTGAATATACTATTATCGTGACATTTTAGCACGCAGGGTGCGTTTTAACGCACCGCTTCTGACTGTGAACGGTTACAATTTTTTTACAGGTCCTAAGCGTTGGCCGGGGTAATTATGCTTGAACAAGGTGGCTGGATAGTGTAGGCTATGCGACCGAAGCGGGAATCGTTTGTCTAATGGATGGAGTATTGCAGGGATGGCAAAGAGAAGGGGCAAACCGGTTACGGAGATGATCGAGGACAACGCCCGTAACGTCTATGAAAAGATCCTCAAGCATCAGAAGCCGTCTATGAGCACGCCTGTCAGGTCCCTGTCCAACGTGCGATATGTCCCGCGTAAGGGCTATTTCGAGATGACGGGCAAGACCAAGGTCCGCACTCTTACGGTCGGCACGGTCAAGACGTTCGCACAGACACTGAAGATGATGGCCCTTTCCAAAGAGCTTATCGGCGCCGACGACATGGCCACCAAGCGAGAGGCCTATTACATATCGAAGAACTGGGGCAAGGCGGGCTTTGCCGAGCAGACCGAATCCGACACGATAATGGACGACGTCGAGGCGATGTTCGGCGTCAATCGTGAGCAGCTCAAGTTTGTGCCGGAGGAAAAGGGCGGCGACATCGCCGGCAAGCTGATCGTTGTCGATCACGACGGGGAGGGCAAAGAGCTGCACATCGACTGTACGAAGTTCGGCTCAGGGGCGTATTCCATCCCGATCGACGTCGAGCACCTGAAGTTCCAGAGCAAGGCGAAATTTATCCTGGCAATCGAAACGGCGGGTATGTTTCAGCGTCTCGTAAAATATGACTATTGGCGAAAGCAGAACTGTATCCTGGTCAGCATGGGCGGTGTGCCGACGCGGGCTTGCCGGCGATTCATACGTCGGCTCTCGGATTCGCTGAAGATTCCCGTCTATGCCTTCGTCGATGGTGACCCGTACGGGTACTTCAATATTTACCGTACACTCAAAGTCGGCTCCGGCAACGCGGCGCACCTTAACGAGTATTTCTGCGTTCCGAAGGTCAGCTTTCTGGGCGTTACACCGCAGGACGTCAAGGACTATGAACTGCCGACCCACCCGCTAAAGGAAGTGGATATCAAACGCGCCAAAGACGCGCTGAAAAACGACCCGTTCGTAAAGCATCACAAACAGTGGCAGGCCTCGATAAACCAGATGCTCAAGATGGGGGTTCGTGTCGAACAGCAGGCCTTTGCCAAGCATGGGCTGGACTTTGTCGTCAGCCATTACCTGCCGGAGAAGCTGAAAAACACGTCGAAGTTTTTGCCGTGACGTTTTTTGCAGGCGGCTGCGAGAGATATGAATAAATGCCGAAAAGGAATCAGCCGAGATATGACAATGAAATACCGCTGTATGAGTAAGATCGCAGACAAACTAAAGCAGGTGCAGGATAATATCGCTACAGCGTGCGAGCGTGCCCACAGGAACCCAGACCATATCCGGCTTGTAATAGTCAGCAAGACCGCTCCGCTGGAAAGCATCATTGAGGTCATCCGCCTGGGCCATACCGATTTCGGCGAAAACCGCGTCCAGCACCTCAAACAAGTTGCCGCCAGCGTGGATGCGTTTCTCGACGAAAACAAAGACGACCCTGATATACCCGACAAGGTCAACTGGCACATGATCGGACACCTCCAGCGCAACAAGGTTCGTCAGGTGCTGAAGATTTCCTCTACGATTCACTCTGTCGATACGCTTCGTCTGGCTGAGGAGGTCAGTTCGTCAGCCGGTAAAGAGGAAATTCGCACTAACGTATTGTTGCAGGTCAACTGCTCAGGCGAGCCGCAGAAGTACGGCGTTCCCGTCGGTGCGGCGGTGCATCTGGCTGAGCAGATTGTCGGTATGCCGAATCTCAACCTTATCGGCCTGATGACTATGGCACCGCTGACACGCGACAAAGACGTCGTCCGGGCGTGTTTCGTTCGGGTACGTGAGATATTCGAGGACATCCACAACGAAGGGGTCGTCACCAACAAGTTTCGGCAGCTTTCGATGGGCATGAGCCAGGACTACGAAATTGCCGTCGAAGAGGGAGCCACCATACTGCGAATCGGCTCGGCGGTATTCACCTGATCGACAGGAAACGCCGCGATGCTGCAGGCGGCATTCGGATTTTTTCCTGTAAAATCGGCCGTTGTGCCGACATAATGTGGGTTATGGACGGAACCTGGTTTGGCTCTCGATAATGCAGGGCGGTATGCAAAGGGATTTCGAATTCAGTTATATTGCCCATTTTATTGAGGCTGTGGTGCTTGTGCTCATGGCCACGGGGACGGTCTTCGTGGTCTCGGCAGGCGCGGACATCAGGGCCAGCTACGACCTTCATCAGTTCTACAACTTTACCACGTTGCGTAACATCATCTTCTTTCCGCTGGCGGTGGTGGTCATGTACACCGTCGCGACAGTCGATTACCGCAGGCTGAGTTTTACCCGCGGCAGCATTGCCTTTTCACCTTCGACGTGGTTGCTGTGCATCAGTGTTTTGCTGCTGGTGCTGACATTGGTCATCGGTGAGGGTATCGGTCCGGAAAAAAGGTTCGCCCGGCGGTGGCTTCATCTTACGATAGGTTCGTTGCGGCTCAGCCTCCAGCCCTCCGAGCTTGCCAAGTGGTCGCTGCTGTTTTTCCTGGCGGCGTTTCTCGACAAATACAAGCTTACCATAAAATTGTTCCGAAGACGTTTCCTGCCCACCTGTGCCGTCATCGGGCTTGTCGTGGCGCTGATTATTACGCAGGACTTCGGCACGGCTGTATTTGTCGGGCTGCTTTCAGTCATTATGCTTATCATGGGCAGGGCACACTGGCTGCACATACTTTCGCCTCTGCCGATCCTGATCCCCGCGGGCATATTAACGGCTGTCACCGCCCCGAACTGGCTGCTGACGACTACCCGGCTCAACCGTATCAGGTCGTTTCTTGCGATGTACTTTCCCGAATCGTTTTCCGACATAAGCGCGGTGGTGCAAAATTACCAGGCCCAACAATCGCTGCGGGCGATCGGCGGCGGCGGTCTCTGGGGCTGGGGCATTGGCAAGGGCGTCTTCAAGTACGGCCATCTGCCGGAGGATACCAGCGATTTTATTTTCGCGGTGATCTGCGAGGAACTCGGCTTTGTCGGCGGGGTGGTTGTTATGGCATTGTTCGTGTTGTTTGTGATCCTCGGCATCGTCATCGTTGTCCGGTGCAGGGACCATTTCGGCAAACTCCTCGCAGGCGGTATCGTCACGGCGATAGGCCTTCAGGCGGCGATCAACATCGGTGTGGTAACCGTCGTGCTGCCCACAAAGGGCATACCGCTGCCGTTCATAAGCGCAGGCGGCACAAGCATGTTGCTAACCTCGGCGGCTGTCGGTGTGCTGTTGAATATCGCCCATCGACTGCCTTGTCAGTGCGCCGATCTTCTGCCCGACCCGGCTGAGCCGAAGCGCTATTTGCAAAACACCACAGGGACTGTAGCGCCGCGAGGTGTACGATCATGAACGAAGCTGCGCGGGCTAACTTCGATGGCACACAGGCCGATTTCATCTTTGCCGGGGGCGGGACCGGCGGGCATATCTACCCAGCCATCGCCGTGGCGCAGCGGATTCGTGCCGTCGCGCCCACGGCAGGCATCACATTCTTCTGCAGCCCCAGGCCCATCGACGCGCAGATACTGTCAAAGACAGATTTTGATTTTGTCCCGCTGCCGGCAAAGGGGCTTTCCCTGCGTCCCGACAGGTTGTTTGCGTTCCTGTTGTCGCTGCTGAGGAGCTATCGTATCGCGCAGAGTCGTCTTAAAAATCACAGGGGCCGTGAAGGCAGCAGTGGTCGTGTGGTGGTCATCGGTATCGGCGGTTTTGCGTCGGCCGGCCCCGTCATCGCCGCACACCGGCTCGGCATGGCTGTCGCCATGCTCAACGTGGATATGATCCCCGGAAAGGCCAACAGGTTCCTGGCACGCTATGCCCGTGATATATTCGTACAGTTTCCGGAGACAGCGGGGCATTTTGGGAGGTTTGCCGGCAGGGTCATCGTATCGGGCTGTCCCCTGCGCGAAGGTTTTGCATCGTCGGACGGCTCGGTCGCCGTGTCACAACTGGGGCTGGAGGCGGACAAAAAGGTGCTGCTGATAACCGGCGCTTCCAGCGGTTCTGCCAGCGTCAACAGGGCCGTTGCTTCGATACTGCCGCGACTGGAGAGGTTCGCCGACCAATGGCAGATCGTACACCTCACCGGCCGGGCGAACTACCAGCAGGTCGCATCGGACTGCCGCGCCGAGCGTATCGCATACAAACCGGTCGATTATTACGACGATATGCCGTCGCTCTATGCCGCAGCCGATTTACTGGTCGGTCGGGCCGGCGCCGTCAGCATCGCCGAATACGCCGCAGCCGGTGTCCCGGCGATATGCCTGCCGTATCCCTATCACAAGGACAGGCATCAGTACCTCAATGCCGAAACCCTTCTCCGGGCCGGCGGTGCCGTGATAGTGGACGACTGCGTTGACGACCCCAACGAGACTGCCGCCCGGCTCGGCGAGCAACTGGAATCTCTGATGGGTGACGATGACAGACGGCGGGCAATGGCTTCGGCTGCCAGAAACATCGCCAAAACCGACGCCGCAGAAATAATAGCCCAAAAGCTCACCGACTGAACCATTATAGACTATAAATTAACATGACTTTTACGCCCCGTGCGTATAAACTGGCGTTCTGTTACAGCTCAATTGATAAATTATCATTCCCGCGATAAACTGTCATTCCTGCGATAAATTGTCATTCCTGCGAAGGCAGGAATCCACAGTTCGCAGGGTGCGTTTCAACGCACTGCTTCTGATTGCCAGATAATTATTAGAGCTACCCTTAAGACACAGATTAACTTGGCGCGGCCTTTGGCTGCAACCAAAAGATTATTAACGTCCCAAAGTTTGTGGAAGACTCCTAATTCCTGAAATTGCGTTTTTCGCTTTCGGGCTAACAGCAGAAAGAACAGGGCCTGACAATATGTTATGATACGTTATTGCGATCATAATGCAAGTTGGTTTTCTATGGATACAAAAAGTCGTAACCGTTCACAGTAATTCAACATTTTAGCCAATTTAAGCAGTTTTAAGAAAGCATTTTTGCGATTGTCCGCATCTGGAATACCGAGTGAAAGCCGTCAATGTAGGCGGTGAAAGTATCCCATCTAACACTGTCGCTATCGTGCTGTAAAGGCTTGAATATTCAGTTAGCCACGGAAGAACCTGTCAAGTCAATGGGTAGATGAAGTTCACCAGCGAAAGCCACTCAAGCAGATTATCCTTGATATGGACAGTTCTGTGAGTCCAAACCTATGGCAATCAGGAAGGTACTGCTTACAATGGAGATTTTCAATGCACCTGTTACCACCCGCTGTTTTGTCGATATCCAAGCAATCTATTGACTTTTCCAGTAAGGCGGTTTACTTTGTGGCAAAGGGAATTTGCTTTACGGCTAAGTCGGTTTGCTTTGTCGCTGAGTCAATTGGAACAATGGCTAAGTCAGTTTACTTTACGACAAAGTAAGTTTGCTTTATGGCTAAGTGAATTTACTTTACGGTCGG
>SDBV01005581.1_pt1 | contig 17712 bp, 14 predicted proteins | sample 2277081 | NCBI WGS metagenome assembly SDBV01 (sample SAMN10402039, study PRJNA504765) | marine sediment metagenome | isolation source: marine sediment core GS10_PC15, 223 cmbsf | place: Arctic Ocean: Southern Knipovich Ridge | collected 2010 | reverse complement strand
ACGTTGTGGATCGATGGCGGATGGATTACAATCACCATCGGCCGCACAGCCGGCTGAATTGGAAGACGCCTGCAGCGTACGCAGCGTTGTGCCCTCGCAAGGGGCGACCTTGTGTTCCTGCGGGTTCGGCTACGCCTCACCCTGCGGAACACAAGGCAGAAGCATTGGCCTGACTCTCATTCAGGTTGGTACAGAATAAAGGGGCAGGTCATGCGAACCAGCGATAGAAGCATATCCGCACATTTTGAGCATACGTTAATGATAACGGACAAAAAGCCAATTGTTCTCACGGCAGTATAAAATGCCGAACAAAATGATTAATTCGGGACGGTTATTTAATCCCGATGATTCGGTAATAGTGAATGAAGAAAAAGCAGTGACAGAAAATGGTAACCGTCCCGATTAAACTATTTCCCCATGGTGCCCTAGGGACAAGGTTCCTGACCCCTGATTTTCTAATTTCCCTAAAGGACTAAAATGGAACGAAATCCACTTATCGACAACGCCAGATTTATATTAATATTTTTTGTTGTCTTCGGTCATATGATTGAGCCAATAATCAGTACAGACTCGGTAATCAAAACAATATATTTATCAATTTATTCATTTCATATACCCGCCTTTATTGTTTTATCGGGCATGCTATCGAAATGTGATATAAAACAAGAAGAGATTTTAAAGATAGTAAAAACTATACTCTTACCATTCATAATATTTACCCTTTTTTATGAGTTGTTTAACTATAGAACAACAGGTGCTATCAGTTCTTACTCAAAAAATATACAACCATATTGGTTATTATGGTTTTTATATAGTTTGTTTATTTGGAAGTTGCTTCTTCCTTTTGTCTTGATGTTCAGATTCCCATTAATAATTTCATTATTCATCGCTATAGGTGCAGGATATTTTAAGTCAATAGGTTATTTTTTAGGTTTATCGCGAACTTTATACTTCTTTCCATTTTTTATCATTGGCTATAAATTTACATCTAAAGCATTGATGGAAATGAAATCAAAATACAACTCACCATTATATCTTCTTATATTCTCGGGGGTTATCGTGTTTAATATTACACTCTTTTCAATCTTTAGTGACATGCAACATCAGTGGCTATATGGAAGTTATTCTTATTCTCGACTTGGGGCTGAAGGAGTCACAGCAGGAGTAACAAGGCTTTTATTATTTTGTATTTCTCTATCTACTGTTTTTTCAATATTGATGTTAATCCCTAATAGGCGGAGTAAAATATTAAGTAAAGGTAAAAACTCTTTACAAGTATATGTGTGGCATGGTTTTTTTATTAAGTTTACTGGTGCGGCTATTATATCAGCAGTAGTTAATTATCCAGTATCACTCAGTATACTCGTATTATTTTGCACATCAGCGTTATTAACTCTAATCCTTTCTCATGATTTCATTGCTGAAATAACTCAGCGTTTAATCATTAGCCCAGCACAATCACTAATATTAAAAAGAGGGAAGAAAAGGGGTCAGGGGAAGAAGAAGGAAAGAAAAGAGGTCAGGAATGCTCTGTAGAAGGAGAAGAAAAGGGGTCAGGAACCTTTTCTTCTTAAAACACCGCTCGCTTGGACGCTCGCGGGGACAACATTTCCAGCCGATTCGTTCCGATTGATCGGAACTCATCAACCGGCTTTTTAACAGCAAATTGTGCGAGCAGGCACCTGTACGCGAGCCTTCGGTTGGTCCTGACGGCTGATTGCTGCCGTTTCTGCAATCATAAATGTCAATAGGAGAAGAAAAGGTTCCTGACCCCTTTTTCTTGCCTTTTTCTTGCCTTTTTCTTGATGTACTTTCCGCCGAATATTTCTTAGCGAAAGTCCTTGACATAATATAGACTGAAGTATATTTTACGCATGAATACTCAACGGGAAGGCACTGACATTGGCAGATAAAAAATCCAAGCCGACTGGTCCGAAAGGCGCCAAGGCGGCCCAACCACCCAAGGCCGAGCTGGAGGTGCTGAGTTGCCTCTGGCAGCGAAAGCAAGCTACCGTGCGAGAGATTCGCGAGGCGATAGCCGGCTTCAGACCCATGGCGCACGGGTCGGTGGTGAATCTACTGAAGCGGCTGGAGGCCAAAGGGCTGGTTCGTCACGAAAAGGGGCCAGTAGGCAAGGCTTTCATCTACTCACCGACAGGTCGTCCCGAACCGATACGCAATCGGCTCGTTTCGGAGATGCTCCATCGCATCTTCGGAGGAAATGGCGTCGCGATGGTCTCCTCCATGCTTGATACCAAGCCGCTGACCGGCGAGGAACTGGAGCAGTTGGAGGAACTGATCCGACGCAAGGGTTCGGACAAGAAGTCCAGGAAGTAAGCATGGCCGGCTTTGCCAACGAAATGAACGCCGCAGTAGAGTTATGGTGGAGATATGTCTTCCATGCTACGTGGACGTCTTCGTTGGTGGCGTTGGTTCTATTGGCCATTATTCGCATGGGGCGCCGCTGGCCCGCGCAGCTCCGCTACGGCCTGCTTCTCATTGTGCTGGTCAAGTTCGCAGTACCGCCGATGCTGGGATTCCCCACCGGTCTATTCAGCCAACTCGGCCCGGCCGTCGGCTGGCAGACGGATTCTGCGGAGCCCGTTGCGATCAGCCCGTCATCGGTTTCGATGGTGCATCCGGGCGAACAAGTCGCAGCCGACGAGAGTTCCTGGCCGGCAGCGGTCAAGACGCTGCTGATGGCGATCCACCTTCTCGGCTTCCTGGTGATCGGCGGATCGATTGTGGGCCAATGGACCAAGGTCAGAGGCGTAGTAGGCAAAGGCCGCATCATCGCGTCCGGCCCCATATACGTGCGATTTTTAGAACTGTCAGCCAGGCTTGGTGTGCGACGCAAGGTGAGGCTGTTGAGTTCGACGGCAAAGCTGCCCCCGATCGCGTTTGGCGTTCTGCGCCCGACCGTTATCGCGCCGGCCTCCGCAGTCCGTAACTTGCCGCCCGAGGAAATGGATGCCGTTCTCGCCCACGAATTGGCCCATCATCGCAGGGGCGATCTTTGGCTTAACTGGCTGCTGGTGGTGCTCGGGGCCGTATGGTGGTTCAATCCAATTCTCTGGATTGTCAATCGTCGAGTTCGAGAGGTTTGCGAAGACTGCTGCGACGATTTACTGATTGTGCGCGGCATCGCTACCGACACAAGCTACTGCAAGGTGCTGCTCAAGATCGCCTCCTCACTGCCGACGACCTGGCAGCTCAGCGCATCGTTCGGCTTTGCCGAGAGACTTCATCCGCTTACTATGCGAGTGAGGCGAATCATGGACCACCGGGTTAAGAAACGCTCCCGGCTGCCCCTGACCTGGATGGGTTTGATCCTGGCACTCGCGATGCTGATTCTTCCAGGCCTGTCGAGTGACAAGCCCGACCGGGCAAGCGAGGCCCAAGTCGCCGCCGGCGCTGCCGATGAACAGCCTCAGGCCAGCCGTGGCCGAAATATCTGAAAGCCCACAGCCCCACCTCACTGCAACGCCTGAGGTAACCGACGCAGAAAAGCGGCCGTCGAGCGACTACGCGAGTTTCAATACCCTTTTCAATTACTCGATGGCGGATCGCGGCGCGCCTATCTCCGCTGGCGCTGCGAGCGCACTGGCCTCGGCGCCGCCCGATGCGCCGGCGAGTCGGCGTCAACAGGTCGTCGGGAACAATTACCCCGTGCGATTGTCTTCGGGATATTCCTCGGGCTTTTATTCGACAACGTCTTCGAAAAACTCTTCGGGCTTTTTCTTGAAAACGTCTTCGAAAAATTCATCGCGGACGGCTGCTATCAATTCAGCTTTGATGGCGAACAAAGTGAACCCGCAGATTAACCTGAACTGGAAGTCTGGGGCTTCTCTTGGCGCGTTCAGGACAAACTCAACGAAGCAGCAACCGCGTCGCAGCCGAGCCGTGCCCCAGGCCGCAGGGATCCAATCGCTATTACTGGGGTATGTTGAGCAGCCAGCTTTCCTGAGCGAGGTGTCCCCTGCTCCGATCCTGTCGCTGTCCTTCCTTTCAGCGGAGGGCCTGGACGTCGCGATCGACCTGCCCGACAATCCGGTCTTGTCTCCTGGCGGCCCGCTGGCGATTTTTCAGCAGCTTCCGCACGATGGTACGCTGGTGATAGTGAAAAACAATCCGCAGGATAAGTCGGTGACGAAACCCGGCCGGGTTAAATCGAAGCCGCCGACTGCCGACGCCATAAAGATAATACCGGACTCGCTTTCACCTGGCTTGGATACGCCGACAATTATTAATAGCGACATGCTTATTGCCCCGGGCCATGCTGTCCCCGGCGGCATATATAACATACCGGATGGGCCGGGCCCGAATGATCCATTATTGGACGTTACGCCCCAGGACATCAACGAGCCAGTTTCGGATGTGCTGTTGCAGGGAATTGGCGCCTCAGGGCTATCTGGTGGCCTGGCACTAAATTTCATTACCGCGTCATATGACATAGACGGATATGAGGAACCTGTTGTTTTGATGGCAACCAGCGTTCTGCATGCAGGCCAGTATCAAAGCCTTTCCCTGATTCCGGACCCGGCTGGGATTCTGCCCTTGTCCGTCGGTGCTCTGCTGATGCTCGCCCGCCGCAGACGACGCTCTTAGAGCAGTTCATTTTCCAAAGATTCCCCGCCCGAAAAAATTCTATACATTTGTCTATATTCTCCTTGACTCAATATCTACTACGGTCTATATTATGCCTTATCGGGTCCCTTCTGCTGCATACGGGTGGCGGCCGGAATCGAATAGTTTGCTCTACTGGCGGATTCAAAGGCATGTAAGGAGAGCGTTATGAAGATCACGATCGGATGTGTGGCAGCATTATTGTGCGTGAGCGTCGCATTGGGTGAGGACACTTCCTGGCAGGCGCCCGATACTGGCGGCGACTGGTTCGATGCAAACAACTGGTCTGCGGGCGTGCCGACCGCAGATGACACGACCGTCGTATTCGGCCCAGGTACAGCGAAGATCGGTTCCGGCCTGGCCGAGTCGCGATTCCTGCATCTGGGTTACGGAAAAAACGGACGGATCGTGCAGACGGGCGGATCGTATGAAATCGTTTTGGACACTCGCATCGGCGACGGTTCATATGTTGGGCAGTATTCGCTGATCGGCGGAGAGTTTATCACAGACTCAATGCACCTCCGGTCTTCGGCGGCGGCGTTCCAACAGACCGGCGGCCTGAGCCGGATCGATTATCTCAACGTTAAAGGGCCCATGTCCATCACGGGCAATGGGTATCCCGATTCCGCCGCGTATGAATTGATCGGTGGACAACTGGAAACCCGCCATGCAAGGATAGGAACGGACGGCAGGGGTCTGTTTCGCCAGGTAGGTGGCATTCACAATGTACAGCGTAAATTGAGTATCGGCGGATCTGATTATTATGGGGGGATAATTGTAATTATTGATCCCAATTTCCCCGTTTTGGTTGGACCCCTTGGTCCAGTTACAATCGGCCCAATTGCAACGAATAATAGTTGGGATGCTACGGCGTCGCTTGTCACCTGTGCTTACATCCCGATGCCGCGGCCGTCTTCCGGCAGATACGAGTTGGCCGGTGGAATGCTCAACTCTCGCGAGTTGGAGATCGACAAGACCGGCTCGTTCGAACAGACCGGCGGCGTGAACAACGCCGGATACCTGGCAATCCGAAGTGCTGGACGGTACAGCATGTCCGGGGGGTCGCTCGGTATCGAACTGGGGCTGGATATGGATTTCGGTTCGGCGTTCGATCTTAGTGGATCGGCCGTCAACGTCACGGGCGGTGGGCTACTGAACTTCAGCAAGGGTTATATGCGTAACACGGAAAATGCTAGCCTCTCGGTGAGCGCCAATTCGTTGACTATTTTCCCGGTCGACTTCGACCCGAACACTCGACTGGGCAGTTTCCAGTCAGACGGGCTGGTGCATTTCGCCGGCAGCGATCTCGTTATTGCAGCCGACGAAGGTTTCAGCGGCTGGGGTTCGATAGATGATCACGTGAAGACGTCCGGTACGATGACCGCCTCCCATGGCGAGGGTATCGGGGGGATCGACCTTGGGGCCGGCATCATGGTCAACGCCGGAAGCGTGAACCTCGGCCGAGGCGACATTACAGTCACCAACAACCGGTCGGGAATCAGGAGCGGTGAACTTTACGCTGAGAACATGTCTATCAGAGGATTCATTCAGTCCCCGGAGCAGCCCGAACCCCGTGGGGCATTCGTGCAGACTGGCGGCGAGACAACGCTCTCTGAACGACTCGAAGTGTCGACGACTGGCGCATACGAGCTTCATAGTGGGACGCTTTCGGCGCGAAGAATCGACATAGGCCCGCTTAATTCGGGCTCTGCAACCTTTATTCAGACGGGCGGAATCTGCAATGTTGAACAGACGCTCTACCTTGGGAGAACAGGGTCATTGTTAATGAGGCTCGCTGGGTCGAACGCTATGCTGACAGATACCTCGGCATCGGCGTCCATCGTCGGGTACGGCCGCACCGGCGAAGAAAGCAGTTCGATGTATTTCATAAGCGGCGGACGACTGACCGCCGGAGACATCTATTTGCATGCGTCGAATGTGGACAAGCGCTTCATCCAGACCGGCGGCATAGTCGAGGTGGGGTCTTCGGTTGCTATCTACGATTCCCGTTCCAGCTATACCATGCATGGCGGCCGGCTCGACACGAAAGAGATCAAGCTTGGATCCAAGTATTCCCAGTATTCGCGAGGCGGGGCTTTCGCGATCCTCTCGCAGGATGCGGAAGTCAATGTATCCCAAACACTGCTCCTTGGCAGCAGGAGTCAACTCACCGCCTCGCCGGGCGCTACGATCCACATGCACGGGATTGCGAGCCTGGCCAATTATTCCACGGACTCCGACGCGCTCAGTGGGCTGGGTAATCTGACGCTGATATTCGAAGGGGGTGACGGTTATGATTCTAGGGCCAGATTCGAAGTGGCCGGCGCTGATCTCGGCGACAACCTGGCAGGGTACTTTGACAATTTCCTGCTCGACACACTCCAGGTTGGCGGCGACGTGCCAGGCTGGCTTCTTTTAGTTGACATGGTTGACAACCAAACCGACTATGACGGTCAGGAAGCCCTGTACGTGAAAAACCTGATTGTTACCGAGGGATCGACGCTCAACTTGAACGGTTTGAATATTTATTACCTCAATGCGGATATAGCGGCCGGTTCGTTGATCAACGGTGGATTGGCTTATCAATATAATGGAATACTCCCCGAGCCTGCGACGCTGGGTATGCTGGTCATCGGCAGCGGGATGCTTCTGACTCGCAAGCGGCGCACCTGATCCGCTCCCCACCAGGCAATGCCCGAAATACACGAGCTGATCCAAGGGAAGGAGCTTTCGTAATGACGGCAACGACTATTATGAATGCAATGCAGTGCAACCAAAGACGGCTGATTGTTCTGGGCGGCTTGATCGTGCTTGGTGTGCTAGCCGGTGCGGCTCAGGCAGAAATAATCGTGCCCACTAGTATGAATGACATGGGATACTTCATCCAGGCGGACAAGGATGTCTACGACCTTGGCGAGACAGTCAATATCTTCCACGGCGTCACCAATCCCATGGACGCCAGCTATACTTTCCAGACCACTCAGTCTCCAGGGTTCTTCCTGCGCGTAAAACAGGAAGGAAACATTGTATGGGAACGCCAAGCGTTCAAGCAGGTGTTTTGGGGACTTACGCTTCTTCCCGAGGAGACATATGCGCAGGAACACAGTTGGGACATGCTTGATGATTCGGAAAACCTCGTTGAACCCGGCGAGTACGAACTGGTCGGCATGGTTGGCGGTTATGAGAGTGCCAGCACGTACATCACAATCATCCCCGAGCCAGCTTCCATGCTGATTCTGCTGGCTGGCGGAAGTTTAATTTTTAGACGCAGGCGAATCGAGGCCTGATTGCTGGCGGATGGATTGCTGAGATGCCTCGAAAAACACTGGTAATACAATGCCGACGGTTCGTTTTCAGCGCCAAATAAACGAAGCTCTGGACGAATCGCGATAGTACGGTAGAATGATCTCGTGCGTGCTATCTCGCTACAATCGGGCAGCAACGGAAACTGCATCTACGTCGAAGCCGACTCCGGCGGCCGGACGGTGCGGCTGCTGTTTGACGCGGGCATATCCGGCAAACGGGCCATGCAGCGGCTGACCGACAGCGGCCGGGACATCCGCCAGGTCGATGCGGTGCTGATCTCGCACGAGCACTCCGACCACATTTCGGGCATGGGCGTCTACCATCGCAAGTTCGATCTCCCGGTATACGCCACGGCGAAAACCTACCAGGCTGCGGCAGTGCGGCGCGATCTGGGGCGGATCGCCGACGTTCGACACTTTCAGGCCGGGTCGGTCCTTCGGTTCGGCGGCGTGTCGGTGGAGACGATCCCGACCCCGCACGATGCGGAAGAGGGAGTGGCCTTTGTCGTCGATGACGGCCGGCGCAGGCTGGGAATACTCACCGATCTGGGACACGTCTTTGCTGGCCTGTCCGACGTAATCGGCTCACTGGACGCGGCCGTGCTCGAGAGCAACTACGATTGTCGAATGCTGGCGACGGGCCCCTATCCGGAGTTTCTCAAGCGAAGGATTCGCGGCCCGGCCGGGCATATCTCCAATATCGAGTCGGCCGAGCTTGTCCGCACGTCGGCCGGCGCCAGGATGAAGTGGGTCGCGCTGGCTCACATGTCCGAGCATAACAACGACCCGGCCGTCGCGCTGGCCACCCACCGCAAGGTGCTCGGCCAACGCATGCCGATCCATCTCACAAGCCGCCACTCAGCCGGCAACGTGCTCGAAGTTTGATCGAAGTTTGACCGGCAACTCGCTCGCAAGCGAAGGCAAGCTTCGTCCGGCCGTCAGTCTTTCGTCCTATCCGCTTAGATGAGTCGAATGATCAAATCGGGAGCGATGCTCACTTGCTCTTTCTTTGACGGCCATTTCCATTTCAGGCCAGAATCATCTTTGTAGCTAACGGACTTGATCTCCTTGCCGGTTCCCATGTCGCGGGCAAACAGGCCAAACAGCTCCTGCTCGTTATCGAAGTCCGCATTACGCAGGCTTACCTTGCCGATAGAAGCGGCCGAGAAGTTGCTGTTCGCGAAAAATGTACCACCTTGCTTCTTGATCCCCTTGATTTTCACGGACTTGATCAAGGCATTGGTGTTCGCGAAATCGGCATCCACATTCGCATGCCGATCAACGCCACCTTCGATACCCGCCAGGAAGTCGCTGTCCCATGCGGCGCCCATCATCAGGCTGCCCATGCTGCCTTCGGCGCGGATTTCCGCACCGTCGACGGCGCCGGCTACTTTCAATTTGCCCAGCGAAAATCCCTTCTTGGGGTCCGCGGAGGTCAGGTTCATGTCCGCCTGAAGATCGCCGACAACAGCGGCCAGGCCTTTTTTGCCTTTCTGGCCCTTGACTGCGAGGCTCTTCACCCATGGGGCTACCAGGTCGAAGCCGGCGTCCGTGTCGTCCCATCGCGCCACGGTCAGGCCCTTGATATACGATCCGACGATGACGTCGCTGCCATCGCCAAATTGACCAGCCTTTATCGTGATGCCTTTTTTGCCCGCTCCCGTGCCGGGCATGATGATGTCGGCGCCCCCCTTGAGATCGTGCAACTGGATCGAGGTGATGGTTCCGTTGCCGGTCAGCACAATGCCATCGCCAACCAGATCGACTGTCTTGCCGGAAAGTTTGCCGAGCGATGTGCTGCCGGTAATCTCGCCGATCTCCGCAAGCCCGTCGTCGCCCTTCTTGGTCTTGAACGACAGCTTGCTCTTGGCAGTCGTATCGTGAAGCTCGATCGAAGCAAGCTCGGCCAGGCCGGTGATCATAATTTTCTTTTTCACCAGTTCCGCGACAAGCCCATCGCCGTCGAAGGTCAGCACAGCCGTGCCGCCCTTCAGCGATACGGTAACCAACGTCCCGTCCGTATCGGTGTAGATGACAGACTTGGCAACACCATCGCCCATGACCACGTCCAGTGCAGGCTGGTCTTCATAGGCGCCTATATCCACAACGCCACCCTTGATACGTGAGCTTCCGGCCAGGTCTATGGGCAAGATTTCACTCGTGTCGTCATCGCCGTCGAGGTCGTACTCATCCGCCGGCAGCAGGGAATTGTCGCCTGCGTCAATGGCGGGGCTGGTCGCACGTAGCCGCAGATCGCCGTAGGAGTCGTCGGCCGTGCCCCACTCGCCGTCTGCACCGGGCGAGGGGTTGCGAGCGAAGCCAGGGTCTACACTAACGAGACTGTGATGGCTTGCATGAGGTCCGCTCAGGTCACTGCCGCTCCCGGCATCATTCAAGGCCACAATTGTGTTGTTCAGCGTCAGATCGCCGGCATAGTTGTAGATTCCGCCGCCCTCTTCGGTAGCCCAGTTGCCCGCGACTGTGCTGCTCGTCAGCGTAGACGTGCCGGTACCGTTGTAGATCCCGCCGCCACCCCACTCAGTCGAGTTGCCCGAGACAGTCGAGTTCGTCAGCGTCACTCCACCGTCTTCATTGTAGATCCCGCCGCCAAGCTCGCCGGCCGAGTTGTCTGAGACCGTGCTGTTCGTCAGCGTCACTACATCATATGCATCGTTGTAGATCCCGCCGCCGGAAGCAGCCGAGTTGTCCGAGACGGTGCTGTTCGTCAGTGTCACCGTGCCACTGTTGTAGATCCCGCCGCCGTCGTGGCCCGCCGAGTTGCCAGACACCGTCGAGTCCATCAGCATCACTACACCATCTCTGTAGTTGTAGATCCCGCCGCCTGATTCGGTTGCCGAGTTGTCCGAGACGGTGCTGTCCGTCAGCGTCAACGTGCCGTCGTAGTAGTTTTCTATCCCGCCACCATCCTCAGCCGAGTTGCCTGAGACAGTCGAGTTCGTCAGCGTCAGCGTGCCCTCGTTATCGATCCCGCCGCCGTCCCCCTCAGCCGAGTTGCCCGAAACCGTCGAGTTCGCCAGCGTCAGCGTGCCGTAGTTGCATATCCCACCGCCGTCGCCGTACGAGACGGTCGTCGAGTTACCAGATACCATGGAGTCCGTCAGCGTCAGCGTGCCATTGTTCCGTATACCACCACCTTCGCCCGAAGTCGAGCCGCCAGTGATCGTCAGACCGGCCAGCTCTACTTCTGTTTCGCTCCCCCAGATGTTGAACACGCGGCTTAGTTCATCGGCGTCGATGGTCAAGAAATCCTCGCCGAGGCCTTGAATGTCGAGGTTGTCAAAGATTTCGAGTTCCAAGCCGCCGAGTGTGATAGTCCCTCCCGACAGGGCGGGGGCGAATGTGATGACGTCGACTGCGGTGTCGCTACCGGCGGATACGTCGGCCGTCACGGCCGAGTTCTCGTTGGCAGCTTCGATAGCTTCGCGGAGCGTAACCACGCCGTCATCTGCAACGACGTCGGCCAGCGAGTTCACGAAGAAAGTGACGCCGCTCAGCAGCAGACGCGGTTCAAGCTGCTCGATATTTGGCAGTCCATAGGTTCTCTCAGAATCGTTACTAATCACGCGGATCTCCTTCGCAGTCGACGTGGGCAGTATTCCCCACATAAAAAAAGTGGCTGCTTAGCCCGATAAGTGAGGCCCCATTACCAATGTGTCGGCCACGCCCAGAAGCACCTAATATATCCGACAGGCAGGATTTGTAAAGATTATTCCACTAAGGAGCATGCTGCTGGCTGGTATCTGTGACCTGTCCCGCATGCAAGGAACCTCTGCCGGCACCGCAACGGCGAGAGGTTGACCTGATCTCTGCCGGCTGATCCCAGACAAGGCCATCCGCTTCGGCGAGATCAAGATCATGGCCGCGATGAACATCGCCGAGCGGTTCGTCCCGCAGGATGGGCACATCACATTCAGCGCGCCCAAGGGCAAGATCGACCTGCGCGTTTCGACCGTGCCGACCATTTTCGGCGAGTGCGTGGTGATGCGATTTGCCGCCGCCAGACCGGAGGCGCCGGGCCGTTCAACAGCGTCGGCGAGCTTCTGACGGATAAGGTTCTCACTGAAGATCAGTTCAAAGCCGCGGCCGAATCCGTCTGCGTCCGCAGTGCAGTGTTCGAGGTTCGCAGCACGGGGATCACGAATCGTGGAATTCGCAGCAGCATCGTCGCCGTGATCGATCGCGGGGCGAGTCCGATGAGCATTCTTTACTGGTATCAGAGCGAGTAATGGCAAAGACACAGACCAACGTTGCATGGGCAGCGGAGTTCGGCGGATCGTGTATCCGGCGGGTCCGACTGGAGCGGGCGGGCGCCACTTATCGCGCCGCCGGTTTCGAGGAAGTCCCGCTCGATAATCGCTGGGCCGATTCGGCTGACCTGGTGGCCGCCATGCGGAAATTCAGCGCCGTCTCGGCAGACCAGCCAGTGGTGCACGTCGTCTGCGACGAGTTCGTGCTCTTCCGCACGCTGCAACTGCCTCGCGCGGACCGCCAGGCGCTGGACAAAATGGTCCGCAGGCAGTTGGAGGTGCTGATTCCTTCTCAGGCCGACCGATTCGCCAGCGCATGGCACGCTGCGGGCGGCCCCAAAGACGAACCGCAACAGCGGGTATTGCTTTGCGCAGCCCGCCGGCAAACCCTCGCAACCATGGGCCAGGCTGGGCGACACATGGCGGCCCGTCATGGCCGTCGGACCGTGCCTTCCATGTTCGCCCTGGCGGCTTGCTGGGGGCAACTGGCCGGCGCCGCTTCGGCCGAGCCTGTCGTTTTGCTGGACGTGGGTGCTCGCAGCACGTCGCTGGGATTGTTCGAGGCGGGCAGCCTACGCAAGGCGGTCGTGGTCGATTACGGCGGAGACCACTGGACCGAACGGATCGCCGAGAAACTGAAGATCAATCCAGCCGCCGCCGAGCAGAAAAAACTATCGTACTTCGCCGATCCCTCCTCCGGCGAGGAAGTTGGCCAGGTGCTCGCCGAAGCCTTGGCCGAATGGATGCAACTGGTTCGGGAAGGATACGAAGATCTGGTGGACGGCATCGCCAGGCCCTCGCGCCCCAAGCGATGCATTTTGTTTGGGCGGGCTTCGCGAACGCCGGGGCTGACGACGCAAATCGCCAATGCCCTTGGCGTCGAGGCTGCGATTCCAACGTTCAACAAAGCCCTGGCAGGCCCCGAAGGCGCCCAGGTCGACGCGGCAGCCGCATGCATCGGCGCCGCGGTGTTTGCGTTGGAAGGCGGAATGGAAGACTTTGACCTGACTGCCGATAAGACTGGAGCTTCGGCGGGTTCACATACGATTTCGTGGAAACGTGCTGCCCTGTGGGCGGCTATGATCGTGTGGGTATTGGGCGGGCTTGTGCTGCTGCAGGCTTCCAGCGATCCGGACACCGAGGGCATGGCCAAGATCGTGTCTGAGGTTAGCCGCGAAGCCAAGCGCCAGGGCGGGCTGGGCCGGCAACTGGCGATAGGCAAGTATCTGGAGTCCGGCGCCCCCGGTCCGATCGAGACGCTAGACCGGATATCCAAGGCGGCTGCCAAGAGCGCGCTGCTCAGCAGCCTGCAGTACAACCGCAGCGGCGACGTGACGATCGGCGGAACGGTTTCCAACCAAAAGGAATTCTTCGCCATGCTCAAGGATCTGGCTGAGGTTGGGCAGGTGGAATGGAAGAGCGGCCGACCCGACAAGAACAAGTTCCGCTTCGACGTTCGACTGACGATCGCGCGAGGCCGAAAGATGCCCGCCTCCCAGCCGGCGGATAAGGCCAAGGCGGATCAATCAAAGGAAAAAGCTCCGGCAAAACGAAAGCCGGCCGACAAGGGTTCTGCGGATTCCAAACCTGCTGCCCCGGCCCCGGCCGAAAAGCCTTCGCCGACCAGTCAGCCGGCTGCGACGCAGGTCGAAGCGAAAGGAGGCGCCGCATGAGTCTCTCCAAACGTGATAAACGGGCGATCGTGCTGGGCAGCGCCGGACTGGTGCTGGCACTGGCGGTTCGCCTGGTCATCATTCCATGGCTCGACGCCGATTCCCAGTCGTCTCAGGCCGATCTCATGGCCGCCCAGCTCGATCAGTACACCTCGCAGCTTCGGCGGGTCGTGTCGCTTCGGGCGAGACTCGCCAAGCAGTACGGACCTGCGGCCGAAAAGCCGCTCAAGGACATACAGGAAGCTAAGCTGGTGTTATTTGATTCGGCGGCGGCGATCCTGAAACAAGGTGGATTCCAAAAGCCCGAATACCTTCCGCAGAAACCGAAGCGCCTTCCGGACATCAAGGGCGTTCGGCTGGTGTCTCTGCGGGTTAGCGGCACGTGTCGGCTGCAACAACTCACCAGCATGCTGCAGGAGATGGCCAACGCCGACGCGCTGCTGATCGTCGATCACCTCACTATCAACACCATCCCCAAGAAACAGGGGCAGTTGAAGGTGACGATGGTGCTGGGAACGCTGGCGATAGAAGGGAAGGAGACCTCATGACCCCCACCCGGGAGAAAGCCCTCCGCTACGGCAAGTTGGGACTCATCGCGGCGGCTGTGTTGGTGGCTGTGTTGAACCTTATGGCCGCCAGCGAGCGAGGCAGTGAGTTCGAAGAAATCTCGCGCCTGCTGGATCGCTATCGGATTGTCGACGAGGCAGACGCCAACGATGCCAATGACGCCAACGACGCGAATGCTGCGGATGGTAAAACCAAATCATCAACGCCAGCCAAGAACAAGAAGGCCGGGCCCAAGAAACCCCCGCCTCACGGGGAGCAGGTGCTGCGGATCGTAAAGCGCCACCTGTTCTCGCCGACACCGCCTAAGCGAGGATTCCCCAAGCTGATCGGCGTGCTTGGCGACACGGCTTACTTTCAGGGCGGTGAGTGCAAGGCCGGCGGTTCGCACCAGGGCGCGAAGGTTCTGGAAGTCGGCCCGAGCTGGGTGGAAATGGAAATGGAAGGCAACAAGAAGAAAGTTTACGTCTTTGACGGCAGTGGCGGCGGCGGGCGCGGGCCGTCTCGCGGGGGGAAGCCTGGGATGGGCGGACGTCCGCCAATGATGGGCGGGCCGGGAATGAAACTTCCGCCCAACATGCCGCCGGAACTGATCGAACGAATGAAAGCAATGAGAGCGCGGGGCGCAGCACGGGGCGCCGCGGTTCGCATGCGGTCGTCGTCAAACAACGCTACTACACAGCCAGCACAATGAATAGGGCCTTACACATGAAACACGGATTACGAGTCACACTGATTGTCAGCGTTTGCCTTGGACTGTTCGCCGGCCTGGCCGTCGCACAAGAGGCCGTCGCCGTTAAACCGCAGCCGACCGCCGTGGCGGCTACTCATCCTGCTGCGACGTCTCAGCCGGCCGCCGCGCCGGGCCAGCCGGTCGGCAAGGGGGCGATGCCCCCCGGCGCCACCAAGGGCGAGGGCGACAAGCCCAAAGACGACAAAGTCTCGGTCTCTTTCAAGGGCATGTCCATCGAGAAAATCGGCAAGTTCCTCGCCGAGAAAGTCCACAAGCCTGTCATCCCCGACGAGTCGATCAAGAACAAGAAGATCACCGTCATCTGCGATCAGAAAAAGTCGCTCAAAGAGGCCCTCTCGCTGATTCAGGCTGCGCTGCTGACGCAGGGGATCATGATCGAAGAGCAAGAGAGCCTCATTCGCATCCGACCGGTCAGTGATATTCTCAAGGCGCGCTGGCAACAGATCCCGGCCGGCAAATCGGTCACGAAGATCGAAAACAAGACGCAGATCGTCGCCAAGGAATTCATCGTTCAGCATTATGACGTGATGAAACTGGTGACCGTGCTCAAGCCGATGCTGCCGAGTTACGGGCACATCATGGCCGATCCCGATAGCCGCCGGATCGTCGTGACCGACACGGTGGGCAATCTCGCGCGGATCGAGCAGGTCGTCAAGAATATGGACGTCGCCCTGCACGATCAGACCATTACCGAGATCATCAAGTTGGAGCACGGCGACGCGGCCGAGATCATCGCCATCGTCAAGTGGCTCATCTCGGGGCTGGGCATGAACGCCAAGGACATCACCACCAGCGGCGCCGCCTGGCTTACCTGGACGAAACCCTGATGGCTTCGCGACCACCAGCGGATGAGCGACGGCCGACCGGTGCGGACGATGGCCAGTTGGGGGCGGTTGGCACGCTTGGGTTCACCATCAGCCTATGCTGCCGGCCGGCTGCCAGGAGCGTGACATGCTGGGCCGCGCCGGTGTGGTTGAACAGCAACGTCACCGTCCGCATGCGTCCGGTTTGCGGGCCTCGCGTTGCGACGGCGCCGGCGGCGAGCGACGGCGAAACCAGCAGGCAGACGGCTGCGAGCATGCCGAGTAGTTGCGCTTTGGTGGGAAGCATGGCCTTCCCCTTTCCCGGCCTGTCGGCGACGATCGCACGCGCCGGCCAATCGCCCCGGCCTGGCCGATCCGGGTTCCTCCCTGAACCGATCCGCTCCCTCACCCAATTTTATGCTTCCCGTCGCCCGGACGAACGGTTTCGTTATCCGTTTCAGCGCCAATGCTTCCGCCGCCGTATCATCGACAGCCCGCCAAAGCCCAGCATCGCCATCGTCGCCGGTTCGGGCACGGCTGTGACGGTCAGTACGGTAAACCCGGCCAGGTCGCCGTCGGTGAGATATTCCAGCATGTAATCCTCGCCATACGTCGCGCCGGAAAGATGCGCCCAATCCGAGGTGGAATCATCCCAGAAGCGGATCTCATCCGTGCCGTCGATCAACTCCAGAAAAGCCGGCAGTGATTCATCGGCCTGGCCCTTAAGCGCCAGCATTCCGCCGGTGGTCATGTTGATAAAGCTATCTCCATCTTCATCAAGATCTATGATCAACTGACCTGCGACACTGACCAGTCCACCGTTTCTGATTACCAACGTACCGTTGCTCTCCTTGCCAACGAATAGGTTGCTATCGTTCGTCCACGTCGAGCCTGGGCCGTTCACAGTGGCCACGCCCATCGAACCGGAGCTTGAACCGATAACACCAGAGCTGAAACTGACCTCGCCGCCGTTGGTTACATTCAATGTGCCACTGCCGTACATACCGACGTAGAGATAATCACTAGCCCACTTCGATCCGTTTCCATCCACAGTGACTTCACCCTCCGAGCCAAGCCCGTTACCGATGTAGCTGATTTTACTACTGACTGCGCCGCCGTTGGTGATATTCAGCGTGCCGCTTCCAAAGCGGCCGACTCTGAAAAACAAATCAGTGTTCGTCCACGTCGAGCCGGCCCCATCGACTGTAACCGCACCCGTAGAGCCAGATTCGTAACCGATGTAGCCACTGCCATTGGTGACCACACCGCCATTGGTGATGTTCAGCGTTCCGCTGCCGGATCTACCGACGTTGATATTTTTACGGTTATCCCACTTCGATCCAGGCCCATCCACCGTGACCATACCCGTCGAGTTGGCGTCATAGCCGATATTGCCCCACCCCCAGCTACTGACCTCACCGCCATTGGTAAGACTCAACGTGCCGTTGCCGGACCTTCCGATATCCAGGTCGCCATGGCTCGTCCACTTTGAGCCGTTCCCATCGACTGTAACCACACCCGTCGAGCCAGAATTATATCCGAGTCTGGCCCAGTGATTGTTCCGCACCACTCCGCCGCTGTTGACATTCAATGTGCCACTGACCTGCCCCTTTATTCTGTACCAACCTGAATGAGAGTCAGGCCAATGCATTCTCCTTGTGTTCCGGAGGGTGAGGCGCAGCCGAATCCGCAGGAACACAAGGTCGCCCCTTGCGAGGG
>SDBV01005580.1_pt1 | contig 17714 bp, 15 predicted proteins | sample 2277081 | NCBI WGS metagenome assembly SDBV01 (sample SAMN10402039, study PRJNA504765) | marine sediment metagenome | isolation source: marine sediment core GS10_PC15, 223 cmbsf | place: Arctic Ocean: Southern Knipovich Ridge | collected 2010 | reverse complement strand
TGAGATTTATCTTGTTGAAAAAACGCTGTTTCCTTGATAGTGTCTTCTTCACGGTCATCCCTTTCACATTAGTTTTTGCGGAAATTATAACCGCTAACCGGATGACCTGCATATTATCTAGTTTATGAGATTAGGTCTTTAAGCCAACTGACACGGCGAGGCCATTTTAGAGGATATCTCGGCAAATGCAAGCCATTTGGCCAGACGTTATGAACACGGGGGCGAAGGTTTTTGCTTGTGTCGGCGGTCTCATTTGGGCATACTTGGGGTATCAGCGGCTGGTTCGCTGTGGTGAGAGTCGCGTTTTTTATTGAAATGAAGGAGGCCAGGATGAATCGTCGCAGTTTTCTTCGATTGACCGCCCAGACGGCGGCGGCAGCAGCGTTGGGGCCGGTTGCGGGGGCATTGCGCGGGGCTGGATCAGGTGGTGTACGCAAGCCGAATATTATCATTATTCTCGCCGACGATCTGGGGTATGGGGACCCGGGGTGTTATAATGACGAGTCGAAGATTCCTACGCCGAATCTGGATCGGCTTGCCGGTGAGGGTGTGCGATTTACCGATGCGCATACGCCTTCGTCGGTCTGTTCGCCTACACGGTATGGCATTTTGACGGGTCGGTATTGCTGGCGGACGGCGTTGAAGAGCAGTGTGCTTTGGCCGTGGGATGCGCCGCTCATAGAGGCGGACCGGCTGACTTTGCCGGCGATGTTGGGCAAGCGGGGTTATCATGCGGCGTGTGTTGGCAAGTGGCATTTGGGTTGGGACTGGCCGACGAAGGATGGGGCTCGGATAAACGATACGCTGAGGATCGGTCAGTATGACGCGAAGCGGCGGCCGGAATTTGGCAGGGGGATTAGTTTTACCGAGCGGATTAAGGGCGGGCCGACGAGTCGGGGGTTCGATTATTATTTTGGCGACGACGTGCCGAATTTTCCGCCTTATTGCTTTATCGAAAACGATCGCGTGGTGCAGCAGCCCACCATCGACAAACCCGGGAGCATGTTCGGGCACGATGGGCCGATGCGGCCGGGGTGGGAATTGGATGAGGTGATGGGCAAACTCACCGAGCGTGCGGTTGGATATGTGCAGGATCGGGCGAAGGAGAAGGACAGGCCTTTCTTTTTGTTTTTTACGTTGACGGCGCCGCATACGCCGATCGCTCCGGAGGAACGTTTTGTCGGGAAAAGCGCCGCCGGGCTGTACGGCGATTATGTGCACCAGGTGGACTGGACGGCGGGGCAGATTGTGAAGGTGCTTGCGGACACCGGGCTGGCGGAAGATACGCTTTTGATCTTTACAAGTGACAATGGCTCGCCGCACCGCAACGGAAGGAATATGTCCGGGCCGACGGGTTCGGTGCCGAAGGAGTTCGGGCATGATCCGAGCCGGCCCTGGCGGGGGATGAAAGGCGATATCTGGGAAGGCGGCCATCGTGTGCCGTTCATTGCACGTTGGCCGGGGGAGATTAAGGGCGGCAGGGTCTGCGACGAGTTGATTTGCCTTAGCGATTTAATGGCGACGTGTGCTTCAATCGCAGGTGAGCAACTGCCGGCAAACTGCGGCGAGGACAGTTTCGACATACTTGGCGCATTGCTGGGACGCAAGGGGGATAAGCCGATCCGCGAGGCTATTGTGCACCACTCAGGCAACGGCATATTTGCGATTCGCCAGGGGAACTGGAAACTTATCTTTGGCAAAGGCTCGGGCGGTTTTACGCGGTACCGCCCCCCTGCCGATGCGCCGGCGGGGCAACTTTATAATCTGTTTGACGATCCGGGGGAACAACATAACGTTTACGAGGATCGCCCGGAAATTGTTAAGCGATTAGGCGATCTTTTGAAAAAGTATCAGCAGCGGGGTCGAAGTGCTCCGGTGTGACGGGCGGATTCTCCGTTTGGCAGAATTTTTGTGAATCGGGACGAAAGGCGGTCGACACGACCGCGGGGGGTTTTAGCCTTATCACCCCGAGGGGGGAATTGGTGTGGCGCCCCAGACTCCCACGACATCGCTGGCAAGGGCGACATTGGGCACGTTTGCAAGAATGAACGCAGCAGAACTCTGCCCTTGATAGTTGCTCGCCCAGCTTGTGGGGTCGCTGAGGAACGCACTCGCTTCGGGCATATCGACTCTGTTCTTTGCCAGCCATTTGTGCAGCAGGGCATTCGGGAAACATACGCCGTATCTGGCGGATACATCCTGCAACCGCTCGGGCCCGAAGGAAGCATCATATATCAGTGGCTTGTTGTTGAATACGTGGGCGCTGGCGTCGCCGAGCAGATACTGGACGACATCGACGTGGGACAGTACGGCGGTATCGCCTGCCTGAACATAATCGTCAATTCCATCCAGGGAATCATTGTACATGTAGCTTGTCGCGGCGTGGCCGCCGACTCTGCCCCAGCGCTCTTCGAATTCCTCGCGTGTTCTGCCACCGTTGGGGCCTTTGCCGGAGGGGCAGAAGAAGACGTGCTCCTTGCCCGAAGGCAGAGGAATAATGTCGGTGGTAGCCATCAGGTGGCCGAGATTGATCTGTCGGCAGCCGCCGGTTGTGGGGGTGGAACAGCCGCCATCCTTAAAGGGGTGGCCCCACGCCTCCCATGAGACGTAGGAATCGCTGGACACGAGTTCGTCGTCATTGTCAACGGCATAGACGTGCAGTCCCATGCCGATAGCACGGAGGTTTGCCAGGCAAACGGCACGCTTGCCGCGCTCGCGGGCCTTTTGCAGTGAGGGTGTCATGATTGACAGGAGCAAGGCGATTATAGAAATGACAACAAGCAATTCTATCAGTGTAAAGCCCGATTTGTTGCGAGCGGACATTTGACACCCCTTTCGTAATTCTGACAGCAAGCCCCTTGTTATTATATTATAACCCCAATCAGATAGTTTGTAAACCAAACGATTCCAAATAATTTGACCTTTTTTTGTTTGGCAAAGCGGTTATAATGCTCTTGTGAAGGATTTTTTTGCCGCCATTGTGGATATCGTTGTTGGGGCTGTTTTGAAGGTCTATGACGGTCTTAAGTCGTTTCAGCTCAAGACTTTAGCCAGCGACATCGTCTGCGGTGTCAAATCGTTTTTTTCGTCATCGGACGATTACGATGACTCGGTCTCAAAGAAGAAGATAGTTATCGTCGGCTCTGTGGCCGCGATATTAGTGGCGATTGCGTGCATAAAGCTGTTTTGGCCATCCTCGCCGGGCGCCAAACGGATAGAATTGACCGCCCCGACCACACAGGATGCCAATGGGAATACGTGGAGTTTGCAGCTTTTGAAGGGGCAGTCGTCTCAGATTATTGCCCTGGCGGGGGTGAAGCCTGGGCCGCCGCTGCTGGTAAAGCCCGAGGTTGCGGTACGGGGCATAATCGTTGAGGTAGGCGTAACGGTGCAGGGTCAGGCAGGAGAAAAATACGTTCCCGGCGTACAGAAGAATGACAAGTGGCTGCCGCCTCCGAAATTCAGGCTTATCGGCGAGGCGGGCAAGGTTCTGGCTGAAGGCCGATTCGAGTATGGTTGAGGCGGTATCTGTAAGCGCTCGTGTCGAGTGCCTCAGTCTTTCAGAGGCAGATTCGAGGTCAAAATCGATATTGACTTAGGGCCTTTTGAAACAAGATTTGAAGATAAGTGGTATAGTCTGAACTGAACGGCCGTCAGAAGGCGGTTTGGTTTGCGGTTTTTTCGCCTCCCGGGTTGTTTTACGGCCCCCGGGCGAGTACAATGGATATGATTTGAATAGATGACGCCGATCCGGTGAGCCGGAATGGGCTTTGCGGGCTTTTGGGTTTTTGCGTTGGGTGAAAGGGTACGATTATGAAGAAAACATTAGCGATCATTGTTTTCCTGCTGGTTGTGCCAGCAATTGCGGGCGGCTTTTTGTTTACAAATAAAGTCGGCAAGATCAAGACAGACACCGAAGGCGTAACATTTCATCTGGAAGGATCGTGGTGGTCAAAGATTACCGTGGGTCCTGAAGTCAAGGCGATTGAGGTTAAGAAAGGTACATACAAGCCCCGTCGCCTGTATCGTAAACTCGAAAGAAAAGTCGTCGACAAGAAGGGCAATGAAAAAGGCGAGAAATGGCAGATTTACAGTTTCGGACCGTGGGGGAAGCTGAGGAAAATCACTGTCAAGAAGGATGAAACCACCGAACTGAAATTCGGCGGGCCGCTGACTGTCAAGCCCACCGTGAAAATTGGGCGCAAGTCCGGCGGGCGATCTATTGTCACCGTCGGACTGAAAGTGGTGGGTTCGTACGGAGAAGAATACAGCCCCCGTGCGACGGTAACGGACGAGAAGAGTAAACGCAGAAGTACTAAGGAACCGAAGTTGAGGATTTTTGACGAAACAGGCAAGGAACTGGCAAACGGTAAGTTTGCCTTCGGCTGAGGCGGTGTATGCCGGTACTCGTGGCGAGTGCCAGATGGTTTCAAGGGCAAATTCCGCGTTGAGGTTGATGTCGATTACGGCCCATTTGAAACAAGGCAGGAGGAAGTCTGGCACACGATAAAATGAGTTGAATGAAATTCGCAAGTACCGGCGGGTCAAGAGATGTTTCTTTTGGGCCGCCTTTTTTTTATTGTGGGACCAGGACTTTTGCAAAAGTCTTGATGGGAAGGAAGATTTTGTATGAAAAGTGTGGAAGAGATAGCAATTGAGAAGAGGTAAACAATGACAAGGTGCTGTCCCAATACGAGTGAACCTGCCGGCGAAAGTCCGCAAGCATGGTTCGGCAATATGATCGGTAATTGCTATGAGTACGCTACGAAGGCGAAGGAGGCTGGTCGTGGTGTTGTTGGGATCATGTGTGAGTTTACTCCGCGCGAGTTGATTATGGCGGCCGATGCCGTGCCGGTGTGTTTGTGCGGGGGTTCTGCGGAGACGATTGGGTCGGCTGAGCAGTATCTACCGGCTAATCTTTGTCCGCTGATCAAATCGACGTACGGGTATCATGTTCAAAAGGCAAATCCGTTTCTTGAGATGGCGGATATGGTGGTTGCCGAGACGACCTGTGACGGGAAGAAGAAGATGTATGAACTGCTTGCCGAGAGCAGGCGGATGCATGTGCTCGAACTGACGCAGAAGCCTGACGACGCCGATGCGATGAACCACTGGGTGAGTGAGTTGAACAAATTTAAAACGGGGCTTGAAGAATACTACGGTGTTGAGATAACGGATGAGAAGATTAGGGCGGCGATCAAGGTTATGAACAGGGAACGGTTGCTTAGGCGGCGGTTGGCAGGGCTGATGAAGGCCGACAATCCCCCGATGACGGGGCGGAAGCTCCTTGACTTCAAGAGTATTATTTCGGGTATTGAGGCTGATTTTGAGCAGTATGAAAAGGCGATCAGGCTTTTTGAATCCCGACCGGCAGAGTGCACGGGCACAAAGGCTGTGCGCGTGCTTTTGACGGGTGTGCCGGTGGTCCACGGGGCCGAGAGGATCCTCGATATTATTGAGGACAACGGGGGATTGGTGGTGTGCATGGAAAACTGCACGGGGCTAAAGCCTATTATCGAAGACGTTGACGAGCAGGCCGACGACCCTGTGCGGGCGCTTGCGGAAAAGTATTTTCATCTGCCGTGTTCTGTGATGACTCGCAATGACAGGCGATTGGAACTGATTGGGAAACTTGCCGGCGAGTATAAGGCGCAGTGTATTATCGATCTTGTCTGGCAGGCGTGTCTGACTTATGACGTTGAGTCGTATTTTGTAAAGCAGTTGGCGGAAGAGAAGCTGGGCCTGCCATATCTGAAGATTGAGACGGATTATTCGCCGTCGGATTCGGCGCGAATTGCGGTGAGAGTAGAGGCGCTGTTTGAGATGGTTCGTTAAGCTGGATGTGATGGGCTAAGAGCCCACCCTACGAGGTAAATAGTATCTGTTGCGGAAAGAAACATGATTTGTGCGGGCATTGATGCAGGTTCCAGGGCGATCAAGATCGTTCTGTTGAATACCGAAGACAATGAGATCGTTGCATCGGGCGTGATCGATCAGGGGGTCGAGCAGGACAAGCTCGCCGCTGATCTTTACGGCAAGCTGCTGGGCGAGCAGGACATCGGCCGGGGACAGATCGCAAGGACGGTGGCGACGGGGTACGGCAGGGGCATTATCTCGTCGGCGGATACGACGATAACGGAGATCAGTTGCCATGCGGCGGGCGTTCGTCATCTTGAGCCGGATGCACGGACGGTTATCGATATCGGCGGGCAGGACAGTAAACTGCTGCGTCTGGACGGCAATGGCAGGGTGCGCGATTTTGCGATGAACGAGCGTTGCGCGGCGGGGACGGGGCGGTTCCTCGAGATCGTGGCCAAGCGTTTCGGGGTCCGCCTCAGCGACCTGGGGCGATTGGCGCACAAGAGCACGGATCCGGCGGCGATCAGCAGTATGTGCGTTGTGTTTGCGGAGACGGAAATTGTGGGTTTGCTGGCTTCGGGCGCGTCGCAGGAGGATATAGTGGCGGGCGTGCAGGAATCGATAGCGAAACGAATGACGTCGATGATGGGGGCGGGCGCGGCGCCTCCGATCGTTTTTACGGGTGGCGTGGCGATGGTGCCGGGGATGGAAACGGCGCTGGAGGAATCGTTGGGAGAGAGGGTGAGGGTCTGCTCGAATCCGCAAATGACCGGGGCGCTTGGGGCGGCGATATTGGCGGCGAGGGCACTAACATGATTCTTCGCGTAGACAAAGTCAGTAAAAGTTACGGGGACCACGCTGTTCTCGATGAGGTAATGTTCGAGATCGAAAAGGGTATGGTGTTTTCGCTGTGCGGTGGTTCGGGCAGCGGGAAGACGACGTTAGTGCGAATTATCAGCGGCTTGTTGGGATTCGACTCGGGGCGGCTGGAATTAGGCGAGATTTCAGTCGCGGCAAAGGAATTTTATCCCGATGAATTATACGGCAAGATCGGAGTGGTTTTCCAGGAACACAATCTGTTTCCACACATGACAGCGATGGAGAATATCACGCTGGGCTTGAGGAAGGTTCGCAAACTCAACCGGAGTGAGGCGAATGAGCGTGCGATTACGGAACTCGACAAGGTAATGTTGGCTGACAAAGCGCAGCAGTATCCGTGTTCGCTTTCGGGTGGAGAGAGGCAGCGTGTGGCGATTGCGCGTGCCCTTGCGATGGATCCGCTGATGTTGCTGCTGGACGAGCCGACATCGGGTTTGGATCCGTCACGGATCGGGGATGTATTGGGAATCATCAGGAACCTGTCCGATGCGGGCACGACAATGATGCTGGTAACACATAATCTGCGTTTCTCAAAGCAGACGGGCGACAGGTTCGGGCTGCTCGAAAAGGGCTCACTCAGGGTTTCTGATGATCCGTCATTGCTTGACTCGATGGCAGAGGAGTGGTCGTAGACATGGACTTCGGACAGTATGTATTCGGTGAGCCGTATTTCGGCTGGTTGTGTCGCGGCGTGGCTTTTACGCTGCTGATAACCGCGCTGACGACGGTGCTGTCGCTATTGCTCGGGACCATTGTCGCCGGCATGCGCACCGCACAGGGCCGACTCAAACCTGTCATCGCGAAAATATATATAACCGCTTTTCGCAATATCCCTCCCGTCCCGCTGCTTCTGTTTCTGGTTTTTGCCGTGCCTGGACTTTTCCGGTCGGTGACAGGCGCAGCGTTTCCGACGGGAATGGAATTTGGCCTTTTGATCGCAGGGCTTTCGGTGAATACGTCGGCCTACATCGCCGAAATTCTTCGCTCGGGCATACGGGCGGTGGCCGTCGAGCATTACGGCGCAGGACGGGTCCTGGGTCTGACGCCGGGTCAGATTCGCAGGTGGGTAATATACCCGCAGGCGGTTCGCGTGGCGCTGCCGGCCCTTGGAACGCGGTTGATACACAATATGAAGAACTCCGCTATTGCTCTTGTGCTTCCACTGTCCGTAGGCACGATGGAGGTGGTCAGCCAGGCGGGTCGGATCGCGGGGCAGACTTTCGCATGGGCGGAGCCTCTGGTTTTTGCTGCGGCGGTGCATTTGACTCTGGCGGTATCGTTTGGCTTTGTGGTGAACAGACTTGCACTGATAACTCAGCGCAAAGTGGAGGCGACGGGATGAATCTGTGGGAGATAATTGGCGTACTTCTTGTGGGCTATCCCAAGGGTCCTGAAATGATCGACCCGAATTACCCTGCTTTTATCCAGCAGATCGGGGGATTGTCCCTGACGCTGATTATTACGATGCTCAGCCTGATCCTTGGAACACCTGGCGGTATCGTTTTCGGGCTGTGTCGCCAGGGTGGGCGCGGGGGTGGGATGAAGCCGGTATTGCCGGAGAGAATCGGCCGGTGGATGCTTCGCGCTGCGGTGAATCTGGTTGTGGAGGTCATTCGGGGCATACCGATCATGATCACCGTTTTGCTGGCTTACTATTTGCCGTATCGACTGTTCGGCCTACGCATTCCGCCGATCATCCTTGCGGTGACCGCCTTTTCTTTGTATAGTAGCGTCTATCTAAGCGACATATTCCGGTCGGGATTTCGCGCAGTGGATGCCGCGTGGGTCGATGCCGCCCGCGTAATCGGGCTGAACAGACGACAGATATTGTTCAAAATCAAGTTGCCCACCGCGGTGCGGGCGATGACGCCGGCGCTGGTGGGACTTGCAATAACGATCTTCAAAGACACGTCGGTTCTTGTCGTCGTTGCCGTCGGGGAGTTGACCTGGTCGGCAAGGCAGATTCAGGTCGCCCAGCCGGGCGGCTATGGGCTTGTGTTGGCGCTGGTTATTGGGCTGTACTGGGGTATCGCAACCGCCGGGTCGGTCGTGTGCAACAGACTTGAAAAAGTTTTTAGCGTGGAATTATCCGTATAGATTTTCGTGGAAGGAAGCGATTGTGAAAAACTATGGAATCGTCGGGGTGACGGCGGTGATATTTCTTGGGATAGGAATACATGTGTGGAGCGTTACAAAGGGGTCCGGCGACCTTACGCAGGATGCGACTTCGACACTGCAAACGGTAAAGGATCTGGGCAGAGTGATTGTCGGCATCGGGCAGGAAGCGGCACCTTTCGGCTACATGGAAAACCGCGAACTTGTCGGATTCGATGTGGATATTGCAAGAGCCATGGTCAGGCAACTTGCCCGATACGCCGGCAGAGAACTTACGATCGAATTCAAGCCTGTTTCCGATGAGACGCGAATCGGTTGGGTCCAGTCGGGTCAGGTCCACATGTCGCTGTGCCACACAAATAACACACGCAAGCGAGACGCGAACATCGACTTTACCGTTCCCTACGGCTGGGACGGCAAAGGAATACTCTATAAGGTGAGCAGGGGCAAGGGGCGCAATCTCGATGATTTTGCCGGCAAAGTGATCGGCATCAAGCGTTCGTCGTCATCGGAAGGTGAGATTCAGGCATATTTCAAGGAAGAAGGCGCCGAGGCGGTCAGGCTCAAACAGTATGACAGCCATATCGCCGGAATCCAGGCACTGATCGACGAGCAGATCGACGGGTTCACGGACGACAACTCCATAATCATCAACACCGCGATGAAGGCGGGGCACAAGGTCGGTCCCGACGGTGTCCTGGCGGTGACGGTAACGCCTTATTCGCCGGCGTTTTTTGGCGTTGGTGTGCCGGAAAATGATTCGGACTGGCGGGATTCGTTGAATTACTGCCTGCACGACCTTTGGACTTCGGGTGAATTCATGAAGATATATGACAAGTGGTTCGGACCCGATTCGATGTGCCCGGTCCCGATGGGTGACCGTCGAATGGAACCATTTGTAAACGGGTGAACATAAAGAAAAAATACAGGGCTCCGTTATGTGCGTCTGGAAGTGTTTTGTGGATGAATTCAGGGAGAAAGGAAGTAGAGATGAAAGACAGAAAGAATAATTTTAGTGTTTTCGCATGTTTTCTTGTGGTCGGTTTTCTCGCCCCGGTGGGGGGCGTTTGGGCTGATTCGGGGATTTCGATCGTACCCGAACCCGTTGAGATGGCGGTCGGAGACGGCGCGTTTGTGATCTGTTCAGAGACGCGAATTGTTTGCGATGACGCGGCGCTTGGAAAGGCCCGTCAGTTGGCGGAAATGCTTGCGCCGGCTGTGGGGTACGATCTGAAGGTCGATGTTGGAGACGCGCGGGCCGATGCGATTGTCATGCGACTGGACGAAAAGCTGGAATCTTTGGGCGATGAGGGGTATCGGCTCACGGTAGGAAAGAAGAATATTCGGATCGTAGCGCCTCATCAGGCCGGATTGTTTTATGGGATCCAGACGTTGAGACAACTCATGCCCGAAAGCATCTACAGTGAAGATGCTGTGGACGATGTCACGTGGGCTGTGCCGTGTGTGGATATTACGGACATGCCGCGGTTCGCCTGGCGCGGAGCAATGCTGGATACGGCCCGTCATTTCATGCCGAAGGCGTTTATTTTGAAGTTGATCGATGTGCTGGCGATGCACAAGATGAATTCGCTGCACCTGCATTTGACGGATGATCAGGGTTGGCGCGTCGAGATCAAGAAGTATCCGAAGCTGACGGAGGTGGGGGCATGGCGGGCTGAGACGCTTGCAGGGCATTACAGTCACAGCCCGCGCAAGTATGATGGAAAGCGACATGGCGGGTTCTACACGCAGGATGATATCCGCGAGATCGTTGCATATGCCAGGCAGCGTCATATAAACATCGTTCCTGAGATTGAGATGCCGGGGCATGCCCAGTCGGCGATCGCGGCGTACCCGGAGCTTGGCAATACGGGCAGGAAACTGGACGTAATGACGATCTGGGGAGTTAATCCGAATATCCTTAACGCCAACGAATCGACGATTCTGTTCTTTCAGGATGTGCTGAGCGAAGTGCTGGAAATGTTCCCGAGCGAGTTTATTCATATCGGCGGGGACGAAGCACCCAAATCCCAGTGGAAGGCAAGCGACGACGCACAAAAACGGATCAAGGACCTGGGGCTCGAGGACGAGCACGAATTGCAGAGTTACTTCATAAAACGCATGGATGCGTTTCTTGCTTCCAAAGGTCGGCGTCTGATCGGCTGGGACGAGATTCTCGAGGGTGGACTTGCATCGGGAGCGACGGTGATGAGCTGGCGCGGGGAGCGCGGGGGGATTGTCGCCGCCAAAGCGGGACACGATGTGGTGATGGCGCCGACGACGTATACGTATTTCGACTATTACCAATCGCGGGAAAAGGGTGAGCCGTTGGCCATCGGGGGACATCTGCCTTTGAAGACGGTTTACAATTACGATCCTGTGCCGGCTGCGCTTTCCCAGCAGGAGGCGAGCCGTGTTCTGGGAACACAGGGACAACTCTGGACCGAATACATTGCCACGCCCGAACAGGCTGAATATATGGGGTTTCCGCGGTTGACTGCTCTTGCGGAAGTCGCATGGACGCCGAATAGCAGGAAGGACTATGGGAATTTCATCGAGCGATTGAAGTCGCATTTGCGCAGGCTCGATGTGCTTGGGGTGAACTACCGTCCTTTGAGCCCGGAGCCCGTATCGGTGGGAGTATGGAAGTCGGGCCAGACAAGCGAGGCCTGGGCGGATAAGGAGTATGATCTGACAAAGCACATTACCAGCGCGGGCACGTATACGCTTACGTTTCAGTATACGCACGGTGCACACCGGCTGGACATTGCAAGCGCCGAACTGCTGGAAGATGGCAAGCGAATTGCAATTGATGAGCACGACGGGGTCACCGGGGGCGCCACAACCAACAATATATATACGCTGAAGGTTGCGAACTACCGGGACAGTGCAAAATACATTATGCGTGCAAAGGTGCGCAGCGACGGCGGAGCCGAGTCGAACGGTGAGATTTACCTGCTGAAGAAATAGCTCTTAGAGGATATAATCATGAAGAATCTTGAAAAGCGAAAACGCATAATGAAGCGGTCCATCAAATTGGGCCATTGCATTTGCGATCCTAAGAAGCCTTGTCCGTGCGATCTTTTTAAGGAAAAGGATATCTGCCTGTGTGCCGGGGAGCGGATGGAGTCGCCGACGGGCGAGGTCAGGCTTACGCATCTGATAGAGAAGGCGGGTTGTGCATCGAAGATCGACCAGGCGTTTCTAAAGCAGGTGCTGCAGGGTCTGCCGGTAATCGACGACCCGCGTGTGCTTGTGGGCGTGCCGGCGGGCGACGATGCGGGGATATTCGATATCGGCGAGGGTAAGGCGCTTGTCCAGACGGTGGATGTTTTCACGCCTTCGGTGGATGATCCCTATACGTTCGGGCAGGTGGCGGCTGCTAATTCGGTGAGCGATATCTATGCGATGGGCGGCGTTCCGCTGACGGCGCTGTCGGTGTTGGGGTTTCCGGTGCGGAAGGTGCCGGATGAGGCGATGACGGACATTCTTCGCGGCGGCATCGACAAGATGAAGGAAGCGGGCGTTGCCATTATCGGCGGGCACAGCATTAATGATCCGGAGATCAAGGCGGGTTTTGCGGTGACGGGCATCATGGACGTCAGGCAGGTGACGGCCAACGCAAATGCGCAGCCGGGCGATGTGTTGATTTTGACCAAGCCGTTGGGCACGGGAATCACGGCGTTTGCATCGCAGATTGGACGGGCCTTTCCCGAAAGCGTGGAAGCTTCAGGGAAATCAATGACGACACTCAACAAAGAAGCTTCGGCGCTGATGGTCAAATTCGGCGCACACGCGTGTACGGATGTTACGGGATTCAGCCTTATGGGGCACCTGGGAGAAATGGCGCTTTCAAGCGGGGTTGATGTGGAAGTTATCTGGGACGACATCCCGGTATTTCCGGGTTTGCTGCAATATGTGGCAGACGGGATACTTCCGGGTGCGATCGAACGCAATAAAGAATCGTGCGGTGATCGTGTAGTCGCAGGTGAAGGGATCAGTGCGGAGATGTTGGATATGTGCTTTGATGCGCAGACATCGGGGGGACTTTTGATTGCGATTGATGCGGGCGATGCGGACCGATTCCTCCAGGCGCTGCACGATGCAGGAGTCTCCGCTGCGACGGTGATCGGGAAGGTGACGGCGGAGGGAGAGGGGAAAGTTCACGTCATAACAACGGGCAAGCGTCAATTGCCGGACCCGCGGGAAGACAAGCCTAAAGAAAAAGCTGTCGAAGTCAAACAGGAGGCGGTTGCGCCTGCGGTGCAGGCTGAGGCGGTACCGTGTTGTGCAGGCGACGGTCCCGCCCCGGCGCAAGGTGCTGCAACAGGCTCGACGAGTGGTGACAGCGAGGGTGTGCAGGAAATACAGCAGCGGTTTCTGGACTTTATGGGGAGGGTGAACCGGCCGGGGGGGCTGGACGCCTATACCAAGCAGGCGATGTCCATTGCTCTTTCAGTGCATGCCAAATGCGCTCCGTGCCTGAAATCGCATGTTCACAAGGCCAGAGAAAAGGGCTTCACCGAAGAAGAAATCGACGAAGCGGCCTGGATGGGCATTGCATTCGGCGGGGCACCTGTTATGATGTTCTATAAGACCAATAAGCCGCGATAACTATGCGGAGGTGACTGGTGACTGGTGTTGCCCGCGGTCTTCAAAGCCGTCGTTGGGTCGATAAGGTCCAGGGTGGGTTCGATTCCCATTCACCTCCGCCATTTTTGTTTTTGGGCTTTGGGTGCGAAAAACGTGTTTTTTGCCTTTGTCAGTCGGCGGCAGGGATTACAGGGTGGCGGCGAAGTGGCCCGGGCCGTTGAGCTCGTACCAGTTTATGATGGCCTCGATGAGTTGATCTTGTGTTTTGGCGGCGATAATCGCCATTTGAGCTTTCTTGCGTTCGGGGTGGCGTTTGCAGTAGCCGGCGACGAACTTGCGAAAGAAGGCAACGGCCTTTTTTTCAGGCCGATGCAGGCGGGTCATTTCAAAATGCTCCAACATCACCGAACCCTGCTCCTGCAGCGTGGGAGCGGGCGGTTTTTCACTGCCCTTCAGCAGCGCACGAGCTTCGGCGAATATCCACGGGTTGCCGATAGCGCCGCGTGCGATGGTAACCCCGTCGGCGCCCGACGTCTCAATACGCCGGCAAATCGTCTCGGCGTCCATCAGGTCGCCGCTTCCGAATACCGTCATCTCGGGATACGCCCGCTTGACCTCACTGAGAATCCCCCAGTCCGCCTTGCCGCGATATTTTCCCGTAACCGTTCGTCCATGTATGGTCAGCATGTCCACTCCCTGGCGGTGGGCGTGGTCGCAGATGTGCCGAAAATTCTCTTGCGCGTACTCTCCGTCGTCAAAACCGATCCGCAGTTTCATCCCTATCGGGCAACTCACCGCATCGCGAACTCGCTCGATGGTTTCGATTACGACCTGGGGCTGTTTGAGGTGATAGCCGCCGCGCTTTCTTCGCAGCACCTTGGGCGCGGGGCATGCAAAATTAAGGTCAATCATATCAAAGCCGATCTTCTCAAATACGCTGGCTGCTTTGGCCATCGTGGCGGGGTCCTCACCTAAGATCTGTGCCCCCACCGGGTGTTCGTCGTCGCCCGGCTGTAACCTGAGCTTCCTTATCGCCTTCGGATGAAGAGTGATCTTGTCTAACAGCACGCCGGTAAACGTAAGCGGCGCCCCGTATCGCCGGGCGAGAATACGCATCGGCCTTTCGGTATAGCCCGAAAGCGCCGCCTGGTAAAAAGGCACATCAAGTTGTATATTTCCAAGTCTGATCATACTATAGAATAGCCCGACTTTATGTCTGATATTCGTTTGGCGGGGCTATTATAAAGGATTTTGGGGTGGTTGAGAAACCCGGTTTTTCATTCCGGGCGCCATCTCTTCCAGCCGCAGGCTGAAGGGATAGCTCAGTGGCGGCGGCAAAAAAAAGCCCTCAGCCGCAAGCTAAAAATTACCGGCTGAGGGCGCATGTGGGTATTAAACACCACTTCCTCAATCTCACTATCAAACCGGGTCTTCTTTCCCCGGCCAGGCTCCGGTCCGCAAGAACCGGAGAATAACCGGGCCGGAGTCCCTTAGAAAACCTCTACAACGTACTAAGATTTACTGGGAAAAGCCCGGGTTTGTTCGGTTAATATCGGACTTGCTCACGTCATTTCGCTCGACAGCACGCAAAAAACGCCAATTCTCGCGGTTTGTACTGGACAGGCCGGTGACAATGAGGTATTTTAAGCCAATTCTCAGCGGGATCTGAGTGGCGAAACTAAAGGAATTCGGCTATACCGCCGACGTAAAAGGTTTGTTGGGGAATAGTGTAACGGTAGCACGAATGACTCTGAATCATTTAGTCAAGGTTCGAATCCTTGTTCCCCAGTTTGCTCTAAGTCATTAGATCAAGGGCACTTACACTGAGCAATGGGTTTTGGTCTTTGTGGGTTGTGGGTTTGCGCTGATGCGGGGACCCAAACTTTTTGCTCGTGGGGGTTGACATTTGGGCTAGAATCATTAAAAAGAACAAACATTAGGGTGAATTTGGACGTATGACCAGATTAATCACCGACGTGGCTGCGCCATGCCGGTAAAGTCTGGCCTCGGTTTTTGGAGATCATTATGATAAGTGTCAAACAGTTAAGACGTACATTCGGACCCATCGTGGCGGTTGACGACGTGTCCTTCGAGGTTGCCCAGGGTGATGTGTTGGGCTTTCTTGGCCCCAACGGCGCCGGCAAGAGCACGGCAATGAAGATGTTGGCCTGTTTTCTCCCGCCCGACAGCGGCACGGCAACGGTTTGCGGCTATGATATCCTCAAAGCCCCCATTGCTGTCCGCAAGTCCGTCGGCTACCTTGCCGAGAACGCGCCTGCCTACAATGAAATGACGGTCGGAGGATTTCTCAACTTCGTCTGCGATGCGCGACAGATCAGGGGGCAAGCCCGCAACAAAGCGCTGGACCGTATCGTACCGTTGTGCTCGATCAACTCGGTTTACCACCAGACGATTGATACGCTTTCAAAGGGTTATCGCAGGCGTGTCGGACTGGCCCAGGCGCTCATTCACGACCCGCAGGTCCTGATCCTCGACGAGCCCACCGACGGTCTCGACCCGAACCAGAAGCACGACGTACGACTGCTCATCAATGAAATGGCCAAGGACAAATGCATAATCATCTCGACGCACATCCTCGAGGAGGTCGAACTCGTCTGCAACAGGGCGATCATCATCGCAAAGGGAAAGATACTCGTCGATTCGACGCCCGATGATCTGAAAAAGGAACACAATTGCACTCTCGATGAGGTCTTCCGAAAGATCACCACAGCCAAGAAGAGTGCCTGACCTGATTCCAAAATGACGGCAAATTGAAATTCCATAGCAATTACAGGAGTGCAAGAATATGAATGGCTTTCGAGCGGTGTTCAAAAGAGAACTGAAAGGATACTTCGCAACGCCTGTTGCGTATGTGTTCCTTGTGATCTTCCTTTTCGCTGCGGGATACATGACTTTCCAGCAGGGCTTCTTTGAAATGCGTCAGGCGGACATGAGGAAATTCTTCCAAACCCTGCCTTGGCTGTTTGTCATCATGATTCCGGCGACTGCGATGCGCCTCTGGGCCGAAGAACGGAAGACCGGCTCGGTTGAGCTTCTCTTTACACTGCCCATAACGGTGACGCAGGCTGTTATTGGCAAGTTCCTGGCTGCCTGGACCTTTCTGGCAATCGCCCTGTTGCTGACATTTCCCGTTCCGCTGACCGTCTGCTATCTCGGCGATCCGGATATCGGCCTCATCATCACCGGCTATGTCGGAAGCCTGCTCATGGCCGGCGGCTTCCTGGCGATAGGCTCGTTTTTCTCGGCACTGTCGAAAAACCAGGTCATCAGCTTTATCCTTGCTGTTGTCGCCTGTGCGATACTGATTTATGCCGGCCGGCCCACCACGCTCAACTACCTCGCCGGGACGCTACCGGCGGGAATGCTGGGCGTCGTCGAGAGCCTCAGCTTTCAAACGCACTTCGACTCGATACTCAAGGGTGTCATCGAGTTCAAGGACATCGCTTATTTCGTAATCCTGATTGTTGGCTGGATAAGCGCCTGCAGTATTATCCTGAATGAAAGGAAGGCAAGCTGATGAACAGAATGGTACGTGCAATAACAGCGATCGCGCTCATTGCGATCATTACGGTCGCGGCGATAAGCATTTCTCAGAACATCGGCAAATCCATGCGGGCCGACATCACCGACCAGAAGTTGTACACACTTTCGGAAGGTACAAAAGCCATTCTTGGTGGACTGAATCAGCCGATAAAGCTCAAGCTTTATTACTCCAAGACCGCCGCCATGAAAGGTCCCGACCAGATACGTTACTTCAATGAATACTATGTCTTCGTAAGGGCGCTTCTGGACGAATATGTTGGCGCCGCCAAAGGCAATATCCTGCTCGAAGTCATCGATCCCGAGGCGTTTTCCGACGACGAAGTCGATGCGATACGCCACGGGCTCAGGAGGTTCTCCCTGCCCGGAGAGAAGAACTTCTTCTTCGGCATGGTGCTCGAGACACCGTTCGGTGTTGAAAAGAAGATTGACTTCTTCTCGCCCGACAGGGAAAAGTTCGTCGAGTATGACATCAGCTACCTGATCGATACGGCCATCACCCGCGAGAAGAGGCGAATCGGCATCATCAGTTCCATCTCAATCATGGGCGACACCGGTTACATGGTTCAGATGATGCGTGCGCAGGGCAAGCAGCCCAAGCCCACCTGGGGCATCGTGCGGCATCTTCAGCAGACCTACCAGGTCAACCAGATCGAGACCGAAGTCGACGAAATCAAGGACACCGATATCCTGCTCGTGATCCACCC
>SDBV01005579.1_pt1 | contig 17715 bp, 19 predicted proteins | sample 2277081 | NCBI WGS metagenome assembly SDBV01 (sample SAMN10402039, study PRJNA504765) | marine sediment metagenome | isolation source: marine sediment core GS10_PC15, 223 cmbsf | place: Arctic Ocean: Southern Knipovich Ridge | collected 2010 | reverse complement strand
ATTCCAAGTTGAAGTATCAATTGTAGCGTTAGTAGCAATTGTAGTTTCCTCATCTTTAAAGGTAAGATTAATATATGGTACCGTTAAAGTTGAATTACATAAGCCTAGTGCTATTCTTCCTACTGATTGATTTACTGTTGATGTTGTTATTACTTCACTTCCATAGGTTATATTCCAATAAAATGTTTTATTTTGAGAGGTCGATATATCGACCGTTGGAATTATAATATCTCTATTAAATTCCATCTCTAAATTATTACCTACTTTGATCCCAGTATATGCTATCCCATCGTAAATTAAATCTGCTAAAACTAATTCAGAATCATCTGCGCTTATATTTATTATAAATCCTTCTTTAGCTGTTTCATATGTAGTCAAGTTATATGTTTGTGAATTTACAAATATATTAGATAGTAATAATGTTCTATTAAACCCAAATCCTCTATCCCCATCGCTATCCCCAGCTGAACATGTCCAGTCAATATATCCGTCATCTAGTAATTGTATATTAAATATTGTAGAATTTGATGTTCCAGTTATAGTGTTTGTTTTATTTTGGTTCCAAGTTCCACTATCATTATGCCATAAACTCATATTTGTTAATGTTGAACCTCCTACAATTACAGAAGAACAATTAAAAGGTATATTTCCAATAAAATGTTCGCTATTATTTATTGGAAAGTTTAAGGTTACAATCCCATCAGTAAATGGATAAGAAAGTCCGCTTCCAGCATTATATAATTCAGTTACTTCTGATGATGTTAATTCTCTACCCCATATACCAACTTCATCAATTTTTCCATTGAAAAAACTAGATGAATCAGCATTACTTCCAAACTGATTACTTGAAGCACTAGCAACAGCCGTTGCAGTAGATGCGTTAATTATTGGAAGTCCAGCATTAAGATATAATTTCATACCAGAAACAGAATTTTTAGTAGCTACGAAATGATACCAAGTATTTCCAACTATTGAGGAGTTTATAGCTCTATGTTCTGTGGCCCCATCAAACATTTTAAAAACAAGATCACCACCTGCCTCCATCCTTATAGCTATATTTCTTTCACCCCTAAAACTTACTAATTGTTCCGTTGCGGCTGGTAAAGCACCATCAATCCTAAACCAACCAGAGACACTAAAATTTCCATCAAGTAATGACGCAAAACTATTTGGAAATCCTATAGAATCGGTATTATAATCATAAGCTGTATTTATTATACCAGATGTATCAGTTGCTCCAGCGTTTGTTGCATTATTTGTACCTAAAGAATCTATTATTGTTCCACTCCCGCTTAAATCTTGTTCATCAAATTTCCAATATGAAACAATATCCTCAATGGTTTTTCTCCAAACAGCCCAACTTTCTAGAACTTCACCTTGAGTTGTTATAACCCAATCAACTGTTCGTGATGACTTCTTCTCAGCTTCTAATCTAACTTCGTAAGTACCAGCTTTAACTTCAGTTCCAATTTGATAAGGATCGCCATTAGAGTAGAATTGATAACTTCTAATATCTTGATTAATTCTTTGTCCATTATCTAATATTGTTTCAAAATAAATGTCATCAATTAAAACAGAATCTTCTGCTAAATATATTTGCATAGTAGAACTACACTCAACCCCACAGACATCATCGTGTTGAGTTATCACTCCTTGGAATAAAGTTTCACCTAAGCCAAAGGCGTTGGTTATTTCTATAGGCTGATACTTTTCCCAGATTTCGTTGTACTCGATTGCTGTTTCTCCTACGTTAAAACTTTCTCCCTTTGTATCTATTGATTCTTTAACATTATCAAACTCTAAAGCTGAAGCTGTCGGTACAGCTGTTGCTAATAGGAATAAGGTTAACGTTAGAACTATAGATAAAGATATTTTTCCCATCTTCATCTATGGTTAATACTGTCCTGGATATCCGCCGTATTGAGGTTGTGGTGCTTCTACCATTCTATTATGGAGAATCGCGGTAATTAGCCCAATGAGCACTCCCATAATGATTAGAGGAAGTGCTAAATCTAAAATGGTGCAAGTTAAGGCGTTATTTGAGGCTGAGGGTAAGTAGCTCTGGTTAGTCGCTGAACAACCGGCCACATTCGCAGCGTCGATATCCACGAAACCAGCGCAATTTAAATTCGAGCAGCCACGAACTGTGTCTAGCGTCACTGATACAGCAGGAAGCATACTTACGAAGATAAGTAAGGCCATAACCAAAATTAATATACCTACGAGCATCATTTGCCCTCTCTTGTTATTATTTAACATTATTTTTTCTACCTCCTTTCATTGTTATAATTTTAATACCAATCTCCCTTTATATTATTCCTTAGAATCACATCAGTAATCTTAAACTTTAATCCAATGACATTTTTATTATCAAATATGTTTTTTATAATCTTTGGAGAGATATGTCTCTTTAGAACTGGAAGATTATATTGATGATTCGTTTTATTTTGAAAAATTCTTACTTCTATAATGTCTAGAATGTTAGGACTAATATCACTTTCTCCTTTACCACCTAATCTGATTTTTGCTCCCATCTTATATTTACTAGTAAACGCCTATTTAAATATCTTGCGTTAATCGTAGAGCACCTATAATTAGCCATTGCTTCGCAATCGTTAATTATAATATGCCTGTAGCGATATAAAGTTACTCCTATTTGGTAGTGTCAGAAGGTTTATATAGTCTAGTTTGTTAATTAATTAATGGGGAAGAAAACTAAATGCATAGATTGTTCAAAATTATGTGAAGGAAAAAGATGCATAAATTGTCATAAAATTAATGTTAAAAAGAAAAAAACAAAATGCAAAGATTGTGAACAATGTGGTAAAAAAATGAGAGTTATTCTTTCAATAATTAAAAGAGGGGAGGGAAAATATTGTTCGGAGAAATGTGTATGGATGTCGAAAAGATGTAAAGTTAAGATAATTTGTAAAGTGTGTGGTATGACGAAGAAAATTAAGCCTTCGGATATTAAAAATGGTGGAGGGAATTATTGTTCTCATATATGTCAAGAAATAGCTAAAAGAAATAAAGTTAAAATAATATGTGAAGTATGCGGAAAAGAAAAGGAAATCATTCCTTCAATAGTTAAAAGAGGAGATGGAAAGTACTGTTCATTAAAATGTAGACAAATAGCACAAAGAGGGGAAAAGTCACATTTTTGGAAAGGCGGAATTTCAAATAATAGCTATCCCAGAACTTGGACTAAAGGATTAAGAAATTTAATTAGAGACCGAGATAATAACCGATGTATAAGGTGTAATAGAGCTAGGGAAGAATTTAAACAAGCCTTATCTATTCATCATATAGACGCTGATAAAGATAATTGTAATCCACAAAATTTAATAACTCTATGTGACCATGTTAGTGGAAGTTGTCATGGGCTAACTCGAGGTAAAGAAGAGTTGTTCGCTAAAGGATTTAGAAATATTCTAACAAGATTGTATGGGTATGAATATATATAACTATAATTTTTTCAGTCTCCGCTCCATAGGCAATAACCCCATTGTATAATATTTGGGAAATTCTCTAAGATGATCTTTCGCTATTCTCTCCGCTACTTTCTTCGACTTCGTATGTTCCATCTCTACACGAGTCCCTATCTTTAATTCCTTCTTGTTGTATTTTATTCTTTCCATTTTCATCTTAAGTTTGATATTTACTCCCCATCACAAAAGCTATGTCGGCTTCGCCGTCCACTCCGTTGTCTTCCCTTCTCCTTCTCATCGCAAGGTATCCAGAATGAACCTTTAATATCATCCTTCATATTACTTTTTGGATTCTCTTTAATAATCTTCCTCTTCTTATCTTCACTATAAAGATCTAATCCATAATGTCCTATTGGGTAGTTATACCCTTCCTTATACCCATTTATTTTATTCTTTTTATATTCCATTTATTTTACCTCAATTAAATTTAGTTTAAATTTAATGGTTGACGATACGAACTTTGTTCGTACGACTCCTTCATAATTTATTTTACTAAACTAACACCCAATATTCCAGCATCCTTCTGGGCCATAATGCTTCTTCCCGTGCATTTTACTTCCATCTTCCATTATATGATAATCCATTTTAGATTTACCTTTACATGGTTTATTACAACCCATTCTATAATATCCTGCTGGGTAACCTTCCTCTTGGTCTTCATATCTCTTCATCTTTTTATTTTTATATTCCATATTTATTATCCTCCCTTAATTTAATATCCCCAGTTTGAACTTTAACTTTTAAATCCTTATGTATAATATCATCCCAGTTTTTCCATCCATCAGTCGGCGAAGCCGTCCACTCCGCTGTAGCAAAACATAACCGTCTTTGAGCACCCTCATATTTACCACATGGCATTTTAATTAAACCACCATTCATCTTTATATAAAACTCCAGGGGTAAGGCCAAGGGCCTTTGCCCCCTTGCTCTGAACAAGTGACTGAGGATCGCTTATATTAGAGTATGACATCAAATCCATTTTACATCTCCACCGGCTTTCGCTCCTTTTCTTTTTGCAATACCCTTAGCGGTAATCGCAAGAAATTCTCCAGGTGTCGCAATTCTCGCTTTTCTCTTCTGAATAAATGTTAATGGTTCCTTAACCTCTTTACCTTTAACTATCCTTCCACGATACTCTTCTTTAAGTTGAGCTTCAGTTATAGGTGCTAAATTAAGTGTCCCTCCAATTCCATTTCCTTTCTTTAATCTAAATGTAACCTCTGCTCCTGCTTTTGTCTCTCTTCTACCAAGAGCTAAAGCTTCTCCTTTTGATATAGCGAATGGAGTTATGTCTACCCATTTACCTGCTCTCTTAATTTCAACTTCGTAGCCTGGTTTAGGTTTAGGTTTAGGTCTTGCTAAAGCTGGTCTTCTCTTAGGCTTTGGTTTTATTGGTATTATGGGTATTATAGGAACTATAGGCTTAGGTATTGCAGGAGGTTTAGGACGAGTTGTAGGACTAATTATTGGTTGAATAACTGATTGCAACACGGGCCTTGATACTGGTTTAAGAGCTGGTTTAAGAGCTGGTTTAAGTGCTATTTTAACCATGGGTTTAAGAGCAGGTTTAATCGCAGGTTTAAGGGCCGGTTTAAGCTCTGGTCTAAGCATAGGTTTAAGAGCTGGTTTAATCGCAGGTTTAAAAGCTGGTCTTAATATCTGTGCAGAAATAATATCTACTTCTATCCTTTGAGCTCTTTCGTCTCTTAATCCTAAAACTGAAGGTGCAGTTAAAGCAGCACCAGGCATTGCCCCTACTCCCGTCATTTCATATAATCCTGTTCCCGCCCAAACTGAAGGAGCAGCTTTAACTGCGACCGAAGGTTTAGGTGGAGCCATAATTACTTTTGGAGTTGGAACTTTTATAGCAGGTAATATAGGTTTAGGTAAAGCTCTAGGTAGAGCCATCTCTCCCAGTTGAAATGTTTTAGCAAAGGGTGTTTTTGTTATTTCAGCAGGAGTAATCCCCCATACTTTTGTTGGAGGTTCTATGCCTATAGGTTTCTTTAATCTGATTATTTTCATTTCTAATTCTGGAAGTGTACCTCCTGCTCTTCGTGGTCCAGCTGGAAGTTTTGTTACATCCTTCATAACTGTTCTTGCCCTAAAAAGCTCTACTGGAGCATCTTTTGGAATTTTAATCTTCATTAATCCAAACTCAGATGGTCTTGTAATAGCAGTAATTGGCTCAACAGCCGTAACGGCTTCCAACCGTGTAGTTTGTCTACCAAGTTGAGCTAAAGGGTCATATGTAACTGGTGTAGAAATTTGAGCCTCATATCTTTTTAAAATTGAAGGAGTTCTTTTAAGGGAAGCTGTAGTCCCCCCTTGAAGTTCAGTTGCTAGTTTTCTCCACATTTCTTGCTTATACTTAGGAAGGTTTTTAAATTGAGTTAGTGTTGTTGGGGCAGATTCACCACCAACAATCTTAGGTTTAACTGTCAATTGTGTCTTGCCTCCCATAAATTTCTCTAAAGTTTTAGGCGTTACCGCTCTTGTTTCTAATACTAATCCTGGCTTCCCCTCAAATACTGGATCTGGTGTCCAACGATATTTTACTTTTGGCTTAGTAAGTTCAACTAATTTAGGTTCCTTACCTAACCACTTCTCCCATCTTTTTTGTACAAGCGCTTTTCTAGCAGGAATTTTCTGAATAATCTCATATTTACCTGCAGTAATAACTTTACCAGTTAATGGATCAATGACTTGTGCTTGAGCCTCTGTCCCTATAGGTTTTGGAACCTTATAGGGTAAAAGTTTAGTTACTGGTCTTCTGGCATATCTCACAACCTGTCTACCACCCATAACAGCACCAAGTCCAATTGTTGCTACACCTAAGGCCTGAGTTCTCCTTTGTTCTTTAATGGCATCTTCTATTTCCTTGTTATATCTTTGGATTTCAGCTTTATATTCGGCTTTATATTTTTCCCAATCTTCGGGCAACACGCCTATCGGTCTTTCCCTAATATCTTTTTCAATTTCACTAACATCTATTTTTTGTTCTTGAAGTTCAGATATAGCTGCGGTTGCACCGACAGTTGGAATTGCACCTGCTGCTATTGTTGCTGGGGCAATTGCTGCTGAAGGAATTGCCTGCCACGCAGCTAATCCGATACCCAATGGAACACCAAACTTAACTGCCTCTTTAACTTTTTTTGCACCAAATATATATTTAGGAGTATATGTTCTTTCGGGGGTTGACCTATACTCCTCGGCTCTATATTCTTCTGGTATTTGAGTACCAAACTCAGGTACCCATTCAGCCTTTTCCATAAATTCTTTTGCTGGTACTATCTCTGCTTCTCTTATTTTTATACCAGGTCCATAATCTGGTATAGCCGCCGCCGCGAATTGTCCTGCAGCTGGGGCAAGTCCCGCTACTGTCCTTCCGATATCCTTAGTAGCCTTCCATGGGGTAACTCTTTCATAAACATCTCTACCTGTTCCTGGAGTTGGAGCCCCACCTTCAAACATGTAACCATATGTTTCCCTTGGAGTTCTACCACTAATTCTTTCCCAAGTAGCAGCTGGAAAATCTTTTATCTTTTCAATCACAGTTCTCTTAGGAGCAGCTTCAACTGACCATTCTGGGATTGATGGCAAATCTCTTTTAAAAACTTCTGGCCTCTGAAAAGCTAATCTAGCCTGAGCACCAGCACCTAATTCAGTACCTGAAAAATCAACTGCAACTGGAATTTTATATGTCTCTGTTGGACCTGGTGCTATAGATTGCATCTGCCCAGTAAAGATATCTTTATATGCAATCCGTGGAGCCTCATATCTCTCCATGTGTTTCGCAAAATCGGTTAGACCTACGCTCATTTGAGCATGAACATCTTCAAATCCAACAAGTTGTTTATCTATATAAACTGGCTTAAATCCTTGTTCTTTTAATTGTTTTATTTGGCCCTCATATTTCGCGATACTCTCTAACTGCCTTTCAATACCACGTTGTCTCATATCATATGCACCACGCATTTTTTTATAAAATTCCTGTGCCTGTGGGCCAAGCCCAGCTGCAGTTAAAGCCGAAGGAGAATAAACAGCTTTTCTTATCTTAAAAAAATCTTGTGCCTTTTGATATGCGGATTGAGTTTGAGCTTGAGATGCTTCTGCTTGAGATACTTGTTGTTCAAATTCTCCAACTTGCACTTGCGCTTGTTCGGCCTCTACTGCTTGCCCAGTTAACCTACCTCTCTCAGCTTCAACTGCTTGTCTTTTTGGTACCCCAGCAATACCCCTAATAGCCCGCAATGCTCTCTGTGTTCTAGTTTCTGGTAAAGCTTGTTGTCTAGCCTGTATCCCTCTTTGAGCTGAAGCTATCTGTTCTCGTTGCTGTGTTATTTGGGCTCTCGCCTCTTGGATCGAAACCATATTAAATTATAAATTAATATCCCCCTATTCCTCTTCTTATATTCCTACCCCTCTTAGGGATTTTTGATAAAGTTATTTTCGGAGCAATTGGTGCTATCGCCTCATCCATTATACTTATCTCTCCCTCAATTGGTTCTGGAGTGTTACTATAAGCATTTAAATTTCTAAGATAATCATCTACAGTTTTTAAATTCTTATTTGCTATTTTTCCTTGAGCTCTAACTCTTCTCATATAACCTCTGTCCTCTTGTCTTTGAACTCGTCCTTGTATGCCACTATGTAACTGTGCCTTAGAATATCTTAATGGAAAATCTAATCCGCTAAGTGTCTCTTTTTTTTCTAGTATTTTTATCCTTAATGCTTCTGCTTGTTCTTTTTTCATTATGTTCTACCTCCCTTTTCTTCTCGAATTTTATTCGTGCACGGGCTTTGCCCGACGAAAGGGTGAACAAGGGTTTCCCTGGACTCCTTTCCTTTTTTAAATATGACATCTGTCCCTATGTTATCTCTCAAGATAACATCTGTTATTTTAAATTTTAATCCAACAACATTTTTGTTGTTAAAAATGTTGTTAATTAACTCAGGAGATGTATGTCTCTTCATAACTGGTAAATTAAATTGTTTATTATTTTTGTTTTGAAAAACCCTTGATTCAACTGTTCCGCTAGCTAGGCTATCTCTTATCAATTTTTCAGATACTTTAGATAATTCTTTCTTCATAATAATACTACTAGTATCTTCCTATTTAAATATGTTGCGTTAATCGTAGGGGACCTACAATTAGCCATTGTTTCACAAAGTTAACCCTAGTATAGTTAAAACTATATAAAAATAAAAAAATATAGGTGGTGAGATTAACCCACCGCCTATAAATAAGAAATCAAATCGTTATCACTTTAAATAATAATCTTCTCGCCAACCGCGATGTTAAGACTATTTGACAACAAGTAAGTTACCCCACGAGCTGTATCAGCTGCGTTGTAACCTGCAACTAATGTTGCAACTTTACCGTCGCCTCTATCGAATGTTTCGATTAATACCTGTCCACTCTGAACGCCTGTATTAGTAGTGAAATCTGCTCCGCAGTATTTACCACCTAATAGTTGCTCCGCAACTATATTAATACAACTTCCTCCAACAACGATAATGTTTTTACCATCAGCTGTTGCTACAGCGTTATCTGTAATCTTAGCAATACCTAATTCAGCCGGTGTTGATTTACTAGCTGTAAACCCATCAAGACCTTCCTCACTACCTAATACTGAAATCTGAGCATATACTTGTTCACTAGGAATTCTAAGTGTAACCTTATCGTCATCCGCGTTATTCTCAGGACTCTCTATAATAACTCCATAATAATTCATTACGTCATTATCATAATTACCAATAGATTTTCCATCAACTTTCACGTCTCCAGATTCAGCTTCTTCCTCAGTTACTCCAAGATATAAGAAACTATTTCCTCCACCTAAAGATATTTCTATATCTCCTATAGTTAAAGTAATATTCTCTACTCCAGATATTATAACATCCCTTTCAGTATCTTCTGCAATCAAAATTGCAATATTAGCGTCAATAGATATTGATGCTGTAGCTGCTGCTTGTGCGTCTACTGCTGCTGTAGCTGCAAGTTCCGCTGCATCTATTGCTGCATCTACTGCTGCTTGTGCATCTGTTACCGCTGCATCTGCTTCTGCTGCATCTGCTTCTGCTGCTTTCCATATGTCATATGCGTCATCATCATTTTGAGAAGCTATATCTAATTCATCTCCTGCAATTGTTAATGCATTTGCTAATGCCACATTTGTGGGATCTGCCACTGCTGTATTCCACGCTTCATAGTGTGCTTTACTTGCTGCAAGATATATATCATATAAGTCTACCCATATTTCAAACATATCTTCCTTATTTGCTTCTGCTGCCGTTATATTAGCTGCTGCTGTTATATTAGCTGCTGCCGCTGCTGTACTATCTGCATCTGCAATTACTAGCTCTGCTTGTGCAGTTGCTAATGCTTCAGTTTCTGCTGTTGCCACTGTTTCATTTATAGTCTTATAAAACACTGGTTTACCTGTAGAGAAATCTTCAGCTAAATCCATATAATAAATCGCTACACCATTAAGTGTTTTGATTAAGTATAGAGTATCAGTTTCTATATTATCTCCCAAGTCAAATGAATCATCATTCTCCCCTTTAATAACTACAACTTTTGAGTTCCAAGAATTAACCCCGTTACCAGAACTACCAATTCTTCTTTCATATAAATCTACTTCATCAAAGTAAACTTCATACTCGTGATAATCAACATCAGTTAAACTATCAAATCTTACTGTCGCAAAATCGTTTGGGAATGTGTATTCTTCTCCTTCATAAACAACATCGTCTTCTTCATCAGATTGTCTTAAGTTATACTTAACTCCGATGTATCCATCTTTTTCTCCAGGATTATCAATACTCCAAACCCACTCTGGGTCATCATCATCTTGATCAATGAAATCATCTCCATTAGAATACTCCTTAGATATATCTCCTATATAAAGTTCAACCTTACTCGAACGAGTATCAGAATCTCTGTATAATATATTATCTACTTTAACCCTAATGCCATTAATTGTTCTCCTCTTATCTTCGTCAATATTAACTCCATTAACAGTCACGCTATTCTCATAGATATCATCTACAGTAAATGTTTTACCATTAACAATAGTGCTTTCACCCTCTGCAAGAATTACCTTATCGGCAGTAGTTATAGTAATAGAATTACCATCTACATCTTCAATAAAATATTCCTTTCCAAGAATAGTTACCTCTAATGCTTCTGCATCATCATTATCTAAGTCTCTATCGTTAGTAAAGATATCTTCTTCAAACACAAGTCTATATTCTAAACCCTTATTGTTAACAAGAACAACTCCTTCAAAATCATTATTATCTAAAGTAGTTAATACTTCAACACCATCTCCAATTATAATCTCCTCGTGAACATTATAACTATCAGTGTCTTCTCCATCGTCCCAATCTATCTTACCATCAAATAAGGAATCGATTTTATTATCAGTTAAAGTTGCCTTAATATTGCCATTGCCTTCTAAGTTTGAACCAAGCTCTACCTCATCCTCAGTAACTCCTGAAGATAAAATTCGTTCAAGCTCTTCTGGGGTAATGATACCATCAGCTAAACTATTCACGAGACTATCCGCTGCTGTCATATCTGTCGATGCCGCATTAGCACCATAAACAACTGCTACATTAGCTTCGTTGTTAGCCGTGAAAGGCATAGGATATACTCCTGCAGAAACAAACATCATACTCATTAGTAACATACTTAAGAATCCTGTCGTTATATTTCTAAATATTTTTTCCATTTTTTTTCAAACCTCCTTTCAGTAATTTCAACATTACGGCATCGGGTCCTTCCCGATTCACTAAATTAACTTTTAAATTAAATATCATTATTAATTATTTTATACACTCTACCCTACAGAGTGTTATTATAGATACTAGTAGTAGTTACCCTTTATAAACTTTTCGGTACTACTACATAGTAGTAGTTCCACATTAATAAAATAAAAAGATAGGGGGATGTCCCCCTATATTAAAATAAATCAAACTCTATCTACTACAATTACCACGGGAAACTTCGTACGTTTTCTCTGTCTTTTTTATACTTATCATAAGCTTTTGCTATATTTGCTCCATGAAGTTCTAAATCAGAAAAGAGAAGCGCTAAATGAGCGGGGTTCTTAAAATCCACTACGTTCTTGTAGCTAATGCTACCTGGACCATTTGCTCCTTTCTCTTTTAATTTAACCGTAAGTACTTTTCCCATTTTATTTTATGAAGAGAATCGCCGCTACGACAACTGCCGCAATAACTCCTATGATTATCACAGTGTTTTTACTTGTCTCAGCGGAAGTTTTATTCTTCTGAACAGCCCCAAGAACAGCCTTTATCAAAGGAACATCCGCATCTGTATCATCGCCCCTTCCTCTAACCTGCTCGTAATCATCGTTAGAAACAGGACGCCTATCTATCTCACGAAGTATATAACAAGAATCCTTCCCTAACCTCCAAATCTTATCTGGGTTAAGCTCATGAACTTTATTATCGACTACGACTAAATTACCACTAATTATTTTACAAAGCAGAAACTTCATCTCATAATTTGTAGTTAAATATTGAACGACTACATATCCCGGCTTCTTCTTCTTTTTCTTCATTAATGCCTTAAGCTTCTTCGGAGACTTTTTTCCCCTCTTTGTTTTTTTATCTTTGCTCTTTAAGATAATTAACTCCTTCTTTAATCTCTGAATCTTATTCAAAGGCATAGGCTCTCCGCCACTCGCGGAGAAACCATCCTTCTCAATAATCTTTTCATTTCCTATATTTTCACTTTCCATTAGAAAATCTTTCGTTTTTTCTTAGGTGGCTGCTTAAGCGCTTCTGGTAATTCTCTATTCTCATCCTTTGCCTTTACCCTCCTAGAGGTAACAACAATTTGAGGTAAGAATCCTCCTTTACTTAATGAAGTACTTGCTATAATTTCTGCCTGCGCTAAAAAGAATTTCGCAAATCCTTTATGTCCTAATGTAGTTGCCAACAGTGCAATCTTCTGACAATCTCTAACTGGCAAATTAAGCATACCCAACTCCTGTTTGCTTAAGTTTGCTATCTTACTAGAATCAGCTTTATTAACCATCTTCCAGAAAAGAGAGAATAAATCATCTTTCTTTTCATAGGCAGGTGTTACATCTTCGTTCCAATCCTGTTGTTTTTCTATAGACTCCATCGCCATATCATCTTCTACGTCTTCAAATTGCTCTATCTCTTCCTCACTAGGCTCACCATTTTCTTCTCTATATTCCTCAGCCACTTTTCCAAATCCCTCCTTTCAATAAATGTTTACATTTATAGCATGGATATTTATATCCATTCAATAAATAATTATGATTATTTATAGCATCTAAATATATTCCTAATTCTTTCATCGTCAATCGTCGTCCTCTCTGCCTAAATTTATTACTGGTGTTAAAATAGCTAACGTCCCAACTCCTATTTGAATAAAGGCTAATCCCCTAGTAACAAAATTGTTTATTCCTTCTAGTCCATTTACCATAATATAAACCGACATCAAAAGAAGTCCGCATCCTGCAAGAAAGATGAATATATCATCTTCCCTAGTAACTCCAAATATAAATAAAGCCCACATTACAATCAATATCAAAGATATTGTTCCTATCATGTGAAATACCCCCCTTCTTCATCATCATCATAACCATCTTCATTAGATGCCATAAACTTAATACTAGAGACCAAGGTTATAATAAGCCCTATCCCTGTGAATATCCATGCTAAAGGGTATACCCACCATACCCCAACTCCATATATTGTAATCCCATCGTTGAAAATATAAACTCCCATAAGGAGTGAAAGACACCCTAATATAAATATTAATATGTAGCTTCTCTTATAAACTCCCATCACAATCAATGTAAAAAATATTATAAATAAAACAAGCCATAAGTTAAACCCTGGCTCTTCTTCTTCTGTGCCCATGTTAAGATTAATCGTAGCCGAATAATTATTACATGATACCGTTATACTATATGTAGCAATAGCAGTATTATTAAATGTAAAATTATTTGTTCCATCTCCGACGGGAGTTAGCCCAACACTCTGATTAAAATCTGAATTATTTATATTTAAGACAGAAGCATTGCATCCTGCACTCGCATTAAACACTGGAGTGATGACCTCACACGGAGAGTTCCAGTAGGGCATGTTGTCTTGACATTCATATGCCGCAGCCATTGTTGTCACTAATAGTATTGTTAATATTGTTATTGATATTTTTTGTTTATTCATTTTATTCCTATACTTCAGTTAAGGCGAAGTTCATGCTCCAACCTCTTTGATAATTATTTCTTCTCTGGTTATTATTGGCTCTATTTTATTCACAGACGATTCTTTTATTTCCTTTAAAATAATTTCTCTTTGTTTTAACAATACCAACTCACTTATTTCTGCTTGTGTTTTATTAAATTTAAAAATAAAGCCATATCTCGGTTTCATAAGAGTTACACAACTTCTTTCCATAACTATTAAATTATCTTGAATTACTTCTTCGGTCGTACAATCTTCTTTATAAACTTTAATTTTAATTCTTTTTTCTGTTTCAGTAATTTCGATAGTTGGGTTTCCAATATCTAATTTATTCCATTCAACAAAATCTGCTTTTTCTAATTCTTGATTTCTTGTTAATAAAACTCCTGCTGTTGCAATTCCAATTAATAAAGATACTATCATTAAAGTTATTATTTGTTTTTTCATTTTGTTATAAACTCCATTTTAATCATTACAGCTTACAGCTATTCCTCCTACGTAAGAGGCATTAACACAATTTCCAGTAAATCCAGTAGAACCATTGATTATATAATTTCCTGTTATATTTAAATCTCCTATGACATTTAACTTATGTGTTGGACTTGTTGTTCCAATTCCAACATTACCATTTCCTAAAATAGTCATCTGTGCACTACCATTTGTTCCAAGCTGAAGAAGTGCATTTCTTCGATTTAAAAAAATAACATTTGAATTGCTGCCCGATGAACTTCCAAAATACCAAAGTTGTTGGTCGGGGTCGCCATCACCATCTGATTCATAACCTGTAATAACTGCATTGGAAAATACACTATCAGTAGGATTCTGAATAATTAATTGCCCCGCGGAGTGAGAACCAACAGTTCCAGCAATATCTGCTTTAATATGAAGTATGGAGTCTGGAGAAGTTGTTCCTATTCCTACATTTCCACCATTAGACTGTAATAAAATTGGAGCATAACTGGATGGATTATGAGCTGCATCTCTTCCTCGCCCACCTTGAAGAGATATTTTTCCTCCACCACCACCTATTCCACCATAAAGTGTTGTCTTTGAACCACCAATTAAAGATAACGTATCAACACCTATTCCATAAGCCCCGCTCATATTAGGTGTTATTAATCCACTTCCAATAAAATCTCCAACATTTAAATAGACATTTCCATTACTAACATTAATTCCTCCACTAATTTTCAAAGGACTTCCGCCAAATAATGTTCCTTCAATTATAACATCTTTTTCAAAAGTTGCGTTTTCAGAAACATTTAATTTTCCACTAATATAAATATCTCCACCAACACTCAAATCTTCTTCCATAGTTATATCTTGATTTTTATCTATTGTCATAGCTAAAGTATCTATTCCAAGTGTGGTTGTATAAAATTTCATAGAACTCCAAGCTGCAAAATTTATTCCATAATTATCCTCTCTACCAAAAACTATTTTCCCCATACTATCCCAAAAATCAGTAGTTGTTTTAGCAATCAAACTCACTGTTTCATCTGAACTTCCTGAAGCTGCAGTATTACTAATTATTATATTTGTATCTCCTCCGTCATTTGCTTCTTCAACTAATAATTTTTGAAGTCTACTCGGTCCAATAGTATCTATAGTCCAATCTAAATCTGTTAATATTACTTTACGAGTATCTCCTGCAGACTGAAAAACACTTCCAAGACCATGAATAGTTGCTGAACTACTTCCGGATGTGAATGTTCCTAAGCCCGTCGTCGTGATATTGCTATCTAAACAATCAAATAAATTTCCAGTAAAGAAATCGCATACTCCATTCCCATTTTCATCATTTAAAATCCTATTATCTATTTCTATCGCTATAGCTGTTGATGAATCTGTTATTTGTGGAGTTGTTACATTGCCTGTTGTTGTTAAATCACCATCACCTAATAAAATATCTCCACCAATATTTGCATCTCCTGAGAGGTGGAGGTCTTTCCAATGACTTAAAGAAGTTCCTAAATCAAAATAATCACTTGCTCCTGCAGTAAATGTTTTAGTTCCTGCAGTATCTATAATCCCAATTGGAACTACACCATCAATAGCAAAAATATTCTGAATTTCTATACTATCATCAAACACAACATTATGCTCACCTGTGCTTTCTGCTATGTGGTCTACCTTAAGAATCTTATCTTTCAAATCAACATCAGCCGGAGTCTTCAACACAACATCTCCGCCAACAATCTCCCACAAACTTTCATTCAAAGTTCCGAAGATAGTGTTAGCTGTTATGTTTCCTGAAACATTTATAACATTAAAAAATCCCCAATCCCAATTAGTTGTATTAAATTGATTACCATTTTCATTACCCATCCAAGGAACATCCCCATCTTTATGTATTGAGTCTGGGTCTACTTCTTCTCCACTTGGAGTTCCAAAACCTTTTGATATTGTTACCCAATCAAAATTATGCAAATGTGTTCTTGGAGGTACTCCTTCATCTTGAAAAAATCTAACTTGAACAACACCATCACCATCAATATGTTCGTCTGAATCAAACACTCCAAATTCTACAATATGGTAATGTGAAGTTCCTGGTAATGTTCCGTATTCTTCCCAAGTAGAAGAACCAACGTCATAAATCTGAACAACAAGAGTATGAGCTAAATCTTCTTCTTCACTTTTATATCTGACTATTAATTCATTAAAATCTTCTACTCCTGTAAAATTAACTCTTAATTCTAAATCACTTCCAACTTCTGAAACATTATAAGGAATATTATTATAGGATTGAATATCTCCTATTGTTCCAGCAGGAGTTCCAGTAATCACATCTATCGTTGAAACGTTGAAAAATTGTATTGATAGTTGACTTTGATTAAATGTTGTGTTTAATATGCCTCCATCAAAGGAATTAATAATCCAACCATCTGTTGTTTCGGTGGTTAAATTTAAATTTGTGAGTAAAGAACCATCTCCTATAAAGTAATCAGCCCTTATGTTCCCAAGAATTACTACGTCTCCGCTCCCCAAAGCATCTGGCTCAATTAAAAAATCTGAACCATTAGAATATAAATATACACGTCCTCCCCCGCTACCAAAAACTAGATTTCCCTGAGAAGGACCTACCGAACCATTTCCATTAGTATTAAGTCTTACGTTCCATATAGTAGAAAGATTTCCATGAAGGTCAATATAATCTGCATGAATATCTAAATGTTCGGAGTCATCAGAGGAAATAAATACCCCACTATTAAAATATGCTTTATCTATCCCTTGGATATTATTATCATTCATACGAATATCCCCCACCATACTACATCCGGAGCCTCCAACTAATTGACAGTATAACCCGCTCCCAAAGTTTTCTAACCAACTATTATTAATAGAAAGAGTAAAAGCCCCATCTATAAACTGAGTAGTATTTGCATCGCCGAGGGAACCGAGGCTAGTTATCCAGAACTCTGTAGAATTAGATATGACCGTCGTATGGTCTATGTTCCAGGTTATAGCTGTCGCAACCGGAAGAGTTAAAAGAAAAAGAAAAACGAAGCACATCAGTGCTCCGCTTATAAAAACCGAATTTGTTTTGGAGTCATCTAGATGATTCACTTTCGTGACCTCCTAGATTGAATAAGTACCATGTACTTATACAACTCCTGCGTCTCTTAAAGAACCGTAAGTTACAGCAATTCCTATTCCGAGAATTCCAAGGGCGAAAAACCCAGGTACTAACTTAAGAACTGTTGCTCCCCAACTAGTGTTTAAAGTAAGATTTGATATATCGGAAGCCGCAAAGTTAACCTCTTGTGCGATTGGTCCAATTAAGGATACACCCAAAAGAATTGCTACGAAACCACCAATTAATCTGCTTATCATCGTTAAAATCTAATCTTAAACAACACCAGCATCTCTTAAAGAGCCGTAAGTAACAGCGATTCCTATTCCAAGAATTCCAAGGGCGAAAAACCCAGGTACTAACTTAAGAACAGTTGCTCCCCAAGAAGTTACATTG